>Ga0302266_10000361_pt1 | contig 46397 bp, 41 predicted proteins | sample III_Bog_E1_2_FD_194559 | JGI IMG/M metagenome (GOLD analysis project Ga0302266, IMG submission 194559) | Peat permafrost microbial communities from Stordalen Mire near Abisko, Sweden - III_Bog_E1_2 | ecosystem: Environmental > Terrestrial > Soil > Wetlands > Peat | place: Sweden: Abisko...
GCTGAAACCCAGGATGAAAATCACATCCTATAATCATCATGCTCGGCTCCTTTCCTCCCGAGCTCATGGTCGTTTTGCAGCAACCAGTGTACTCAGGTCGGAGGAGCCGACGCTGTCATGTAATCAGTCTCCAGACCGGCTGTACTGGCGGCGTCCACGCCGCCAGCAGCGATGTGCGGGTCAAGAGACCTTTATCGCAGTCGACCCGGAGGTCGGCAATACCCTTTTACGGGCCAGTCTCAGTCGTAATAATCAAGCCCCAGGTGCGTCACCAGGTCCGCGCCCATGATGTGACGCAGCGTGTTCTTGAGCTTCATCGACTGGATGAACAGATCGTGCTCGGGGTAAAGCCCAGGCGCGCTCTGCGGCGACTTGAGGTAGAAGCTGAGCCACTCCTGAATGCCGATGGAGCGCAATTCCGGCGTGCGCTTGGCGAGATCGAGGAACAGCACCAGGTCCAGCGCGATGGGCGCGGCCAGGATCGAGTCGCGGCACAGGAAATTCACCTTCAACTGCATGGGATAGCCCAGCCAACCGAAGATGTCGATGTTATCCCACGCCTCTTTTTCGTCGCCGCGCGGCGGATAATAGTTGATGCGAATCTTGTGGTAGATCTCCTTGTAGAGATCGGGATAAATCTCCGGCTGAAAAATATACTCAAGTGATCCGAGCTTCGACTCTTCCTTGGTCTTGAACGATTGCGGCTCGTCCAGCACCTCGCCGTCGCGATTGCCGAGGATGTTCGTGGAGAACCATCCGTTGACGCCCAGCATGCGCGCCTTGAACGCCGGCGCCAGCACCGTCTTCATGAAGGTCTGCCCGGTTTTGAAGTCCTTGCCGCAGATGGGCGCGGCGTTCTGCTTCGACAGCTCGATCATGACGGGAAGGTCGACGGTGAGATTCGGCGCGCCATTGGCAAAGGGCACACCTTCCTTCAGCGCCGCGTACGCGTAAATCTGCGAGGGCGCAATGGCGCGATCGTTCTTCTCCAACCCTGCTTCGAACGCCTCGATGGAACGATGCACAGGCTTCGGCTCGAGGAAAATCTCCGTCGAAGCGGCCCAGATCATGACCACGCGGTCGACCTTCTTCTTGAAAGCGCGAATGTCTGCGCGCAGTTGCTCCGCGAGATCGCGCTTGTTTTTGCCCTTCTTCACGTGCGTGCCGTCGAGCCGCTTGACGTAATACTGATCGAATACCGCGGGCATGGGCTCGATCTTTTGCAGGTACGGCTTGAGCTGCTTGAGCATCTCGGGCTTGAGCACGGCTGCGTGCACGGCCGCCTCGTAGGCGCTGTCCTTGAAGATGTCCCAGCCGGTAAAGACGATATCGTTCAAATCGGCGAGCGGAACAAAGTCCTTAATCAGCGGCGACTTATTGTCCGTGCGCTTGCCCAGCCGGATGGTGCCCATCTGCGTCAGCGAACCGATCGGCTTCGCGAGTCCGCGGCGAATGGCTTCCACGCCGGCGATCATCGTGGTGGCAACGGCGCCCAGGCCCACCACCATCACACCTAATTTGCCCTTGGCGGGCTCAACTTTTGTTGCGGCGGTCTTCTTGCTCGCGGACGCATTGCCCGCGCGAACTACGGCTTTCTTGCCGCCTTTCCCCTTCGCTGCCATTGCTTCTCCTGTTCCTCGGTTTTGAAAATGATTTCTAATTCTCGTACTGCGGGAAACTTCGCTTGCCTACTCCCTACTGGCTACTCTCTACTCCCTGCTTCTTCCACCGCTTGATGTGCACCCACAAGAACCACGCAACGAACGCGACCAGTGCGAGCTCCACCACCAGATGAAAACGATGAAACGCCTCTTGCAGCCTCGGATCGGTATTCCAGCTTTGGCCGAGCTTCATGCCCACCCAGGCCAGGCAGAGGTACCAGATAAACGAACCAATCGTCGTGTAAATGTGAAAGCGCACACGCGGCATCTTGCCGATTCCCGCGGGAAATGCAACATACGTCTGCACCAGCGGCAGCATGCGTCCGATCAAAATGGCAATCGCCCCGTACTTCTCGAAAAATCCCGTCATCCGATCGAGATCGTGCGCGCTCATCAATACCCATTTGCCATAACGCGCCACCAGCGGCCGCCCGCCTTTGGCGCCGATCCAATAGGCGATGGCCGACCCGATGTTGCAGCCGATTGTGCCCATGACGGCCACAAGCAGGAGATTGAAGCGTCCCTGAAAAACCAGGTAGCCGGAGAACGGAAGAATGACTTCCGATGGAATGGGAATGCCGGAGGAATTCAGAGCCAGAAGCGCCGCGATGCCTATGTAACCGCCGGCATCGATAGTGCGGGTGATCAGAACTCCCAGGAGGGCGATTAGTTTTTCGATCATGCCTTAGCGAGTATAGCCCGCGGGTTTCAGGACGACTGGGCTGACCCCGCATTTTGCGTGCCCTGCAGACAAAGGCCCGGCAACTCACAAGAATTTCAGCGGATTTGGTCTCTTTATTTGTACTGTGTTTAATATAGTGACTATAGTATTTATCATGATTCGAGGCTAGGCATGACCAGAAAATACTCGATGCGGTGTTCGATCGCCTCCACACTCGATGTGATTGGCGACCGCTGGACCATTCTGATTCTGCGGGATCTCTTTTTGCACCAGACGCGGCGTTTCCAGGACTTTGTGGCCGGCCTCCCCGGCCTCACGCCTGCTGTGCTCTCGGCTCGCATTAAAGATCTCACCGCGCACGGCATCCTCACCAGCCGTCTTTATGCCGATCATCCGCCGCGGCCCGAATACACGCTCACGCGCAAGGGGCGCGCGCTGAATCCTATTCTGATGGCCATGAAGGCCTGGGGCGAGCAGTACGCCACCTCCGCCATGGGCGCCGCCAGCCTGGAGAGCGACCTGCGCAACTGAACAGCGCGGCTTTGTTAGGATAGTTGCTGATTGCAATAAGACATCGAGGTCGCCTTGTCCGAATTTCCTCCCGTTCCCCTCACCCTTGAAGGCTCAAGCGTTCTGCATCAGTTCTTCCGCTTCGATTGGAAGGCGCTTCGTGCTCTTGGCTCAACAGAGAAGCGCGCAGCCATGGCCACGGAGTTTGTGACGGTGCTCGATAAGATGGAGCGCGCAGCCGACGGCAAAGTGCAGACGGCTCTTTTCTCCGAACTCGGCCACAAGGGCGACCTGATCCTCGTGCACTTTCGCGAATCGTTTGAAGCGCTGAACCAAGTGGAACTGGATCTGGCGCAGACAGCGCTCTACGACTTCCTCACGCCGACGCATTCCTACGTATCGGTGGTTGAGCTAGGCCTCTACGAGTCGAGCCGCAAAACCTACGAGGCCGCCTCGGCGAAGGGATTTGAAGCCCACACTCCAGAGTGGAATGCAGAGATCGCGAGTTCGCTCGCGCGCGGAGCCGACGCCATGAAACCGCGGCTGTTCCCTTCCGTGCCCGACGCGAAGTACCTATGCTTTTATCCCATGGATCGCAAGCGCGGCGAGCAGGTGAACTGGTACACCGTGCCGTTTGCCGAGCGCCAGCGCATGATGCACGAGCACGGCATGATCGGCCGCAGATATGCCGAGCAAGTGAAGCAAATAATTTCCGGTTCGATCGGGATGGACGATTGGGAATGGGGCGTAGATCTTTTCGCCGATGACCCTGTCGTCTTCAAGAAGCTTATTTACGAAATGCGCTTCGACGAAGTTAGCGCGGTGTATGCGCTGTTCGGGCAGTTCTATCTTGGGGTGCGGCTGCCGGTGGAGAAGCTGGGCGCGTGGCTCGACGGGAAACTCTAAGAAAGAGAACAATAAAGAGGCGTTGCACTCCTACTCATGCCGGTCCGTATCTCCACACCCGCTAAACACAAGAAGCCACCCGCACGGGTCACTCGCGGTGCGCTCGCCCCGGACCGCGTTGAAGCCATTCTCAAGGGTCTCGACGAAGCGTACCCCGAAGCGGAGTGTGCGCTCAACCATCGCTCGCCGTGGGAGCTACTTGTCGCGACAATTCTTTCCGCGCAATGCACCGATGTGCGCGTGAACATGGTGACGCCCGAGTTGTTCCGGCGCTTCCCTACTCCCGAAGCGATGGCGAAAGCGGGTTTGCCTGAACTCGAGGAGTTGATTAAGACGACGGGGTTCTTCCGTAACAAGGCCAAGTCGATTCAGGGCGCGGCGCGCAAGATCATCGCCGACTTTGGCAGACAGGTTCCACAGACGCTCGCCGAACTCATCACCATTCCAGGTGCAGCGCGCAAGACGGCCAACGTGGTGTTAGGCGTTTGCTTCGGAAAGGCCGAAGGCGTCGTGGTCGACACGCACGTCTTTCGCATTTCTCGACGCCTGGAACTCGCCAAAGGCGACACCGCGGAAAAGGTTGAGCAGGAGTTGATGCAGGTGATTCCGCGCGAGCGCTGGATCAGCTTCTCGCACCAGATCATTCATCACGGCCGCCGTGTGTGCATCGCTCGCAATCCAAAGTGCAACCTGTGCAACCTCGAACAGCTCTGCCGGTCGAAGGACAAGACGTGGGAGAGCTGAGGTAGCGAAGTTAGAGTCCTCAAATCAAAGCGGGCGATACTTGCGAATTATCCAGCGATGGACACCAAAAAGGCAGAGGACAATACCTGTCAATAACAATGCGAGCATCAGCCATTGGAGACAGGTGTCATACCACGGAGTGGGCTCAAACGAGATCCTGAAGATGTACCTAAAGTAGATAACAAACCCAACCGAAGACAACACGAGAAAGCTCAATCCAAGGCGGATCACCGGCGCGCTCCTTGGCGTAATTCTAGCTTATGATTTCGAGACTTTTTGCAGCAATTCAATCGCTGCTGCAATCAAGGCTGGAATATCCGATCGGCTGGCTTCGGCGACGGGGGGCCAGCCAAATTCGCGCAGGGTTGCGCTGGTGATCGGCCCGATGGATACGGCGGCGACGCCTGCAAATGGAAAAACAAGGTTTGCAGCGCGGGCTGCATCGGCAAGATGCGTCACGCTGGAGGAGCTGGTGAAGGTTGCCGCATCTATTCCTTCGGCAAGCGCTGTGCGCAGCAGCCCCGGCGCGGCGACCGGCAGGCCGTTTCTGTAGGCATCGACGACGTCGACCGTCGCTCCCGCGGCGCGCAGCGCGTCGGGGATCACGTCACGTGCGACTTCAGCGCGGGCCAGCACGATTCTCATTCCGGCCACTTGATCGGCCAAGCCCTCAACCAATGCTTCCGCGACGTAGGTCTCCGGTACTATAGCCACCGGCAGACCGGATTGGCGCGCCGCGGTTGCCGTGGCTTCGCCGACTGCAGCCACTTGCAGGTGCGGACCTTTAACGAGCGGCACACCGAGCGCTGCTGCGCGATCCGCAAGCGAACGCACCGTGTTGGCGCTGGTGAGAATAAGCCAGTCATACAAATCGAGTGCGCGGAGCGCGCGATCAAGCGGCGCGAGATCGGCTGGAGGCTGAATCTCCAACACAGGAACTTCGACAGGCTCGGCACCCAGCGCGCGCAGTCCCTCGCTCAGTTTGCTTGCCTGATGCGCGGCGCGCGTCACCAGAACACGGCGGCCCGCCAGCGGCAGCGCCGTCATCAGGCGGCTCCGCCTGGGACATCACCGGCCGCCGCTAGCAGTGGACCCGCGCCGCCTTCCATCAACATTGCGGCAATCTGAAGGCCGAGCGCTGCTGGATCAATGTTGTCGCGCACGCTTCGATGATAGACGCGCACAGTCGCGCCAGTGTCTGGACTGGCAACGACGCCAAAGACCTCATCGTGCAGTCTGATTTCGCCTTTACTTTCCAACGCCTCAAATGGCACCTGGCGGCAGTGAATCCCTATAGGCACCTGGCAACCACCGCCCAGCGCAGCCAATGCCGCGCGCTCCACCGCGACGGCGAACCGCGTGACCGCGTGATCGAGAAAACTCACCGCATCGATGGTCGCCGCATCGTCCTTGCGCGTCTCGATTCCCAGCGCGCCCTGACTGGCAGCGGGACAAAACTCCTCCGGCGAGAGGCGCTCGCGCACCCAGTCGGTCCTGCCCAGGCGGTCGAGGCCCGCAGCGGCCAGCAGAATCGCCTCCACCTGACCCTCGGCAAGCTTACGCAGCCGCGTGTCGACGTTGCCTCTGAACTCGACCAAATCGAGGTCAGGCCGCAGCGCCTTCAACTGCGCGCGGCGTCGCTGGCTGCTAGTGCCCACGCGCGCGCCCAGCGGCAACGCGGCGAGATTGGCATGGTTGATGGAAACGAACACGTCGCGCGGATCGACGCGCACCGGCGTGGCCGCGAGCGTAAATGGCTCCGGCAGCTCGGTGGGCAGGTCCTTGAGCGAATGCACGGCGAGATCTACGCGACCGTCGGCCAGCGCTTCTTCAATTTCCTTGGTGAACATGCCCTTGGAACCCACCTGCGCGAATGTCACTTCCTGCAGACGGTCTCCGGTGGTCTTGATGATCTCGATTTCCACGTCGTGACCTTCGACGCGTAGCAATCCGGCAATGTGATTAGCCTGCCAGAGTGCGAGCTGCGATCCGCGGCTCCCGATGCGCAGCTTCATTTGCGTGCTCCCATTCCGCGTTCAAAGACTCTTATGTTCACGACACGCTTGCTCTCGGGTTCCTCTGCATTCGGGGTTTCCCTTTCGGTCTTCGCCGCCTTCTCTCCCGCCGCTTGAGCCTCAACCGGGGTAGCCGCCGACACCGACCACTCGTCGCAGAGCGCCTCGAGACGCGACTCGTCACCGTCGCGCGCCGCTTGCTTGATCGCCTGCATGGGCGGATGCAAAAACTTGTTCACTAGCCCCCGCGTCAATGCTTCGACGGCGGCCAACTGCTCGGGCGAAAGCGTGCCCAGCCGGCTGTGAATCCGCGCCATCTCCGCCACGCGAATTTCTTCGGCTTTTCTTTGCAATGCAACAATCGCCGGCGCGACATTGACGGTCCGTTGGCGAAGGTGGAAGCGCTCCACTTCCGCCGCAATCAGCGCCTCGGCGTCAACCGCCTCGCGGCTGCGCTCTTCCTTATGTGAGTCGGCAACTTGTCCTAGGTCGTCAATGTCGTAAACGAAGATGCCGTCGAGCTCGTTCATCTCCGGATCGACGTCGCGCGGCATGGCAATATCGATGAAGAACATGGGCCGGTTGCGCCGCTTCTGCAGGAAGGCCTGCCCGTGCTCGCGTCGGAAGATGGGATGCGGCGCTCCCGTGGAGCTGATGACGATGTCGGCGCGGCTGGCCGCTTCGTAAAGCTGTGCGAACTCGATGACCTGGGGCACCACGGAGCCGGAAAACTCCTCGGCCATGCGGCGCGCGCGCTCGGCGGTGCGATTGCTCACCAGGATGGCGCCGGCGCCCTGCTGTACGAGGTGCCGCGCGGCAATTTCGCTCATTTTTCCCGCGCCCACCAGAAAAACTGTGCGCCCCTCGAGCGAACCAAAGATTTTACGCGCCAGATCGACGGCCACGGATGCAATGGAAACCGAGTTCGAACCGATTCCGGTCTCGCTGCGCGCTCTTTTTGCCGCCGCAAACGCGCTTTGCAGCAGATGTTCCAGCTGACCCGAGACGGTTCCCGCGGCGCGCGCCACGGCGAAGGCTTCTTTCACCTGGCCCAGAATCTGCGGCTCGCCCACCACCATCGAGTCAAGGCTTGCGGCCATGCGAAACAGGTGGCTCACCGCTTCCTTGTCGTGGTACTCGTACAGATGCGGCGCAAGCACTTGGGCTTCTATGCCGAAGTAGCTGGACAGGAAGTCGGCGACCGGGGCGTCCGGGCCCTCCACGGCAGCCAGCAGCTCCACGCGGTTACAGGTGGAGACGATCATGCACTCGGCGACTCCCGGCGTCGAAGCCAGCGCGCGGGTGGTCTCGGCCAGGTCGTCGCGGCCGATCGCGATCTTCTCCCTGAGAGCGATGGGCGCCGTCTTGTGGTTAACGCCAATGAGTGCGAGTGTCATTGGGGACCGAACCTGTGCACCTGGCTAAAGAAGTTGACTGCCCAGACCGCCATCATCACGACCAACGCCACGCCGGAGACATAGGCGGCCCTGCGACCGCGCATTCCCATGCCGCGCCGAAGCAGGAGGAGCGTCGCGTAAACGAACCACATGACGAACGAAGCAAGAATATTGGGATCGAGAAAATAGGCCGCGCCCAGCGAGGTTTCCTGCACCAGGACGGAGCCAATGAGCAGGCCCACGGTCATGCAGGGAAATCCAAATTCGAGGGTGGCGAGTGCCAGACGTTCGAGTGTGTCGAGCGGAGGCAGCCAGTCGAGCGGTGCCCAACGGGACTTTTCTCCCAGTTTGTGCTTCGATTTGATGCGCCGCTCCTGGACCAGGTACATGATGGAAGACAGCAGGCTGAAGCTAAGCGCCGCATAGGCCAGCAACAGGGCGATGATGTGCGCCACCAGCCAGCTGACCCAGACCCGCTGCGAGGGAAAGCGGTAGCGATCCGCCCCCAGCGAGGGAATGAATACGAGGAAGAAAGTCGCCGGCAAGGCAAAGATTCCAAGGGAGATGGCGTCGTAGAGCCACCAGGCCAGAAAGAACAGCCCGGCCACGGCAAAGCCCAGCAGCGACTCGATCTCGCGCACGCCTACCGGCATCAGGCGATGCGCCTGCACCAGCATCTCGACCACGGAGACAAAATGAAAGAAAAAGGCCATTCCGCCCACGTGGACGCAGGTCTTGCGCCAGGGCAAGGATCTTGAGAGCACGGCGGGGAAGATGGAGATACATCCGCCGGCGTACAAAATGGCCGCAACTCGTAGCCAAAGCAGGTACATGGCAGCTCTTACCTTAAAGGCGTTACCAATAAGTATACTGTGATGCAAATCACCTTACGGCTGCCGCGAAGCTTGCCCCTGTCTTGCAAAGCGAGACCGAGATCTGGCCCCGGATGGGCACCTATCGGCCGAATGGAGCGAACCTCCATCCCCGGCGTCCATGCAGCGCGGCAGACGCCGGGGCTGGAGTGTTTCATCCCAATGCCGTAAGCGTTACTGCTTTTTGGCAACGAAGGTAGAAGTCCGGCCCGTGACCTTGTCGTTATCGACCACGGTCATCATCTTGCCGTTCGCCGAGACGGTCATAGTCGAAATATCGACGACTTTACCGTCCCGCTTGTCAGTTTCCTCAATCGTATTTGCGTTGATCTTCTTCAGCGAGACTGCGTTATAGTAATGCGTACCCGTCGCAGGATAGTCGGCCCCGTCGAACTTCGCGGTATAGGTCTCGCCGGTCGGCGAGGTCATCGTGAACTGATCGCCATTCGTCTTGTACGTGGTCAGCAAGGCATTGTCGCTTCCGGTCTGCTTCTGGATGATCCACTGGCCAGAGGTCGCGTGCACGCCTGCTGGCGCCACGCCGCTCCGCTTGGCAGACGCTTCAAAACTTATCGACGCGCTACCATTCACGGGGTGACCGGTCGATTTGACAGTGAGAGTTTTGCCGTCGGCAGAGACCGTACGGGTCTGTTCGTAATCGGCTTGACCGCCTTTCTTGGTCGCGATCGAGATGCTATGTGGATCCACAATCGTAACGCTGATCGTGTCGTACGATTGCCCGGTAACTGCGTGATCCTGCCCGTCGGCGGCAACGTCGAATGTGGGGTTGCATGTGACGCAGTGGTACCAGCCCTGGCTGATATAGAAAGCCAGGGGTTTCGGGCTGAACTTGGTCTGCGACAGGTCAGTCTTCCAGGTGCCGTCGAATGGGGATTGAGCCTTGGCGACCTTTGCAACGCAGAGCGTCACCAAGGCTATCAACGCGCAATAAACATACTGCTTCATTCTGTTCATCTGATCTTCCTCCATGGGGATATTGGGATTCGGTGCTGGGGGCCGGGATTCGACGCAGCAGAATCGGGGCGACCCTGCAAGCCGCAGCGATTGTACATGGACGCAGCGACGCCCGCCTAACTTATTTCTTCATGGTAATGACGGCCGCTGCCAACAGGGTCGTGGAACCAGTGGAGGTCTTCAGGAGTTGTTTTTATCAGGACCGATCAACAGGTCGTACGTCTGCCTAAGAACCTTGGAGGTTGAATCCTGGCGGTCTGACCTACGCAATTTCGCGCAAGCATGGGACGCGTCGGGACGCGTCGCTGTCCGGCTGACTCATGGCCGCGAGCGCTTCGCACTGCATATCGAGGAGATAGCTCTCCGCGTCGTAAACCAGGCCGCGAACTGTGTTGTTGTGCGCCACTCCAACCGCACGTTCAATCGCAATCAGCTTTTGTAGCAGAACATCGAGACTCATCAACGGGTCTCCTTTGGATTTTCGTGCGAGAACACTAGTTTGCCGATCTCTGCCGTTTCCGAAAGTGATCTAGATCACATCACTTGCAGGTACCGGGTCTGGCACTGCGTTTTCCTTACCGCCGTTCCACAACCTCCTCAGACCTCTGCCATCGCCCCGCTTGGATTCAAACGGCGCCCGGCAATCCTTCCGTTTCAGTTCGATGCAACAAGCTCTCGCGGAGTTCTAAGCCGCGAATTCCACCGTCGCATTCGCTACCCCTGTGGCTCACCGCCGCGATAGTCTTAGAACCAGCGTGATCCGCGACGACTCTCAACACCGCGCCGTGCACGTCCCTCTACCGGGCACGGCCCCGCTCCTGGACGCAGCTCTGCCCCCGCACGCAGGCGAGGCTCGCGCCTCCGCGGATCCGGGCGATGTCACTGAACAAGAAGAGTTTGCGCTCACTTCCCCGTTCACCGAAAAAGGACAGCCGGAGAAGAACGCCCCGGAGCTCACGCCTTTTATGCGCCAATGGACCGCGGCGAAAAAGCAGAATCCCGATGCGCTGTTGTTCTTTCGCATGGGCGACTTTTACGAGCTTTTTTATGACGACGCCGCGGTAGCCAGCCGCGAGTTGCAGTTGACGCTGACGGCGCGCGACCGCGAGCGCAGCATTCCCATGTGCGGCGTGCCTTTTCACGCTGTCGAGCAGTACCTGACGCGCCTCCTTCGCAAGGGCTATCGCATCGCTCTCTGCGATCAGATGGAAGACCCCAAGCTCACGAAGAAAATCGTGCGGCGCGAAGTGACGCGGGTTCTCACGCCGGGAACGGCTCTGGATGCGGGGCTCGGGCAGGAGCAGAACAACTTTCTCGCGGCGCTTTACGAGGCAACGCCCAAGGGCGCACGCGCCAGTGAGTCGGTTTGCGCGCTGGCGCTGCTGGACGTATCAACGGGCGAGTTTCGCACCTCGGAGTTTCGCGGAGTGGATGCCCGGGCGCAAGCCATCGATGCGCTCCTGCTGGCCGCTCCCAGCGAGGTGTTGCTGGCGGCGAGCGCGGAGCTTCCCGCGCAACTGGAGAGGATTCCGGCGCGTACGCGGGTTGAGGATTGGGTGTTGACGCGTGACTTTGCTGTGCCGCTTGTCGAGCGGCAACTGAATGTCCATTCGCTTGAGGGCTTCGGGCTGAACGGCCACGAGCCGGCGGCGATTGCGGCCGGGGCCGTGCTGCACTACGTGCGCACCACGCAAAAAAACGAAGCGCTGCATATCGACTCGTTGAAGTTCGAGGAGCACTCAACGGCCCTGGAACTGGACCAGGTGACGGTGCGCAACCTTGAATTAGTAGAGCCTCTCTTTTCCGGCCAGGACGATCGCGTCACATTGTTTCGCACCCTCGATGCCTGCCTGACCCCGATGGGCAAACGGCTACTGCGGGCAACCATTCTGCGGCCGCTCAACGCTGCGCCGGAGATCGACGCACGTTACGAAGCGGTTGCCGAGGCGCACAGTGATCTGCTGAAACGCGAGGAAATGAGGCGCGCATTCGGCGGCATTTTGGATCTGGAACGCCTGCTGGCGCGGATTTCGCTCGACTCCGCTGGTCCGCGTGATGTGCGCGCGCTCGCCAGCAGCCTGGCGCGGCTGCCGGGATTGAAAGTCGCGCTCGACGCCATGAAGGCGCCGCGATGGCGCGCAATCTCCGCGCATCTTGACACGCTCGACGCCTTGACGGCGCGCATCGTGCGCACGCTGGTTGCCGAACCGCCGTTAACGCTTGTCGATGGCGGCGCTATCTCTCCGAACATCGATGCGGAACTCGATGAGTTGCGCTCGGTTTCCTCCTCGGGCCGTCAGGCCATCGCGGCCATCGAGGACCGTGAACGGCAACGCACTGGCATCGGATCGCTGAAGGTGCGCTATAACTCGGTCTTCGGCTATTACATCGAGATCACCAAGGCGAACCTGGCGCTCGCGCCCGCCGACTACGAGCGCAAGCAGACGCTGGTGAATGCGGAACGCTTCACCACGCCGGAATTGAAAGACTACGAACGCAAAATCCTCACCGCGCACGACCGCTGCATCGAAATCGAGAAGCGCATCTTTGCCGAGCTGAGACAATTCGTTCTCGAAAGCGCCGGCCGCATCCGCCGCAGCTCCGCGGCCGTGGCCGAGGCGGACTTGCTGGCATGTTTCGCGCACCTGGCAGCAGCGCGGCGTTATGTGCGCCCCCAACTGGTCAAGGAGCCCGTGCTGGAGGCTGTGGCGGCGCGGCATCCCGTCATCGAGCAGTGGATGGAAGAGACGCGCGAGGGACGCTTCATCGCCAACGATCTTTACCTGTGCGCTTCCGACGAATCTTCTCCAAAGGGTGAAACCGCGCAAGCGGCGAGCCTGCTGCTGGTGACCGGGCCGAATATGGGCGGCAAAAGCACCTATCTGCGGCAGGCCGCGATGCTGGTGCTGATGGCCCAGATGGGCAGCTTTGTGCCGGCCGACTCGATGCGCTTCGGCCTGGTCGATCGCATTTACACTCGCATCGGCGCCAGCGACAATGTGGCGCGCGGCCGTTCGACATTTATGGTCGAAATGACGGAGACGGCGACCATCCTGAACACGGCGACCAGTCGCTCGCTGATTCTGCTCGACGAGATGGGCCGCGGAACAGCGACCTTCGACGGCCTCTCGCTGGCTTGGGCGACGGTGGAGTTTCTGCATGCCGAAGTGGGCGCGCGCACTCTGTTTGCCACGCACTATCACGAACTCACCATGCTCGCGGAGAAGTTGCAGCGCGTGCGCAATTTGCGCGTGGGTGTGAAAGAGTCGGCGAGCGGCATCGTGTTTCTGCACAACATTGAGCCCGGCGCGGCCAGCAAAAGTTACGGCATCGAAGTGGCGCGGCTGGCCGGACTGCCAGCAGCGGTGATCGAGCGCGCCAAGAATGTGCTGCGCCAGCACGAGAAGCAGGAGCGGCAGAGCGTGCAGGTCGAAACGGAGCCGGATCCGATGCAGATGACGATCTTCACGCCGCTCTCGCAGAGGATTGTGGATCGCATTGACGCCACTGACGTCAACGCCCTGACGCCGCTGCAAGCGCTAAACCTGCTGGAAGAACTGCAACAGGAACTAAAGAAGAACAGGGACTAAGGGACTATGAAAGAAACTTTGCGTCAGGCTGCGGGAAGTTTGCTGGTGGTGGGGTTGGGCGACAAGGATCTCACCGCGATGGAGCGGGCGTGGCTCAAACTGATCCGGCCCGCAGGCATCATTCTCTTTAAACGAAACATCGTCGATGCCGCGCAAACACGCGCTCTGCTTGCCGAGGCAACCAGCTTTTGCACGCCGCACTGCGGCGCTTTCGTTGATGTGGAAGGCGGCACGGTGGACCGTCTGCGCGATGTGTTGGCTCCGATTCCCTCGGTACAGGCCGTGGCGCAAGCTGCGCGCGCAACAGGGCGCGCCGCAATCCAGCGCGAGCACGGCGAGCTGGTGGCACGGGCCGCAAAAGCCTTCGGATTCAATTCGTCGTTCGCGCCGGTGCTCGATCTGGCGCTGCCCGAGTCGCGCAAGGTGATGGAGACACGTTGCGCTGCTGAAACCGGCGCTGGTGTTGCGGACTACGCGCGCGAGTTTCTCGCAGGGCTGGCCGCGCAAGGCGTGGCGGGATGTGGCAAACATTTTCCCGGCCTTGGCGGAGGCACCCTCGATTCGCACCTGGAGACTCCGAAGATCGAGCGCACGTGGCCGCAGTTGTGGCAGGAGGATCTGGAACCCTACCGAGCACTACGCCGCCAATTGCCAATGGTGATGGTGAATCACGCAGCGTATCCCCTGACAGCGGACCCCGTGCGCCCGGCCACCGTGTCGAGGTTCTGGATGCAGACCGTGCTCCGCAATCGCATAGGCTATCGCGGCATGGTCGTCTCGGACGATCTCGAGATGGGCGGCGTGACTAAATTCATGCCCATTGCCGACGCCGCGGTTGCCACGATGCGCATGGGCTGCGATTTGGCTTTAATCTGCCACCACTCTGAACCGATCTTGCAGGTGTACGAAGCGCTGATTCGCGAAGGCGAGCGCTCGGCGGCGTTCAGCAAGATTTTGCTCGAGCGTGCGCGTGAGTCGGCACGAAAGCGAGTCAAGACATTCCCGGCAAAGATGCACTCCGCGCTCAACCCGAAGCAATTTGAGGCGTTACGCACGCAGATCGTGCGTTTCGCCGAGACAGTGGCAAAGGCCGCCCCCCGGGGGATGGCATGAAGGCGCTCACCGTGGCCGGCGTCATGAGCGGCACGTCCGCAGATGGGGTCGACGTGGCGGCGGTACGAATTGAAGGATCAGCGACTCGTCCGAGACTCACACTGCTGGCGCATGAGCACATTGCTTTTCCTGCCGCACTGCGGCGGGCTGTGCTCGCTGCCATGAATGCGTCCTCGACTTCAACGGCAGAATTGGCGCGGCTCAACTGGCGGTTGGGCCTCGCGTATGCGGAAGCGGTGAAGAAAACCGCCGAGAGCCGCAGTCTGCATCTTGATCTGGTCGGCTGCCACGGACAGACGCTCTATCACCAGGCGAGCGCGGCCCAGTATGCAGGCCGAAAGTTTGCGTGCACGTGGCAAGCAGGCGAGGCGCAGGCGATCGCAGCAGAGTTGCGCGTTCCCGTGGTATCGAACTTTCGCCCGGCAGACATGCTGGCAGGTGGCCAGGGAGCTCCGCTCGTTCCGCTTTTGGATTATGTCCTCTTCGCAGATAAGAAACGCGGGCGCGTTTTGCAAAACATCGGCGGCATTGCAAACCTCACTGCCATTCCGGCCGGAGGTCTGCCCGGCGCAATGCTCGCGTTCGATACCGGGCCCGGCAACATGGTCATCGACTGGCTGGCGCAAAAACTCTTCGGCAAGCCTTTCGACCGCAACGGAGCGCTGGCGGCGCGCGGAACTGTAATTGAGTCCGTGCTGAAAGACGCCTTGCGCCATCCATATTTCAAATTGCGCCCTCCCAAGACCGCTGGGCGCGAACAGTTCGGCCGGGCTTACGCGGCGGAGTTTCTGAAGAAGTGCCGCGCACAATCCAAGAAACCAAACGATGCGCTCGCGACAGCGACGGCCTTGACCGCGGAAACGATCGCGCGGAGCTACACGCGCGAAGTCGAGCCGCGCATGAAGGGCGGTGCCGTGGATTTCATCGTCTCCGGCGGCGGCGCGCGCAACCAGACGCTGATGAAAATGCTGGCCGCGCGGCTCGAGCCGCAGGGCTGCGTTTTGCACGACAGCGACGCCTTCGGATTGCCCGCCGAAGCCAAAGAAGCGGCGGCGTTTGCGCTGCTTGCGTGGTGCACGTGGCATCGTCTGCCGAGCAATGTACCCAGCGCAACGGGAGCAAAGCACGGCGCGATCCTGGGACAGGTGACCTATGCGTAGGGCGCAACGCCATGCTGGTGGCACACAACCCGGCGGGTTGACGCAGGTGCCGTCATCACTTTCAGGAAGCTAGACCTTTCTGGAGACGGCGGGGCTGGCCAAGCCCTGAATCGGGACAGTCCGGAGGAACGCAGGTAAGCACCAGCGGTTTTTCCTTGCGCATCTCTGCTACCATAAACATGATTGCGGCTCCCGGCGCCAGGCTGAATTCCCGAAAGATTGAGAGTTGAGCGCAAAGGCAGCAAGAGCCACCCAAAGGAGAATTTTTATGCCTCTAGTTTCCATGCGGCAGCTCCTCGACGAGGCTGCCAAGGGCGGATACGGTGTCGGCGCGTTTAACGTGAACGACATGGAGCAAATTCAAGCCATCATGATGGCCGCCAAGCAGACTAAATCGCCGGTCATCGTCCAGGCCAGCCGCGGCGCACGGCAGTTTGCCGAAGACCTTTACCTCTTCAAGCTGATCCAGGCGGCTGCGGAACTGAACCCCGAAATTCCCATCGCCATGCACCAGGATCACGGCAATAGTTTTGACACCTGCAAGAGCGCCATCGCTCTGGGTTACACCTCCGTGATGATGGACGGCTCGCTCAAGGAAGACGGCAAGACGCCGTCGACGTTTGAAGAAAATGTGGAAGTTACGCGCCGTGTGGTCGACTACGCACACGAGCGCGGCGTGACAGTGGAAGGCGAGATCGGCGTGCTGGGCGGCGTGGAAGACGGCCATGGCGCGGGCGGCACGGGCCTGGAGCACATCACCGATCCCGACCAGGCTGTCGAATTTGCCGAGCGTACCGGTGTGGATGCGCTGGCCATCGCCATCGGCACCAGCCACGGCGCTTACAAGTTCAGCAAGAAGCCCGACGGCTCCGTGCTCAAAATGGACGTGCTCATCGCGATCCACAAGCGGTTGCCGCACACGCATCTCGTGATGCACGGCAGTTCTTCGGTGCCGAAGGACTTGCAGGATATCGTCAATGAATACGGCGGCAAGCTCAAGCAAACCTGGGGCGTGCCCGTCGAGGAAATTCAACTCGGCATCCGCAACGGCGTGCGCAAGGTCAACGTGGACACCGACAACCGCCTGGCCATTACCGGCGCCATCCGCAAGGTGCTGTGGACGCAGCCGGAGAAGTTCGATCCGCGCGACTACATGAAGCCGGCACGCGAGGCCATGGCCAAGGTTGTGGCCCAGCGCATGACCGAATTCGGTCAGGCCGGCCATGCCGGGGACTACACGCAGATTCCGATCAGCGAAATCGCCGAGGGCTACAAGAGCGGCAAGCTCGATACGCGCCCCTCCGTTGCTGCCAAGTAACTCCAGCACTACGCTCAAAAGACGAATGCGCCACGCCGCGATTGCGCGTGGCGCATTTCTCTTTTTGCACGCATCTTCTTGCCCCTTGCCGGCGGCCCACTTTCAGAGCCCGTAACCGGGATCGCCGCTCTCTTCGCTGCTCACTTCCTCGTGGCGCTGAATATTCAGCGGCTTCAAGTCGTGCGGCACCACGACGGTCCGCTCCACCGTGTCTTTCGCCTTCATCGCCTCTTCCACGCCAAAGGTCATGGCCATTTCGTCAATCTTGTCGTCGAAGTGGCGGCGCAGGAGCGACAGGTCGGCGCGCAGCTCGGCGCGTTGCTGGGGATCCTCGTCATCAGAGGCTTCCCATTTGGCAGTGAGAATGATCGAGAAGCGCAGGGCGGCAAGCTCTTCGCTTTCGTAAGCCAGCATCGCCTCGCGGCTTTCCTTGACATAGCGCGAAGCAGGTCCCATCAACGATGGATGAAGCGGAGCATGAAGCAATTCCGTGGACACGGCAGTCCTCCCTCCGCGGACTTTCCGCGGGGATGATCTCGAGCGATCAGCCGGAAACCACCAGCCTCGAGAGCACCGGCCCGTTGCCCTATTCTTCGGCTGGAATGGCCATAGTGTGGAGGCGTGAATTGGAGTGCGCTGTGAGCTAAGTCACTTGATGTTGGGACGGAGTTCCGAAAGAGGCTTCTTCTTGACGCTAAGGCGCTTCGATCCAACACTCAACGTGCAGGATGGAGCAAGCTTTCGCGAGTTGTACCTTTTGTAACGGGCTCAGGCCACATCAGTGGAGATGGCCGCAGCGGTCACACCCTTTGCTCCACTCGATGCGCCCGGCTGCATCAGGAGCCAGTAGTGGAAGCCATCCACAATTGCCATCAACGCGGCCTGATTCAGGTCGCTGCTCACGCCCGCAGTGGTCCACGGCTCGTGGCCGTCGGCGTTAAAGCTCACCGCGACCCGCACATGCGCGGCTGAATCGTACGCCTTGACGTCGAGCGCGGTGACAGTGAAAGTTCCCAGATGCATGTCGGCCAACGACGGAAACGGCTTTTCGAGTTCGCGGCGGAGGGCCTTGGTGAGCGCGTCCACAGGGCCTGCACCTTCGGCTCGCGTCGTGGCAACCTTCGAGTCGCCGAGCATGAGCGTCATGAAAGCGAGGGCATAGTGGTCACCGACGTCGTCACACTCGTCGAAGATGCGCCAGCTTCTCACGCTGAACCAATTGGGCAATGTTCCCAGAATTCTCATGCAGGCCAGGCGGAAGGAAACTTCGCTGGCCGTAAAGCCTCCTCCCTCGATCATGGCCGCATTCGATTCCATCAGCGTCTGCGCCTGTGCGGAGTTGAGCGGCACGCCCATCGACTCCGCCAGCATCATGATGTTGGCCTTGCCCGACTGCGCGTTCACGCCGATGACCGGGCTCGCCCCGACGCGCGCCGGATCGCACCACAAGTACGCGCCTGGATTCTTGCGTTCGCTTGAACCATGCATACCGGCCCAGGTGCCAAACGAGCCCGGGCCCACGATGGGAGCGCCGTGCGGCGGATCGAGAGCGAACGCCGCGTAAGCCGAATGCGCCAGGCTTGTCAATCCCATAAGCGCCTGCGGCGATACAAACTCGGCTTCTCCGCGAAGCTGCATGGCCCCGACTACCGTGGTCAAATTCACATTGCCACAGCGCTCGCCAGTGCCAATCAGCGTTCCCTGAACCTGGACTGCGCCGGCCATGATGGCAGCGCGCGTGTTGGCGACGCCGAGACCGCGATCGGTGTGACCGTGAAATCCGAAACTCGCGCCGGGAAAGTCGCGGATGAGGCCGCGGATTACCTGCTCCACTTCTTCGGGGTTCGACCCACCGTTGGTGTCGCACACCACGACGCGGCTCACGTTCTGGCGAACGCACTGTTCGGTGAGTTGGCGAAAGTGGCCGAGGCTGCGCTGGGCAAAATCGCCGTCGCACGGATTGCCGTTTTCACAGCGGCCGCACTCCGCATCCATGGCGTGTTCCAGATCGACAATCACTTCCAGGCCGTGCGATTGAAGGCAGTCGATGGTCTCCCACGTCATGCGCAGATTCTCTTCCGGGCTCACACCGAGCGAGCGCTCCACATCGAGCAGCCTCGACTTGACCACGATCACCGCGACGGGAACACGCCGCTTGTGGCGCAGGATGAATTCGACATCGGGCCAATCTTCAACTTTTGCGCCGCGGCCGCGCGTACGCCCGAACAAGGCCAGCTTCATCGCGCCCGGATCGGTATTCCCATTGACGACGGCGCTATTGGCGAGAGCGCCGGTCAGGTCGCTGACAAACTGGTTGGCCCCGGCGAATCCAATCTCGGCATAGCGCACGCCAAAGGCCGCCATACGCTCAAGCAGGAGCACGGCATTGGGCACCGAGATTTCCAAATTCGGCTGCTGCAAGCCGTCGCGGAGACTGGTGTCGAAGATCTCGACTTTTCTGATGTTCTTTTCCGTCATCTGTTCCTGCAATCGATCGCGTTCCCGCAGGTTTTTCTGCCGTTGGGCCAGAAAAACCTTACATTCCCATCATATCGTGGCTCAGGATTTCGGGCACTCCAACGTCAGCAGCAAGCCCAAAGCGATGCGGAAGCGGGGGGATGTGGTTTTGAAATGGCACGATTTTAATTGTGCCGCTAACCCGCATTTCTCACGGGCGCATTTCTGATTGCGGTGACGATCGAAAGGAAAAGTGTTGGAAAGGCCGTCTTTTCATGGCATAACTACGTTGTCTGAGCGTAGTGATTGCCGTTGGGAGGCGGCCTTTCTGATGACAGAGTGTAAACAAGAAACGTTCGCATTTACAGCTCATTTTTCGCGCCGCGTGGAAGCCGGATTCACGGCCGGTCAAGTGTCGAGCGACGGCGGTTCATTGCTGTTGCGGGAGACAGACCGCAAGATCAACCTGCTGGGCCGTCTGGCGGCATGTTTTAGCGATGGCCGTCGGCCTCTGCTGGTCAAGCACCGGTTGCCGCAGATGCTGGCGCAGCGCATCTACGGGTTGGCGCTGGGCTACGAGGACCTGAACGACCACGAGCAGTTGCGTTCCGATCCGCTACTGGCTCTGCTCAGCGGCAAGCGCAAACTGGACGAGCCGCTGGCTGGTAAGAGCACGCTGAACCGGCTGGAGCTGGTGGGCCGCACGGGACGCTATCACAAGATCGGCTACTCGGCCGATGCCCTGGACCGTCTGCTGGCGGATCTCTACATCGAATCGCACGCCACGCCGCCCACCCAGATCGTGCTGGACCTGGACGCCACCGACATCCCGCTCTACGGCCATCAGCCGGAGCGGTTCTTCCATGGCTACTACGATAGCTACTGCTATCTGCCGCTGTACATCTTCGCCGGTGACCAGTTGCTGTGCGCGCGGCTCAGGCCGGCCAACCAGGATGCGGCTGCGGGCAGTGTGCACGAAGTGAGCCGCATCGTAACGCAACTGCGTGAGCGCTGGCCGGAAGTGAAGATTATCCTGCGCGCCGACTCCGGCTTCTGCCGTGAAGAGCTGATGGGCTGGTGCGAACACAACCATGTCGATTACGTCCTGGGCCTGGCGCGCAATCAGCGGCTTCAGAAGATCATCGGCGCCCAGATGCAGCAGGCGCGTGTCCTTCATCGGAGCACCGGCAAAGCGGCCCGCGTCTTCGCCGAGTTCAACTATCAAACCAGGAAGAGCTGGTCCTGCGCCCGCCGCGTGGTGGCCAAGGCCGAGTTCCTCGACAAGGGCCAGAACCCGCGCTTCGTGGCCACTTCGTTAACTGCCGAGCAGTGGGCCGCGCAGGACCTGTATGAGAAGTTCTACTGTGCCCGCGGCGAGATGGAGAACCGCATCAAGGAACAGATGCTCCTGTTCGCCGACCGGCTCTCCACCGACGAAATGCCGGGCAATCAACTGCGGCTCTACTTCTCCGCGCTGGCCTACACGCTGATGGAAGCGCTGCGAAGGCTGGCGCTGAAGGGCACCGCGTGGGCCCAGGCGCGAGTCGATACCATCCGTCTCAAGCTGTTCAAGATCGGCGCTGTCGTCAGCATCAGCGTGCGCCGCGTGATGCTGGCAATGAGCAGCGCTTATCCCTGGAAAGATATCTACGCGGCAGCCTTCCACGCCCTGCGCTGTTGAAACACGCTGCGGTCGACCCACTCAACTTACCCTTCAGTCCACGCCGTCGGGCTGGCGGAGCCTTGCGCAAAAACCAACCGGCGAAGACCCCCGCAGCCCGCCCTCTGCCCGAAAGCGCCTGCAGCGCTCAAACCAGCAGCCAAAATCGCGAAAACACACCCGCCGCAAACGCAAATCTGCCACGAAATCAGTGCCCGTGAGAAATGCGGGCTAAGGCGCGTATAGAACTCAGGGCTTCAGCCAATGAGGGATTACAACTGGGATCGATACAGCCATTCTTGAGAAACCTGTTCCGAGCTCTTCTTACACGGCCGGCGCGGCTGAGGGCTCCCGTGCCGGCGGCACGAGAGAGCTGGCTTCCTGATCCTTGTACTGCAACTGGTAAAGCTTCCAGTAGAGACCGCGCTGCGAGAGCAACTCCTGGTGCGAGCCCATCTCGCGCAACTGGCCCTTGTGCATCACCAGAATGGTTTCGGCCCTTTGGATGGTTGACAGCCGATGCGCAATGAGTACACTGGTGCGCCCTTCAACCAAGCGCTCCAGCGCCCCGCGAATGCGCAGCTCGGTGTCGGTGTCGACGCTCGACGTGGCCTCGTCGAGAATGAGAATGCGCGGATTGTAGGCCAGCGCGCGGGCAAAGTTAATGAGCTGCTTTTGTCCCGTGGAAAGCGAGTTGCCGCGCTCGCGTACCGGCTCATCGAAGCCGTTGGTAAGCGACTCGATGAAGTCGAGCACGTTGACGTCCTTCGCCGCGTGGCGCATCTCCGCGTCGGTGATTTCCTCATTGCCGAGGCGTATGTTTTCACCGATGGTGCCCGAGAAGAGGAAGGGATCCTGCAACACCACCGCGAAGTGGCGGCGGAGCGCCGTCAAATCTTGATCGCGAAGGTCCACACCGTCGATGAGGATGCGGCCCGCCGTAACTTCGTAAAAGCGCATCATCAGGCTGGTGAGCGTGGTCTTGCCCGCGCCCGTGTGGCCGACAATCGCAACCGTCTGCCCCGGCTCGATGGTGAAGGAAACGTCTTTGAGAATCCACTCGATGTCTTCAAGGCCGGCGAGTTCCGCGCCGTTCGTCGCCGCTTCCCCGGCTTTTGCCACCGTCGCCTTCTGCGCATCCGTAAGTTTCTGATAGGTGAACCAGACGTGCCGGAACTCAATGCGATTCGATCCGTCGCCGGCTACGGGGTGCGCGGGACTGACAATCTCCGGCGCCGAATCCATGAGCTTGAAGATGCGTTCACAGGCAGCCATTGCGGACTGCAGGATGTTGTACTTGTCGCTCAGGTCCTGAATGGGCCGCCAGAAGCGCAATGAGAACTGAGTGAACATGATGAGCACGCCGATGGTGACCGTGGGCGGGAGGTGGAGTGCCCCAAAGCCGCCGCGCCACACCACAAGCGCGATGGCCACTGACGAAAGAAAATCGACGGCCGGGTAATAGAGCGCGTAGGCAAGGATCGTGTCCATGAAGGCGATCATGTGCTGCCGGTTTACGGCTTCGAAGTCCCTGTAGGCGCGATCTTCGCGATTGAAGAGCTGCACCACGCTCATGCCCGAAACGTGCTCCTGCGTAAAACTGTTGATGCGCGCGATGGCAGTCCTCACGCGCCGGAAGCTCTCACGTACATGATCTCTGAAGACGCGCGTGACGATCAGAATCAGCGGCAGCACTGCGAAGGCCAGCAGCGACAACCACCAACTAATGGCGAGCATGACGGCGGCCATGATGGTGAGCATGAAAAAGTCGTTGACGATGGCCAGCACGCCGTCAGTAAACATGTCGTTCACCGCATCCACATCCGACGTGATGCGCGTGACCAGCCGTCCCACTGGATTTACGTCGAAGAAGCCCACATGCATGCGCTGCATGTGCCGGAAAATATCGCGGCGCAGATCGAACATGATCTTCTGGCCGGTCCATTGCATCAGGTAGACCTGGACAAACTGGAAAAGATAAGCGGAAACCAGCATCGTCAGGTAGATGGCGGCGAGCCGCGTCACGCCTTCACCGGCCCCCGCGGGAAGCAGCCGGGCAAGTGGGCTGGCATTCGCCACCCAATGCGCCACAGCGTTCGATGGATCTTTTGCGACCATGTCGGGCGCGAGATAGCGGTCGACGGCCACCATGACAAGGATGGGTCCGGCCACGTCACAGAGCGACTTCAGCGTGACTGCGAAAGTGGCGATGCCGGCCTGCAGCCAATAGGGGTGCACGTAGTGGCCCAGCCGCCGCATCAAGTGGGCGTCATACACTTTGCCAACCGGATCTTCATCCGGCTTCTTACGGGTTTCCTCGCGGGGTTCGGTCAAACTGGACGTTGCCCCGGGTTTCGCCGGGGGTTCAGAGCCGGATTTGGTCTTGTTGTCTTCTGATTCCGCCATCGGCCGCGTAGGGTGAGCTTCCTCTCTTATTGTACGAGGAGTGCGGCGAAGGCCAGAGGCCCGCAGTGGGCTACCCCCTGGATGCCGCCTATTCGCCGGATCCGGCCTTGGCCGCGGGCTTTGTCTCAGGTTTGGGCTTTGGTATCGGCCGCGAAACGCCCATGCTGAGCAAAACGAACCCAAAGCCTTTCTTGAGCGTATCGACCAAGCTCATGGCTCTACTTCCCTTCCATTCTTCTGCGAGACTGTCCGCCCAATTGGCCGCGCATGCATTAGTGGTTTGACGCAGGCGGAGCAACGACGACCGGCGCCGCCGTCTGCTCGCCGTGCACGATGGCTAGTGCCGCCGGCGGCAACGGCTTATCGGCGTTAGCCAGCAGCAAACTTACCTGCCACATTTGCGTGTCGGTGATCGTAACCTTGAAAGAAGGCATGCCGGTCAGCCGAATCCCGTTCGCAACCTTCCAATAGGTCTCTCCCGGCGGGTCGTCGCTAACGCCCACCACGTCGCTGTTCTTGTGCTTCACCCACAGCCCCGGAGCGCTGGGATACATATGCGCGCCAAAGCTCGAGGGCTTGCCATAAACCCCATGACAGGCGGCGCATTGGTCGCGGTAAACCTCTGCCCCGGCCGTGAGATTGTCCTGGTCGGCCTGAATGGGCGGGTTGCCCGGCATCTCGCGGGCAATGCGCGCGTCAAGCGCCACATGTGTAATCTGCTTCTCCATCGGCAGGGCCGGATCGGCCACAGCCACCGGCACGTTCCCCCAGTGGAACCACGCCAGAAGCGCTAGCGGCGCCAGAATCAGCCCTAAAATCACTCCAAATACGATGCGACCCATGGTTTCCTGCTCCCTCCATCCCCAACTTTAACTGCTGGTAGTTTTGCAGATCGTTTCGGCAGTTTACGCAACAATAACAGGTACGGATCCGAAAATGGAGTTGGACCGATGGGGCGCATCGCTTCCCCGATCGCCTTCTATCGCCCAGCGGCTTCGATCAGGCCCAGTTGCCGACGACCTGAAGGCGATTGTTTAACCGTTCAGTTGCCGCTTCACTCCTCCGCGCGTCAAAACAGAGCAGGTCAACGGACAAACCCCGGCGCAAGGCTCCCCCAAACGGTTTTAAGATGTTTTAATACCAATGGGGGGAGCTATCCGGCCGTTTGGGTCCGCTCCCGCACTCCCGTGGAGGAATCCCGATACCGATGCAATCTTTTCGCCGTCTCGCCTTTTTGCTGGCGTTCGCATTGCCGGCCATGCCAGCCGCATTCGCACAAAGCTCAAGCGCTTCTTCACCCAGCACCACGCCGGACCAAAGCCAGTCTGGAGATCAGACCAGCTCCAGTCAGCAATCCGCCCAGGAATCCCAGGGACAAATCAACGTCCAGGCACGCATCCGGCAGCGCCGCGAACAGCGCCGCGCCACAGCCATCCACGACGCCTACGACCACAAGTGGGAGTCCTATGCCGACATGGGCTATCTACGCTTCCAGCCCGGCCCGTCGCTACAGCGCCTCACCTTCTACTCGTGGGAGACGGGCCTGACCCGCTTCTCCACCGAGCGGCTGGGCTACACGCTCGACGGCCGCGGCTATTACGGCACCGCTTACGTGGGCCTGAACCCCTACAGCCAGGGAGCTTTCACCCGGCCCGAGGTCAGCATGTACAACGTGCTCTTCGGCCCGGTCTACCGCTTTTATCTGCAACCCAAGTATTCGGTCTCAGGCCGCGTGATGGCCGGCTGGGCGCACGGCAACTTCTCCGGCGACACCAACGGCATCACTCCTACGCTTCTCGGCCTCTACCCGGATGCCAATACCTTTGCAGCCAGCGCCAGCGTCATTGGCGAATACAATCTGACGCCGAGCGTCGGCTTCAAACTCGCGCCGGAGTATTTCGTCACCGGTTTCGGCTCGACTGTGCAGAGCAGCCTCGGCTTTACCGCCGGCATCGTCTACCGCTGGGGAAAGCAGTAAAAAAAACGCCAGGTTCCAGGGATCAGAGATGCAACCGCGGGCATCGCCAACATGGCTCTCGGTTGCATCCGGATTCCACAGACTTGTTCGCTAGTTTGCCGGCTCACAGCATCGCTGCCGCGCGAACCTCTATAATGGCTCCCGCCATGAAAAACAAAATTTCACGTCGCAGCTTTCTGCAATCGTCCACACTTGCCGCAGCCTCCGCCGCTTTAGTCAGCGCCGCACATGCACCGGCTCAGGTTCTTGCCGCTTCGGGAAAGCCTTCGTCCGTCCGTCTCGGACTCGCCAGCTACACTTTTCGCAACTTCACGCGCGCGCAGCTCATTGGCTTCATGAAGCAGCTCAATGTGCTCGACCTGAATGCGAAGGACGTGAAGGATCATCTGCCCATGGATCCCGCGCTTGAGGCCGCAGCGCTGGCCGATTACGCGGCCGCGGGCATCAAGCTGCACGCGGCCGGTGCGATCTATTTCCCCAAAGATGACGAAGCCGACATCCGGTCAAAGTTCGAGTACTGCAAGCGTGCGGGCATCAACGTCATCGTGGCCGGCGATCCCACCCCCGAGTCTTTGAAGTGGATTGAGAAATTCGTGAAGGAGTACGACATCCGCATCGCGATCCACAACCACGGGCCTGAGGACAAGTTCTTCCCGTCGCCATTCGATGTGCTCAAGGTTGTGAAGGATATGGACCCGCGCATCGGGCTCTGCATCGACGTGGGCCACGCGGCGCGCGCCAATGCCAACCTGGTTGAAGCCATTCACGCCACCGGGGCGCGCCTCTACGACATGCACGTCAAGGATCTCACCAGTTTTGCCAGCCGCGAAAGCCAGGTCCCGGTGGGCGAGGGCATTCTGCCCTTCCGCGAGATGTTCGAGGCGCTCATCAAGATCGACTACAAAGGCTTCGTCGATCTCGAGTACGAGATTCACGCCGACGATCCCATGCCCGGCGTCATCGAGAGCTTCGCCTTCATGCGCGGAGTGCTCGACGGGATGGGGTACCTGACGAAAACTGCGAGCTAGGACGACTCAGGCCGGACGGAAATCTGCATTTCTTGCGTCTGGGGTGGGAATGTACCCCTAAGTGGTGCAGAATCAGACCAAATGTTGGTTTGGATCGTGCTGTTACACCCCCAAATGTTCGCTTAAATGGTTGCGCTTGCCTCGCAAATGTTCGCTCGCTAGGTTGCGCTTTTTCGAGGGAAATACCTTGAAATTGAGCAATCAATTGGTATGTAAAACCATGAAATTGACCAAAAAATAGCAACAGTAACCAGAGAATTTCCCGAGAGACTTGGGACTAAGGGACTAAGGGACTAAGGGACTAGGGACTAAGGGACTGAGGGACGAGCGCCGTCTCTGGTCAGCGAGTGCTCTGCACGGCGCGGTCATTCCAGGCGCAGGTCGCATGCCGCAAACCGCCATCAGAATGGCTTTGTATCAGGGGCATGCGTCTACTGATGCCGCAAACCCCCGATGCCTGGAATTTGTGATTACTTGGCTGGCGGGGCCGGCTTCTTGTGCTCCACGAAGACGTGGGCTTGATGACAGCTCACACACGTCCTGCCTGCCATGAAGGGATCGGACTTCAGTTGTGCCACCTGATCGGTGTGACAACTGTCGCATGTGCTGAACGCCGGCACGGCCGCGAAGTCCTTGGCGGTGGTCTCGCCATGGCACACGGTGCATTCCACACCGTTGGCGGCATGGGGGCTGGCTTTCCATTGGTCATAGATCGCCTTGTGGCAGGTGGCGCAGGTATCCCCGGCTGGAATCAGCCGGTGGACAATATGCTTGGCTTGTTCCTGCTGTGCCATGGCAGGTTGGACGGCGGCGGCAAAAACGAGAAAAGCGAAGAGGGCGGAACAGAACAAACAGGCGCGGAAACGATTCACGGGCAGACTCCTGAGCAGATGCCGAAGTATCGGCCTGCCAAGGGACGTCAATCTGTGATCCCGATCACGTCCGACTAGATGCGATCTGCGGGGCCTTTTGCCAAAGGAATGTTCACGAACCTCGCTTGATCCCGCTCATGAAGGCAGGTGGCCCGGCCATGGGTATCGCAAGGCCGCAGAAGCTGTGCCTCATTCATCGCGTTCTTTGCGATGAGCGGGCGTTGGGTTAAGATTGTGGCCGAACGAGGACGGAGCGATGCCCAGCGGCTTGAAACGCTTCCAAAAGGCGGAAGCGCTCCACTTCATCACCTTCAGTTGTTTTCACCGTCTGCCGCTCCTTGAGGCGGCTGGAGCGAGGGAGACCGTCGAGGCTGTGCTGGAGGCGACGCGCGCACGGCATCAGGCGCGGGTTTACGCCTATGTATTGATGCCCGAGCATATTCACCTGCTTGTGAATGAGCCGCCGCGGATCGTACTTGCGCAGTTTCTGAAAGCTCTCAAGCAGGTGACTTCGCGCAACCTCAAAGGCCGGCGTGAAAAGTTCTGGCAAGACCGCTACTACGACAGCAACGTCCACGGAGAGAAGGCCCGCTCCGAGGTGATCCGCTATATCCATCGCAATCCGGTCAAGCGCGGACTGGTCGCGAAGCCGGAGCAGTGGCCGTGGTCAAGCTTCCAGCTATACGCGTCCGGAGTGGAGGGCCCGGTCGAGATCGAATCGCAGTGGACCGCGTTCTTGCGGGGGAATCGGTTGCCGGAGGGAGTTCGCTTGCGAGAAAGCGAACCATCGTGCTTCCCCACCCAAGCCGCAAAAGGCGCGGCTTGGATGGGGCACAACCCATCGAGGGAGAACCAGAAGTGAAACAGTTGGCTGGGTCACCCGCCAAGATGAACGAGACACAGCCACCTGTCGGGTTGAGGTCTGTGCTCTCCCACTCATCCACGATAAAACTGTGGATGAATGGGGCACGAACGGTTGGTGCTCGGTGGATGACCGGGCCACCTGCCGCTTCAATTCTTCCCAGTATATTTGCGCTGAAACAGCGGTGAGGGCGTCTGAGGGTACTTGTCGATTAAAGGATTCGCAATTCTCTGCGAACCATGTAACAGCGTCGGCGGGAACGATCTCCACCACATAAACGCGGTCGGCGCGTGGCGATTGGAGCGACAAGGTAAAGCGGCCTTGTACCAATTTGGTTAATGCCGATGTGATTTCGGCGCGAGTAGGGGGTTTTCCGAAAGCTGAATGGATTTCGAGACGGGCGATGGGTTGTGAGCGCCGCTCGATCTCGAACTCCGCTTGGGAGATCATCTTCTTTCCTAGCTGCACAGACGCCTAGCCTCCACACGTTGATTACGACTTCTTCGCCAATACGAATGTTTTGTCCGTCAATTTGCGAAAGTCGCTGTTGCTTCCACGCCGCTTCATATGACGCGACAGGGCCGCGTAGAGAGTCTTTGCCGGGGTCTTCCCCTGGCTTTTCAGCAAACCCTCGGAGACGGCCCGCTCTACTATCTCTTTGCAAGTTAAGGGGGTCTTAGAACGCTTCAACACACTACGAGCGGAAGGCAAAAACCCTGCTCCTGCTGCTGGTTGAGGCATGTGGCTTTTCCTCCACGTAGTGGCTGTTGCGCGGTTAAGTGTAGAGCAATCCGGGGGTGTTGAAAATGAGAGAGTGGCAGGGAGCCGACTCAGCATACGGTACTTAAAGTCCGTGGACTTATTGTCATCCCCGATGATTCCATTGTCCCGATGAACAAACGCCAGGAAACACAGATACAAAAGCGCTTCGGGGAGCGGGTGCGCGAATTGCGTAAGCAAAAGGGGCTTTCGCAGGAGGCGCTAGCACTCGCCTGTGAACTCGACCGCACGTATATCGGGGGCGTCGAACGCGGTGAAAGAAACATCAGCCTTGTGAATATCTACAAGATCGCCGGGGCATTGAGTGTTCCAACAAAGGAACTGTTCAATGCCTAAGAAACCTGACTTTCCGAAAGAGCTTCTCGAACGAATTGCGGTGGTGACAAATAAGCGCGCGCGCTTTGTTTTGGATCACATTGTCGAAAAAGGGTTGGTCACAACGGAAGAAATCAACCGCGCAGGATACGATCACCCGCCCCGTGCTGCACAAGATGTTAGAGACCTTGGTTTTCGCCTCAAGACCATCAAAGTGAAGCACACGAATGGTCGCTCTATCGCTGCCTACGTTTTTGATGAAGGGGAGCTGGAGCCGGGTAAAGAGGGGCGGCGGCTGCTGCCGAAGAAAGAGCGCGACGCCCTCATTCATGCTGCTGGCGATAAATGCCAGATTTGCGGAGCCACACATAACTTGCAGGTCGATCACCGTATTCCGTATGAAGTGGCCGGGGAAACACAACGCGGAGAAGAGGAGCCGTTTCAAATTCTGGATGGCTCATGTAATCGGAAAAAGTCCTGGGCCTGTGAGCACTGCCAGAATTGGCTAGAGACGAAATCGCTCGATGTTTGCCGGTCTTGCTATTGGGCGTCGCCGACCGATTACACCCACGTTGCAATGGAAGAGCAACGGCGGGCAGACCTTGTTTGGATTGGGGATGAGGTAAGGGACTTCGAACGGGTGAGACGTGAGGCTGAACGTCACGAAAGAAGTGTGCCGGAGGAAATTAAGCGAATTGTGAAGGGCGATTAACCAAACAGCGTTGCTTGCTGTGCAAAGTCCTCTAGGCAAAAAGTGGTCGCTTTACGGCTTGCCGGAATTAGGTGAGAGACGTACAGAGACTCAACCGTTACTTCGTGACGACCGTTAAGGGTGGCCTGGCTAGACCTGCCAACATCCAAGAGAATTCGGTGGGCCACGGTCGAAGGGAGAGGTTCGCCGTAATTGCGTTCTCCACAAAAGCCATCGTAGCTAAGAATGAAGGGGACGCGTTTTTCGTTCAAGATGTTTAGCGCCTCGATCATTCGTCCGCGACTGACACCAGCGATGTACCGCTGATCTCGACCGTCACTGGTTCCTTGATAAGGCGGGTCGAGGTAGAACAAATCCCCCTCCTGGGCGAGTAGAAACAATGAGAGAAAATCCCCGTGTACAGCTTGGCACTTGCCTCCAAGGATTTTGTGTGCGGCGAATAGCTCGGCTCTCATCATCTGCGGGCGCGTACCTGTCCGGCGTTTGTCGGGCGACTGATTAAACTCCCCTGCGGGATTGAAGCGAACGGCGTTCTTTACGCACCTTGCCAACAAATACAGGAGCTTAGCGGGGTCTCGGTCGGTGTTGAATTCAGAGCGAATTTCGTAATAAGCATCAATCGGCTTTTGGCGTTCGCGATGCCACAATACCTCGTACTCGTCGGCGGCTCTCTTCGGGTTCTCAATTACGATCTGCCAAAGCTCTATGAGTGGCTCCAGTGCATCTCCGATGATGTAAGAAGAGAATTTTTTGGAAGAGGCACACGCCAGGGTAACGGCGGCTGAACCTGCGAACGGCTCCACGAGGCGCGTGTACTGACCGGTTGGGATGTAGCTGAGAATTGCAGGGGCCAGTCGGCGCTTGCTGCCTTGGTACGGAATTGGATGGGGGACGGAGAATCGCACTTGAGCCTCATTCGCCGATTCGATGGTACATAAAGTCATCATAACGGGGAAAGCGGGCGCAGCCAAGGGGGAAGTCAGTGATTTTGGCAATGCATGCTCCCGAAGTGGAATATTCCCCTTACGCCACAAAATTTCGGCGGCTTCGCCGCGAGAAACACGGGGGGGCGGTGTCAGGGTACAATCCCCCTTATGAAATCTAAAAGGGTTGCCGAAGTTTTCAGCGTCTTCTTCATGCCCAAAGGAATGTACTCTGGAAATCCCGCGTCGTTTATCGAGCAAAAAATTCCGATTGCGGACCTAGAGAATCTCTCCAAAACCGTGACGGAGGATGAGCCCCTGAACGAGGCCAATAAATTGTCTCTTCGAATCCTCGAACGGCTCCTAAAGGGAGATTTTGCGAACGGTGTCGCGATTGACGACTGGGAGAGCGGCGAACGTGGATAGTTCGGATCTGTTCGGGCCGCAAAGACAGGCTGGCGTCCCAATCGCCAGATACTTATTCGGAACAAGATTAATCCTAATAAGTTAGCTTGTGGCGACCTTTTCGCCTATGAAAGATGCGGGGATGAGCGATTGCGTTCGCGCCTGTGCCTGAGCGCGGCTGCGCCGCGTGCTTTGTTTCTCGAAAAATGGGCGGGCGGATTTCGTGGGGCTGAAGCCCCACGCTCCCTCCGTGGGTTGGGGCGGGGCGGCTTGGCTGAAGCCAAGCCCTGATACGAAAAAGCAGGGATTAGGGAATAGGGAACAGGGAGTAGAAAAACAGATCCCCGTTTCCTGGCGACATATGGGCGGGGTTTTATGCCACAGCGCGCTCGCGGGCGGACGGCAGGCTCTTCGCGGAGGCTTTTGTCTTGACTGACGGGCGCATTTCAATTCTGCTTTTCAAGCCGAGGCGCGCCGCGTAGTAAAGCAATCTCTCGATGCTCACTTTGCCGATTCTTCCATTCATCAGGTTACTGACGTTGGGTTGATATTCGTCCAGCAGATCCACAAGCTGCCTCTGCGTGAGGCCGCGCCGGTCGATCTCGGCAAGAATTGCTTCCACGACGGTTGCCTTCACCTTCAAAGCCGCGGCCTCGGCGCGGGAAAAGCCGAGGTCGTCGAGCACGTCGCCCTTTGTGATGTGTGCCGGTTTGCGAGGCTCGTCCATAACAAGTCAGTATATAACATGTTATATAGACTCACCATTTTTCGGTAGTGGGTCAGTTTGAAAAAAACATACCTCAGGGGCTAAAGCCCGCGTGGGTCTTTATGCATTTTCGGCACGACTGAAGTCGTGCCCTTTCACGACGATTTATGCGACCAGGATGAATTGCCAGCTCGGTGACCTGCTGACTTGCTAACTCGCTCCCTCGCTCCTGCTATTGCAGGATCGGGATGCCCGCGATGCGCTGCTGCCACTCCGCCGGGCCGGTGACGTGCACGCTGGTTCCCTTGGCATCGACGGCTACGGTGACGGGCATGTCCTGGACGTCGAACTCGTAGATGGCTTCCATGCCGAGGTCCTTAAAAGCCAGCAGGCGCGAGGCGCGAATCGCCTTCGAGACGAGATAGGCCGCGCCGCCGACGGCCATGAGGTAGACCGCGCCGAATTCGCGGATGGCGTCCACGGCTTCAGGGCCGCGCTCGGCTTTACCCACCATGCCGAGCAGGCCGGTTTCGGCGAGCATCTGACGAGTAAATTTATCCATGCGCGTGGCCGTGGTGGGGCCTGCGGGGCCGACGACTTCGTCGCGCACCGGATCGACCGGGCCGACGTAGTAGATGAAGCGATTGCGGAAATCGACGGGGAGTTTTTCGCCGCGCTTGAGCATGTCGGTGAGGCGCTTGTGTGCGGCATCGCGACCGGTGAGGAGCTTGCCGCTGAGCAGCAGGACTTCGCCGGGTTTCCAGGTTGCGGCTTGCTCGCGGGTCACGGTGTCGAGGTTGACGCGGCGCGCGCCGCTGACGTCGTGGGTGAGCTTGGGCCAGGCTTCGAGCGATGGCGGATCGAGATAGACAGGGCCGGAGCCGTCGAGCACAAAGTGCGCGTGGCGCATGGCTGCGCAGTTGGGGATCATGGCCACGGGGAGATTGGCGGCGTGGGTCGGGTAGTCGAGCACCTTGACATCGAGAACTGTGGTCAAGCCGCCCAGCCCCTGCGCGCCGATGCCGAGGCGGTTCACCTTGTCGTAGAGTTCGAGGCGGAGTTTCTCGGCGGTGGTTTTTGCGCCGCGCGCCTGAAGGTCTTGAATGTCGATGGGGTCCATGAGCGATTGCTTGGCCAGCAGCATGGCTTTCTCCGAGGTGCCGCCGATGCCGATGCCCAAAATGCCCGGCGGACACCAGCCCGCGCCCATGGTGGGCACCGTCTTCAGCACCCAATCCACGATCGAGTCGGAGGGGTTGAGCATGGCGAACTTCGACTTGGCCTCCGAGCCTCCGCCCTTGGCCGCGACGGTGACCTCAACCGTTGCGCCGCGCACCAGATCGACGGTGACGACGGCGGGCGTGTTGTCGCGGGTGTTGGTGCGCGCGCCTGCGGGGTCGGCGAGAACGCTGGCGCGCAACTTGTTGTCGGGGTCGAGATAGGCGCGGCGCACGCCTTCGTCGACCATCTCTTGCAGGTCCTTGAGTTCTTCGCCGGGGCCGGGCTCGAAGTGGACGTCCATGCCGAGCTTGACGAAGGCGTTCACAATGCCCGTGTCCTGGCAGATGGGCCGATGGCCTTCGGCGCACATGCGGCTGTTGATGAGGATCTGCGCCATGGCGTCGCGGGCGGCGGGCGACTGCTCGCGCTGGTAGGCCTCGGTGAGCGAGGTGATGTAATCCACCGGGTGGTAGTAGCTGATGTACTGCAATGCGCCTGCGACGCTGGCGATGAAATCTTCCTGCCGGATGACGGTCATTCTCAGAGAGGCTCCTCGCGTACAAGATTACTGGACGGATGGATTCTCTGTCTCTCTCACTCAGGCGTGCGTCTCCCGCCGCGTCTCGGAGGGCACGCTCAACTGCTGGCGCAGGCTGCCGGCCAGGTCCGCCACTGTGCGCAGGCGGTCGGCCACGGCAGCGGGCACTCCGCTTCCGCTCAGGGCCAGTTGCGAGTGCAGCAAGAGGCCAGCGACCGTGGTTTTCAACTCGGTTTCGATGGCTGCCGTGGCGGCCCGGCGGGCCAGCGTCTGCTCGCGGTCGCGACGGTTGAGCGCCGCGCGGATCTCGCGGATCAGCCGCGCCGCTCCCGAGACGGCAAAGTTGATTTGCATGGGAATGGCCAGGCCGGCGTTTTCGCAGATTTTTTCCGCCGCCGCCGGATCGCACTCGGCCAGGGATTCATCGATCACCAGGGCTAAGAACTCGCGACGCCGCAGCGCGGCCAGCGCGGCCCTGCGGCCTTCCGCCACCTCGACCTCCATGCCCAACTGCGCACCCACCACGGCGGCGCAATTGCGGGCGCCTTCGATTCCAGTCACCATCAGAATGCTCATGTTCCAGCTCCTAGCCTCTAGCTCCTAGCCTCTAGCTATTTGTTTTCAACCTCTAGCTGTGTAGCAGCTCTTTGCCTTCAAGTGCCTGACTCCTGCCGGAGGGATCGAAACCCGCGTCCTTCGCAAGAACAAGCTAGAAGCTAAAAGCCAGGAGCTAGAAGCTGCATCTTTACTCGTCGTGCAGCGGGTCGGCGATGCCGTACTCCTTCAGCTTGCGATAGAGCGTGGTCTTGCCGATGCCGAGGAGCCTGGCGGCCTTCAGCTTGTCGCCATTGAGGGTGCGGATTGCGGTTAAGATTGCCTCGCGCTCCAGCTCGGCCAGTGTCTTCAATTCCGGCGCGCCGGCAACTGCCGGCCCTTCGCCCGTGGCCGCGGCCGCGCGCCGCGCTTCCAGGCCTCTCTGTTGTAGTTGTGTGGGCAGGTCGCCCAGTTGCAGCACGGGCCCGGACGAAAGCGCGGTTGCCCGTTCGATGGAGTTCTCGAGCTCGCGCACGTTGCCTGGCCAGTCGTGACGCATCATGGTGCGCAGCGCTTCATCGCTCAGCGTGAACTTGCGCCCATGCTCCGTGCTGATGCGGTCGAGAAAATGCGCTGCCAGCAGGGGAATGTCCTCACGGCGGTCGCGCAGGGACGGCAGCCGCAGGTTGACCACGTTCAGGCGGTAGAAGAGATCCTTGCGGAAACTGCCCTTCTCGACCATGGCGGCCAGATCGCGATTGGTAGCGGCCACGATGCGCGCCTTGATGGGCACACGATGCGTGGCGCCCACCGGCCGCACCTCTTTCTCTTGAAGGGCGCGCAAGAGCTTGGCCTGGAGGTCCAGCGAGAGCTCGCCGATCTCGTCGAGAAAGACGGTGCCGCCTTCGGCAGAGACCAGCAATCCGTCCTTGGAGCGGTTGGCTCCGGTAAAGGCGCCCTTGACGTAGCCGAAGAGCTCGCTCTCGATGAGCGTAGGCACGAGGGAGCCGCAGTCGACGGGCAGGAAGGGCTTCTGCGAGTTGGGGCCGTAGGCGTGGATGGTCCGCGCCACCAGTTCCTTGCCGGTTCCGCTCTCGCCCAGGATGAGCACAGGATGCGTGCTCTGCGCGACTTTCGAGAGGATGCGGTAGATCTTCTCCATCTCTCCCGAGCGCCCGATCATGGAGCCCAACCCCTCGGAGAGGCGCAGCCGCTCGCGCAACTGGCGGGTCTCGGTGTCGGTGGTGTGATTCTGCGCGGCACGGTCTAAAACCGTCGACAACTCGTCCATGGCGAAGGGCTTGGTCAGGTAGTCCGCAGCGCCGCAGCGCATGGCCTCGACGGCCGCGTTCACCGAGCCTGTAGCGGTCATGGCGATGACCGAGGTCTCGGGGTAGAGCAGCTTGACCTCGGAGACCAGTTCCAGGCCCTCGTTCGAACCCGCCGGCAGATTCACCAGCAGGATGTCGGATGTGTGGCCGCGCAGGAGGCTGCGCGCCTGGGCCAGGTCCCCGGTGCTTTCGACGGCGTAGCCCAGGCTGGCCGCGATCTCGGCGCAAGCCGAGCGCACCGCCGCGTCGGCATCCACCACCAGCAGGTGCAAGCGAATCACCGGCTCGGCGAGTTGTGGTATGAACTCCATGGCCCTTGTGTTGAAGACTGTATCCAGCATTGTATTCGCCTCGTGCGGGGTTGGAACAACGTAAAGTTCGACGGACAGGTTTCAGGTGCCAGGAGTCTGCTTGTCTCTGTTCCCTACTTCCTATTCCCTGTTCCCTGCATTTCTCACCGGGAGCTCGAGGGTAAAGCAGGCACCACGCGGCATCCGGTTCGAGGCCGTGATACGTCCGCCGGCGCCTTCGACAATGGAGCGCACAATGGCCAACCCCAGCCCACGATGGTTTTGCGGCCAGCCACCGCCGGGCGCCCCTGCGCCACTTGTCCCTGCTTCCTTGCCGCGCGAGGTGAACCCGGAGGTGAAAATCCTGTCCAGAGCCGCCTCGGGGATGCCGTGCCCGTTGTCCTCCACGGAGAGCTCCAGGCAGGTCGCCGCGCCCTGGGCGGTTTCGCCCTCCCGGAGGCCGATGTGGATGCGGCAATTCCGGGTCTTGTCTTTGAGCATGGCCTCGGCTGCGTTCTTTACCAGATTCACCAGCAACCGGGTCAGGTCCTCGCTGGTGAGACGCACTGCATACGCGCCGCCGTCGGCATCCATGGTCAACGCGATGGAAGGCCCGGCCAGGGCCGCAAGGAGATTGCGATTGGCGAGCAGCTCGGCGGCCAGATTGGTGATGGGCAGAGCGGGCAGAAGATCCCAGCGCCGGTTCCGCTCCTCAGGGGTGGCGGCGTTCGCGGCCGGACTCCAGCCGGAGCCTGCAAAGGTGGCGTCTGCGGCGTTTCCCCAGGTCCGCGCAACGGCATTTGTGGCAGCGACGCTCGCGAGCGTGGTCCCGCGCCCGGCATTAACCTGAAGAAGGCCCTGCGCGTTGCCGTCCGGGAATGCGTTGGTGTCAAGCGTTACCAGTTTCTCGACCAGACGGCGGCTGGCCGCGGCCACCAGCCTCAGCTCGTGCGCATAATGCGCGAACGCAGTCGCAAGCACGCCAGGCTCCTCCAGCAGATCGCAGTAGAGCCCCAGCGCCGTCACCATGTTCCGCGCATCGTGGGCAACTTCAGAGATGCTTTCGCCCCCGCTGCGCAACGTGGCGAGAGTCTCCACCACCTTTTCTACCCGCCTGCGCTCGACGCCATTCCAGGTGTTCTCGGTACCGGGCTTGGTCACGACTTTTTCGAAGTGCTGCATACGACGGATCCTTTCAGGGGCAGGAGTTAATGGTGAGTGATTAATGGTTAGTGGTTAGTGGTTAGTGGTTAGTGGTTAGTTCGCAGTTCTTAGCTCCCGCTGGGTGCGACTTTCCCTGTTCCCTGTTCCCTAATCCCTGTTCCCTTGTTCCCTTGGTCCCTTGTTCCCTGTCTTTGTCTTCCCATTTCCGTTTAAGTACCGGAGGATTTGCCCTATTTCTATACACGCCGCGTGCCAAACCAGAACGCGAACGCTAAGCTCCTGATAAGGGAGGCGATTAGGGCCTTGAATGGGCGAAGCCGGACCTGCGCGCTGGGCCGCAGATGTCCCAAAATGGAACAGACGGGCAATGCGAAGAATCGATAAGCCGCGCTATTTCATGAGGTTGGCACACTGTTCCCTTTCCGGCACTTGAAACGCCGCGATTCCTAACTTGGAACTGCTGGCCTTCAGGCCCTCTGCATCGGGCCCTGGTTGCATGAGCAGGCCCCGGCTCCCTTACAATCCCTCTATGCACGCAACTCCTCCCTCTCTGCGTCCCGGCGGCAGAAGCCCCGGCCAGCTTCGCCCGCTTACTTTCATGCCCGGCTTTGTGCAGACCGCCGAGGGCTCGGTCCTGATCTCGCTGGGCAACACCCGCGTCCTCACCAACGCCACCATCGAACAAGGTGTCCCCGGCTGGCTGCGCAATTCGGGCCGCGGCTGGGTGACGGCGGAATATTCCATGCTGCCGCGGTCGACAGTCACGCGGACGCCGCGGGAGAGCGAGCGGGGCAAGATCGGCGGGCGCACGCACGAAATTCAACGGCTGATCGGCAGGAGTCTGCGGTCAGTGGTGGACATGCAGGCCCTGGGCGAGCGTACGGTCATTCTCGACTGCGACGTGATCCAGGCCGACGGCGGCACGCGCACCGCGGCCATTACTGGCGCGGCCGTGGCGCTGGCTCTCGCGCTCAATGCTCTGGTCAAAGCCGGAACGCTCAAGATTTCTCCGCTCAAGCAGTTGGTGGCAGCCACGTCGGTAGGCATCGTGGACGGCGCGGCGCTTCTCGACCTTTGCTACGAAGAGGACGCGCAGGCCGAGGTGGATATGAACGTGGTGATGACTGCCGATGGGGGCCTGGTGGAGACGCAGGCCACGGCGGAACGTGGTTCCTACTCCCGCGCCGATCTGAACGGGTTGATCGATCTGGCGGAGTCGGGTCTCAAGGAGATCTTCGCGGCGCAACGGGCAGTGCTCGATAAAACAGGCAGTAGGGAGTAGCCAATAGGGAGTAGAAAGCCGGGCTGCCGAATCTTCGGGCTGCGCATGCACCGCCTGATAAATTTTTGCGTCGCGCCGCCAGGCTGACGAATCTGCTGTTGGATAGTCAGTGAACCCGCTCCTGCTGGTCCGCTGGGGAAGGTCTTTCATGCCGCAAAAGAAAACCGCTGCCGATCGCGACGCGCTGTTGCGCCAACACCTGGTCGAATTGCTTTCTGGCGGCCAGGCACACGCTACGTTTGATGTCGCCGTCAAGAACCTGCCCGCAGCCCTGCGCGGCAAACGTCCCAAAGGCGTGGAGCACTCGCCGTGGGAGGTGCTCGAGCACCTGCGCATCGCGCAGTGGGACATTCTGGACTTCACACGCAATCCCAACTACCAGCATCTTCCCTGGCCCGAGGGCTACTGGCCTGCCACCGCCGCACCGCCGGACGAGAAAGCATGGGACAAAAGCGTGCGCGCCTTCCGCCGCGACCTCAAGGCAATTTCCGATCTCGTGGCCAATCCGGCAACGGATCTTTACGCGAAGATTCCCCACGGCAGCGGGCAGACGATCTTGAGAGAAGCGCTACTGGTAGCCGACCACAATGCATACCACCTCGGCGAGATGGTGCTGCTGCGCCGGCTGCTGGGCGCTTGGTAAGAGCGACAGTGCGAGTATGAGTGTGAGTGCGAGTGCGGTGAGATGCATCGAACACACTCGCACTCACACTCACACTCACACTGCCTGCTACTTCAGCACCACGCTCAGCAGCAGAGTCCCGGCCAGCCCCGTGAGCGACAGCACGGTCTCGAGCACAGACCAGGTAGCCAGGGTCGATTTCACATCGATTTTGAACAGAGACCCGATCAGCCAGAATCCTGAATCGTTGACATGGGAAAGCAGGATGGAACCCGCTCCGGTGGCCAGCACCAGCAGTTCAGGCCGCACACCCATGGTCCCGGCCATGGGCGCCAGAATGCCCGCGGCCACGGCCATGGCAACTGTGGCCGACCCCATCGAAACGCGCACCGCGGCGGCCAAGGCCCAGGCCAGCAGCAGGGGCGGCATGTGTGCGCCCATGGCGAAGGTGACTGCGGCCTGCGCCGCGCCCGAGGCACGCAGAACGCCGCTCAAGCCTCCCGCAGCAGCCAGAATCACCAGCGGGCTGGCGATGGGAGTGAAGGCGTCGACGGTCAGGCGTCGCAGACCGCCGGCGCTGTGGTAAGCGGGCTCCTGCACCCGCCGGCCCAGCGTGGCCAGAGCGACCAGCGCGGCCACCACCATCGCCACATCGGGAAAACCGGCGAGATGCAGGAGGCGGTTGGGCAGAGTTCCCCTGGTGGTGACCGCATCGGCCCAGCCTCCGGCGAGAATCAGCACCACAGGCAGCAGGATCGCGAGCAGAGCCAGAAGCGCTCCCGCTGGGGCCGGTGTGGCGAGGTCCTCCTGCTTCGCAGGCGTCGTGCCAGCACTGCCTTCATGCAACGTTGCCAATGCCGCGGGCGCCGTCTCCGCTGCCAGCGCGCCAAAAACCGCATCCTGAGGAAGCACGCGGCGCAGAAAGCTTCCCGGCCGCTCCCACATACGAATCAGCACCGCGAAGAGCACAGGTCCGCCCAGTGTAGCGGCAATCACGCCCACGACCAATCCCCACAACATGACTGGAGCCAACGGGGCATGGTACTCGGCGGCGGCCAGAAGGGCCGCGGGGTGAGGCGGCAGCAGGCAGTGCATGGCAGAAAGCCCGGCAAGCACCGGCAGACCCACCAGCATGGGAGGCCGGCCACTGCGCCGCGCTGCGTCCACCACGACGGGCATCAGCAGAACCAGCCCCACTTCAAAGAAAACCGGAATGCCCACCAGAATGCCGAGCGCCAGCAGCGCCCAGGGCATGCCTTTCGGGCCGCATCCATCCACCATTGCCTTACCCAGCGCCGCTCCCGCACCGGAACTGGCCAGAAGTTGGCCGAGAATCGCCCCCATGCCGAGAATGATGGCGATATGGCCCATCATTTCGCCGGCCCCGGCAGTGAAAGCGAGGGGGACCTTTTCGAGAGGGATGCCCGCAGCCGCGCCCAGTGCCATGGCGGCCACGGACAGGCCCAGCGCGGCGTGCAGCCGAAGGCGCCCCACAAGGAGCAACAGGAGCGCGACGGTGCCGGCTACACAGGCCAGCAGGTAGGCGTCATGGGCGGGCGCGAGGGTAGGGTTCACGGGCCGATTATAGCGGGAATCCCCTCCCCCCAAACGACTGACTCCCTGAAACTTAGGCGCCACCTCAGATGATGGGAAACGGTTTCAACCTTTTAAGCCGATGATTCGTCTAGCAAATGAGGGCCGGAGTGTGTCTCCTCAACCCAGCGCCCACAAAGCTGTGGAATATGAAATCAAGGTCGTGGAGCATGAGATCGTATGAGAAGTGAAAGCAAGACCCGTGGCTGTGCTGTGCCTGGAGTTGTAGCTCTGGTCGTATTTCTGCTGGCAGCGGCGCCCGGCGCACGCGCGCAGGTGATGCGCTATCTGGGCAGCATTACCGTCATCAGCGGCGACACGCTGACCGTCAAGACCGACGCTGGCGATGTGCACCAGGTCCAGGTTCCCGCGACCGCGTCGCTCAAGCGCATCGCACCGGGAGAAAAGGATCTGAGCAAGGCCGAGCCTCTCGATTACAGCGGACTGGCCGTGGGCGACCGTGTGCTGGTGACGCTCGATCCCAACGTCACGGGTTCCCTGCCGCAGGCGGCGCGCATCATCGCCATCAAGCAGGCCGATGTGGCCCAGAAGCAGGAAGCGGAAACCGCCGCGTGGAACCAGGGCGTGCATGGATTGGTAAAGAGCGTCGATGCCGCATCGGGCGTCATTGTGGTGACGACGCGCATGGGCCCCATTACCAAAGATGTCACTGTGAACACCACCCAGGCGACGGTGCTCAAGCGCTACGCGCCCGGTTCGGTGCGTTTCGAAGAGGCACAGCCCGCACCTATCACCGCGATCCACACGGGCGATCAGCTGTCGGCGCGCGGAACCAGGAACGCTGATGGAACCGCATTCGCCGCCGATGGCGTAATTACTGGCAGCTTCCGCAGCATTCCAGGGACCGTGATCTCCATCGACACGGCAGCCTCCACGGTTACGGTGAAGGACCTGTCGACCAAGAAGTCTGTCACCGTCCGCGTCGCCGCCGATGTTGAGTTGCGGCGGCTCGACGACAATGTGGCGACGAGGATGGCCGCGGGGCTCAAAGGCAATGCGACCGGCGGCCGCGGCCCATACGGCGGCCCGGGGGGCCCGGGCGGCGGCGGTGGGGCTGGAGGCGGGCCGCGCACCTTTAGCCAAACCGGGGGGCCGGGGGGCGGCGGCGCCGGCCCGGGGCGCATGGATCTTGAAAGTATCCTCGATCGCGCGCCACAGATTCAGATGGGCGCTCTCAAGAAGGGCGACGCGGTGATGATCGTGGCCACGGAAGATGCTTCAGGCCTGAACGCGGTCAAATTGCTCGCCGGAGTCGAACCGCTGCTCGAAGCTCCGGAGGCGGCGAATCTGCTTTCCAGTTGGAGTTTGAGCTCGGGCGAAGGCGAAGCGGCCCAGTAACCGGACTTGTACACGTCGTTCATACATAAGTGAGGGAATCTTGTATTCAAAGTCGCACTGCTTGATTGCATTTCTGGTTTCCACAGTCTTTACCTTGGTTGCCGCGGCGGCCAACGCGCAGACAGCGCCGGCTCTGGCGCCGCAAACCCCACTGGCTGCTACCCCGCAGACGGCAGCTCCGGCCCCACAGGCCGCGCCCGCCGTGTCGACTCCTGCGACAGCTGCCCCCGCGCAGGCTCCCCCGGCCACCACGGGCATACTGCGCGGCCACATTCTGGACCAGACCGGCGCGCTTATTCCCGGTGCGCAAGTTACCGTGACCACCACCAAGGGCGCCACCGTGGGAACCGGAACGGCGAGTGCATCCGGCAGTTATGTGGTGCGCGGTCTGCCGGCAGGAAGCTACATCGTGCAGGTCACGTATAGCGGGTTTGCGCCGTTTGTTTCCGAGCCTATTTCGCTGGCTGCGGGACAGTCGAAAAGCATAGAGATCAAGATGGCGGTCGAGGCCTCGCAACAGGAAGTGGTGGTGACCGATGAGAGCGGACCCACCGTGAGCACCGACGCCGACGCCAACGCCAGCGCCATCGTGCTCAAAGGCTCCGACCTCGACGCGCTCTCCGACGATCCCGACGAGCTTTCGAACGAACTTCAAGCATTGGCCGGTCCTTCGGCAGGCCCCAATGGCGGACAGATTTATATCGATGGATTTACCGGTGGAACGCTGCCGCCGAAGTCGGCGATCCGCGAGATTCGCATCAACCAGAATCCGTTTTCGGCGGAGTTCGACCACATCGGCTACGGGCGTATTGAGATTCTTACCAAACCGGGAACCGATACGCTGCATGGGCGGGGCTTCCTCCAGGGCAATGACAGCGCGTTCAATACCGGCAATCCGTTCACCCCGGTTCCCCCGTATCACAGCATTCAATACAACGGGACCATCAGCGGTGCGATGAATAAGAAGTCGTCGTTTTTCCTCAGCGTGGAGGGCCGCAACAGCCAGGACGCCAACGTCTACACCGCGATCACGGCAGTGGACAGTTCCGGTGCGTTCTGCACGGGGGGAGGCTGTGTGCAGGGCACCATCTCCGGCGGCCTGTATACCCCGCAAACGCGCATCGAGATTTCTCCCCGCCTCGACCTGCAACTGGGACAGAAAAACACCTTGACCGCGCGCTATCAGTTCGAGCGTAGCAGTTCCAGCGGAGAGCTTGGTTCGAACATTTCGTTGCCGACGCTGGCCACAAGTTCGTCGTCCTCTGAGAATTCACTGCAACTAATGGATTCGCAGATCATCAATGAACACACCGTGAACGAAACCCGCTTTCAGTACCGGCGCTCCCTCGATCGCTCGACTCCGACGAGCCAGGCGCCGTCGTTTGGTGTTGGCGGATACTTCAACGCCGGCGGAGGCGGTAGTTCGAGCGATCATTCGGATCACCTGGAACTGCAAAACATCACTACCATGTCGGCGGGCGCGCATGCCATCAAGTTCGGGGCCTGGTTCCGCGACAATCGCGACGCCACCACATCGAACGGGGGATTCAACGGCAGCTTCAGCTTCCCCTCGCTGCAAGCCTACCTGGACACGGTCAATGGACTGGCTGCGGGCCAGTCGGTTGCGCAGATTGCCGCGAACTGCCCGGCTGGCCAGTCCTGTACGCCCAACAAGCTGACCTACACAACCGGAAGAGAGTCGTTTCTGGGCAACGTATTCGACGCCGCGGTCTTCTTTCAGGACGATTGGAAGTTCAATAAATTCCTCACGCTTTCTGGCGGATTGCGTTGGGAGGGCCAGAACCACGTAGCGGACCACAGCGATTGGGCACCCCGTTTTGCTTTCGCGTATGCGCTGGACGGGCACAAGAAAGGGACGACGACAAAAACGGTGGTGCGCGGCGGTTACGGGTTCTTCTACGACCGCTTCCAGATCGGCAGCCTGATGGGACTGGAGCGCAATCACATCGGCGCGAATACCCAGACAGTGACCGTGATCAACAACCCGACCTGCTTCAGTGCCACGAGCCTCGCTACCGCAATTGCCGCGTCCGGCTCGAACTGCAATCCAGGCACTGCGGGTGCGGCGCAGAACCAGGAGGTTTCGCCCACTTACCGCTCGCCCAACATGGAGCAGTTTGGAAGCAGCCTGGAGCGCCAGTTGACGAAGGTCTCGACGCTCACGCTGACTTATGTCCACTCCTTCGGCGTGCACCAGATAGACACGCGCAACGCCAATCCTTATAAGGCATTGCCGGGAACAACCATCTACAACAGCACAACCGGCCCGCGGCTCAATCCTAATCTGGGCATTGTCGACGAAATCTATCCCGAGGCGGTCTTCAAAGAGAACCAACTGATTGCCAACGTCAATGCCCGCTTCACGCCCAACTTCAGCGTGTCGGGCTACTACAACCTGAGCTTTGCCAACGGCGACACCGGAACGGCATCGAATTCCTACAATTTGAGCCAGGACTACGGGCGCGCTTCGTTTGTGAGAAGGAACCAGGTCTTTCTGATGGGAAATTACACAGGGCCCTGGGCAATTACCTTCAATCCCATGATGATTGCCCAGTCGGGCAGACACTTCAACATTGCGACAGAGAACGACCTGACCGGAGATAACTTCTTCAACGATCGGCCCTCGTACGCGGCGTCGTCGTCAGATTGCGCAGCCACTGCCGGCCCGTCTCCCTCGCAATATGTGCTCACCTCGTTCGGTTGCCTGGACACCAATCCGCAGGCCGGGGAGACCATGTTGCCTTCGGAACTCGGCAACGGACCGGCCGCGGTGGCAGTGAACCTGCGCGTGAGCCGCTCGTTCGGCATCGGCCCCAAGGTTCAATCTCCCGGTGGTCCGACTCAAGGTGGTCGTGGCGGCGGTCCGGGCGGTGGTGGTCCCGGCGGCTTCGGGGGCGGCGGATTCGGCGGCCCTGGCGGCGGAGGCGGCCGTGGCGGTGGTGGTGGAGGTGGTGGCGGCATGTTCGGCGGCGGGGGCGGCCGCGGAGGAATGTCGAACACCGGACACAAATACTCCTTGAACTTCAGCGCGCAGGCATTGAACCTGTTCAACGACATCGACTATGGAACGCCGTCGGGCAGCGTAGCGCCTACCTTCATTCCTCCAACCTCGGGATCGCTGGGAACTACTGGACCGGGCAGACGGTTTGGCGAATCGACCGGTCTTGCCGGAGGAATCTTCGCTTCGCCATCCGGTTCGGCGGCGCGGCGCATCTTCTTCCAAGCTGCATTCACGTTCTAAAGACAGGGAGTAGCCAGTAGGGAATAGGGAATAGAAAACCAACACTCTCCGAAGGGTTGGGGTTTTCTATTTCCTATTCCCTATTCCCTACTTCCTGCTCGTACAGCGCCTCCCACCCATCGGCCACGGCATCGATGCTGAACCGGCGTTGGATTCGGTCGCGCGCCGCTTCACCCTCGAGCATCCCTTCGTCTTTGTTCCGCCGCATGGTTGCCACCATTGCAGCCGCGAGAGCCTCCGGGTCTTTCGCCGGAACCAGCGTGCCCCCGATTCGTCTGCATTGTTCGCCCAGCATTTCTCGCACGCCACCCACATCTGTAGCCACAACCGGCCTCTCCATGGCCATGGCCTCGGCAATTACCTGCGGCAACCCTTCCCAGGCTGAACCGAGCGCAAATCCATCTGCCGCGTCCAGCAGTGCCGGCATGTCGCGCTGCAATCCCAGAAAATGCACCTTTTCACAAATGCCCAAATCACTGGCCAGGGATTCAAGTTCTTCGCGCGCGCCGTCACTTCCACCGCCAGCAATCCATAGCCGCGTATCGATGCGCCGCTGCTCCACTTTCGCAAAGGCCCGCAGCAGATTCGGATAATCCTTCGCCGGCGCGATCCGTCCGGCACACAGCCAGACGAAAGTGGCATCAGCGCGCATCGTCTTTCGTGTCGATGCGCGGCGCTCGGCATCAGGCGCAAACTTCTGCGTGTCGATTCCGAGGGCGCGCACGCAACACTTATGCTTCGGAATCGCTTTCAGGCGCACAAATCTTTCCGCTGCGGCCTGGCTTATGGCCACCGTGCGCACGGTCCATCGATCGGTCAATCGGTACGCCAGCATGCGCATCCAGCCGCCTTCATATACGTTGTGCACGCTGGAAATGACCACCGCGCGGGGCACGCCGGGCACACCGATTGTGAGCAACCGCGCCAGGATGTTGGCGTGAAAACTGTGACTGTGCACGAGGTCCGGCCGGTACTCGCGCAGAAAATGCCGCCCGCGCCGGAAGCCAGCCGCAACACTCGCCGGATTTTTGCGCATGTCGAGATAGGTGACCGGAAGCGTCGTCGGCCACTGCTCAGGCAAACGTGGCATGAGCGAGAGCAGCGCCACATCGTGCCCGCGCCTGGCCATGCGCTCTGCCACGGCCAGAGCCAGC
>Ga0302266_10000363_pt1 | contig 46328 bp, 23 predicted proteins | sample III_Bog_E1_2_FD_194559 | JGI IMG/M metagenome (GOLD analysis project Ga0302266, IMG submission 194559) | Peat permafrost microbial communities from Stordalen Mire near Abisko, Sweden - III_Bog_E1_2 | ecosystem: Environmental > Terrestrial > Soil > Wetlands > Peat | place: Sweden: Abisko...
CCGTCCCCGGCGGTACCGCCGGAAAGCTGCGAAGCCCCCACAATATTATAAGGCGCGGCGGCATTGACCGTCCCGGCAAAATCATACAAGCCGACGGTGGCATAGGCGGCATCGCTGGCCGCGCCGTTCGCGGCCGGGGCGATGAGGTCGGTGTTGTTCCCGCCGGTGGTGGTGGTGATGGTGGCCGTGGCCGCCACCGCGCCGGTGGTGGTCCCGTTGCCATTGGCCCCGGTCTGGCCGGAAGCCGTGGAGGCGCCGGTGGACGTGGCCGGGCCGTTGAACACCACCGTGCCGCCAGCCCCATAGGTCAGGCCGCCGAGGGTCAGCGTCGGGAGCGTCGCGCCGGGGGTGGCGGAAGCCGCATTAATCACCACCGGCACCCCGGCGGCGAAGGTCGTGCCCGTAAAGGTCTGGGTGTTGGCCGTCGTGTTGTTGCCATTAATCGTCAGCGTGGCCGCGCCCAACGTCAGCGCATTGGCCGAACCGAGGATGCCGGCCGTGGGGGCGCCGGCGGGCGTGAAATCTTCAGTCAACGTGCCGCCGTTGATCCGCACCCCGCCCGTGAAGGGGTTGGTGGTGGAAATCGTCAGCGCGGCCGTGCCGGCTTTGGTAAACCCGCTGGTCCCGGCAATTGAGCCGGAGCCGGTGATCGTGTAGTTGTTGAGTGAATTGCTGACCACGATGCTGGCGGGGGTGACGGTGCTGTTCAAGGTCACCACCGTGTTGGCGGAGAGGTAAGGATCGCCAAAGATGACGGAGTCACCAATCTGCGCGGGAAGTTGCTGATAGTAACCCGCCTGGGGCGTGGCGGAACTGTCTTTCCAAATCGCATTACCACTGTCGTTAATATCCCATGTGCCGCTCCCGGAGGCCGCCCAATTAAGGGGATCAATCGTCGTGGAGGCACTGCCGGACACGGTCAACACCAGGGTGTTGCCATTCCAGGCCAGGGAACTGCCGCTGAAGCCCTTCAAACTCAATATCGGAACGGTGGTGGGGGCGGTGCCGCCCACGACCAACAGCGGATACGTGCCGGCCGCCAGATGGGCCGGATTAATTAAGGCGATCGGCGTGGTGTTAAAGGTGGCGGTGCCGGTGACATTGAGCGGCGCAGTGGTGGTGCTGGGGGGGGAATTGAAGGTGAATTGCAGCGCGGCATAGGTGCCGCCGGGATTGATCGTGAGGCTGGGAATCGTCCACTGGCTGCCGGTATTGGTAAAGACCACCCCCAGAGTGCCGGAATTGCCCGTCGCCGGAGTCACGGTGACCGCACTGGCGAGCGAACCACCGGTCACGCCCGCCAAACCGCCCCCACTGACGGTGGTGTTGCCCGTGTAAGTGTTCACCCCAGACAGAGTCAGGGTGCCGCTGCCCGACTGGGTGAGGGTGCCGCCGCCGGAAATAACCGCCGACAAGGTTTGCGCCGCCGTGCTGTTAACGGTCAAAGCCCCGCCGTTGATAAAACTGCCTGCAAACGTATTTGCACCGGTGAGCGTCAGCGCGCCGCTGCCCGAGTAGTTGAACGTGCCGCCGCCGGAAATCACCCCGGCCAGGGTTTGCGGCTGGCTGCTGTTATAGATAAACGTCCCCGTGTTGGTGATCGCAATGGCCCCCGCGTAGGATGCCGCGAGTTCGGCCGCGCCATTGATTTCCAGCGTGCCGCCATTAATGATGGTGGCTCCGGTGTAGGTGTTCGTGCCCCAGAGCGCCACGGTGCCGGTATTCGTCTTGATGATGCCGGTGTCAGCCAGACTGGAGCCATGGATCAAATTACCCGTGACGGTCAAATCCACGCCGCCGGCCGTTCCGCCATTGACCACATTAAAGACCGTGCCGCCGGCCTGATCCGGGATCACATCGAAGGCGCTGATGGTGGAAACGGTCGTGCCGCCATTCACCACCACGCCATCGTCGAAATCCCAATCGCCATAGGCGGTTTCCACGCCGGTGCCCGCATTGGCCACGGTGCCGCCATTGAGGGTGAGCAGCCCGCGAATATGGGTCGAGCCGCCCTCGCCGCCATCGGCGGCGGCAATCCCCGTGAGGACGCCGCCGGCATTGATGGTCACCGGCAACGAACCGAGGGTGCTGCTGGAACCGGCCAGGGCGTTGTCCACGGCGGCCACCGTCCCGCCGCTGTTAATGGTCAGGCCGCTGCTCAAGTAGAGGCCGCTGTTGCCGGCATTGGGAAAATAAAGCGCCAGCGTGCCGCCGTTCACCATGGTCGGCCCGGTGTAAGTCTCCCACGACTTATTCGTCAGCGTGAGCGTGCCGGGGCCGGCCAGCGTCAGGCCGCCGGCACCGCTGTTGGTCCCGCCCAGGGTCAGGTTGCCGCCGGGCAGCGCGATGGTCTGGGCCGCCGGCAGGATGATGGGGGTGAGAATGGTCTGGTTGTTGGCGCTGCTGACGGTGATGGCCGTGGCCGGCGTGCTCGTGCCCAGCGTAAAGGCGCCGCCAATCAGCGTGTAAGCCTGGGCGCCGGTGGCAAAGGTGATGGCATCAAAGGTGAACCCGCTTAAATTATTGGTCGGGTTGGTGAAGCCCGCCGCGCCGAAGACCAGGGAATCCCCCGTGGTCACCGGGCCGGTGCCGGCGGAATAAGTCCAGTTCGCGGCCGTGCCGAAAGTGTTGTCCGTGCCGCCCACCCAAGTGTCGGTGGACTGGGCGCGCAGGACGGCCGTGCCCAGGCTGAGCAGGGCCAGACAGCCCAACCACGCAGGCCGCTTAATGTGCAGGGTGGTTATCGGATGGGTGTGGAATTTCATGGGGTGGGTTGGCTTGGGGGAAGCATTGACGTTTACTGTTACCATATGGGTTCCGGTTTATTTTCGCCGACAAGGCCGCTCAGGCTGGGGCCCGAGGCCATGACTGAGAACTAAGCTTTGCCGGTCTATTGGGTTGCTGATTATTGGGTTATGAAAATACTCTACCTTACTCGCTCCCGGAATCAACGCCATTTTGCGTAAATAAACCGCCAAATTACGACACCCCCCGGACCATTCAGCCCCCTTTACGGGCGGCGGGGCGGATCATGGTAGGGTTGGCCGGCTTGATAAAGCCCGAGTTCGGCCGGCAGGGTGGCCGTGAGCCAGGCGTTGGATTGGGCGCGGGCCAGCCACAGGGCCTGCCGTGTGGTGGCCGCCGCCTGGGCATACCGGCCGGTTTCGGCGAGCGCGGCGGCGAGGGTGCGCAGGATCACTGGATTTCCCCCACCGGTCAGCTCCGCCGCCTGCCGGGCCAGTTCCACGGCCCGCCCGCCGTCGCGCCCGCCTGGCTCCGGTCCGGCGGCCAGGAGCCAGGCGAGGTTATTCAGGATGGCCGGATCCGCCGGCCGGAGTTGCCGGGCGGTTTCCAATTGGGTGAGGGCTTCGGCCACCCGGCCCTGTTGCCGGAGCACGTTACCCAGGCCCAGGTGCGCCCCGGCGTTGCCGGGGGCGAATTGCAGCGCGGTTTGAAATTGCGTGACGGCGTCCCCGAGCCGGCCCTGTTGCCCCAGGGCGTTGCCCAGATTGCTGCGGGCGTCCGCATCGTCCGGCCGGATTTTCAGGACCGCCTCGTATTGAATGATCGCCTCCGCAACCCGGCCGGTTTTCATCAGATCGGAACCGAGGTTCAGGCGGGCCTCCGCATAGTCCGGCTGGCGGTGCAGGGCGGCTTGATATTGGGTGATGGCTTCCTCCACGCGGCCCTGTTGGTCGAAGGTGGCCCCGAGATTATTGAGGGCCTCGGGGTAATCGGGCCGGATTTTCAACGCGGCCCGGCATTGCGCCAGGGCTGCCTCCGGGTGTCCCTGCTGGCGGAGGGCGTTGGCCAGGCCAAAGTGGGCCGGGGCGGAACCGGGTTGGAGCCGCACGGCTTCCTGATATTGGGCGACGGCTTCGTCCACCCCGCCCTTCTGGAGCCAGGTGCGTCCGAGATTGCAATGGATGTCCGCGTCACCGGGGTTGATTTGCAGGGCGATTTGGAATTGCGCGATGGCTTCGTCCAGCCGGCCCTGGCGTTCGAGCGCGGCGCCGAAGTTGTTGCGGGCTTCCGCGTGGGCGGGATAAACCTCGAGCGAGGCCTGGTAATGGACCATGGCTTCGTCCAATTTGCCCTGCAAATCCAGCAGCGTGGCCAGATTGTCGTGCGCCATCCAACAGCGCGGATTGTCGGCGAGGGTGGCGCGCCAGAGCGTTTCCTCATCGGCATACCGCCGGGCCTGCCGCCAGGTCAATGTGCCGAGCACGATCAGCAACGCCGCTCCGGCCACAACCCGCCAGCGGACCCGCGCCCGGAACCGCCCGGCCCCGCCCCGCGCCAGGACCGCCGCCGCCAGCGCCAGCGGACCGATGGCGGCCGCATACTGGTAGTGGTCCGCCACGAAGGTATAGCGAAACGTGTAATTCATGATGAAGCCCAGCAGCGGACTCAGGGTGGCCACAAAGAACAGCCCGGCGACCTCGACGCCCCGCCCGAGCCGGCGCCGGGCGAGCCCCGCAGCCACGCAAACCGCCGCCCCCGCCGCGAGCCAGCCGTAAGCCAGCGGGTCGGCCGGGTTGATGCTCCACTGCGGATAGCTGAAGGTGAGCCCGACGGGCCAGAGCAGTTTGCCCGCATAAAACCAGACGGCATGACTGGCAATCAGCAGGCGATCCAGCGGACCATACGCGAAGAGGTCGGCGCGGGTGCCCTGGTGATAACGCTCCCACCACACCGAGAGCAACCCCATGGCCACGCCCATGACCAGGAAGGGCAGGATCAAGGCCAGGCGGCGAAACGTCAGCGGCTGGTGCTTCAGCCACAAAACCAGCAGCAACGCCGCCGGCAGGGTGCAGGCGGTGGTTTTGGCCCCCAGCGCCAGCGCGGCGGCCAGCAGGGCCAGCGCATAATACCGCCCGGCCGGGGCTGGTCGGTCGTCCACAAATTCAACCCACGCCCGCACCGCGAGCAACGAGAAAAACAGACTGAGAACGTTTTTCCCCTCCGTCACCCAGGCCACGGATTCGACCTGCACCGGATGCAGCGCAAACAGCGCCGCCGCCAGCCAGGCTCCGGGCAGGGCCAGGCGCCGGAGCAACCGCCACAGCAGCAGCCCGTTGGCCGCGTGCAACAGGAGGTTGACCCAGTGATAACCCGCGGCATTCAACCCCCAGAGCGCCCGCTCCAGGCGGAAGAGCGTGTAGGTGAGCGGGAAATACTGTGAGGGCGAATCCAGCGAGAACCAAATCCGTTTCAATCCGTCCGGGGCGGTCAGCAGCGGATTTTGTGTCACATAAAAATCATCATCCCAAATAAAACCAGCGTGCCAGACGGGTTGGTAGGCCAGCACCACGGCGGCCACCAGCAACAGGCCGAGGAGCCATTCCCCTGCCCTGCCCTCCCACGGGCGGGCCGCCGCCGCACCGGCCGGCGGACGCGCGGCCGGGGGGCGGCCGGTCGCCGGGAGGTTGGACCGGCGGCGCACCCGGAAGCCCAACCCGGCGAACGGCTCAAACCCGGGGTTGATCCGTGGTGGCGACGGTGTCATGCCTTATTATGCGATCAACCCCGCGCCCAGACCGGACGCGGGGTTGACGAATCTTCCGGGAATTCAAGTTGGTTAACAACTCAAATTCCAACGACTCACTGCTGCAGCAAACGGAAGAACACCATGGGCTGAGCCGGGTTGACGGTGATGTTCTGATAATTGCCGCCGGAGGTGGTGGTGAAGTCAAACCAATCATTCGGGTTCGTCAGGTCCACCGAATTGGTCTGCAAAGTCCAGCCACTGGGCCAGGCGAGGGAGAGCACCCCGTTGGCATAGCTGGAGGTGAAGCTGGTCGGCGCCGCGTTGGCGCTCGTCAGGGTGATGCTGCCGTTGACCGCCAATTGGCTGGTGTTCCAAACATAGGTGTGCAGCGAATCCGGCGAGAGCAGCGGCAGATTCAAAGTCAGATTGACCGCACTGGCCAGGCCGTTGTTGCCCGTGATGTTGAACAGTTGGAACTTGTCACCCGCCTTCAAGTCGTTGTTGCCCTGATTCAAGACGAGGGTGGCGCCGGACTGGAAGGCCACCGAGGCGGCGTTCACGGAATCGTTTACTCCGCCGCTCCCCTGGTCGTCAATGTTCAGCACCACCGAACCGCCGCCGGCCACCGTCAGCCTGCTGTTGATGGGCATCTGGAGGAAGCTGCTGACTGAGCCCACCGGATTGCCCGGGGCCAGGGTGCCCTTCGACCCGATCAACACGTTGCCTTTGATCAAGCCATTGCCCGACAGGGTTTGGGCGACTTGATGGATGGCGGCATCCCCCACATGCAGGGTCTGATCGGACAACGCGGTGGCATCCACCACGCCCGGAGAATCATTGGTGATGCCCGCCGTGTCCTGGAGGAAACCCGCGGCGGAATCCTGACCGACCAGGGCGAGGGTACCGTCGTTGATGAACGTCCCACCGGTCCAGGTTTCCGGCGCACTGATCGTCAGCACCCCGGCCCCGCCACTGACATACAATTCGCCGGGGCCGGAAATGCCGTTGTTGAAGGTGATGTTGTTGGGAACGTTGTTCTGATCCGCCGTCTGGATGGTGGTGTAGGCGGTCGAGGAGCCAGTCAACTGGACGGGCACGGAACAGGTCCAATTATTGGTCGCCCCCAGCGTGCCGCCCCCCAATTGCAGGGCGGTCGTCACCAAGCCGAGACTCGAGGCCGGCTGCACAATCCCGCCGATGCCCGGATAGAGCGTCCCCCCGATCAGATTGACATACGCGAATTCCCCGATGTTCGCGGCCGTCCCCTGCCCGAGTGTAATGATCCCCGCCATGGCCACGCCGTTCCGGATCAGCAGTTCGGCATTGCCCACATTCGTGCTGCCCACGGCAATCCCCGTGGTGGTGTTGGTCACCGCCAGCGTGCCGCCATTGACATCCACCACGGACCAGCGGCCCAGATTGCCCAGCCCGATGGTCAGGATGTTGTCCACCGCGAGACTGCCACCGTCAATCCGCACACTCACTGTTGAATTGGCGAGCAGGTTGTAGCCTTCATCCAGGTTGTTGCTCACCACCATGGTCCCGCCGTTGAGGTAAAGTCCGCTGGCGGTGTCGCCCGCCGTCGGCTGGGTCGTATATACCGTCCCGCTGCGGCCCAACTCCAGGTTGCTGCAGGACAAAAAGCCGCTCGAGACTTCGATGAGGGCATTGGCGTCATTCCCCGCCGGTTCGCCCAGAACGCCGTTAAAAATGGCCGTGCCGCCGTTGATCTGCAAGCCGGTGGAACCGTTGCCGATGGTGCAGAAGTTCGTGCCGTTGGTGACGATGAGGGAGGAACCGCTGTCCACCAGCAACTGCGAGCCACCCGTGCCCGTGGTGGTGACCAGCGCGCAGGCCAGCGACCCCTGGAGATCCAATTCACCGGCCCCGACCGTGAGCCCGCCAAAGCCGCTGGCCCCGGTCAGGGTCAGGGTTTGCAGCCCGAGCTTGGTCAGCGAACCGCCCTTGCCGCCGTCGTTCAGATTGCCGGAGAAGGTGGTGGCCGTGTCGTTGCCATTGACCGTCAGATTCACCCCGGCCCCGGCCAGGTTGTCGAGTGTCAGGTTCTGATTGCCCTGCAACGCGCCCAAAGTGGCGTTCGTCAGGCCGGCGGCAAAGGTCAGACTGCCGCCATAACTGTTATAATCCAGCGTGGTGTTTTGCAACGCGAGCGGATTGCCGATTTCCAACTGGCCGTTGCGGATCTGGGTCAGCCCCACCCCGGCGCCGACCGCCGCACCAAACGTGTTGGCCCCGCCTAGAATCACCGTGCCGGTGCTGCCCGCCGCACTGTTCACCGTGAGATTTTGCGTGCCGGTGTTGCCGGCCGAGGCAATCACGCCGGAAAGGGTGAACGACGCCCCGCTGGCGGCGTCAATGAACGCCGTGTAAGTCCCGAGATCGGCCAGTGATGAGGAACCAATGCCGATTTTGGGCGTGATGGTCAGTGTGCCGTTGCCGAGCAGGTCACCCCCGAGGAGGTCAATGCCGGGCGTGGCCCCCACGCTGGCGCTGCCGGTGAGGCTCAGCACCCCGTTGCTGACCACGGTGGCGCCGGTGAAGGAATTCGCCCCGCTGAGCGCCAGCGTGCCCGTGCCCACTTCCGTCAAAGCCCCGCCGCCGCTGATGGCCCCCGCCAGGGCCAGGGTGTTGGCGTTATTGTCCACCGTGAGCGTAATGCCCGGGCTGGTGGCAATTTTGTTGTTCAGGCTCACCGAAGCGCCGGCTTGCAGCGCGCTGCTGGCCGTGACACTCAGGTTGCCCGCGCCCAGGGCGCTGCTGCTCGCCACCTGCAGGGTGCCGCCACCGCTGAGGGTGGTGCCGGTGGTGCCGGCGGCGGGTCCGTAACTATTGGCCCCGGAAAGGACGGTGGTGCCCGCCCCGTTGATGATGAGCGTCTTGGTGACACTCGGACTGTTGGCAATCGCGCCGGTCAAAAACAGCGAGTCGCCCGCGTCCACCGAAACCGTGGTGTTGTCCGAGAGGGCCACCGGGGTGCCAATCGTGTTACCGACGCCGGCCAGCACATAAATACTCGCACCGGTGCTGCCGTTGTTCAAGGTCAGGGTATTGGCCGGGGCGCTGGGGGCGATGTCAAACGGGTTGACGTTGTCAAACGTGATTTCTCCCACCGATTCGGCGGCGTCCAGCGTCACCATGGTCAGGCCGGAACCGGTGCCCACCCCAAAGGTGGCGGTGTCACCCGGCCCACTGGGCACCTTCGGATTGGTGCTCCAATTGGCGGCGGCGGACCAGTTGCCGCTGGCGGAACTGGTCCAGGTGGCGACGTTCAAGTTGGGATTTCCCACCATCGTCACCGTCAATTTTCCACCGCTGGCGGCGAAGGAATAAGCCGAGATCGGATCGGCATTCCCAATGTGCGGATTGCTCCCGCTGCTGGTGGTCCACGTCGCGTCCAGCACCGGGTCCGCCCCGCTGTAGGTCAACAGCGTGTAAGTTCCCGCCGTCGTCCAGGGCTGAGTGCCGCCGGCGGTATACAGATTGAAGATGCCGCCCCCGAGACTCAGCGAAGAAGCCGCGACCTCGTCATTGGCGCTGCCATTGAATTCAATATCAATGAGCGACCCGGAATTCAGGGTCAACGAGCCAATGTTCAGCGTGCCCACGGTGTTATTGCCGGGGGAAAGGTTGCCGCCGTTGGCAATGACCACATTGCCGGCGGTGCCGGCCCCGGCCAGGGTGGCGCCGCTTTGCACGGTCACGGTGCCGGCGCCGGTGGCCGAACTGCTGTTGGCCTCCAGGGTGCCGCTGGCGACCGTCGTGTTGCCAGTATAGTTGTTGACCCCCGTCAAGTTCAGCACACCGTTGGCGGCGGTGCTCGCCACCGTCAGCGTGCCGGCGCCGGCGGTGCCGCCAATCGCGCTGGCCAGGGTGACGGTGTTGCCGTTGACGTCCAGGGTGCCTTGCGGCGACCAGTTGAGGCCCAGCGAGGAAACATCATCCGCCGTGCCGGGCTGCCATTGCAGTGTGCCGCCGGACAGCGTGATGCCGCCGCTGGTGCCGGCGAAGGCGCCGGGCACAAAGCTAACTATGCCATTGCTGATCACCGTTCCACCGGTGTAAGTGTTGGCCCCGCCCAGAACGACCGTGCCGGTGCCCGTGCCGACCAACGTGCCCGTCCCGCTGAGCACGCCATTGAGGGTCATGGTCCAGGGGTTCCCGGCCGGATCGGATGCTTGGAAGTAGAACGCGGTTCCGGACAAGGAGGCATTAACGCTAATGGTCGAGTTGGCCGTCACTCCGAGGGTGCCACTTTTCAGTTCCACCCCGTAATTGGCGGCCGTCATATGCGAGTTGAGTTTGGAAATACCGCCGGCGCCAATATACAAATTAGCCCCGCCAAAAACATAGAGGTAGCCCTCCGGCGACGTGCTGGAGCCCCCGTTGGCCGTGCCCACGGCCGTATCCGACGCGAGCCCGAAGCTCATTTTCTGAACGAAGCTCGTGCTCCCGTTCGTGAAGTAGGCCACGGCCGCGCCGCCGGCGGGCGCGATCACCACGCCGTTGACCGTGTCCAGGTTGGTGAACACCCCGCCATTGATCATCAGCGAGCTCCAGCGGTCATTCCCGCCGCTGCCCAGTTGCACTTCGTTGGTCACCGTCAGGGAGCCGGCATCCATGCGGGCTTGGGCGGCGGAATTTCCGGTGCTGATCGTCAGGGCGCCCAGGGTCACCGTGCCGCCATCAATGTATAAACCGGATGTCGTCGGCGCCGTGGTCGGCGCCGTCGCGGTGGCGTTGGAGATGTTGGCCGAGCGCTGCAGCGTCACCCCGGCGGCCGCGAAAGTGCCCCCGGTGACCTCAATTAATACGCCATCCCCCGTGCCGCCGGAGAAAATCCCGGCGTTGTTGACCGTGCCGGCCGTTTCCAAGAAATCATGACCGGTGTCCAAATTAAAGGTGGAAGTGCCGGCATTGGTCAGGCTCAACGATCCGCCGGTGACTTGGAAACCCTCGCCCCCGATCGAATTGCCGTTAATGGCCCCGCCCGCCGGCAGGACCAGCGTGCCGGCGTTCACCGTGGTGATGCCAAAGTTGTTGACCCCGGTGAACGTCTCCGTGCCCGCCCCGTTCATAACCAGATTAATAACGCCGACGGTATTATTGATGGAGCCGGCGAAGGTTCCGCTGTCCCCATCGGAGTCAAAGGTCAGCGTGCTGGTTCCAGCCCCGGAGTTCAAAATCGTGCCCCCGCCGAGCAAAGCGCCCACCGACAGGCTGTTGGAGTTCAAGTCCAGGACCGCCCCCGTGGCCACGGTAATGTCGCCGCCATTGCCCAGCGCACTCGCACTGCCCGCTTGGAGCGTGCCGGCGGTCACCGTTGTCCCGCCGCTGTAAGTATTCGCCCCGGACACCTCCAACTGCTGGCCGCTGGCATTCAGGTTGAGCGTCAATGAACCGACCGTGTTTTCAATCGGTCCGGTGAACGTGCCGCTGCCCGTCACGGTCAGAATGGGCGTGCCCACGGAACTGCTGTTAATGGTGCCACTGCCCGACAAGTTGTTGATCGTGGCGTTCTGCCCGCCCAAGTCCAAAGTGCCATTGACCACCAGGTTGCCCTGACCGGCACCGTTCGGCAGCACGTTGGGTGCGCCCTGCTTCAGCGTTCCCGCCGTGACCGTGGTCAGACCACCCAGGCTGTCCGCCCCGTTCAAAACCAATGTGCCCGGTCCCGTGACGGTGAGGGAACCCGTCCCGCTGACGGCCCCGATCGTTTCGCTGCCCACCGGCAAATCCCAGGCCAGGGACCCATTGTTCTGCACCGGGCCGGAGCCAATGGCCCCGCCAATCGTCCCGTTGCCCACTTGGAGGCTGCCGCCGCTGTTAATGATGGTCCCGCCGATGTAATTATTCGTGGTGAGCACCGTCAGGAGACCGCTGCTGGCATCCGTCAGGGAGGCCGAGCCGCTGATCGTTCCGTTGCCAGTGAAGGTGTAACTGGCGCTGTTGACGGTCACCGTCTTCGGACTCACAAACGGCGCGGGGAGATTCACCGTCTGATTGGCCGAGGTGTTGTCAAAGGTGACATTGTCTCCATTGTTAAAGACCGAGGCGGAACTGCTGCCGGTGTCGAACCAATCCGCATCACCCGCCACATTCCACAGCCCCGCGCCGGCGCCATCCCCCACCCAGGTGAGGTTCTGGGAGGCGTAACTGGAAACCACCAAATTCAGCACCCCCGTGCCGGCGGACAACGTGGCCACCTGGTTGGGCTGCGCAAAACCGGCCACGGAAACATTCGCCACGCCGGTGATCGTGCCGTTGGGCACCCCGATGAGCTTGTAGGTGCCGTTGGCCAGCGTTCCATCCGTGATGTTTAACTGGATCGAACCGGAAACCAGCGTCAGATTTCCGCTGCCGCCCGCACCGATGTTAATCACCCCGCTTGCAGCCTGGCCGGCATCCACATTAATCAGGAGCGCGCCCCCGTTAAGCGTCAGATTGTTGTTCAGGGTTAGCACCCCGGTGGTTCCCGCCGGGCTCAATTGGCCGCCCGTGGCCACGGTCAAATTGCCATTGATGGTGCCGTTGCCAGTCACGGTCGCGCCCAACGAGTAATTGCCCGCCGCCGACACATCCAGGGTGGCCCCCGAATTGATGACTGCGGTGCCGCCGTAAACCCCGGCCGCGCCCAGCGCCAGCCTGCCCGCGCTGATGGTGGTGTTGCCGGTGTATTTGTTGGCCGCATTAAAAGTCAGGGTGCCGCTGCCCACTTTCGTCACCGTCGCCCCCACGCCGCTCACCGCGCCGTTGAAGATGGAATTCTGACTGCCCCCGACCGTCAATGCAAAATTCGACGGCAGCGCCAGACTACCCGACCCGCTCAGCCCCCCGAGGGTGGCCGCCGTCAGCGAGCCAAAACTAAGGGTGCCCGGCAGCGTGGTGTTAAACGTGCTGTCCTGAAGCGCCAGGGCGTTGAGCAGCAGCAGTTTGCCCTTGGTCACGTAGGTCGTGCCACTGAACGTGTTCGCTGCGTTCAACTGAACTGAACCCGAGGGGGTCGTCGTGGAGGTCGTCCCGACCGTCAGTCCCACCGATTGGGACGCGTTGTCCGTGAGCACGGAATTAATGATCAGGTTGCCGCTGGAGGCGGTGTTGTTGATGATGATCAAGTCGCTGGTGCCATCGGAGTTGACGTTGCCGGAGGTGAGCGTGCCGCCGGTGATGGTGACGGTGTTTTTGCCCAGGGTGCTGCCCAGCAGGATGCCGCCCGAGTTGATGATGTTGTTGCCGGAGAGCGTCAGGGTCGGGGCGTTGGCCGTGTTGAAACGCAGCGAATTGACCGTGCCGCCCGAGGCGGTGTCCGTGGTCAGGGTGATGTTATCATCCACCCCGGCCGTAAACGTGTCGGCGGTGTAAGTGACGGCGGAAATGTCCGTGGCCCCGCCTTTGGGGGCGCACCAATCGTTCTGGCTCGCGGTGGCATAGCCCAGGGACAGCGTGGTTCCCACGTTCGGCCCGGTCGTCGGCTGCGGTACGGCGTAATCGTTGGCCGCTCCGCCCCAGGCGTTACCCCCGTTGTTGATGAAATCCGCAATCGCCCCCCCGTTGCGGGTGACCGCCGTGAACCCGATGCAACAGCCGGAGGAACTCCCGCGTCCCGTGTATTGGCCGAAGATGCTCGTGCCCGGATTCAACGTCAGGCTGGCAAAGGTTTGCTGGTGGTCGCCGCTGCTCGACACCTCACCCAGATTAAAAGTGCTGAAAGCGGTGCCGCTCGGCGTCATCGTGAGCGTGATGTTGGCGCTGCCCAGAAAGTTGACCACCCCGCTGGACGAGCTTTCCTGAATATCCACTGAAAACGTGGAGCCATTAATCACCAAGCCGGACCCCGCACTCGAAACGGCGGCCGTGGTGGCCGGCGTGGTCGGCTCGTAGAAAACCGTGCCGCCCCCCGTGACCGTCAGCACGTTCGCACCAAAATTCGGAAAGTTCTTCCCCGTAATGTTCACCGTCCGCGCACTGCTGATGTTCCAAGTCTGATTGCCACCGAGCACCAGGGGCACCCCCAATGTGAGGTTCTGGTTGGCAATGGACAGGTCCAGCCCCAGGCTGGTGCCGGCAATCCCTTCCAGCGTCAGCGTGTCCGCCGCCGTCGCGTCGGAAATGCTCACGGCCCCGGCCAGGTTATTGGAAAACTGCAGTTCCCCCACGGGGAAAGCCCCCCCGAGGGTCGTGAGGGTGTCCCCGGTGGCCGTGGCGACATTGTTCCACAAGCCGATGCCCGTCGAGGTGGGGGCGGTGCCGGAAACCCAGGAGGTTCCCGTGGTCAGGGCCGTGCTGTTGGCCGCCTTGACCTGGGTGACGACCTGCGCCCGGACGGTAAGCGAGCCCGCCAATAACAGCAGGCTGCCGGTTAAAAGTGAATTTTGAAGGTTCATGGGTGGGGTTGGTTGGGTTGCGGATTTCGGTTTGGGTTTTTGGTTTGGGTTTTTGGTTTGGGTGGCGGGCGGATCGGGATCTAAGCAGATTAATATATTAATATGATTCCTATCCCTAATATATTAATACCAAAACATGTCGGCTGTTTTTTGACACCCGGCGGCGGATAATTTAATCCAGACATCAGGCGCGGGCCCGTTGCGTTCTCATAGGTGCTTATTATCAGGAAAGATAAGCCCCCGACCCCGCCGTTTCAACGCCAATTTGCGTAAATAAATCACCAAATTACGACAGCCTGCCGCAACCCCCGGGCGCAGCCACCCCGCGCCCGGAATTATAAACGTATATCGAAACAAGCGAAAAACCTCGTAAACTTGCCGCTCTGGCGCGGCGGGGCTGACGAACCCGCGGCGGCAGACTTATGCTGGCATTGGCTGGTTTAACCTGGTTTCGGCGGATTTTAACGCCTTTAACACTTTTAACACATCTCGCCGCCCCGAAATTGCACCACCAAACTCACCCCAACACCAGCCCCCGTTCCCCGTCGGTCAGCACCCGCCATTCACCGACGGCCAGGCCGGCCAGCGGAAACCGGCCGATCCGCACCCGCAGCAGTCGCAGCGTGGGATGCCCGATGGCCGCCGTCATGCGGCGGACCTGCCGGTTCTTGCCCTCAACCAATTCCAGTCCGATCCAGCAGTCCGCGACACTTTTGCGCACCCGGATGGGCGGAGTCCGGGGGGCAACCACCGGCTGGGGCTCCAGCCGCCACGCCCGGCAGCCAAGCGTCCGCCGGCCCTGGATCAACACCCCCGCCGCCAGCAATGCCAGCGCGGCGTCCGTGGGGATGCGCTCGACCTGCGCCCAATATTCGCGCTCATGCGCAAAACGCGGCTGCAGCAGGCGCGAGTTCAACCCCGCCTCATCGCTCAACAACAGCAGCCCTTCGGAATCCGCATCCAGCCGGCCCAGGGGATAAACCCGGGGCGGAAAGCCAAATTCCGCCAGCGCCCGGTTGGGGGAGCCATCCGGCGTGAACTGCGACAGCACATTAAACGGTTTGTGAAAGGCGATCAGCACGCGCCATGTTTCATCACCCGGGCGGCGCGACAAAGAAAAATCGTCGCCCCCGGTTGACAAATGGCATAGTCTCCCCCGGTGATTCGCAACATTATTTTTGATTGGTCGGGAACTTTGGTGGACGACCTGCCGGCGGTTTTGCAGGCGTCCAATTATGTGCTCGTCCAGGCCGGTTTGCCGCCCATGACGCCCGAGCGGTTCCGGGCGGAATTCACGCTGCCGTTCAAGAAATTTTATGACCGGCACATCCCGCACGTTCCGATGGCACAATTGGAAGAATGGTTCCACGGTGAATTCAAGCGCGCCCAGGTGGCCGTCTGCGAACTCCCCTATGCCCGCGCCTTCCTGGAATTCTGCCGCCATAAAAAACTCCGCACCTTTCTCCTGAGCGCCGCGCATGAAGACCACTTCCGCGCCCACTGCCGGGTCACCGGCTTTGATGTGTTCCTGGACCGCCCCTACACCGGCGTGTTGGACAAACGCACGAAGATTCATGAAATTTTGGCCGAGAATCATTTGTCGCCGGACGAGACGCTGTTCATCGGCGACATGGAACATGACATTGACGCCGCGCGGGATGGCGGCATCCATTCCTGCGCCGTGCTGACCGGTTACAACACACTGAACCAGCTCCGCGCCGCCGGGCCGGAGGTGATTGTCGAGCACTTGGGGGAATTGCAGCGGATGCTCGAGCAAAACCAGATGGCGTTGAAACCGGCGGCGGCATTTGAAGCCGATCGTCCGCCGCTGGCCACGGTCGGGGCGCTGATTTTTAACGCGGCGGGCGAAGTCCTCATGGTGCGCACCGATAAATGGTCGGGCTTGTGGGGGATTCCGGGCGGCAAGATCAAATGGGGTGAGACGTCCGAAAATGCGCTGCGCCGCGAAATCCGGGAGGAGACGGCGCTCGAAGTCAGGCAGATCAAATTTGTCCTGGTGCAGGATTGCATCGAGTCGCCGGAATTTTATCACACGGCCCATTTTGTCCTGCTCAATTACACCTGTGTTTGCGTCGGCGAACCCCGCGTGAAATTGAACGAGGAAGCGCGGGAATTCCGCTGGCTGACGCCCGCCGCCGCGCGCCGGCTCCCGCTCAACACCCCCACGCGCATCCTGTTGCGCGCCGTGCTGAAGCCATTGCCCGCCAGTAAAAAGCCCGCCCCCGCATCCGCCACCCGCAAAAAAAGCCATGGCTAAAATCACCATTGTGGATCTGGAGGTGTTCTACCACGTCGGCGTGCCGGACGAGGAACGCGCCCAACCGCAGCGGCTGCTGCTGACCGTGGCCATGGAAGTGGATTTTTCCGCCGCCGCCCGCAGCGACAGCATTGCCGACACGGTGGATTACTTCGCCGTCAGCCAGCGGTTGCTTAATCATGGCGCGGGCCGCAGTTGGAAGTTGATCGAGAAACTCGCGGCCGATCTGGCGGAGTTGATCCTCGCCGAATTTAAGCCGGAAGCGGTGACCGTTCAGGTGCAGAAATTTCCCCTTCCGCAGGCCCGGTGGGTCACCGTCAGCCTGACCCGAACGCGCGGGGTTCATTGACGCGCCGGGATTGGGGCGTTAATCTGGATTCATGATTGATCTTGCAGACATTCAGCCGCACGCGGGCATGACCGCCGCCGAGTCCGCGCCCATCGCGGAGGAAATCCGGACGCTGAAACGCGAGTTGAAGGCTGTGATTCTGGCCCATAATTATCAGCGGCCGGAAATCCAGGACGTGGCGGATTTCGTGGGCGATTCGCTGGGGCTCGCGCAACAGGCGGCCCAAACCAGCGCGGAGGTGATCGTCTTCTGCGGCGTTCATTTCATGGCCGAAACGGCGAAAATTTTAAATCCCGGCAAAATCGTCGTGCTGCCGGACCGCGAGGCGGGCTGCTCGCTCGAGGCCAGTTGCCCGGCGGACCAACTGGCGGCGTTACAGGCGACCAACCCGAATTTCTGGACGATTGCCTATATTAATTGCAGCGCGGCCGTCAAGGCCCTGAGCGATGTGATCGTGACCAGCGGCAACGCCGAACGGATTGTTCAAGCGGCCCCCCGGGACCGGGACTTGCTGTTTGTGCCGGATGAAAATCTGGGGGCGTGGGTGCGGGAAAAAACCGGCCGGCCGATGACGTTGTGGAAGGGCGATTGTTACGCCCATGTGGAGTTCCGGCGCGATCATATATTACAGGTGCGCGCGCAATTTCCCGCCGCCAAGGTGGTCGTCCACCCGGAAAGCCTGCGCGAGGTGCGGGATTTGGCCGACGTGGTGTGCTCGACCGAAAAGATGATCACCTTTTGCCAGACCGATCCCGCCCGGCAGTTTGTCATTGTGACCGAATCCGGCATCATTCACCGCCTGCAAAAGGCGTGTCCCGGCAAGGAATTTTTGTGCGCGCCCGTGTTTGACGCCATGCGGGTGCCCACCGATCACTGCCGGTGCAGTGAATGCAAATTCATGAAAATGAACACGCTGCCCAAGGTGCTGGCCTGCATGAAAAACCTCGCCCCGCGCATTGAATTGCCGGCCGAAATATTGAGCAGCGCCCGGCTCCCGATTCAGCGGATGCTGGAAATTTCGGCCTGACCGGGGCGAGCGTAGCGTGCATTCCCAAGTTGTTGTGGATCCCGGACCGGCACCTGTTTTTGAACTCGACGACGTGTCGCCGCATCTCCAAAGCATGCCCGGCAACCTCGGCCTCGCGACCATTAAAGTGGACTGGTTTGGTGGCTGGCACCTTTGCCACCAACGAAATCAGTGGTCATATCAACATGTCCTTTGAGCAGTCCGGGATGAGGGCGGACGCATTTCAGATTTTGCCGGGAATGACTTGTCACGTTTTGCCCATCAGCGGCATTTACCAGTAGATGCAGGAGTTAGAAGACACCGCATTGCTGCGGAAATATGTGGATGAAGGTTCCGAGGCGGCCTTTGCCGCCCTCGTCACGCGGCATGTGAACAAGGTCTATTCGGTCGCGCTGCGCCACACCGGCAACCCGCATGAGGCGGAGGAAATTACGCAGGCCGTCTTTGTCATCCTGGCGAGACAATCCCGGCAGTTGGGCCAACACGTCCTGCTCTCGGGCTGGCTTTATCAAACCGCGCGGCTGACCGCGATGACGTTCATCCGCCGCGCCCTCCGGCGCGCGCGGCGCGAACAGGAGGCGTTCATGCAAAACGAATCGAATGTCTGGAAACAGATCGCCCCCTTGCTGGACACCGCCATGGCGGGTTTGAATGAACCAGACCGCCACGCCGTGGTGTTGCGGTTTTTCGACGGCAAAAGCATGATGGACATCGCCGGGGCGCTGGGCACGAATGAAGTGACCGCGCGCAAACGCGTCGGCCGGGCGCTGGAAAAGTTGCGGAAATACTTTTCCACGCACGGCGTTCATTCGACGACGGACACCATCGCCCGGGCGATCTCATTCAATTCCGTCCAGACCGCGCCGGCACTGCTGGCACAAACCGCAACGACCGCCGCGCTGGCCAAGGGGGCAGCCGCCGGCTCTTCCATCCTGACCCTCGCTAAAACCACCCTCATCGCCATGAAAACAAAAACGATTGTCGCCACCGTTGCCACCACCCTCATCATAGCCGGCATCGCCACCTGGTTTGCCAGTTTTCACCTCTTTCAACCACCGAACGCCGCGCCGCCGGCGGCCATTCCCAGTGGCCTGCTCCCAATCAAATTTGCCAATGACAACTTCACCCCGGGCGACAACCCGGGCGGCCGTTTCATGATTGGCGTTGATCCCGGCACCCGGCGCAACCCCGATTCCGAACCCGCCATCCATATCAAAGGCCCCATCGCCGCCAATGACGCGAACCAGAACTCCGATAATTCCAGCTATGCGGTTTACCAAGTCACCAATGGCTCGCCGCTATTGGGGAGGCACATTCACATCACCGGCTGGCTCAAGACGAGCAATGCCGGCGGTTGGGCGAGCGCGTTTTTGGTGATTACGGCCAAAGACAAGGGTTCCCTCGTAAATGACACCATGAACGACCGGCCGATCCTTGGCACGACGGATTGGCAGCAAATCGAATTGGTCACCGACGTTCCCCAGGAACCCTGTGTTATTTATTTCGGGCCGGACCTTTACGGCCCCGGCGAACTCTGGGGCGACGACTTCCAACTGGATCTGGCGCCTCGCAATGAACCCATCACCGATGACCGCACCTGGCGCCATACCAGCCAAAGTCCAAACACCTATTCCGAAGCCCTGGATTTCCAAAATCAGCACGACGGGCATCCCGTGATCTGCCTGACCTATACTCCGGACCAAGCGGCGGCGCGCGGCTCATGGACGTGGTGGGGACAAATGATTCGCCCGCCTGAAATCGAAAAATACACCGGCCACACCGTGCGCCTGACCGGCTGGGTCAAGACCGAAAACGTTTCCGACCGCCTTGAACCAGCCATTCGTCCCTGGATACGCGATGCCAATGGATGGAAACTTCTGGCCCAAGACAGCATGGTCAACGACCACAGCTTGCGCGGCACCCGCGATTGGACTAAGTTCTCGGTCACCTGTGTCATCCCGAAACAACTCCAACACATCGAGAACAGTTTGGTCTTTTGGGGAAGCGGCCAAGTCTGGATTGACACGGAATCGCTTAAATACGAAATCATCAAGTAAAGCGATGCTGGATTTGCGATGAGGACGGACGTATTGGTGCAGGCTTCACACCCGGCGCAAATCAGTCCAGCCGAACGCATGATTCCATTTCACTCATCGTAAACGGCACCTGATCCACCCGGAGGGCGAGCGCTTGCACCTGGTCCTCCTGAATGAAGAGCGTCTCTTCCTGCAATTGCAGTTTGCCCCGCAGGCGGATGCCGCCCAACAGCCAGACCTCGACTTGGTGCTGGAGCGGCAGATTGAGCTTGCGCGCCAGTTCGACGAGCGCCAGCTTGCGTTGCGCCTGCCAGCGAGAGTAACCCTCGCCCGCATTCCCGCCGCTGAAATCCAATTCGCCTTGCGCATTCATCGTTAAACCGGTTTGGTGCCCGGACCATCCCATCAACCTGCCGCAGCCATTTCTGGACGGATGACAGCGTCCACTGGCTCGCAGCCAATTAAACCAAACGCTTGGCCGCACGGCAAGTCGCTGATTAACGATGACAGTCTTTTTACGCGCAATCGGCCGGCTTGGGCTTGAAGCAGAGGGCCGAAAACCCGTCATATTCTTGTCCCCCATGGCCCAACGCCCGGTGAGGACACCGGGCGGCAACCCGCGCGCGCATTTCGGGACGAAATTGCGGGCCGCCGTGGTTCGGAAGTTAAAAGAAAAACACCACCTGCGTTAACAGGTGGTGTTTTTGGAATGGCGATCCGTCTGGTCAGTTGCCAAACAGGATGAACGAGCCCCCCTGGCTGGGCCCGATGAAATATCCGGCCGCGCTATTGGTGCTGTTTTGCAGGATCACGCTGTCAATGTTGTTGGTCAGGTTGCCCGGCGTGATGAAGGAACCGGTGATCTCGCCGTTCGTGGAGTTCATGAACAGGCTGAGTCCGTTGGTGGCCGAGGGATCCACGAAGATTTGGTTCTGGGTGATCGCCACGGTGTTGGTGATGGGGGTGCTCAGATTCCCGCCACTCAGAATGACCTTGCCGCTGCTGAAGGACAGGAGGTCGCTGACCGTTTTGTCATACAGGGAAACCTGCGGCAGGGTTTGGTTGGTGAAACCGGCCGTGTATAGCAGCGTGTAGCCGGCTTCATCGAACCAGGTCAGCACGGAGTTGGTGGTGACGTTGTTGTCCAGGTCGCCGTTGAAGCTGAGCCAGCCGATGACCGAGCCGCCGGCGCCACCGTCATAGAGCGGTGAGTAGAGCGGGCAGAGGTTGCCGTAGCCCAACTGGCTGACGCCGCTGACGGGGGTGTTATCGGCCATGAAGCCGCTCCAGGTGACCTTGCCGGTGGTGCTGATGGTGATGCCGATGATGCTGTCGCCCACGGGTCCGACGGTGGGGTCGTCCAGACCGGGCAGGGCCAGGTTGTATGCACCAGCCAGCGAGGTCGGATCGGCGGCGGAATAACCGGCGAGGTAGGCCAGCAGCGGCACGTCCCAGTTCTCGGTGCTGTTGGTCACGGAACCACTGATGGTTTCGGTCCAGTTGGCGCTGGTGTCAATGCTGAGGGACAACGTATAGGCGAACACGTTCACCGTGGCGGTGTCGTTGGTGATGTTGAACCGGCCGCTGAACACGTTGCTGTTGCCCTCGACCAGCAGGTAGCCGTTGAAGGTGGCGTCATTGGCGAGGACCAGGTTGAAGAACCCGGAGCTGGCATTGCCGGCGCTATTGGTGTCGTAGAACAAGCCCTCGAACGGACCCGTCAGATATTGGAAGGGATTGGACGGGATGGTGATTTTGAAGGTCTGGTAGGATGAGGTGTTCACCCCGCCATTGGCGGTGCCGCCGGAGTTCACCGCGCGGACGCCCACGGTCACCACGCCACCCTGGATGCCCGGGGTGAAGTTGAGGGTGCCGCTGGCATCCACCGTCGGCGGACTCAGGAACAGGCTGGAGTTGCCGTTGGTGACCACAAAGCTGACGGTCTCACTGCTCTGGTTGGCCGGGCCGGCGCTGATATTGGTGATGGCGGCGGGCACGGAGACCGCGACATTGTATTGGCTGACGAAGACGTTGCTGATCGCCAGGTTGAAGGACGGCGGTTGATTCACCAATTGCACGGTCAGCACGAGGTTCGTGCTGTTGGTGTTGCCCAACGCACCGTCATCCGCGGTGATGGTGATGATGGAGCTGCCGCTGGAGTTCGTGACCGGGGCGAAGGTCAGCGTTTGGTAACGGCCGGTGCCGGACACGGTCACCGCGACCAGGCTGCTGTTCGAGGAGACGGCGGAGACGTTGAAGTTCGTCGTCAAGGGATCAAACAGGCTGAAGGGCAGCGTCACGTTGGTGGTGGCGTTCTCCAGGATCGTCTTGTTAGTGATGCCGGTGAAGGCCGGCGGATATTGCACCTGGGCCACGTTGAGTTGGAAGGTGTTGGTGTAGGCATTGACTCCGCCAAACGCCGTGGTGCCGCTGGTGGTCATGACCACGGTGACCGTGTTCGTGCCGAACGAGTAGCTGCCGGTCTTGAACGTCAGGGTGCCGTTCGTGGAGATGGCCGGGTAGGTGGTGAAGGTCACGTTGGTGGCGTTGTTGGTCGCGCTGTAGGCCGCGAAGGTCCAGGTCTGACCGCTTTGATTGGTCGGGCCGACGCTGAGGGAGGCGATGAAGCCAGCGTTGGTAATGGCGCCCGCATTCTCCGCCACCACAATCGTGTTGGTGGCCAGGGTGAAGCTGGGCGCCACATTAACGTGGGTGACGGTCAGGATCAGCGTGTTGGTGGTGGACAGCGCGCCTTCGGTGGCGATGAACTGGATGGCGTTGGTGCCGATGGCGTTGGTCGCCGCCGTGTAAACCACGGTATAGAGCGTGTTCGAGACACTGGCGATATTGGTGGCGGTGATGCTGACGGTGGCCACGTTGGTGTTCAACGAGCTGGCCACGAGCACCAGATTGGAGGACAACAGGTCATAATCCCAGACATTGATGGTGGCGGTCAGGTTGCTGTTTTCCAGCAGGGTCTGGTTGGTGGCGCCGACCAGCACCGGGGCGTGATTGGTCTGGATGATGCCGATCAGGAAGGTGTTGGTGAAGGCGTTGACGCCCCCATTGGCGGTGCCCCCGCTGTTGGCCATGACCAGGGTGACGGCGTTGGTGCCGTAGGTGTGGGCCAGCGGGGTGAAGGTCAGGGTGCCGTTGGTGGAGACGGCCGGCAGGGTGGCAAAGAAGGCGTTGGTGGCTTCATTGGTATCCGTGATGGCGGTGTAACTCCAAGTCTGGCCGTTTTGATTGGTCGGACCCACGCTGAACGAGGCGATGAAGCCCGCGTTCGTGATCGCCGCCGATTCCTCGAGCGCCAGCACCACATTGGTGGCCAGGGTGTTGGTGGGCGGTTGGTTGACGAAGGTGATGGTGTAGTTCAGGTTGTTCGTCGTATTGTTCGTGGTGCCAAAGCCGCCTTCCCAGGCGATCAACTGGATGGCGTTGGAGCCGAAGGCATTGTTGGCCGGGGTGATGACCACGGTGTAGAGCGTGTTCGAGACGCTGGCCAGATTGGTGGCGGTGATGCTGACCGTGGCCAGGTTGGTGTTCAACGAATTGGCGACCAGCACCAGGTTCGTGGAGAACAGGTCATAATCCCAGACATTGATGGTGGCGGTGATCGGCGTGCCGTTCTCCAGGGTGGTCTGGTTGGTGGCGCCGGCAATGGTCGGGGCGTGGTTGGTCTGGATGATGTCCAGGGTGAAGGTGTTGGTGTAGGCGTTGACCCCGCCGTTGGCCGTGCTGCCGCTGTTCGTCATGATCAGCGAAACCACGTTGGTGCCGTAGTAATGGGCCAGCGGCACCAAGGTCAGCGTGCCGTTGGTGGTCACGCTCGGCGGCGTGGCAAAGATGACGTTGGAGCTGATGAGGGTGTAGCCCCAGGTTTCGCCGTTCTGAACCGCCGGACCGACGCTTTGGGAAGCGATGAAGCCGGCGTAGGTATTCGTGCCCGAATCCTCCAGCGTCTTCACCGTGCTGCTGGCCAGGGTATAAGTGGGCGGTTGCGTGGTCTGCGCCAGGGTCAGGTTGAAGGTGTTGGTGGTCAACAGACTGCCCTCGCTGGCGATAAACACGATCGGGGCGGTTCCGACGGCCAGGGACACCGGCGTGTAAACCACCGTGAAGAGCGTGTTCGAGACGCTGGCGATGTTGGTGGCGATGATGCTGACCGTGGCCATGGTGTTGCTCAGGGTCGAGTAGGCGCTCAGGGTCAGCGCGGAGGAATTCAGGTCATAATCCCAGACGTCAATCGTGTTGGTCACCGACGGACCGCTTTCGACCAGCGTTTCATTGGTCGCGCCGATGATGGACGGGGCGTGGTTGGTCTGGATGATGCCGATGAGGAAGCTGTTGGTGTAGGCGTTGACGCCGCCATTGAGGAGCAAGCCGCTGTTATACATCACCACCGTCACCGTGTTGGTGCCGTAGGAATGCGCCAGCGGTTGGAAGGTCAGCGTGCCGTTGGTGGCAATGGCCGGGGCCACGGCGAAGAAGGCGTTGGTGGCGTTGTTGGTCGCCGTCAGGGCGACGAAATTCCAGGACTGGCCGCTTTGATTGGTCGGGCCGACGCTGATGTGGGTCAGGAACCCGGTATTGGTTGTCTCGGCCGATTCCTCCAGCGCCAGCACCAGATTGGTGGCCGGGGTGTAGGTGGGCGGCTGGTTGACGAAGGAGACCGTCAACGTCAGATTGTTGGTCGTATAGAGGCTGCCTTCGCCGGCGATCAATTGGATGGGGATGGCGCCGGAGCAGTTGGTGCCCGCAAAGGTCACGGTGAAGAGCACGTTGGAGGCGCTGGCAATGGTCGAGCCCGTGATGGTGACGACGGCCTGGCTGTTCGAGGTGCCGGTCAGGGTCAGATTCGTGGATTGCAAATCATAATCCCAAACGTTGATGGTGGCCGTCGCCGGCGCGCCATTTTCCCACACCGTCTCATTGGTGGCGCCGACGATGGTGGGGGCGTGGGCAATCTGGGCAACCCCGATGAGGAAGCTGTTGGTGTGGGCATTGACGCCGCCGTTGGTGGTGTTGCCACTGGTGGTCATGACCACGGTCACCGTATTGGTGCCATAGGAATGGGCCAGCGGCTGGAAGATCAGCGTGCCGTTGGTGGCGATGTTGGGCAGGATCGCAAACTCGGCGTTGGTGGTCGGGTTGTTGGTCGGCGTGGTCACGGCGAACGACCAGGTCTGGCCGCTTTGATTCGTGGGACCGACGCTGATGTTGCTCAGGAACCCGGTGTTGGTTACCGCCGCCGATTCCTCCAGCGCCGCCACCAAATTTGAGGCCGTGGTGAAGCTGGGCGGCTGGTTGCACTGCGTGATGTTAAAGGTCAGCGTGTTCGTGGTGGCGAGATTCCCCTCGGCGGCCACCAATTGGACCGGCACCGACCCGTAATAGTTAGTGCCCGGGGTGTAGACCACCGTGAAGAGCGCGTTGGAAGCGCTGGCAATGTTTGTGGCCGTGATGCTGACGACCGCCTGATTATTTGAGAATCCGGTCAAGACCAGGTTCGTGGACTGCAAATCATAGTCCCAGACATTGATGGTGGTGGTGATCGGGGTGCCATTCTCGTTCACGGTCTGGTTGGTGGCGCCGGCGATGGTCGGGGCGTGGTTGGTCTGGACGATGCCGATCATGAAGGTGTTGGTGTAGGCATTGACCCCGCCGTTGGCGGTGCCACCGCTGTTGGTCATCACGAGCGTGACGGTATTGGTCCCATAGGAATGAGCCAGCGGGGTGAAGGTTAGGAGCCCATTGGTGGAGACCACCGGCGCGATGGCAAAGATGAAGTTGGTGCTGTAAGTATTGGGACTCGTGACGGTGGTGTAGCCCCAGGTCTGGCCGCTCTGATTGGTCGGGCCGACGCTTTGGGTGGCGAGGAAGCCATAGTCGTTCACCCAGCCAGATTCTTCCAGCGCGAGCACCAGATTGGTGGTCGTGGTGTAACTGGGCGGCTGGTTGATGAACGAGACGCCAATGGTAAAGGTATTGGTGGTGGTCAGCGCCCCTTCGGAGGCGACCAATTGGATGGAGTTGGTCCCGAAGGCGTTGTTGACCGGAGTAATGACCACGGTGAAGACGGAGTTGGAGAGCGCCCCGACATTGGTGGCGGTGATGCTCACGGTGGCCAGGTTGGTGTTCAACGAACTGGCGGTCAGGGCCAGATTGGCCGCCTGCAGGTCATAATCCCAGACATTGATGTAGGCGGTGACGGCCGTGCCGTTTTCAATGGTCGTCTGGTTGGTCGCGTTGGCGATCACCGGGGCGTGGTTGGTCTGGATGACCCCAATTTGGAAGGTGTTCGTGTACGCGTTGACGCCGCCGTTGGCGGTGCCGCCGCTGTTGGTCATGACCAGCGTGATGATATTGGTGCCGAAGGAATGGATCTGCGGCCGGAAGGTCAGCGTGCCGTTGGTGGAGACGGACGGCAGCGAGTAGAAGACGGCGTTGGCGGCAAGGTTGGTGGCCGTGGTGGTGACAAAGCCCCAGGTCTGGCCGTTTTGATTCGTCGGGCCGACGCTGAGGGCGCTGAGGAAGCCCGTGGTGGTGGACACCCCGGTTTCTTCCAGCACCTGCACCAAGTTCGTGGTGGGGGTGTAACTGGGCGGCTGGTTGACGAACGAGACGCCGACCGTATAGGTGTTGCTGATGGTCAGTGATCCCTCGGAGGCAATCAACTGGATGGTGTTGGTCCCGAAGGAGTTGGTGGTGGGGGTGATCACAACCGTATAGGTCACGTTGGAGGCGGTGGTAAAGTTGGTGGCCGTAATACTGGCCGAGACCAAGTTGGTGTTCGACGGGGTGACCGTCAGCGCCAGCAGGTTCGTGGAGGGTGAATCATAATCCCAGACCAGGACTGAATTGGTGATCGGGAGACCGTTTTCCGTGGTCGCCTGATTGGCGACCGCAACGATCACCGGCGCATGGTTCGTATCCGTGATGCCAATCTGGAAGGTGTTGGTGGCGGAGTTGACGCCGCCGTTGGAGGTCAAACCGCTGGTGGTCATCACCACGGTCACGGTGTTGGTGCCATAGGAATGCGTCTGCGGGACAAAGGTCAGGGTGCCGTTGGTCGAGATGGCGGGCAGGGTGGCAAAGGCGGCGTTGCCGGGGGAACCCGTCGCCGTGGTGGCGGTGAAGGCCCAGGTCTGGCTGCTTTGGTTGGCCGGGCCGACGCTGATGTTCTTCAAGAATCCGATATTGGTCGTGGTCGCGGATTCCTCCGGCACGAGCACCAGATTGGTGGTGGTGGAGAAACTGGGCGGCTGGTTGACGAAGGCGACGTTCAGGTTGATGAAGTAAGTCGCCGTGAGATTCGTTTCGCTGGCCACCAACTGGATCGGAATGGTTCCGGAAACATTGGTCGCCGGGGCATAGACCACCGTGAAGACGGTGTTCGAGGCGTTGACCAGATTGGTGGCGATGATGCTGACCGTGGCCAGGGTGGTGCTCAATGGACTGGCCGTCAGGGCCAGCAGGTTGGTGGAGGGTGAATCATAATCCCAAACACTGATGGTGTTGGTCACCGGGCCGGCGTTTTCAATGGCGGCCAAGTTGGTGGCATTGGCGATGATCGGGACGTGGTTGGTCTGGAGGATGTCGATTTCGAAGATGTTGGTAAAGGCATTGATGCCGCCGTTGGCGATGCCGCCACTATTCGTCATGACCAGGGTGACGGCGTTCGTGCCGTAGGAATGGGCCAGCGGGGCAAAGGTCAGCGTGCCGTTGGTGGAGACCACCGGCAGGGTGGCGAAAGCGGCGTTGGTCGAGTTGCCGAGCACCGGCAGCGCATAGTAACCCCAGGTCTGACCGCTTTGGTTGGCCGGGCCGACGCTCAGCGAGGCGACAAATCCGGGCGTGGTGGACACCCCCGTTTCCTCCAAGGCCTGCACGACATTGGTGGACAGGGTGTTGGTGGGCGGCTGGTTGATGAAGCCGATGGACACGATTTGGTAGTTGGTCGTCGAGAGGGCGCCTTCGGTGGCAATCAATTGGTTGGTGAGGAGTCCATACACATTGGTTTGCGGGGCGATGGCCACCGAGTAATAAGAGCTGGAGAGGCTGTAGGTGTTGGCAGCGTTGGTGGCGACGATGCTCACCGTGGCCAGATTGGTGTTGGACGGAATAACCTGCAGGGTCAGATTGGTGTTGTTCAGGTCATAATCCCAAACCTCAATGATGTTGGTCGCCGGGCCGTCGTTTTCGAGGAAGGACTGGTCGGTGCTGGCGATGACCGGCGCGTGATTGGTCGTGATGACGCCGATGATAAAGGTGCTGGTGTAGGTGTTGACGCCGCCATTGGCCGTCGAACCGCTGGTGGTCATCGTCACCGTCACCGTATTGGTGCCGAAGGAATGGGCCGCCGGCTGGAAGATCAGCGTTCCGCTGTGATCAATGGTCGCGGGCACCTCAAAGAGGGCGTTGGTAAAGAGGTTGTTCGTGTCCGTGTTGACGGTGAAAGTATAGGTCTCGGCCGATTGGTTGGCCGGGCCGACGCTGATCGCCGTCAAAAAGCTGGCGTTGGTGGTCGGCGCTGATTCCTCCAAGACCAGCAACATATTGGTGGCCGGGGTGAAGCTGGGCGGCTGGTTGACGAAGGTAACGTTCAGATTCAGCGTATTGGTCGTCGAGAGCGGACCCTCGGTGGCGATCAATTGATTGGCGATTGTCCCGTAGGTGTTGGTCACCGGCGTGAAGACCACCGTGAAGAGGGCATTCGAGGCGCTGACGATGTTGGTGGCGGTGATGCTCACCGTGGCCAGGTTGGTGTTCAACGAATTGACTGCCAGCACCAGGTTGGAGGACTGCTGGTCATAATCCCAGACGTTGATCGAGAGGGTCACCGGGGTGCCGTCTTCGAGCGCGGTCTGGTCGGTGGCGCCGACAATTTGCGGGGCGTGGTTGGTCGCCACAATGCCCAGGAGGAAACTGGTGGTGTAGGAGTTGACGCCGCCATTGTCGGTGGATCCGCTGGTGATCATTGTCACCGTCACCGCGTTGGTTCCATAGGAATGCGCCAGCGGTTGATAGCTCAACGTGCCGTTGATGTCCACCGTCGGCGACACGGCAAAGAGGGCGTTGGTCGCGGGATTGTTCGTATCCGTGACCACATTGAAGGTCCAATTCTCACCGCTTTGATTGGTCGGTCCGGCGCTGATATTGGTCAAGAAGTTGGTGACATACACCATCGGTGATTCCTCCAAGCCCAGCAACAGATTGGTGGACGGGGTGAAACTGGGCGGCTGGTTGACGGGGATGATGTTCAGGTTCAGATTATTCGTCGTGGTCAGCACGCCCTCGCCGGCCACCAGTTGAATGGGCACCGTCCCGTTAACGTTGGTGCCCGCGACGAAGCTGACCGTGAAGACGGCATTGGAGGCACTGACGATGTTGGTGGCCGTGATGGTGACGACCGCCTGGCTGTTGGAAGTGCCGGTCAGGGTCAGATTGGTGGACTGCAAATCATAATCCCAGACATTGATGGTGGCGGAATACGGGCTGCCGTCTTCAAACACCGTCTGGTCCGTGGCCCCGACGATCACCGGGGCGTGATTGGTCTGGATGACGCCAATGTTAAAGCTGCTGAAGTAGATGTTTTCACCGCCGTTGGTGGTGCCGCCAGTCGTGGTCATCACGACGATGACCTGGTTGGTCCCAAAGGAATGGGCCAGCGGCTGGAAGGTGATGGTGCCGTTGTTGTCCACTCGCGGCGCCACCGCAAACAGGGCGTTGGTGGCGGGGTTGCTGGTATCCGTGGTGATGCTGAAAGTCCAAGTCTCACCGGCTTGATTCGTCGGGCCGACGCTGATCCCGGTTAAGAAGTTGGTGTAGATCACCAGCGGCGATTCCTCCAACACGAGCAATATATTGGTGGTGGGCGTGAACACGGGCGGCTGGTTGACGAAGGTGACGGTCAACATCACGATGTTGGTGCTGTAATTCGTGCCGGTCGGGCTGTTCTCGGCGGCCACCAACTGGATGGGGAAGGTCCCGAAAATATTGGTGCAGGCGAAAGCCACGGTGTAGAGCTTGTTGGAGAAGGTCTGGGTGGTGGCGGTGACAATGGTGCCCATGGCCAGGTTGTTGCTCAACGAGGTGGCGGTCAGGGTCAGGTTGGAGGACTGCAGATCGTAGTCCCAGACATTGAAGACGCTCGTCACCGGGGTGCCGCTTTCGGCCACCGTGATGCTGTTGGTACCAACGATTACCGGGGCGTGGTTGGTTTGCACAATGCCGAGGAGGAAGCTGTTGGTGAACGCGTTGACCCCGTTGTTCGCGGTCGAACCGGTGGTGGTCATGACGACGGTCACCACGTTGGTTCCGTAAGAATGCGCCTGGGGTTGATAGGTCAGGGTTCCGTTGGTATCCACGGTCGGCAGCACCGCGAAGAGGGCGTTGGTCGCCGGGTTGTTCGTGGCGGTGGTGGTGGTAAACGTCCATGTCTCACCCGCCTGATTGGTCGGACCGACGCTGATGTTCGTCAAAAAGTTCGCGTTGGTGGTGATGGATGATTCCTCGAGCGCCTGCACCAGGTTATTGGCGGAAACGAAGTTGGTGGAAAAAGTGAAGCTGGGCGCCTGATTGACCAGCAGCACGGTCAGGGAGAGCGTGTTGGTGGTGGAGAGCGCCACTTCGCCGGGAGTGATCACCGGTTCGGTGGCCACCAATTGGATGGTCGCCGTCCCGGAAGCGTTGGCCACGGGCGTAAGGGTCACCGTGTAGAGCATGTTGGACGCGTTGACGAAATTGGTGTGGGTGATGCTCGCCGTGGCCAGGTTGGTGTTCAACGAACTCACGGCCAGGACCAGGTGGTTGGTCGAGGGTGAATCATAGTCCCAAACATTGATGCTGGCGGGCACCGGCGTGCCGTTTTCGTTCACTGTCCGGTTGTTGGCGCCCACAATAACCGGGGCGTGGTTGGTCTGAACCACGCCCAGGAGGAAGCTGTTGGTGTAGGTGTTGATCCCCCCGTTGGTGGTGCTGCCGCTGCTGGTCATGATGACCGTCACTTTGTTGGTTCCGAACGAGTGGACCGCCGGTTCACAAATCAGCGAGCCATTCGTGGTCACGCTCGGGGTCAGGGCAAAGAGGGCGTTGGTGGCGGCACCCGTGGCCGTGGTGGCCGTGAAAGTCCAGGTCAGTCCGTTCTGATTCGTCGGGCCGACGTTGATGCCGGTCAATACTCCAGTGTTGGTCACCGCAGCGGATTCCTCCAGCACCAGCACCACATTCGTGGGGGCGGTGAAACCAGGCGGCCGGGTCACATGCGTGATGGTCAGCCCCATCAGGTTCGTGGTTGCGTAAACACCTTCCTTGGCGATCAATTGAATGTCATTGGTGCTAATCCCGAAGACATTGGTGGCCGGCGTGAGCAGCAGCGTGAACACCGCGTTGGAGAGGCTGCCGATGTTGGTGGCCGTGATGCTGACCGTGACGAGGTTGGTGTTCAACGAAGTGGCGGCCAGGGTTAAATTAGTGGACAGCAGATCATAATCCCAAACGTTGAGGGTGGCGGTCAGCGGCACGTTTTCCAACGTGGTTCGGTTCGTCGCGCCCACAATGTTCGGGGAGTGATCCGTCTGGCCGATGCCGATCTGGAAGGTGTTGGTATAGCTGTTGACGCCGCCGTTGGCGGTGCCGCCGCTGTCCGTCATGATCAGGGTGACCGTGTTGGTGCCATAGGAATGGGCCAGCGGTTTATAGGTCAGGGTGCCGTTGGTGCTGACCGCCGGGAGGGTGGCAAAAATGGCGTTGGTGGCATTATTGGTGACGGTTTGCGTGGTGTAGGTCCAAGTCTGGCCGTTCTCATTGGTCGGTCCGACACTCAGCGTGGCGATGATGCCCTTATTGGTGGCCCCGGGGGCTTCTTCCATGACATAGAACCAATTGGTGGCCAGGGTGTAACTGGGCGCCTGGTTGACATGCGTGATGGTCAGGACCAAAACGTTGGTCGTCGGCGTGCCGCCTTCGGTGGCAATAAATTGGTTGGTGATCACCCCGAAGGTGTTCGTCAAGGGCGTGAAGACCACCGTAAAGAGAGTGTTGGAGGCGCTGGAAATATTGGTGGCAATGATGCTGACCGTGGCCAGATTAGTCTTCGGGGAGAGGGCCGTCAGTACGAGATTGGAGGACTGCAAATCGTAATCCCAAACATTGAGGGTGTTGGTCACCGGGCCGCCGTTTTCGAGCACGACCTGATTGGTGAGGCCGGCAATTGTCGGCGCATGGGTGGTCTCGCTGACCCCGATCATGAAGGTGTTCGTGGCGGTGTTGACCCCGCCGCTGTTGGTGCTGCCGCTGGTGGTCATGACCACCGTGACCGTGTTGGTGCCATAAGAATGGGCCAGTGGTTTGTAAGTCAGGATGCCGTTGGTGCTGACCGCCGGCACCAGGGCGAACAGAACGTTGGTGGCGTTATTCGTGACCGTGGTGGCGGCAAAGCTCCAAGTCTGTCCGTTCTGATTGGTCGGTCCCACGCTCAGCGAAGCGAGAATGCCCTTGTTCGTGGACACGCCCGATTCCTCTGCGACCGTGAACCAATTGGTGGTCAGGGTGAAACTGGGCGCCTGGTTGACATGCGCGATGGTCAGGATCAGAAGATTCGTGGTCGAGAAGCTGCCCTCGGTGGCGATCAATTGGTTGGTCACCGTTCCGATGGCGTTGGTCCCACCGGTGAAGGTCACCGTGTAAAGCACGTTGGTGGCGCTGGCAATGTTGGTGGCGGTGATGCTGACCGTGGCCAAATTGGTTTTCGGCGAAATGGCGTTGAGGGTCAGACTGGCCGACTGCTGATCATAATCCCAGACATTGACGGTGGTGGTGACCGAAGCGTTCTCCAGCACACTCAGGTTGGTCGCGATGATGCCCGGGGCGTGGCTGGTCTGGACGACGGCGACCGTGAACGTGTTGGTAAACGTGGTGATGCCGCCGTTGTTCGTCTTGCCACTGGTGGTCATGATCAGGGTGACAAGGTTGGTGCCGTAAGAATGCGCCAGTGGCTTGAAGGACAGCGTGCCGTTAACGTTGGTGGCCACCGTGGGCGGTTTGGCGAACAAGGCGTTGCCCGGGTTGTTGGTGGGCGTGATGGCGGTGAAGCTCCAGGTCTGGCCGCTCTGATTGGCCGGACCGACGCTCAACGAGGAGAAAAACCGGATGTTCGTGGTCCCGGCCGATTCCTCCATGACCTGGACCAGATTCGTGTTCAAGGTATAACTCGGCGCCTGGTTGATGAAGGGAACCGCCAGCGTAACATTGTTCGTCAGACTGTTTTTGCCGCCATTGGTGGTGCTGCCGTTATTATACAGGACAAATTGAATGGTGTTGGTGCCATATTGGTTGGTCGCCACTTGGAAATTCAGGTCGTAATTGGCGTCCAGAGTCGGAACCTGCGTGAAGAAGCCGGCCGGGTAGGTCATGACAAACCAATTCGACTCGCCGGATTGGTTGTCGGGTCCGCTGGTGACGTTGGTGAGGAAGTTCGCGAGGGAAACCGCGCCGTAATTTTCGCCGTAAACCAGGCGGTTGGTCGCCGCGGTGAAGGTCGGGGGTTGGTTGACCGAAAGGGCTTTGAGGGTGAAATCGTTCGTGCCGGTGGCCCCGGCATTGTCCGTGACAATCAGTTCGATGAGCGCCGTCCCATTCTCATTGGCGGCCTGGGTCAGACTCAGCGTCCGGGTGGCCCCCGTTCCGGTGATGACCAGATTGCCTTCGGGAACCAGCGTGGGATTGGAGGAGGTCGCGGTCACCGTCAGGTTGGCCGCCGGGGTCTGCACATCCGAAATCGTGAAGGACAAGTTGGTCGCCTTGGCATTTTCGTTATCGGTCACGTTGGCGATGGCTTTCGTGAAGACCGGCGGGAAATTTGTGTATATGACCGTCAGATCAATGGTGTTCGTGATGCTGGCCTTGGCGGAGTCGGTGGCGACCAGCGTGATGACCGTATAACCGGACTGGTGCAGTCCCGGCTTGATCGCGAGCTGGCGGTTGGTGCCATTGCCGGTGAATATCAGGGTCGAATTGGTCACCAGCGTGGTGACGGACGACTTGGCGGTAATGGCCACGGTGAAGAAGGATGCCGTGGCATCACTTACCCCTATGGGCACATTGGTGGCGGTGTCCTCCATCAGCGTGATGGTGTATGGCGCCGTAAGTACCGGTCCATCCGCCTGCGCCGTCAATCCGCCCAAGGCGAGCATCGCCAAGATCATGATTAACCGCACCAATCGTTGGGTCGTCGCGAAGCTTTCGGTGGCGACCTGATTATTTCCCGACAATAACCTGGATTTCATATTTTTTTCATTCATGGTTCCTAAGAACCGGTACATTTAGTTCTACTATCGGAAGCTATCGGCACAACCCCCCTTGACTTTAGGAAAATTATTCCTACTTGGGCAGTTGAACCGCCCGTAACCCCCAAATCGTGCGCGGGTTAGGGCGATTGGACCGGAAAAATCCGGCGTAAACACGGTAGTTTGAATGATTTATCACGGGGCGGGACGGGTTTTCCCCCGGTTTGGGGCGGGACTCGCACAAATTTAATTGGCAAAGCGGACCGGGGTTGGCTTAATGCGCGCGTGTCAAAACCGAAACCTCCGGCGGCCATTGCCGGCAGCCTGCTCTTGGTGATTTTTTTGTGGGGTGGCAATAACGTCGGCACCAAATGGCTGGTGACCGACTGGCCGCCCGTGTTCACCGGCGCCCTGCGCTTTCTGGCGGCGGGTCTGCTCCTGCTGACCGGATTGCGGTTCACGCCCTGGCTGGGTGATTTTCAGGCTTTGACCCCCGCCTTGCGTAAAGCACTCTGGTTGCGGGCCGGGCTGGCGCTGGGCGTTTACATTATTGCCTTTAATTGGGCGTTAAGGCTGACCTCCGCCTCCCACGTCGCCCTGTATATTGGAGCCTCCCCGGTCTGGACTCTGCTGGGGGAGGGAAAATGGGGTCCGGTCCGGGAATGGGCGCGCCGCTTTGCCGCCGCCGGCCTGGCCGTGGCGGGGGTGTTAGTCTTATCCTGGCCGGCGTTGCTGGGGGGAAAAATGAGTTTTTGGGGTGAGTTACTGGGGTTCGGGGCGGGGATTTTATGGGCGGTTTACAGCCATGAAGCCCGCCGGTTGAGTTCCCAGCTCAATGGCACGGAAGTGGCGGCGCACACCATGTGGATGGCCGGGGTATGGCTGATCCCGGCCGGGGCTTGGGAATTATGGCACGGCCAACTCCCGTCCCTGGACGCGCGCAGTCTCGGGGTGATCGGGTTTTGCATCATTTTTGGCGCCGTGATCCCTTATGCCCTCTGGAATAGCGCGTTGCGCCACTGGCCGGCCGGTCAGGTGATGTTGTTCAGCAATCTGATCCCGCTGAGCACTTCCCTCTGGGCGCTGGTTTTTTTGGGTGAGCCGATGACCCACACGTTCTGGACGGCGATGATTTTGATTGTGGCGGGGGTCTTTTTGGGGCAGACTAATCTTCTTAGCCGGAATGATGCATATCAACCGCCGATCGACGCAGATGGACGCAGATGAGGAGAGCCGGCAAAGCCCGAAAAAACGAGGTTCCAACGGGTACTCGGCCGGGTCTGGACTGGATCAACTTTTCCGCTCGGTTTTTATCTGCGTTCATCTGCGTCCATCTGCGGTTAAGCTCTTTTTAATTGCATGGTTGCGGCTTAAGCGCGGCCAGACGATTTGAGCCGGCCGAACACGCAATATTATATGGACATAAAAAATCTCGACGAAATCGGCTGTTTCATCACCAAGGACGGTTCGGAAATCCGCGAATTACTGGCGTATCGCAATTCCGCGATCCGCCACCAGAGTCTGGCCGAGGCGCGACTGCCCGTGGGCGGGGCCACGCAGGAGCATTATCATCCCCGGACTGAGGAGATTTATTTCATCACCCACGGCGCGGGCGAAATTCGCGTCGGGGAGGAAACCCGGCCCGTGTGCGCCGGCGATGCCATTGCCATTCCGCCCGGCCAGAAACACAAATTATGGAATACCGGCGGAAAAACCCTCCGCCTGCTCTGTTGCTGCGCGCCGGCATATGAACATGCCGACACCGTGATTACCGAGCCTTGACCTCCCCGGTCACGTCGGTTTAACTGGACAGATGAGATTTTTGGATGGAATGACCCTGGCGCTGGCCGGAACGCTGTTGAGCGGATGCGTTTCAAAGCCCAAGCCTTCAGCGCCGCCGCCCCCCCGGGCCATTGTCACGGCCGACCATTCCCGGGTGGCCACCGTGGCCATGTATGATGCCGGCGGACGGTTCGTGGTGCTGAACTTCACCGGAACCCAGCCGCCCCCGAACGGCTCGGTGTTGTTCATTTATCGGGACGGTTTAAAGGCGGGCGAAGTCAACATCATCGGCCCCCGGCGTGAGGATAATGTGGTGGCCGATTTGATCAGCGGCGAAGCCCGGGTGGGCGACGAAGTGCGCGACCAGTAAACCCGCCGCCCCCTCACGCCTCCGGGGCCGCCGGTTTCTCCCCCGGGGTTTTGGCGGCTTTCGGCGGCAGGACGTGTTTTTGATAGGGGGAGTGCAAATTAAAATAAATGCCGCACAGCGGCCGGGCCTCGTCCCCCTGGCTCAGGATGACTGTCACCTGTTTATCCAGGGCAATCCCGTGCCGCATCCCCTCGCCGCGGTTGACATAGGCTTTGATGGCCTTGGCAAACAGCGAGACAAGCGACGCCTCAAATTCCGCCGGCGACTTCCCCAGACACACCACATGCTGATCATAGGCTTTGACGGCGGCGGCGATTTCGCGTTTGAATGAATCAATGGTCATCGTATTAAACGCCGTAATATACGCACAAAGTGGCGGGTTTGCAGTAAAATTAATCGCCCAAAATGGGCGGGATTGCAACCGGGCTGGTTTTCCCGCCGCCGCCCGGGCGGAACCCCGCCGGCAAAAATCCTTTGATTGTCCGCCGCCGCTGGTGGACACTCCGGACGGTTCGCTGTTATGTTGAAAGTCAAAGACACGCTCCGCGCCACCGTTCATCTGAGCTTTGATGGCCGGGTGTTCAAATATTATCACGGCCCGGACGCCCGGAAACGCTTCGACACCGAGGTGCGCATCCTGCGGTATCTGGAAAAGCGCGGCTGCCATTTCGTGCCGCACCTGCTCGAAGCCGACCCCGACCTCCCCCGCATCATCACCAATAACTGCGGCTCCCGGGTGGAGCATTTGGACGAGGAACGGCGCGTGCGCCTGTTCGCCGAATTGGAGACCTACGGCGTGCGCCACGATGACCCCGACCTGCGCAACGTGACCTACCGCCAGTCCGACGGGCGCTTTTGTGTGATTGATTTTGAATTTGCCTGCCTCCTCCCGGAGGCAAAGCCAGGAACCCATGGCCATTAACCCCCCCTCCAGCGCGCCCACTGCCCGCGGGCTGAAGTGGCACGGACTGACAGAACGCGGCCCGGTGCGGCCCAATAACGAGGATGCCTTTCTGGGGCTCAAATTTGACGCCCGCGAAGTCCAATTGCTCGGCAAAATTGGCGAAGCCAGGCTGGCCCACGCCGAGTTTGCCTTTGCCGTCAGCGATGGCATGGGCGGAGCCATGGCGGGGGAATATGCCAGCCGGATCACCGTGGACAAAATCACCACCCTCCTCCCAAAGTCCTTCCACCAACCACGGCGTCAGACGGAAGCCGCCGCCACCCAAATCCTCACGGAACTGTTCCGCCAGGTCCACCGGGCGCTGCGGTATCTGGGCAGTTGCTATGACGAATGCGCCCAGATGGAAGCGACGTTGAGTCTGTGCTGGTTCACCCCGGGGCGCATGTATTTCGGCCATGTCGGCGACAGCCGGATTTATCATTTTCCCCGCCGGACAGGGGCCATTCAACCCCTGACGGAGGACGACACGCATGTGGGTTGGTTGTTCCGCCAGGGCCGGATTAATGAACGGGAAGCCCGCGCCCATCCCCGCCGTAAAGTCCTGCAAAAAGCGCTGGGCGGCAACAATCAGTTTGTGGATCCGCAGGTGGGCTGGGTGGCCCATGAGCCCGGGGATCTGTTTTTGATTTGCACCGATGGTTTGGTGGAGGGGCTGTATGACCATGCGCTGCTGGAACTGTTGCGACCGACCGGTTCCGCCGCCCGGGGGGGGAATCCGGCGCACCGGCTGGTGGAAGCGGCCCTCGCCCGGGATGGTCGGGACAATATCACGGCCCTCGTGATCGAAGTGGTGGATTAATCTATCAATATGGCCCGCGAATGTTTTTCACCACGTCGCGGTAATAGAAATCGCGGAGCTTTTGGTGCAATTCCATCGGGAGCGGCGGCCGTTTGGAAACGGCGGCGTTGAGGGTTGCCTGTTCGGGCCGGCTGGCGCCGGTGATGACGGTCGAGACCACGTTGAAATCAAGAATCCACCGCTGCGCCAGATCCGCCAGCGTCCACCCCGCCGGCACCAGCGGTTTTAAGGTATCCGCCAACTCCACCCCTTTTTCGAAGGGCAGACCGGCGAACGTTTCGCCCACATTGAACTGTTGTCCGTCGCGGTTGTAGGTCCGGTGGTCGGTGGCTGCAAACACCTGCGTCTTGGTCATCTGCCCGGCCAGCAGGCCGCTGGCCAGCGGCAGACGCACGATCAGGCCCACTTTCCGTCGCCGGGCTTCGTCGAAAATGGTGATGATGGGTTTCTGCCGGAACAGGTTGAAAATGATTTGCAGCGAGCAAAGTCCCTCCTGCGCCAGACAGACGATGGCCTCGTCCATGGTTTCCACACTCGCCCCGAATTGTTTGATTTTCCCCTCCTTCTGGAGTTGCCGCAGCCATTCAAAAATTTCGCCGCGTTGGAGAATGGCGGGCGGCACGCAATGCAGTTGGGTGAGGTCCAGCACCTCCACCTGCAACCGTTTGAGCGACGCCTCGGTGGCCGCGCGCACGCCCGCTTCCGTGTATTGATCCGGATACAAATCCGGCCGGCGACCGAGCTTGGTGGCGACAAAGAACGGCCCCTTGCGCTCCTTCAAAAACCGGCCGATCAGCGTCTCGCTGCGGCCGCCGCCATAGACATCAGCGGTGTCGAAAAACGTCACGCCCGCGTTGGCGGCGGCGGCGAGAATGTCCAGGGCCCGCTGGTCATCCAGGGTCCCCCAATCGGCCCCGCCCAGCTGCCAGCAGCCCAGCCCGATTTCCGAGACCGCGGCGTTCGATTTGCCAAACAGGCGCATGTTCATGCCGCAGATGTTAGGCTTCCGACCGGCGTTAGTCCAGCGCTCACGGCGGCGGCGGGCGGATCGGTGCGTTCGCCACCGGGTGCTGCCGGCACTTCAAGCGTCGGGGTTCGTCACCACTGCGTTTGGGGTCCAATACCAAACCGTGACCACGCCGTCACCCCGGTCGGCGGAATGCGAGATGCCGACCACATACTGTGACCCCACCGACGTGGCAAATTCCGCCGCTTGATTGAACAATTGATCCCAAGTGGTCAGGGTGCCGCGAAAACGCTGGAAAATATCTGGCATCCCCAGCCTTCAGTGTCAGCGGTCCCGTGGGCCAACCGGCCGCGGGGATCGCCGTTGGACAATGCTCCATTTCCCGGCCGATGTCAGGCTGCGGCGGCTCCTAATCCATGGGCGCATAAGTGACGCTTTGCGCGTCCAAGCGATAAATTCCCGACAGTGTCCCCTGGTTTCTGAACGCGCCGACGTGCAGGATCCCCTTCACGCGCAGGGGAATGTCCATCTGATCGTCCGTGCCGGAACCGGCCACCTGCACAATGATGAATTCGTGAATCTGGGGGTTGCCGCCAAAACAGCAGGTGTTCTGGTTCATGGCCAAAATAAATTGCGTGACTTTTTTCCCCTGATACGTCAGCGGGATCATGTAACCGTCCACGCTGAGGTTTTTTCCGTCGGCGGCCCGGAGCCGGTCGGGAATCATCGCGTTGACCTGGGCATCCGCCCAGGCCGGTCGGTTGGTGTTGAAGAGCAGTTCGTTGTTGAGCGTCACCTTGAAGCCGGCCAGTTGATCAAAGCCAACCACATCGCCATCCACAATGTGGTTGGTGTAGGCCAGGGGCTGGGGGTCGGGGGCTTTGCCGATGGGTTCAATCAAATCGCCCTGGGCGGCGGAGTTATCCGCGGGTGCGCCTTGGGCGACCGGCGCCACCGGGCCGAGACCGGCCGGCAGTGCCAGCCACAACCAGAGCAGCCCGAAAACCAACGGGCCGGCATGGATTCGCTGGGTGTTCATCGGGATCAGGAAAGCGGGGTGAGGTTGCGGGCGACATCGGTTCGATACGCTTTGACGGCCGGGATCACCCCCGCCAGCGCCCCCAGGGCAATGAACACCGCCGGTTCCCAGAGCATGACCGGATCGAAGGCGAAGGGGTCCAATACGACGCCGGTTTGCGCGCGGATGATTTCCGCCACGACGGAAATGAGGACGGCGTAAATGCCAAACGCCAGGATCACGCCCAGCCCGGAGATGCTCGCGGCCTCCAGGATGATGACGGCAAACACGGTCGCCCGCCGCGCGCCGAGCGCGCGCAAAATCGCCAGTTCGCGTCGGCGCTCGTTCATGGAGTTGTAAATGCTGGCAAGAATGGAACTGGCGGCCACCAGGGCCACCAACCAGGCGATGAGCGTCAGCACGCGGTCGAACCAGCCGATTTTATCGAACAACTCCGCCATGACCCGGCCGATGGGCCAGGCGAAAGTCAGGCGGTCCCCCTGTTTGTTGTAGAAGGTGTCCAACTGAAAACCGGCGAGGGCGCTGCTCGCCTTGAGTTTGACCAGTACGGCGCTGACTTCCGTGGCGGAAGCGGGGTTGTGGCCGCTCATGCGCTGGATGCCCTCGAGCGGAATCCAGATCACCTTGTCGGCCGGCGTGTTGGACGGCTTGAGCAGGCCGACCACGACGTAGGTTTCCGCGTGTTGCTTGTGCTCGTCGAAAATCAGGCCGTGAAAGGGATGGAATTTGTCACCGATTTTGAGCTTCAATTTTTCGGCGGCAAAACTGCCGACCACCGCCTCGCGCCGCAGCGGATCGAACCACTTTCCGCCCGCGCACAATTCAAACTTTTTGCGGGGCGCATATTCACTTTCATCAAACAAATCGGGCGTGGTGCCGACGATCCGCCAGCCATGGAAGTTGTCACCCACGGCAATGGGGACCGCGAGTTCCACATTGGGATTGTTTTGGATGTACAGGAAATCCCGCCACTCGACATTCCCCGGGGAGGCTTCCAGGTGAAAAATGGAATTGAGCACGAGCTGCAACTTGGAACCGCGTGCGCCCAAGACGGCGTCAAACCCCCCGTTGACCCCCGTGAAGGCCGCCTGCGACTGCGTCTTAACCACCCAGACGGTGAGCAGCAACCCGCCCGCCAGCGCGACCGAGGCGGCGGTCACAATGGCGGAAAGCGCATGCTGGCGCAGGCTGCGATAAACCAGGCCGGCCAGGTTCACGGGGCAACCTCCCGGTCCACGGCGGCATTGATTTGATGAAAGTCCTGGACGTCATCAAACCAACCGAGCACTTGGGGATCGTGACTGACCAACAGCAGGGCCGCGCCGCTTTCGCGGCAACTCTCGCGGATGAGCGCGAGCGCGGCGAGGGCGTTTTTCGCATCAAGATTACCGGTGGGTTCATCGGCCAGCACGAGCTTGGGTTGGTTGGCCAGGGCGCGCGCCACCGCCACCCGCTGCTGCTGACCGGTGGAAAGCTGGTGGGGCCGGTGGTGCAACCGGTCGCCCAACCCGACCCGTTCCAGCAAACTCACCGCCCGCACCCGGCTGGCCCCCCGGCCGAACAACATGCCCAGCAGCACGTTTTCCAGACAGGTGTAACCCTGCAGGAGGTTGAAGGTTTGGAAAATGAAGCCGATGTTTTGGGCGCGGAATCCGTCGCGCTGCGATTCGCTGTAGTCGGAGACGCGGACGCCGTTGAACAGGATCGTGCCGGCTTCCGGCTGCAAGATGCCGGCGATTAGATTCAGGAAGGTCGTCTTGCCGGAACCGCTCGTACCGGCCAGGGCCAGTTGTGCGCCGGCGTCCAGGTGGAAGGCCGGCACATCCACGATGCGCTGCCGGCCGCCGCCCGGGGCGGAAAAGGACTTCTGCAAGCCCGTGATCTGCAACAAGGAGGAAGGCGTTTTTTTCATGCAGCGTGGGTCGTTGGATCAGCGTCGCAGGGCGAAGGCCAGAATCATCAGCGAGGCGGCCGTGATCCACGAACCCGCCACGCGCAAACCGACCTGCTGCCACTGCCACTGGTTGAATTTGGAACTGTAATAAGCGATGTCCGCCAGGGCGATGATCAGGCCGGTCCACGTGCCGAGCAGCGTTTTGGCGATCCCCCAGCCCGTCGCGTTATCCGCTGCGGAATCCAGCCCCAAAGCCAGCGCGGCGAGGGCGAAAACCACGCCGCCAGCCCGCGCGGGAAGCGGTTTGCCCAGCGCCACCAGCGCACCGGCCAGCAAGGCGAGCCCGATCAATATCGGCGGATAAACGGTCTTAACGAGCCCCGTGGTGGTCAGCGCCAGCGCCAGCGCGGAAATAGGAATGAACACGGCCAGCGGGGTCTTGAGCTTCAACGGCGCCTGCCGCCCCACGAGCAGGCCCAGCCCCAGCAGCAGCAGCAGATGCGCCGGGGTGGTGAACGGATGCAGCACGCCGCTGATATATGGCCCCACTCCGCTGATGACCGTGTGCGCACCGGCGGTGGCGGGCACCGCCAGCAGCAGCGCGACGGGCAACCCCCGGCGTAAAATGGCCCGGAGCGCGTTCATGCCGAGATGAAGTGAAACAGGAAGCCAAACCCGACCAGGGCGATGGCGACCCCGCCCAGCCGCACCAATTTTTTACCCCACGGCCAGCGCACCAGCAACCCGAAGGCGATGCCCGTCAGGTGCAGCAGCCCGGTGGCGATGACAAACCCGATGGCATAGGTCATGGCATTGGCCGCCTTGGGCATCTCGGCGCCGTGCGCATGACCGTGAAAAATCGCGAAGGTGCCGACGATCAATGCCGCCACCCACAACGGCGGGCGCATGCCCCAAGCCACGCAGATGCCCAGAATCAGACTCGATAGCGCGATGCCCGTTTCCACGCCGGGCAGCGGCACCCCCAGCACCCCGAGCGCCCCGCCGAAGGCCATCACGAGTGGAAACACCACGGGCAGCACCCACATTGCCGGCGCACCCAGGAAAGCGCCCCACAGGCCCACGGCCACCATGGCCGTGATGTGATCAAGCCCGGTCAGCGGATGGATGAAGCCGCTGGTGAACCCCCAAACCGTGCCCTTTTCCTGATGCGCCCCTGCCGTCAGGGGCGGCAGCCAGAGGGCGAGCCAAAGCAGACCGAGAACGGCCGGCCGGTTGAATTTTGATGGGGGATTCATTGGTATATTTATGGAAACACTAACTGAAACCGGGAATTTGCAGATTGAAGGCGCGGGCGGAAAACCAGCCCAGCCCCAGCAGCACAATGGCGATGGACACCGCATATTTGACCCGAACGCCATAATGCCATTGCGCCAGCCAGACCGAAAACGGCAGCAGCGCCAGCACGATGCCCAGTTGCGCCAGTTCCACCCCCACATTAAAGCTCAACAGGGAGCGGATCATGCCGGCAGGCGGCAGCCCGAGTTGCCGCAGTAAATTCGCAAACCCAAAGCCATGGACCAGCCCGAAGAAGAAGGCCAGCCGCCAGCGGTGGTTGGAGCTCTTGAGCCAGAGGTTTTCCAAGGCCACGTACACAATCGTCAGCGCGATGCCCGCCTCCACCAGCCGCGTGGGCAGCGTCACCACCTGCGTGGCGGTTAGAATGAGCGTGAGCGTGTGCGCTATCGTGAAGGCGGTGACGATTTTGATCATCTCCCGAAACCGGCTGACCACGATGAGCGCGAGCAAAAAGCACAAGTGGTCGTAACCCAGGAAAATATGTTTCAGGCCCAGTTGCAGAAACACCCACAGCCGGGCGGCCAGCGTGGGCACATAACCGGTCTCATACAGATAATCCGGTTCGGCCTGGGTGAAGCTCACCTCGAGGGGCTGGCCGTGGTATTCAAACGTGCCCAACACGGTGTGCTGCGCACCCAGCGCGTCAAACAGATCGAAGGTCAGGGCCACCGTCTCCGGGGTGTCAATCACGTTGCGGGTGAACGTGAAATGAATCAGCCCGTCCACGGTGTGCCAATCGGCCGCCCCGATGGCGTCGCCCATGCCGTCGGGCCAGCCGGGTTCGCCGGCATCGCCCAGATCCACCTCGCTGCCGTTCAGCTCCAGCCGAACATGGCGCCGGAGAAATTGCTCAATGGCCGGAGCGGCCCGGCGCAACTCCTCGCGCGTGATCCGTCCGTCGCCATCGGCGTCCACCTTGGTGATCAGGGACAGCGTAAACAAGTCGTAGGTCAGGCGGACGGAAACTTGATGGTCGTTCAATTTGACCCGCGCGTAACTCGTGTCGGGATTGTGCGCCCAAGCCGCCGTCGTGTGGCCGGCCAAAAAGACCAGCCACACGAGCGGGGCAAAACACTGACGCAGGCCGTTCACGGTTGGGGGTTCAACCCGGACGGCTAGGGTTTATAGGTGATCCACTGCGGGGAAACCCAGACGAGTTCCCCGTCCTTTTGTTCACCGCGCACATAATAATAACTGGTTTTACCAGGCGTGGGCGAAGGGTCGGTCCAGGTGAAATCCACCTGCGCGCTGTCCACGGTTTCGGTGTGGATCTCGACATCGTCCTTGACGATCACCACGCGGGCAAACGGCCCGGTGCCAACGAGTTTGACGCTGAATTTGGGCGCTTCGTGGGCGGTGTATTCATCGCCCAAAAAATGCTCGTGGCCGTCGGCGGTGCTGCGCACGTCCGCCAGGATGTTGGCCGTGGCGGCGTAGGTGTGCCGCAATTTGGCGGCTTTGAGCACCTCGGCGCGCGAATTGTCCTTCGCATAAAAGATCGCATAACTGATGTGCGTGGAACCGTGGTCGCTGCTGCTCTCAAACCCCAGCCGGTAACCTTTCTGCAACGCGAGGTTGATGAAGCCCTTCGGCTCCCAGCCGCCGATGGAATCATCCTCGGTGGGCGAGCGCGGGGCGCCGGGCCGCTCGTAATTCTGGCGGCAGCCCTGGTAGATTTCCACGAACGGCTCGACTTCCGGGTCGTTGTCGCGCCAGTCGGTGCCCATGTCCGTGGCGGTGGTGTGCGCGGCGGTGACGCCGTTGTAGAAGTGCAGGTATTTGTAAAGCAACTGCGTGTCCGGCGCGTGGCCGTCATAATCCCGGGCGGTGATCGGCAGGCGCGGCAGCGTGCGAATGCCGCGTTGCGCGAAGATCACGTTGCGGTGGCCTTCGGGATACTGCACGCTGCGTTCGTAGGTGAATTCCGGTGAGAAGGTGTCCCCCAGATAAAACGCATCCGTGGTCTTTTGAATGAGCCACCAGGTGTATTCCCGGCCGGCGCCGTTGTCATGGTCGCCGTTGCCGAGCCAGTCGAAGGAGGCGACGTCAATGCCGTAGCGCCACATGTCCTCCAGCGCACCGTCGTTGCCGCCGTCGCCACTGATCTCCGTGTGGCGGTGAAACTCCCCGCGCACCGGACGCAAATCCTGGCCGTCCACCTTCACCCGGTAATCGCGCACCCGGGCCACGGCGGCGAGTTCCGCCACCGTCGCCGGCGAGGGCTGCGGATTCACGGCCGGCGTTTTCGTGGCCGGCATCAAGGCCGCCGCCGCCACCTGGCCCGGCGCTTTCACCCGGCTCAGATACAAACCGTTGATATACGGGTCGTGATCCGAATTCAGCGAGACAATGCCGCCAAAACCCGTCGTCTGGAGCGTCCGGTCCTGCCGGTGATCACTGGAATGCACGATCAGCAGGCTGCCGTCGCTCAGCGCCACCACGGCCGGCACGTTATACAGCAGGTTGTCCGAATGCGGCACCAGCACCGGCCCGACCCAGGTCTGGCCGTCATAATACGTCGCCCAGTTGAACCAGACCGACCCGAGCGGCGAACGGAAGTCATTCTGCCGCGAACGCGCGAAGATCCAGACGTGGCCGTTGGCGTCCGTGGCGATGCGGGCGATATTATTGTGCGGGAAATTGCGCCGCACCTCCGCCTCCTGTGAGGCCTGCCGGGATTCCGCGCCCGGCTCCAGCGCCGGCGCCCGCTGATTGATCTGCCCCCGGCGTGGAACGGCGCCCGGCAGGGCGTTTTCAAACCCGTTCACGGGCTGCTGCCACTGCCCGTCCTTCAACACGGCCAGCCCGATCTGCCGGTCGTGATAGAGTCCGATGCCCGGACCGGAGACCACCCCCCCCTGGTCCTTGCCCCAGGAGGCTCCACTCAATTCGTAGGCGATCCACAGCCCGCCGTCATGGTTATACGTCAGGGTCGGCCGGGCCTCGTAATCCGGCGAATTCGCCACCGGTCGGGCATCCTGGGCCCTGCCATCCCCGTCAAACTCACGCACCCACACGTCATAATCCCCCTTGTCATAAGTGTCCCAACCGACGGCCACGCGGCCACCGTTCGCCGCCGTGGCCGCCGCGATGGCGGGCGCCCACGAATTGCGCTTCTGGGTGCTGACCTGCCGTTCCGGGCTCCAGCCGCCGCCCTCCTGATGCCGCTCAAAAATGCGGAACACCTGGCGCCGCGCGCCCTGCCACGCCACCCACACCCGGCCCTTGGCATCGGTGGTCGCCACGGGCCAGATGTCATTCTCCTTCGAAGTCGAAATTCGCTGCGGCTTGCCCGGCTGCCCGTCTTTGAACGGTCGCGCCC
>Ga0302266_10000365_pt1 | contig 46160 bp, 40 predicted proteins | sample III_Bog_E1_2_FD_194559 | JGI IMG/M metagenome (GOLD analysis project Ga0302266, IMG submission 194559) | Peat permafrost microbial communities from Stordalen Mire near Abisko, Sweden - III_Bog_E1_2 | ecosystem: Environmental > Terrestrial > Soil > Wetlands > Peat | place: Sweden: Abisko...
CTTGGCCGACGAGGAGTCATTTACTAGCGCACTATTTTTTTAGACGAAAATCGCGTCTACGCAAGTCCTTCATTATCAATAGATACCGGAGTCCGGTTTAACCTGGCCAACATGCTGCCGAAGGGTCTTACTCAATCGATATGAGTGGTTTCCGTTAGAAGGCAACGAAGTGCGGGTACTAAAATGTTCAGCCTTCTCACAAACTCTATAGGGTCATGAGAATTCATGTAATCGCCGTGGATGCCGCAAAGCAGTTGGATCGCGGCACCATCACTGGAAACCGGAATCTTTTTAGGGATTGGTTGACAGCCATTCAAAGTGTTGTCGTCTGATGAAGTCTTTGCATCCGGAAACTTCTCCCTAACACCCTCAATTATCTCGTCTAGCTTGGCTCGTGTGCCACCAGCGTTGAGACGGTTCGCATGAGCCGCCACATTGGCGGTTGAGTATTGATAAAAATCATTGCCATTCGGGAATTTGCCGGCAATCGCCTCGTGTATCACAGGCATCATGTCACACACTTGTTCAGAGCTTAGCGAAGTCATATCGCTATGGGGATTAGCGAGTGCTCTTGCCGCTTGGATCTTTTGGAGGGCAAATCGCAGATTGTTATATCGCTGTTCGGAATACGAAGAGCGGCGGGCTCTCTGAGTCTCCCCGATTGCGTCTAAACATGCGCTAATGAGTTCTAGGATTGGAGCTATATTTTCGCTGAGCGGAGGAAACTTGAATTCTCGTTTTAGAGATTCGTCCTCCAGATGCAATGCGTTTTGTAGTGCCTTGATGCGCAGTGCGACCCTCTCAAACTCTTTAGTAGAGTCGATTCTTTTGTCGATATATCTTTTTGCTCGTGCTTGGTCTTCAGGTCTTGTGATGCAAATTGCCACATAATCGAATACGGCTTTTACTTTACATTTGGGTAAAGAACGCTGTTTCCATTGCTTGCGGACCAGCATTCTATTTCTTCTGTGGCAAGCGTGGTTAAGATTAAGCAGGTCGACAAAGCGGACGACAAACTGGGAATACATTGACTCGTTGTCTTGAGAAGCATCAACATAATCTGTGAATTCTCCCAACGGATTGTCTTTCAAAAACTGCTTGTGATTATCTTCGTCACAAGCAACATGAAGATATTCGATCAACTCTTGTTTTTCGCTCTCGTTAAATCGCCTCGATGTGTCCCGGTTATCCAAGTTGATTACCTTCCCTAATTGCTCAGTCTGTCGGACCGTCAACATCTCACTGTCTTGGCAGTATTCCTGCCATCATTTTCACGCGATGTCAGTAGTCAACGGTTCGCAGCAGAATCCAAAGTCACGACCAGATGGTGACAGTAAATGCTCGATCTTGAAGGCTGGCATCCATAGGTTATTTTAGTCCGCATGGGCTTCCGTCTCCACATTACAGACGCTGATCGGGAATACCCTACCGACCCTGTGCAAGCTATACCGGCCTGAAGGCATCCTCCAGGGCCTCCCGCTTGGATTCTTGATCCAAGTGGGCATACCGGGCCGTCATCTTGATATCCCGGTGACCAGCCAACTCTTGCACAACCTTGAGAGATTTCCCGGCCTGGACCAGCCGAGAGCAAAACGAGTGCCGGTTGTCATGCCAGCGGTAATGCTTGACCTTGGCTTCTTTCAGCACAGCAGTCCACCATTTCTTTGGATCAGCGAGCGCGAAACAAACCTCTTTGGGTGATTTATTCGGCTGTTCCTCTGCCCGGTCCTTCCGCTCCAGTCCCATCGACTTTAGCGTATTGAAGGAATCCACAACTTCGGGGAGCATGGGGATATACCGCTCCATTCCGTTTTTCGATTCCTTGACATGGATTTGCCTAAGCCTGAGGTCCACATCCGGCCACTCCAAACCGTATTGCTCCCCTGCCCTCATTCCGGTCTGAATCGAGACGACGAATTCACACAGGTGGTGGCGCTGGTGCTTGGCGCCGTCGAGATGGCCTTCCTCTCCCGCCGTGTCGATGCGTTTCTGTATGGCCGCGCGGACGGCCTTCTCTTCGTCCGGCTTCAGCCACCGGATCACGCCGTTCTTGAGCTTCCGCTGAGAAGTGCCCTTGACTGGGTTCTCCGTCACCTTCTCGTTCTTGATGCCGCGCTTGTACACCGAACTCAGTGTTACACGATAACGGTTTACACTCGCGTCCGATAGCAGCTTGCCCCTTCCCCGCTGAGCGTGGAGGTTCATCAGACCGTCGAGCCAGGCTTCGATGTCCTTCGGCTTGATGCTGGTGGCAGGGTGGTCGCCTAGATCAGCTTTGATTCTGTCCAGACGGCGCGGTGGATTGAGCTGGTCCTTGTACTGTGTCGGATGCTTCTTGATGTAGAGCTTCAGGTCGTAGCACAGCTCTCCAAGGGAGATAGCATTCACCTGAGCTTGTCGACGTGCTTCCTTTTCAGTCGTTGTAAGCAATGGTTCGGTTGCGCTTGTGGGGAGAACGCTTGCGCCTTCCTTCAGCCTGAGACCACGCGCAATGTCCAGCCATTCGATTGCCTTCCCACGGTCACCGAACGCCTTGCGGACACGTCTGCCGTTGACCTTGTACATGGCTTCCCACAACTCTCGGTCTCCCCGGTAACGAAGTCCCCTCACTTTTTGCGGCTGCCTGCCCCTCGCCATCAAACCACCTCCAAATGCAGTGTAAAGGATTGGTGGCACTCTGGTGGCACTTTGTTTTGGTTATTCGTGCAGTCACGTGCAGTGAACCACGTCTAAATATGTAAGTAATCTATATGTAAACACACGGTTTATTCGACATCATGCGACCACGTGCAGTCTTGTGCAGCAGCCTACGTATCGCACTCCTAACGCGAAGGTCGGCAGTTGGACTCTGCCCCGGGCCACCATATAATCAGTAACTTGAAGAACAATCAACTCATCTACAAACATGTGGGTCACATTTGGGTCACATCGGAACCATAAGAATAGGGGCCAGCCTTTGCAGGCTGCCCCCCAAGTGAGTACCTTTCTACTAGGCTGCTTTGGATACTGCCGGTGTCGACACCTCCGGCGTCATTGGATCCATCCGGTCGGCCCTGGCGAACCGGATCAACTCGTCGTGGGCAACGAGTATCCTGCCACCGATCTTGCGCGTCTTGAGGCCGCCGACGGCGATAAGGTAATCCACCGCGCGAATAGAAAGGATTAATTGATAGGCGACCTCCTTCCTGGCGTAAAGAAGGCGCGGCGGCGCTGCTAGGGCCGGGGAACTGCTGGCTAAATGGGATTCAAAGGAACGGCAGTTCTTCATCCGGGGTCTTTCCATGGTGTGTCTCTCCAATGCAAGTAGCGTCTCATGGCAACCCAACTGTGCCATAGGGTTCGTTGGTACATCATCCTCTTGGGTGTTACCGAAGTTCGGAAGCTTGGTTGCCCTCCCAACGGTATGGACAAGGGCAAGCCCGATGTTCGGTTGGGCCCTGACCATCTTCCGGGTGGTGAATCTCGCCCCAAGCGTGTCGGCCTGGTGCTGCTTAGGCTGGGTGGATCAAGTAAACGGTTCGATCAATAACAGCTCGATTCCGTCGCGTACCAAAGCCAACGGCCCGTCACCGTCCCAGCTGGAGGTTTGGAGTCTCAGGGTAGGGGGCGCGGCTCAAAGGCCTTACGGGCATTCTGTGAATCACTTGCCTAAGGGTCTCGAACGCGTCAAGGTGGTCTTCGACTTCTTCCGGGGAAGCCCAGGCATAGCCTTGGCAATCCCGGCGAGAAATCTCGCTTCAGCTACCAGGCGAACTGAGTCCCATCCATTTCGTGTAACAAGGTAGAGCAGGGAGGGAGCTCCTTCTTTGACTTTCCCCGCAGATGCCCGTTTTGACAAGAGAGCCCGATCCTTGGCAGAACGTGTGAGGAGCGAAGCAATGGCGGTCACTTTAGCCCCATGGTGGGTCGCTAAGTCGGCCAATCTCAACAGCGCGTCGAGATCGGTCGGCGGCGGGCATCATGCATCATGGCATCGAGTCCAGGCCGGCGGGCCTTCGCTCCGCTGATCCGGTCCTCGTACTCTTCCACTATCTCGTAGCCCCGCTGGGTGCCGTTCCCGCTAATTAGCTGCCCTTGTTCGTCACTGTGCTAGTGATCGTCCCGGTGTTACTGAACCAACGGCTGTCAATTCGGAGTAGGTTTTTCGATGTGGTCGACGACGATGGTTTCCACGCTACCCGTCGATGGCTGGAGTTTCAATCCAATCTCTCCCAACGCTGTGAAGATGGAGGTTGCGTCGTTTTCGGGCGAGTTACTGGCCGCCGCGCTTGCCGAATAGATCGACCAGTCGAGCGTGAAATTGTATGTGCTGGTCAATCCTGTCTTGTCCAGCACCGGACGCCCGACCTGAGCTGCCGGCATCGACAGAAGGTCGGCAAGGGATTTCATCGAATAAGCCTGCATGAGGGTCGTGTCCTTCAACCAGTGGAGGGTGGATAGCGGCTTGCCATCGTCCCCTTTGCCAAGCTGCGGCGGCGCTGGATCGGTCGCTGCGTCCTTCATCTTGATGCCGCCTTTGGCGACGACCATCTCGTAGACGGGAATCTGCCTGGTCCCATGGTGGAGCGTGAGAGAAAATCGCTCTGCCAGCAGAGACTGTAGCATCGCCTCGCGCCAATGTTCCTGCTCGTCGTTGCTTAGCTTCTGGAAGGTGGAGATATCCGTCGCGCTCATCTTGGCTACGATGTCGTACTTCTGGTTCACCGCCCAATCGGGAAGCCCGGTGACCTGCCCGTCGAACCGGAGGCTCTTATAGCCATAGGCGTAGCAAAGCAACTCCGGCAACGACTGCCACGCAAACTCCATGCTGTCAGGGTGGTACTGCATGCCCACCCAGCCGTGGGTAGGACGCCCATCTGCTGGAATGGGCTTGATCGTTGCCACGTCGAACGCAGGCGCAGGGGAAGGGGTTGGGTTTGTTGCAGGGGCAGGTACGGCGGTGAACGCGGGGTTGCTCTGATTGGCTTGCGCCGATGCAGGCGCGCTCATTGGTACCGTCCCGATCGACAGACACAGAGCTGCCAAAGAAAAGCGCCAAAACATTTTGCTGAATATACACACCATATTGTTTTCCATCCCTTCAGAACGCAGATCATTTTTGTGAACGCGACAACTCTAAAATTCGATTAGCTCAAGGTCTTCAATGAACCATTCCACCGGAGTGATCTATATTCGACGCAGGATCTTCAGGTGGAAAGTAGAAATTGGATATCGTCAGGTTGACCTGCGATCGTCCTGTGTACTTGTACTGAGTAAACGTGATCGGCGCGCCTGTACACAGGTGATCCATCCAGAACTTACGGTCTTGATACGCCCAGTCATAAGTGACTTCTGCGAACTGGATGGGCACAATGCCAAACTCTGCCGGTTCCCGGTCGAGCTGCCCTGGCCACTGTATGCCATGGTTCAACAGAAGCTCGTCCTCTGCCACAGCACAAGGCGTAGTCGACCAACTCGCACTGACATCCGTGAGCTGTGGCTCTCTCAACGCACTCCTGCATTGCAGCGTTCCGTAGCCTGCTGTCTCCACCTCGCAGAGTCCGAAGCCGGGAACCGCAACGTCGTGCGTTGGCAGAGTAGCGTGGACCGAATTTGTCGCCTGCAACTGAGTCAGCGCCAGCATGATACGCACCGTCAGCGGGCCAGTTTTGATCCGCTCGTAGAGCGCGTATGGAATTTCGAAGAATACCTGGGGCACGTCGTAGTCGTCGCGCACTCTTCTGCCGGGTAAATCGTACTTCTGTAGTGTAGGAATGCTCCCCTCCGTACTCCAACGGAAGCCATCGGCAGCCTCAAGAGTCACTATCGAATGATCGACGATGAGCGCTGTTCCCTCTGCAATCTCCGACACATGCAATGGAATTCTGGCCCCAGCAATTAGGGCCCCGGAATTATTCTTTCCTCTGAACACAATGATCTGATGCTTTTCATCCACGCCATATGCAAGCCGGATCGGTGCGGCATCAGTCGACAGCTTCGGATAATCGTGATCGATCAAAGCCTGACCGCTGAGCGCGTAGTGGGCCTTCACCATGCCACCGATGGCGACTGCAATCGGCAGCGCAAGCAGAATCGCTCGGCACAGCCAGGTCTTCCGTCGTGCATATTGCAAGAGAACGACCGCGCCAGAGACAGTCGCAAACAACAGAGCAAAGAGAAGCTGTTTGTGATGTCCAATGGAGGTCAGCGAATGTGCAGGAGCAGCGAGGTTATCCATTGCAAGGAGTAACAGCCTGTTCCAGATGTTGTTATAGCCGTTGCTATAACCCTGCACGGTTATGGCAACCAGCGCAGCCACGCCCATCAGAACAGCACCGAGCAAAGCGAACGCCATACGGAAGAAGTTCTCCGTAACGGTCGCAATCGCAACCAGCGGCAGAACCAGTAATCCTGTGATGAGCAGAAGATTGAAGAGCAGCCCAGGAATCGTAGAGGCCGAATTCAGACCAGCCATGTAAAGCAGCAGCCATTGCGCAACTATCAGCGGCAGATAAAGAAAGACCGCAATAAATATCAACTTTGCAGCCAGCAGACTCTTCCACTCATAAGGCCGTGTCAGCCAGAACTGACTAACGCCCACCAGGCTCTCCGCATGAACGATGCGCGCGATGAGCATCACCCAACTGACAACAACCAGTCCCGTCAACATAGTACCGAGTACCGCAGCATTCATACTGGGAGTACCCAGTGCGTCCCTACCGGGCAGCGCGAGCCAGCGCAGTGGATAGATGCAGACCAGTGCAGCGGTGATGGCCAGTGAGAGAACAATCTCTGGCCAGCAGTGCCGCGTGTCCTTGCGGAAGATGTGGACGATCTGGTTCATGCCCTGCCTCCCTGCGTGCTCACCGCTGCAACTCCCGATTCGAACTGTGCCCTGCTGGCGCGGTGCGTGCGCGCGTTGGCAAGAAAGATCGACCGCAGCGGCATTGGTGCAAATGCGACCTCCCTCGCCGTGGGAAATAATGCCTCGATCTCGGCCCGCGTTTCTTCCTCTGTCGCGAACTGAGAGTGGATAAATCGCACCAGCGACCCCGCCCGCTCGAACTCCATCCACACCGGCGGCAGCTTTGGCGGGGGCGTACTCGCTGGATCAACTGCAAACTCGACCTTGCGAAAGCGATTGCTCAGCGTCGTCATCTCTTCGCTGAACAGCAGTCTGCCTTGTTCCAGATAGCCCACATGGCTGGCGAAGCTCTCGATCTCCGCCAGGTCGTGCGACGAGAGAAACAGCGTCGTCTCGCCGATGCGCTCCAGCAGTCCCTGGATCAGCTCGTCGCGCACCAGCGGGTCGAGTCCCGTGAACGGCTCGTCGAGAACCAGCAGCGCGGGCCTGTAGCTGAGCGCGCCGATGAACGCTGCCTTCATCTTCATGCCGCGCGAGAGATGCTTCAGCTTGCCCTTCATCGGCAGCGCAAAGTCGCGCAATAGCTGCGCCTCCAGCTCGCGGTCCCACGCCGGATAGAACGGTCGCAGGTAATCCAGCAGCGCCTCCACCGTCATCCACTCTGGCAGCTCCTGGCTCTCCGCGACGTAGCCGATGCGGTTCAACGCTGCTCCGCGAATCTGGCTGGAGGGCAGGCCGAGAAGTTGCGCCGACCCCGAGGTCGCAGGCTGAAGATTCATGATCAGTTGGATCAATGTCGTCTTCCCGGCCCCATTGGGGCCTACCAAGGCGTATACCGAACCCGGCTCCACGGAAAGCGTCACGGCGTCGAGAGCGGTCTGCGAGCCGTACATGCGGGTTAGAGCGTGAGTGGCAATGGATGGAGTGATCATCGGCGGGTCTGACCTCTACGACTAGGAGTGAGGAGTTCGTACTGCTTTGCGATTGAGCGGACGAGATCTTCTTGCTCGACACCGAGTCTGCAGGCTTCTACCACTAGCTCTTCGATCTGACGTCCAAGCAGCTTGGTCCGCTCCCTGGGACTTGAGTCAGGCGGCGTCACAACAACCGTGCCGATGCCGGGATGCATCGCCAGCAAACCTGCGTCGATGAGCTCAGTGACAGCCCTATGGGCGGTGTTGGGGTTGATCCGTAGTTCTTTCGACAGGGTGCGGACCGAGGGAAAGGCCTCGCCCGGGCGCATAAGCCCCGAGATGATTGCCCGCTTGGCCGCGTAGACAATCTGATCGGAGATCGGGATACCGGGCTGCAGCGTGATTGGGAATGGTGTCACTAGTGTATTAGTACAACCGATACACTTATCATGCAAGTTAATTCGCTTTGGGGCTAAACACCCTCTACGCCATACGCACCGCCGTGCCCATCATGGCCTTCTGGTCCATCGTTGCACTCAGCTCCATCGTCTCGGCCCCGATTGACCGTCGCTGCTCCTGGATCTCCCGCCATCATTGGACGGTCGGGCCCGCACCACCTGGCAGGCACCCGGACCTGGATCACGCTGTGGGCCATGCTCATCAGCACCACTACAGCCCTGGGTCTCCACGTCCTCTCGCCCGCCGAACTGCGGACACCCCTCGTCACCGCAGGACAAGTGCTGGTCGCCATCGGCATCTCGCTGCTGCTCACCGACCTCTGCCTGTACCCCATCCACGCCATTCCCTTCACCCACCTGCGCATCAGTTCCATCACGGATTTTCCGCTTATGGTGGTGCGCTACTTTGTCCTCTTCCCCTTCTTCGTCTTCATCGTTGTCCACCAGGAGAGATGGATTGAAGCCAGTCTTGTCCACTTGCTCGTGACAGCAGCCATTATCACCATCGCGCATCTGTTCTTCCTGAAGGCGCACCATCGCGCGCTACGGCAAAGCACGCTCCAAACTCCGCCGGAAGAGAGCGATGAGATCCTCCAGCGCCTTGGCCTTTGCGACCACTGAAGCCCGGGGTTGGGGCCGCAAGACATCCTGGCCGCCGAGTCTTTTGAAAAGCTCCGCATATTTTTCTTTATGTTCACCTGGGCGCGTGTTTCAGTGGTGGTGACATGATGCGGGATGCCCGCCGCGGTTAATTCGACGTTGTGCTGGTCTGGGCTTCGTACCGGATCGCCAGCCCTCATCTTTCCCTGCAACAGGCACCTTGCGCAGATCAAGCTGAAAAGCCTAGGCTTTCTCTGCAAACTCTGAACGCAAAACGCGGAAATTTGATATGGGACAAATCGATCGACGCAAGATGCTGAAGCTCGGCTCCGCCGCGTCAGTGGGAGCGTTTGCTGCCGCAACCCCCGTGGCTGCAATGGCTGCCGCAACCCCGGTCGCACACAGTTTCGTTCCACAGTGGGAGGTCTTCGAACTCACGCTTCCCGGTCCATCTTCGGGCAATCCATTCATCGACGTCCAACTCACGGTCTCGCTCTCGCTGGGCAGTCGCAACGTGCCGGTGGAAGGATTCTACGATGGCAACGGCAACTACAAAGTCCGCTTTATGCCTGACATGCTGGGCGAGTGGAGCTATATCACAAGCAGCAACGCGCCGGAACTCTCCGGCAAGACCGGCAGGTTCACCTGCATCGCAGCGCTTACTGGCGCGCACGGGCCTGTTCGTGTTCGCAACACACACCACTTTGCGTATGCGGACGGGACGCCTTTCTTTCCGTTCGGCACCACCTGCTATGCGTGGATACACCAGTCTGAAGAGCTGCAGCAGCAGACGCTCGAGTCGTTACGCAATGCGCCCTTCAACAAGATCCGCATGTGCGTCTTCCCCAAGAGCTATCAATACAACCACAACGAGCCGCCGCTCTATCCCTTCGAGCGCGATGCGACCGGTAAGAGCGACTTCACGCGTCTGAACCCGGCTTACTTTGCGCACGTCGAGCAGCGCATCGCCGATCTGCGCGCGATGAATATCGAAGCCGATCTGATCGTCTTCCATCCCTACGACCACTGGGGTTACGCCACCATGCCGCCGGAGGCAGACGATCGCTACCTGCGCTATCTGATCGCGCGCATCTCCGCATACCGAAACATCTGGTGGTCGATGGCCAATGAGTGGGACCTGATGCGGGCGAAGTCCGCGCAGGATTTCGACCGCTTCTTCCTCATCGTCGAGCAGCACGATCCCGCTGGCCATCTGCGCTCCGTACACTACTCGCACACTATGTATGACTACTCGCGCCCCTGGGTGACACACGCCAGCCTGCAGACCGGGGCCTTTGACTCCACCGCTGGCTGGCTGACCGCTTGGGGCAAGCCCATCTGCTTCGACGAGGTGCAGTACGAGGGCAACCTCAACAGCCGCTGGGGAAACCTCTCCGGCCAGGAGATGATGCGCCGCTTCTGGCTCGGCGTGATCGCCGGCTGCTACGTCACGCATGGCGAGACCTGGCTCGATCCCGATAAGTCCTTCGACGAAAGCGCATCGCCCACCCTCTGGTGGTCGCACGGCGGCAAGCTGCATGGAATCAGTCCGGCTCGCATTGCCTTCCTGCGCAAACTGGTAGAGGAGACCGCAACGGCCGTTGGCAAAGACGCCAAGCGCGTCGGCCTTGAAGCGCAGACCCCGGCGGCCTACTACCTCAACGCCTCATCGTCCGATGCAGCCGGCCACACCACGCAGGAGATCCTCTACTTTATGGACTACCATCAGCCCATCTACTACGATTTTCCCCTGCCCGACGGTACCTTCACCGCCGAACTCATCGATCCGTGGGAGATGACCACCACATTGCTCTCTGGGACCTTCACTGGCAAGAGCCGGATAAAGCTCGCCGGCCGTCCCTACCAGGCGCTCCGCTTCCGCAGGGTTTAAGACATGACGAACGACATGATACGTTCACGCCGCAATGTAATCTCAGCGCTCGCCGCAGCGGGTGCCTCCTCGGTGCTTCCCTCTGGCGCGTATGCGCGGACTCCCGATCCTCCCGTTTCGCCGCCTCCCCTCACTGCACCCGCCCGCAAGATGGCGCAGGATCGCCTGCTCGCCTACTTCGCCGGCACGGCGCCGCAGCTTCTGAGGCCTGCCGAGGGTATCCTCACTCATCCCAGCGTGGCGCCCAGCCTTCCCGGCAAGACCTACTCCACCAGCCTGTGGGACTGGGACACCTACTGGACCACGCGCGGCCTCTTCGCCTACGCAAAGATCGTGGCGGATCGCTCGTTGCATCGACAGATATGCGATGCCGCCGTCGGCAGTCTGATGAACTTCCTCGACCACCAGTCCGATGAAGGCCGTATCCCCATCATGATCGACGTCCACCGCGCCGATCTCTTCGGATCGCTCGAAAAGGCCAGCCCAAACTTCCGCAACCAGGCAAAACCCGTCTTCGGCCAGCTCGCACTCCTCACCGCGGACGAACTCGGCTCCGTCGACTGGCTCTCCCCGATCTTCGGTAAGCTCCTCCGCTTTTACGAATCATGGGGCACCAATAATCAATCCGCTGCGGGGTTGCTCGTCTGGGGAGATGATGTCGCCATCGGCAACGACAACGACCCCACTACCTTCGGACGGCCCTTCTTCTCCTCCGCGAACCTCCTGCTCAATTGCCTCTTCTATCAGGACCTGAAGGCAGCCGCCGAACTGGCCACGCGCCTCAACCGCACAGACGACAGTCGCCGCCTCGCCGCCCAGGCCGGACGGCTCAGCCAACGGATCCTCCAGCTCTGCTGGGACCCGCGCGACCGATTCTTCTACACCGTCGATGTGCAGTGCGTCGATCGCCGCGCCGAGTTGATCCCCAGCGTCAAGCCCGGAATGGCGATGTCCTGGCCGTCTCTCCCTCTGCGTATTCAGACCTTCACCGGGTTCTTGCCGCTCTGGTGCGGCGCGGCAACCCCGCAGCAAGCCCAGGAGCTTGTCCGCGCCAACTATCTCGCCGACGACCGGTTTCGCGCCGCCTGGGGCGTGCGCTCGCTCTCATCGAAGGAGACGATGTACTCGCTCGACTTCAGCTCCAATCCAAGCAACTGGCTTGGCCCTGTCTGGATCATCGTCAACTACTTCGCCTGGAAGGCCCTGGGGAACTATGGCTTCCACGCCGAACAGAACGAGCTGCGCGACAAAACCCTTCGCCTGCTCTCCAACGACCTTGCCGCCAACAGCTCGCTCAACGAGTACTATCACCCCGATTCAGGCATTTCCTTAAGCCACCGAGGCTTCATGGATTGGAATCTGCTGGTGCTGGAGATGATCTAGCCTCTGAGAACCTGTCTAACTACTGCATTTCGCACCGCAGATTAACGAGTTGTCATTCTGAGCGCAGCGAAGGAACTCCGTATTTCGTCGTTGCCTGTTTCGTCACTGAGGTCAGGCCTCATGGTTTTTAGACAGCCTCTGAGGCATGTGTCGGCTCATTGGCGTACCAGGCTCAAGCCGGACAGCAGGCAATACCGCGTTCTTCTCCAGGTCTCTGGCCGCGGAATGCAGTGTCTTTTGTAGCCGAGCGCTGATTTCGTGACGACTATGGTTTGCACACAGCGATTCTGGCAACCAGTTCCGTACCCGACGGGATCTCGACATTGTTGCCTTTTCGGAAGAGCCCGACGGGGTCGGCAGGGATGGGAAAGGTGCATGGCCCGAAGATTGGCTCGCCTTTGTCGCTGCCTTTCTGAACGGTTGTAGATTGCAGGAGTGCCTCTCCGCCGTCGGCTCGGGGCACGCTCTTGAGTGTCAACACAAGCTGGCCTTCGCGATGGTTTCGGCCACGCCGCTTGACGGTTGTTACGCTAGCGCTGGCGTGAGATCCTGCGGGAATAATTACCTTGCCGTCGACCTGCACCGGATCGACAACCTGAAGCAACACGGGTTGGCCAAGTTTGGCGTTCGCGGAACTCACGGTTTCGATCAGGCGTAACTTCACTTGAGGGGCGGATGAGGAGATGGATTGTTGGGCCTGTGCGGTTCCGATTAGAGCGATGGCTATCAGGAAGATCAATCGTCGCATGATTGCGAAATGGTAGCACCGGTGCATGAGCTTGGAAAGGAAAAGGCCGCCATTGCTGGCGGCCTTTGCATGCTGTTGTCGTTTAAGGTTTTGCGCGAAGCGCGTCTGCTCCATGCAATGGCTATTTCGAGACGGTCTCTTCGACCTGCACGGGCGCGGCGGGCTTGATCTCGTTGAGGGAGATGAAGCCGGGCTGCTCCTGTTCGCCCAGGATCTCCTTGCGGTAGAGCTTGGCCATGCGCGCGTTCTCGGCGTCGAGCTTCATCTTGGCGTCGCGTGCGCGAATCTTCTCCTCGCGCGCGTTGCGGGCGATGCCGTTCTTGTCGAAGGTATCGTTGGCCGCCGCGTTGACGTCCGCCTCATTCAGTGTCAGTTCGTACTTGTCCTGATGGTCGAGGCCGACCTTCTTGCCGCCGGCGAAGATCTCATGCCGCCCATGCTCTTCGTACCACTTGGTCAGCGTCGAGGTCATGTGCATCTTCTCGATGATGTTGCGCCAGCCGACGCCGGTGTTGTAGGCGCAGAAGCTGATCTCGCCCTCCTGCGTGGCGTACGGGATAATGCACTGCTCGGTGCGGCGGAAGTCGTAGTTGAAGAGGTCCTGGAACCACATGCCCGCGATGAAGAGGAAGTTCCAGCGGTCGGCGCGGCGCAGCTTGACGTCTTCCAGCGTGCGGTCGGCGGTGACCTTGCCGTAGTTGCGTCCGCTGGCGCCGAAGCTCTTGTCGAACTTGGCAAGCAGGTCCTTGATCTTGAAGTGCGTCGGCGCGTTCTGCGGCGTGTAGTTGCGCAACAGGGCCAGCGCGGCGCCAAGCATCGTCAGGTACTTGCCACGGCCTGAGTCGTTGACGCGGGCGATGTCCTTGGCGAGCTGCTCGGCCTGGATGAATGCCGTGACGGGCGCGGCCTCCTTGGTCTCCTTGTCGACCATGATGGCCATGGAGATGCCGCAGTTCGGATGGCATCCGCAGGTGAGCTGGCCCCACTCGCGGTCCGGTCCGTGGACCAGATCGGCCCAGTCGGAGAAGGTCGACATGAACGAGATGGGGAACCAGTCGCGCGTGGGTTCGCCCAGGCCGGTCTGATTCTTGACGTCGTGCGCCATGTGCGAGAGCGTGTAGCGCTGCGCGATGCGGCGCTCGTCGCTGATGGCCTCGTCGCGGCCGGTGAAGCTGACCGGCTGGAAGCTGAGGAAGTGGATGATCTTCGGGTTGTCCAGAGCGAACTGAATGATGCGGCCCACCTGCTCGTTGTTGATGCCGTTGACGATGGTGGTGACCGGGACGATGTCCACGCCCGCCTCGTGCAGGTTGTGGATCGCCTGCAGCTTCACGTCGAACGCGTTGCCCACCTTGCGGTGCGAGTTGGCCGCGTTGCCGATGCCGTCGAATTGCAGATAAACGTAGCGCAGGCCCGCCTCATACGCGGCCTTGCAGAACTCCTTCGACTTGGCGAACTCGATGCCGTTGCTGGCCGCCTGCACGCTGGTGTAGCCCACCTTGCGCGAGTAGGCAATGGCGTCCAGGAAGTACGGGCTAAGCGTTGGCTCGCCGCCGGAGAACTGCACGCTCATCTGCCGCTTGGGCTTGATGGTAACGGCGTTGTCCAGCATGGTGGTGATGTCGTCCCACGCCAGTTCATGCACAAAGCCAACCTGGTTGGCGTCCATGAAGCAGGGGTCGCACATCATGTTGCAGCGGTTGGTCAGGTCGATGGTGAGCACCGCACCGCGACCGTGGGTGACGGTGGATGTGCCGTGGTTGTGCAGCTTCTCGTCGTTGTGCGCGCGGATGTCGCGGCCTGGGAATGTCTCTTCCAGATGGCGCATGAAGGCCGGGTCGATCGACATGACGTCCTCGAAGTGGCCGTGGATGGGGCAGTCCTTGACCATCAGGATCTTGCCATCACGCTCGATGATCTGCGCCTTCAGCTCGCCGACCTTCTCGTTGAGCAGAATCTCATGCGGCAGCTTGCCGTCGACGATCTGCTGGCGAATCTCCGGCAGACACTTCGGACAAAGGGAGTCGGTGGTGCGCGGCCAGCCCAAGGGCGGCTTCTCCTTCTCGTAGCTCTTCTGCAGGGGCTTGTCGCTCCACTTGGGCGTGAAGGCGGGCGTGTCGCCGACCAGCGCGTTGAGCCTGCTGTAGACGAACCATCCGCCCTTGGCGGCCTGTACGATCGCTCGTTCCATCAACTTTGCGGGCTTCTTTGCGGGCGTTGCCATATTGATCTCTCTCCTGAAGAAAATTGGTCGGACGGGGCCGGGGCTCTCTCATCCTGGGCTTGAAGGAACGCTTCTGTTGCTCGATAAAACAAATCCTTGGAACTATCCATCGAACCCGTGCTGGAACGCGATCCAGTGTTCAAACGGAATGAGTGCCTCGAAGGCACATTGCCATTGTTAAAACAAGACGCATTCCGTCCTTAAGACTACGCAGCAGGGCGCAACATTAGAAGGATCGAATAGCGAACGGCAAGATCCTGCATTGAATGGGGATAGTATGCGGCGAATGGATCGCCCGCGGACCGGCATTTTGCGCTCTGGCAGGGGACGCCGTGATGCCGTCGTGCCTGCACGTCAGAGATAGAGGTCAAAGGTCAAAGAATGATTCGCATCCTCAGACCCAGCAGAGCCGTCGTGTAGGCCCGATTCGAGTAGGTGGGATGGATCGAGAGTTCGAAGTCCGGGCCGAGGTCCACACTCTTCGTCAGGCGCAGGCGGTAGAAGCCCTCGATGAGGGTCTCGTGATGGCGGGCCGTGGTATTCGGCTCTGAATGGACCAGCGCGAGGCCGAACATGTCTCCGCGTCGTCCGAACGGCGTCATCTGAGCCAGACCCATCTCTTCGACCTGTCGGATCGAACTTCCGCCGTGGGTTGCGAATCCCAGCCTGCCGAAGGTTGTCCAGCCTCTACCATGCTCGTGCTCGAAGCCGATGCCGCCGCCCGCTCCGCTGCCCAGCGAACGCGTGTCGTCGCGCCAGAAGTTGATGCGGTAGTCACGGAACGGCTTGCCCGGCTCGCCGGAGAACCAGCCCGCCTCGACCGACTGCATGTACTTGCGATCAACCATCGTCTTCAGATTTCCCTGCGGCGTTCCCTCGGTGTCGACCGTGAGCGCGTGGACGTAGAGGCGCGGCGTCGCCTGCAACTCGACCGCAGCGCCGCCCGCGTAGGCGCCGTCCGAGGCGAAGGAGGCATTGCCGTCGCTGGCTCCGTTGAGGAACTGCGTGCGCTCATCGTCGTTGAACATGCTAAGGCTGATGAACTCGTTGGGATGAATTTTCCCGATGTAGAACGAGAGCCTCTTGTGCGCCAGGTCCTGCCGCCAGTAGAGGAGGTTCAGCGTGATCGGCTGCTCCGCTCCGCCTCCCTGCAGGCAGTTGAGGGTCAGCCCCGAGCCGAGACTGTTGCTTAGATTGAACTGCTGACTGATGCCGATGTTGGTCTGCGAGCGGACGACCATACTGATCGACCCAGCCGTGCCTTCATGGTCGTAGACCTTCCACGCGGTCGTCAGATCGGCGCGCCCGTCGGTCTCGTCATGGCGCACACTGGCGGGCGTCTCGGTCGCGTACTGGCTGACAAAGGTGTAGGTTGCGCCGAACTTCAGCCGCGCGGTCTGGCTCATCCAGTCGGTTGCGCGATGGATCGGCTCAATAACCGGAGCGAAGAAGTCGTGCGTGAAGACAGGGTCTGCTGGAATCTTCGATACGGCGACTGAGTCCCAGTCAATCTCTTGCCGCAGATCGTCCGGCTCCTGCGCCAGGCGCGTGTAATGCTGTGCAGGGACCGTGGATGTCCTGGTTTGTCCCACTGCATCGCTTTGAGGGACTGGGCCAGAACGATTGACTCCGCTCTGGCCTGCAACCGACAAACTCATTGCAACAAAGAACAACAGGGCCCAGGTTTTCACAGTGCTTCTATCTCCGAACTCCCAAAGGGGCAGTCCTCTGCAATGCCGCGCGCAAGCTGCTTGTCCCTACGCAGAATGCATTCTGTTAGACCAGCACGGGCGTGCCATGAACCTTGTACAAACTGTGCCGGGTTCCGGCGATGATCTCTTTCGCCTTATCCACCTCGTCGGCGGTGCCATGAACGATCAGCAGAAACTTGTCGGACTTCAACGCAACTTCGTATTCGAGGACGCTGTCTTTGGGAATTCCAATGCTGACCAGGCCCGCTCCTACAGCGCTCACGCCGCCAACCACCACCGCGCCCTCAAGCCCTGCCACGATCCATCCGACCAACGGTCCAGCCACAAGCAGAGGGCCGATACCGGGGATTGCGAAGAGCGCTGAACCGAAGAGCAGTCCCCAGAATCCGCCCCAGAACGCGCCGATCTTGCCCCAGTACTTCATCCGGTCGCCGGCATTGTAGTAGCCGACCACATGCTCATCGGCATGAGTGTCCTTGGCTGCGATCGAGAGGCTCTTCATATCGACGCCAGCCTCCTGAAGCTCCTTTACGGCTTCCTCTGCCTGCACGTGGGTCTCGTAGATCGCGACGACGGAATTCAGTGGTGCCATTATATTTCTCCCTTGTATCTTCGATTTAGGCGCATGGAGCGATTGCTTCCGCTCCGGCCGACGGACGGAAAACTCATCGCAGGATGGAGCAACCGCGGCCAGTTTTTTACCGCTGTATCTCTCCGAAGCTGCAATGGGGCACTGCTGCGCAAGATCGCAATCATGCTGGCGGCGAAGTGGTCCGCCCGCATCGTTGCATAGACAATCCGATTCCATTGCAACCGGATTGGATGCCTGGTTATGCCCTGCTGTTTAGTTCCGGCCTCACGAACCAACTGCATCGACACGCGGAGTTCATGGGCCCCGCCTTGTTGGCGGGTCTCACACCCGGCCAAATGGGCCCGCGCACATTTATCAGAACGCTTCTAATCGCATGCGCGGCGGATCTTCCAGAGGAGCTGGCGGAAGATGCCCATCCAGATGGAGGCGTCGCTGGCGTCGGCGGTCATGCGGCGGAGCAGGCGACGGAGCTGCGCGGGCTCGCAGTTGGCGGGGTGGCGGCGCAGGTAGCCCGACTTTTCCAGGGTCTCGGCGAGCAGGATGGTCAGGCGTTCCAGGTCGGCTGCGGTGGTTGGCGATTCGGCTGCGGACGAGTTGGCGGGATCGCTCGCCAGACTCTGCGGCTGCGGCTCATCGCGCACTAATTCATAGAGGCAGACAGCGACCGCCTGGCCGAGGTTCATCGAGGCGTGGCGGGGGGATTCGTACGACTGCATGGGGATGGTGAGCAGCCAGTTGCAATGGCTCATCTCTTCGTTGCTGAGGCCGGTCTTCTCGGAGCCGAAGAGCAGCGCCACGCGTCCATCCCCGGCCTCTCGGCGAAGCTCCGCGAGCATACGGGGCGCGGCTTCGGGCAGCGGAAGCAGGAGATGTTGCAGGTCGCGCTCGCCGACGGCTGTGGTTCCGACGACCAGCGTGCAGTCGGCGATGGCCTCGGCGAGAGTGGCGCAGGCGACCGCGCTGGCGAGAACATCGTTGGCATCGACTGCGGAGCGGGCGCTCTCGAAGGGTACGGGGTAGTCGTTGACCACGCGCAGATGGCGCAGGCCGAAGTCGTGCATGGCGCGCGCGGCTGCGCCGATGTTGTTGGGGTTGCGCGCGCGAACCAGGACGATGTGGATGCGGTCAAGCTCTTCAGGGATCAGCATCGAGTTCTATTGTAAGGGCTGCCGCAACCCTGGCGGCCGAGTGCGCCCCATCGGCCTCGCTTCATCTACACTCTTAGATTGCGGCGCTTATGGCGGACGACTTCGCACAACTCGTGAAGCAGCAGGCGGACATCGTGCGCATCATCGGCGATTACCTGAAGCTGCGCAAGACCGGTGCTCAGAACTACACCGGGCTTTGCCCGTTCCACAAGGAGAAGACGGGGTCGTTCAGCGTGAACGCGACGCATGGGTACTACTACTGCTTCGGGTGCCACGAGAAGGGCGATGTCTTCAACTTCGTGATGAAGATGGAGGGCCTCAGCTTTCCCGAGGCGGTGCGCGCGGTGGCTACGAAGGCCGGCGTGGCGCTGTCCAAGCGCGAGTTCAGCTCGCCGGAGGAGGCGCGCCAGTACGGGGAGCAGGCGGGGCTGCGGCGGCAACTGATCGACCTGCACGAGGCGGCGACGCAGTACTTCGAGGCGCAGTTGAAGGCCCCCGAGGCGGCGCGGGCGAGGGAGTATCTGACCGGGCGCGGCATCTCGGCGGAGACGATCAAGACCTTCCGCATCGGCTTCGCGCCGGACGACTACAACCACATGAGAGACGCGCTGAGGCCGCACTTCGCCGAGGAGGCAATGCGCGCCAGCGGGCTCTTCTCCTCCAAAGACAAAAGCGACGACGGACTGCCAACCGGCGAACTTTATGCGCGTTTTCGCAAGCGGATTACGTTTCCCATTGCCAACGAGGCGGGCAAGGTGATCGCGTTTACCGCGCGCGCGCTCGATCCCGACGACAAGAACGCGAAGTATCTCAATTCACCGGAGACCGTGCTCTATACCAAGGGCAATGTGCTGTTCAACCTGGACAAGGCGAAATCCGAGATGCGCAAGAGCGATTTCGCCGTGCTGGTCGAGGGCCAGATGGATTGCATCTCGGTGTACATGGCCGGGATTCGCAATGTGCTGGCGATCTCCGGCACGGCGTTCACGGAGGCGCAGGTGCGGCTGCTGGGACGGTTCACCAAGCGCGTCATCGTCAACTTCGATCCAGACACGGCGGGCGCGACGGCAGCGGAAAAATCCATCGCGTTGCTGACCGAGGAGGACTTCGACGTGAAGCTGGTGACGCTGGAGGGCGGACTCGATCCCGACCGCTATGTGCGCGAGAAGGGGATTCAGGCATACGGGGCGGCGCTGCGCGCGGCCAAGCGCCACTCCGACTACCTGATCGAGCGTGCGCGCCAACTCTTTCCCGGCCACACCGCGGAGGCCAAGGTGAGCGCGATGAACTTTCTGCTGCCGCACATTCGCCGCATGGTCCACCCCATCCGCCGCAACCAGTTCGCGGAGGACGCGGCGAACAAGCTGGGCATCGACTCGGCGTTGATGCGGCAGGAGCTAAAGCAGGCCGCCGCGCATCGCCTGGCCAGCGTTCCCGCGCAGCGAACGGAGCCGATGACGGAGACGGAGCGAATCCTGCTGCGCGCGCTGGTGCTGCCGGAGAGCAATCCGGCACGGGAGCTTGCGGCGCGGAGGCTGGGCGAGAATAGGGAGTGGATAGCCGACCTCGCCACCACCGACCTGCTTTATGTGCTGGCCAACGCGCCCGTTCCGTCGAACCCGCTGGACGCCGCCGCCACAGAAGAGGCCCGCGCACAGTTGGCTGAGGCCCTGGAATTTACACCAGCGAAGAAAGGGCCTGAACTCACCGCGCAAGTGGAAGACGCGTTGTACGAGCTTGAAGTCCGTTACACACAACGACGCTTGAGCGAGCTCAGACGTCTCATCGACGAGGCCTACCGCCGCGGCGACAATGAGATGCACTTACGGCTACACGCCGAGCAGAATCGGCTTATGAAGAAGCTTCACGAACAGTAAGTAGACCGGCGCGGGGACCAGAAGATGCTGACGCAACTGATTGCCGAAAAGCTGGGCCGCAAGCTGCGCGACCGCTGAGCGGTCCATCCACGGCGGAATAATCAGCCAGACTATCTCACTCCATCAAACGTAGAATTTGAGGGGCCTTTGACTCCCACTCTCGATCGAAGTGGGTATCGAGAGATCCACTGCGCGCCAGAACCAGTAGGTCATCGAGCGCATCGCCCAGTTCGATTTTCACGAAGGTCTTTTTGAAATACTTAAGATCGGCTAGGCGCGGATAGTTTCCGGTTCCAACAATACTCCCGAAATCTATATATAAATGTTGCGAATAAAACGGAGTTGTGTATACGTTGATGTTACGGCCTGCGGTATATCCATTTACAAAAATATCAACGCCGGCAGAGCGGATCTTTTCAATAAAGTACTCCCGGCCAAGCAGATGGATAACCGAGAGAAAAAAAGCAGCATTTATCTGAGACCTGTCGTATAGCTCGGCTAGAAACAATCCATCGTTGCGCAGATATCTTCTGTATTTTTCCAGCGACGGATTTGGGTCGTTACAGTAGAACTCATAATTAGCGAACAGACTGAAATCAATTGAGTGCCTTTCGCAGAACATCTCCATCAGCAGCGGGCTGGTACCGAGCGATCCACAGAAAACAACCTGTTTTTTCCCAAGAAGCAGCTTGATACCCTGAAAAATCCTTCCCTCACTCTGAAAAATGTTCTTCAAGGGCATCAATACGGTCTTTATTCTCGCGCCTAGCAGTATCGCCGCGGTCCTTAAATCAAAGCGAAACGGATATCCGCTGAAACTCAGCTCGCCTTTCCGGTAAAGGCTTTGGAACTTGTAGTTCACTTGAGACATTCGCGAAATATCCCCAACAACAAGTACTGTCAAATCAGCATCGCGTCCAAGCGAAAGGCTTGCGTTTTCAATTAATCCTCCGCCCCTTAACCCATCCCATAAGATATAAACAAATTTAATGTTATGCAGGCCTGGGCCAGCGTCGCCTGGGGGGAGCAGGGATATGTCGTCGAAGAAAACTGCGCGATCAAAACCGTCATCCAGAAGGGGAACGATGGATGGATTCGCTTTGATTCCAAGGTAGGCCCACCAATACTTCGATGAGCCGAGATACATACTTATCTTCGCTGGCGACGGCCGGTTCTGTAATCTGCCCATCTATCCTCTTCTCCGAGGCGTCTAAATCCTTTGGCCCGACTCAACGGTCATGTCTGGTCAGCATGTAGATGTTATTTTACGGCATAGGGTATACTTCATCGCACCGCGCAAGATCTAGTTTTTCTTTTTCTGGAGGCTACAACCAGTCTCATTAATGCCTTCGGGCTCATTTGGCCGATGTGGGCCACGCCAACAAGGCGGGCCCATGAACTCCGCGAGTCGATGCAGATGGCTTTTGTGACCGGTTCGAGACGCACGCAAGCATTTCAACCTCACAGATCGGGAGCGCAGCTTGGATGGACGTATAAAACGACGACTTGCCCTCGGCTTCGCCTCCAACTGGGTTAGCAAGCTGGCCAGCACCATCACCCAGCTCGTTCAGGTTCCTCTCTTCTTTCACTTCTGGGCGGCCAGCGTCTATGGCAACTGGCTGATCGTCAGCGCGATCCCCACCTATCTCACGTTTTCCAGCATCGGCTTCGGCAACGTGGCCTCCAACGAGATGACGATGCTGAACTCGGCTGGCGACCGCGAGGGAGCACTGGGCGTCTTTCAAAGCTGCTGGTGGCTCATCTCGATTATCTGTGCGGCGGTCGGTATGCTTCTGGTGCTCGTGCTCTACCTGGTGCCCGCAGCGAGTCTGCTGAACATCCACGCCATCAGCGAGTCCGACACCAAGTGGATCATCGTTTACCTCGGTCTCTCTGTTCTGCTCGGCCAACTCGAGCAACTGATGAGCGCAGCCTACACCTGCGTGGCGCGCTACGCTTTCGGTTCGTTTCTCAAGAGCGTTATTTCACTCGCAGCCTTCTGTGCGAGCATGGTGCCAATCGTTCTCGGCTATGGCCCGCGCACCATGGCGCTGGTCTACGCTGTCGCCAGTGCACTCGGCACGCTCACGCTTTGCCTCTTTGTGCGCAAGGACATTCCCTGGATCGAGTTCGGATGGAAGCACGCCCGCTTCTCCGAGATACGCCGCCTCGCCTCGCCTGCGTTCGCCTTTATGGGATTTCCCATCGGCATCGCCCTCAACCTGCAGGGAACCCTGATCGCCGTCGGTTATGCGCTGGGACCGGTCGACGTGGCCATCTTCGCCAGTGCGCGCACCGTCTCGCGGGTGGCGCTACAGATGGTGCAGATGGTGAACGCCACCTTCTGGCCCGAACTGTCGCTGGCCTACGGCGCAAAGGATGTAGCTCTCACCCGCACACTGCACCGCCGCGCCTGTCAACTGGCCCTGGTTATTGCGGTGTTCGTGGTTGCCGGCATGATGACGGTAGGGCCGTACTTCCTTCACCACTGGACCGGAGGGCATGTGCCGCCAAGCCGTCCTCTGCTGGCGATCCTCCTCCTGGTGGTGGTTCTCTACTCTCTCTGGTCCACCAGTTCCACGCTTGCCGCAGCCACCAATCAGCACCAACGCCTCGCCGCATGGTATATCGTGGCCACCGGAGTCACCGTACTCTTCACCTACCTGTTGGCCGTCCGGTACGGGTTGTACGGAGCCGCGGCGTCGCTGATAATCTCCGAAGTCATCATGAACCTCTATGTTCTGCCTGCCTCCCTGCGCATCGCGCATGACACGTTTCCAGAGTTCATGGCCAGCATGGTGCATTACCCTCCATCTCTCAGGCCCGGCGTGCTGTTGGCTCGGTTGCGGCGGGGGAAGGCATGAGCCGAAGCGGAGATGGCTGCCTGGTTCACCAGCCACGAGGTTCCGCTGTGAGTCGTTTTCGCGCCAGATTCATCAAAAGTTGTGGTATTCTAGTATCAACTGGGGTCGTGCGCCTTAGAACGCCCTGATCTGCCCCTTGGCGATCGGGCTTGCCACCGCGGTCAATACCGCAACAACCCCCGGTTAACCCCGAAACAACCAAGGGAATGGTTTGCCTGAACCCCAGGCGGCCCCACAAAATTTTCCCCCCAGGAGTGCGCACCGCCGTGGCTGAAGAAAACGACAAGATTGACAAGTTTGAAGATGATTTAGCAAAACTCATCGACACCGGAAAAGAGAAGGGCTACTTGACCTTTGGTGAGGTCAACGACCTGCTGCCCAGCGACATCACCTCGCCCGACGAGTTGGACGACCTGATGACCACCATCAACACCCAGGGCATCGACGTGCTCGCGGGCGACAATCGCATGAGCGCGGACCGAGACAAGTACGAGCCCGAGGCGGGCGAAGAGTCCGATGACGTGGAACTCGACCTGTCGCCGGGAACGCTGGAGAAGACCAACGACCCGGTGCGCATGTACCTGCGAGAGATGGGCACCGTCCCGCTGTTGACGCGAGAGGGCGAGGTCGAAATTGCGAAGAGGATAGAACGCGGGCAGAACCGCGTCATGAAGGCCATCTCGCGCTCGCCCATCGTGATTCACGAGATCGTCGGCCTCGGCGAGGACCTGCGCCGCGGCGTGCGCAACATCAAGGAAGTGGTCACCTTCGACGAAGAGGAACTGACGGAAGAGATACTGCAGGCGCGGGTGAAGGCGACCGTCAGCCGCATCGACGTCATCGTCAAGCACCAGAAGAAGGCGCAGGCGCTCTCCGAGAAGGCCTCCGCGCACACCGGCAAGGAGACCCGCGCCAAGGTCCGCGAGATGCGCAAGACGCGCTGGCTGCTGGGCCGCGAGCAGGTCTACATCAACCGCATCATCCGCGAGTTCAAGTACACCAATGCCGAGAAGAAGCGGCTGCTGGACAAGGTCAACAAGACGGTGGATGCCATGCGCACGCTGGAGCGGCAGATCAAGTCGCTGGAAGCCAAGCATGAGGCATCGCGCTCCGAAGAGCTGCGCAAGGAGTACCGGCGGCAGCAAAAAAACTGCCGCACAGATCTGGAACGCATCGAGGCCGACGCAGGAACCCCCATCGCAGACCTCAAGCGCACACAGCGCGAGATGATCCAGGGAGACATGGACGCCGAGCGCGCCAAGCGCGAGCTGATCGAGGCCAACCTTCGCCTCGTCGTCTCCATCGCCAAAAAATACACCAACCGCGGTCTGCAGTTCCTCGACCTGATTCAAGAGGGCAACATCGGCCTGATGAAGGCGGTGGACAAGTTCGAGTACCGGCGTGGCTACAAGTTCTCCACCTACGCGACGTGGTGGATCCGGCAGGCGATTACGCGGGCGATTGCGGACCAGGCGCGTACGATCCGGATTCCGGTACACATGATCGAGACGATCAACAAGCTGATCCGGACCAGCCGGCAACTGGTGCAGGAGCTGGGACGGGAGGCTTCGTCGGAGGAGATCGCCAAGCGCATGGACATTCCGGTGGCCAAGGTGCGCAAGGTGTTGAAGATCGCGCAGGAGCCCATCTCGCTGGAGACGCCGATCGGCGAAGAGGAGGACTCGCACCTGGGAGACTTCATCGAAGACCGCATGGCGGTCTCGCCCGCCGACGCGGTGATCGCGGTGAACCTGAAGGAATACACCAGCCAGGTGTTGCGCACGCTGACCCCGCGTGAAGAGCGTGTCATCAAGATGCGCTTCGGGCTCGAAGACGGCTCCGAGCACACGCTGGAGGAGGTCGGCCAGTCGTTCCAGGTCACCCGCGAACGCATCCGGCAGATCGAAGCCAAGGCCCTGCGCAAGCTGCGCCACCCCAGCCGCAGCCGCAAGCTGAAAGCCTTTGTCGACGGCGTCAAAGACGCCTAAACCTCACCTTCATCCTGCAATCAAAAGAGGGCCGCGAACGATCGCGGCCCTCTTCGTGTTCCCCATGTCCCGGGTTAGAACGAGATCATGACTGCAATTCCCATGCCGGGGTAATTGCTGTCATATAAGTAGTACCCGTCGCCGCCCCAATCGAGATACACGTTGTCTGTCTCGTACCAGAGCGGAGGCCACATCTCCGGCCAGGGGTCCATGAACGTAACCCAATAGCCGTCGTACTGGAAGCGCGGATAGCCGCCGACATAGAGCAGCGGAAGGCCGCCGATGCGGAAGAAGTGACCACCCCCAAAGTAGAGCCTGAAGCGAGCATCCGGGATCCGGTAACCGTTGTAGCCGCCGCGTTGCTGCCAGGTTTGGTGTTCGGTCTTCCACGAACCCGCGCGCGACTGCAGAAATCCGGTGCGAGCCTGCCCCTGATGCTGTGGCACGCCGCTGGGATGGACGCCGCCGTTTGTGGGTTCGGCGGCCTTGACGCCACCGTGATAGACGCCGCCGAAGGTTTGTTGCGGCCGTTGCGCAGTTTGCGCAGGTTTGGCCGCCGTCTGCGGATGCTGTGTTGCCTGTGGCTGCGGCTTTGCCTGTGGCTGTGCCGGTTGCACGCGCTGTGGCTGCGCCTGTTGTGGTGCGGGCCTGCTCTGCTGCCGTTGATCTCCCTGTTGGGCATAGCCAGGTGCAACGGCCCCTAGAAGGAAAAACATTGTGCCTACGCTGATGATTGATTTGATCGACATACGATCCTCTCGCTTTCTAAAGCTGGTCCCCAATTGGGTTGACCAATCCACACAGAGGGCAATCATAATCGTTCCTGGGTCTCCGCGTACTGATTCTGGATATCAGAATCTGTTGAAAGAACTCCTGCGTGTGCCAAGAAAACTGACCTCAACTGCTAAAGCCGAAGTCCAAATGCAGTATCTACGGCACAGATGAAGCCGTGCCCTTAAGCAAAACAAGTACGTTTCTGCAGGGTAAACCGAGTTATTAAATAGATTCTTAGAAGAGAACGGGCGGCCAGTTGAAGCACACTGGCCGCCCGATTTATTTCACAACGGGAATTGGTCCGCGCCGCGAATGGCCTACTCCCGCTGCATCACGGCCAGCTCGTTTCCCGAAGGGTCTGTGAAGTGGAAGCGGCGGCCGCCGGGGAAGGAGAAGATAGGCAGAGTGATGCGGCCGCCCGCAGCTACTATTCTCTTCTCCATCGCTTCAAGGTCGCCGGTGTCGATGACGGCCAGCGGGAATTTGCTACGGCCTTCGGCAGGGCTTGCGCCGTTCAGCCCGCCGTCCAGGCCTGAGTTGGAGAAGGCGGCGTAGTCCGGGCCGAAGTCCTGGAAACTCCACTCGAAGAGGGAGTGGTAGAACTGCTTGCAAGCCGCTACGTCGTTGGAGGGCAGTTCGAGATAAACAATCGGTGATTTTGGCATGGGAACTCCTTGCGAACCTGGTCGCTTGAACCCCCATCCGCGCCGCCGCGCCTGGTTTGCGGAGCAGGTAGAGACCGGACAATCCGGCCTCGCGAGGTACAAGAAAAAAAGTACCACCTGGCTTTGCTGGATTCAACTCGGAGTACCGCAGCGCTCACCTGCACCACGGATGGCAGCTTCGACAAGGAACTCATGCCACATCCGACAGCCTAGTAGTAATACTTGGTGCGCAACGCCCATGGGCTCTTCGGATACATGCGATGCAGCATCTCGAAGGCCTGCTTGCTGACGGCGCTCTCGCCATCCTCTTTGGACTCGCCAGAGGAGCTACTCAGGTGTGTGGCCCGCACGGTGAGCGCAAGAGCCTCCGCTGCGTCTTTGTCGTCGGGGTGCGCCTTAACGTACGCGATGGCGCGTTGCCCCAGCCACACAGCAGCCACCGGCAGCGCGTTCAGGCGGGCGTCCTCGTTCGCGGCCTGCTTCTGCTGCTGCGCGGTGAGAAAATCCGTGTGCCCCGGCGGTTCGGCTTTCAGATTGTCCGTCCCGTATCTTTCCAGTCGCCAATCGCCGTCGCCCCAGCGTGAGCCCCACCAGTTGTCGCGGTAGTCGTCCAGCATGGCGTAGGTCACCGAACGCTGCACTCCCTGCTCCAGATATGGACGGAGCCCCGGATTGCGCAGCAACGCAAGCGTTGCAGGGAAACCATCGCTGTCCCCGGAGGTCTTGCGCACGGCATCGGGAAGCAATCCCGACATCCGCTTCGCGGCAGCCGCATCTCCCAGTCCCAATGCGCGCATCCATGCTGCCCAGGCGACTGCGTCGCGCAGGTTTTTAGGCAGAGCCGAACTCTGTGCTGCTTCCTCCCACAGATCCAGAGGCATCTGCGTGTTGAAGAATCCAGCCGCATCCACATCGAACTGCCTGGGAGGAATCTTCGCGGCACATCGGTTCGCCGCGCCCGTCCCGACGCACTGCGCCATCTCCGCGTTCGATGACTCGCTCTCGATCATGGTTCGCGGCGCGTCGGCGAGGAACTCCGCCAGGCTGCGCGCCGTCTGCATGCGCTCCGCCAGAAACGCATTGCGTGTCGAGGCCATATCGTTCGGTCCCAGCCCGGCAATCATTGTGTCCGCAAGCGCGCGCGCCTCTACCCTCTTCCCCGCGCCCAGCATGAGGCCAATTCGGTAATAATTCACCGTTGCATAGGCTGGGGAGTCTGGCTTGACCTCGGCGGCAGCGTCCATCAGCTCGATCTCCGCATCGCCCTTCGCTATGGCCGCCACCAGCCACGGCAGTCTGTGCTCCTGCCGCCATACACTCAAGCCTTCCTCGGTTGTTGTTTCTCCCGTAGCGCTTTTCACGATCACCGGCGTGCCCGCGCCCTGTATGTTCCTGATCCATCGCACCAGATCGGTGTCTCCTGCTACGTTGTGGTCCATCAGGAAATCCAGATCCTTCATGTCCTGCTTGAACTCATGGTCGGGCTGCGGACCGGCAAGCGCGTTGCTTACCTGATCGAGCCGCTTCGCCGGTTCCAGACGCACCTCGATGAAGCCGAGTTCGGCTGCCGCTGCATGACGCACCTCTGAGTCGTTGGTCTGCTGCTGCAGCTTCAACAATCGAGCCTGCGCCGCCTTCAGCCCGTCCATGTCGAAGTTTGCCAGCTCGCCGTAGTCCGCGGTCTTGCCGGTGTTTGCCGCCTTGCGCACTTCGGCCCGCGCGGCAAGGTACTCTCCCCAGCGGCTCCACGGCGAGGTCTTGTCCTTGCCAATCGCAACGAAATCCGCTTTCGCGCCATCGAAGTCCAAAGCATAAAACTTCGCCGCCGCAATCTGGTAGGCGCGGTCCTGGCGCAACGCCGTACTCCAGCCCGGCTGCGTCGCCGCTGGCATGGTTCCCGGCTTGGCGCAGTTGGAGAAGACGGCATCCTGCCCGCGCACCCACTCCATCAACTCGGCGCTGCCGGAACCCCAGGTCTTCAGGCGGTTCTCAAGTGTATCTGCCGCTGTCGCGTAGGCCGCATCCGGGCAGTTGAGTTGATCGTCTCGCTCGACCCAACCATCCCTCTTCGTTTCGATCACGCGGTCCTGCGCGATCTGTACCTCTGCGGCCGGCGGCGCTGCGTGGGCGTCTTCGCGCGCCTTCAGCCATCGGTTGATGGGCTGCGCCGCCACTCTCGCTTCTTGCTGCGCCCGATACGCGGCCAGTTCCTCCGGCGAAAGTTCGGGTGGATTGTACGCATCCTTCTCCACATTGCTCAGCTTTCCGCCGGAGAGATAGCGGTATGCCACCACCAGTTCCGCATGGAAGTAGCCGCTTTGCAAGACCCCAAGGTGCCCCTGCGCAAAGAGCGCCGGTTTCTCGGGATGATTTGCGGGAACGAAGACTTCGGGCTCATAGTCCGGGCCGCATGCCATGACTGCAACCAACAGAAACGCCGCCGGGAATCCGGCTGCCACTAGTCCCGCCACCACCAACCTGCCCCAGCTCTTCATTGCAGACTCCTTACGGTCTCTTGCAATCCATCCCTGCTCCAGCCGCGGTCGGCGAAGACGTAGACTCGCCGCTCGTGCATGTCAGGCGGCCACACCTCACGCGTCGAGATCCCCACCGACCCCATGCAGAGCGGCTCGCGTAGCGCGTAATCTCCCGTGCCCCAGCGGCCGGCAATCCCGGCGCGCCGCCGGTCCGGCTCCATGCGAAAGAGCATCGGAACGGCCTCATCCACTGGCAGAGTGCGCATCCACTCGCCATCGTAGGAACACCACGAGGCGAGGGCCGTGATGGAGAGAGGCATCTGCGGCGGCATCTGCGCCCTCACCCGGCGCAGCACTCCGGCGTACCACTCCCGCTGCGACTGGCGCGCATCGAAGTCGACCTGCAACGCCGCCACTGTAGCGTCGTCTGCCGTCGCGTCGCTTACGGCGAGAGCCACTGCATCAGCTTGCGCCGCATTCAGTGGCATTCCGCTGGCGGCCTCGATCCGCACCACGGCAATGCGCACCAGAGCCGTCGAATCCGGCAGCAACATCCCCTGTCGTCGCGGCACGACGCGCAGACCTGCGTCATCGAGCATGACGGTACGATCCAGGTAGGCCACGGCGGCTTTACTCGTATCCAGCCCGCGCAGGTCCTCTCGCCGCTCCCACGACCACACCGTCAGTCGAGGAAGCTTTGCCATTCGTCCAGTAAGCGCGCTGCCCCCATGACTTGTCCTGCTCCCAGAAGCGCCCACCGTGCCCATCAGCCCCGCGGACAACGCAGCGACCGCAATCCATCTGGCGGCGCGCAACGCGTGGGAGAGCTTCATTGCAACACGATGGGCCAATCTAACCATTCAGTCAAGCGTTTCGGTACAGTTATTTCTGCGATGATAAGGAGTGCATCGCAGGAGTCCGACCTTGCCAGCCGATGACCCAGATCAACCCGCTCCGGCAGAAGTCAGCGAAGCTCCGTTGGCAAAGCTCCACCCACGCTTTTTTCCGTTCTACTGCGCGCTGGCGGCTTTGGTCACATTTGGCTACGCGATCTACGACGGCTATCAGATCGACGGCGACGCGGTCGCCTACATGGACCTCGGCGACCTGCTGCGCGCACACCACTGGGCGGGAATCGTCAACGGCTACTGGCACCCCATGTATCCGGCGTTCCTCGCGCTGGGACACACACTCTCGCGGGCAACTCCAGCGACCGAGCTGCGCGCCTACTACTTCGTCAACTTCGGGATTTTTTTGCTGGGGATGGTCGCTATAGTCTGCTTCGCCGACTCGATAATGCGGCTGCGCGAGTCAGCCAGCCACCAAGTCAGCTATCTGCTGGATCGCACCATGCTGCGCACCCTCGGACTTACGCTGCTGGTGATTGCGAGCCAGCGCGAGCTTTCGCTGGGCAAGATTCGTCCCGACGCGCTGCTGCAGGCGTTCCTGCTATTTGCAATGGCGGCGCTTCTGGCGCATCTCGCCACCAACCGCCTGCGCTACGCCGCGCTGATGGGTGTGGCGCTGGGATGCGCCTATCTCACCAAGTCGTTCGCGTTTGTCTTCGCGTTTCTCTGCATCATTTCGCTTGTTGTCTTCCGCTGGATTTGGCTGAAGCACAGGCCCGAGCGAATCCTGTCTGCCGCGCTGGTTGCTCTGCTCTGCTTTGCGGTTGTCGCGGGACCTTACGTTGCCGCGCTCTCCCATCAGAGGCACCGCTTCGACTTCGGAGACTCCGGCGCGCTCAACTACGCGTGGTACGTCGGCGGAACGGAGAAGATGCACTTGCAGCCCTATCAGACCGCGCAGTTTGGCTCCTCCGAGGTCCACCTCAAGCACCCCGAGAAGGAGCTGCTGCATACGCCGCTCATCCTCAGCTACGCCGAGATGCCCTACGGCACCTACCCCGACTGGTTCGATGCCACCTACTGGAACGAGCAGATCAAGCCGCACTTCAGCCTGCGCCAGGACCTTCCTCGCGCCGTGCGCAACTCGGTCCTCGTCGTCCGTTACCTCTTCAACCATCCCGAGGCGTTGCTGCTGCTGGCGCTGCTGCTCCTGATGGGGGCGCGCCCCGTGTTGCGCTGGAAGCCCGGCAGGCCCGCCACAAACGCCTTCTGGCTGCCGCCACTGCTGCTTGGCGTCGCCATCTGGGGCATCTACGCCATCGTCAATACGGAAGAGCGCTATGTCACGGTCGCTTACCTGAGCATTCTTCTCCCGCTGTTTGCAGCGTTGTGCCTGCCGTGGCCGCGCAGCGAGGCGGAGTCGCAACCGGCACAGAGTGCGACGGCACGCCTTCGCTTCACCGCCTCGGCCCTGGTGCTTCTGCTTGCGCTGCTGGCCGCCGGCGAGAGCCTGCGCATCGTCTTTGAAGACCGGCGACAGATTGTCATGAGGGGGTATCCAGGCGGCTGGTATTCGCCCACCATGATTCATATTGCCGACGGCCTCGAATCCCTCGGCGTGCATCCCGGCGACTCCGTTGCGTGCGTCGGTTCCGTTGCCTGCCTCAACGACCCGTACTGGGCAAGGCTGGCCGGTGTGCGCATCCTTACCGAGATCTACGATCCCGAAACGCCTGTCCCGCAATTCCTCGCCTCCCTGCCCAACCGCGAGCAGGCCATCGACGTTGTCCGCGCCCAGGGCGTCAAAGTTCTGGTCGCCGATTTCGGTAACTTCCGTGTCAGTGACTCCGACCCCGCCTTCCGCAACTGGCAACAGCTCGGCGGAACCACCTTCTATGCGCTTCCGCTCAACTAACAACTAACAACCAGCAACTGCCTTTGTTACCATTCTCCCCATGACCGATCTCGACCTGACGATCCTTATGCCGTGTTTGAATGAGGCCGAGACGCTGGCCTTCTGCGTGCGTCAGGCGGCGGCGGCGATTGCAGCCAGCGGCATCAGTGGCGAGGTTGTGGTGGCCGACAATGGGTCCACCGATGGCTCACAGGTGATCGCCCGCGCCGAGGGAGCGCGCGTCGTCGATGTCGCCACCCGAGGCTATGGGGCGGCGCTGATCGCAGGCATCGAAGCCGCGCGCGGTAAGTACGTGATGATGGCGGACGCAGACGCCAGCTACCACTTTGAGCATCTGCCACGCTTCCTTCCCAAGCTCGACGAGGGCTTCGACCTGGTGATGGGCAACCGCTTCGCCGGCTCCATTGAGCGCGGAGCCATGCCGCCGCTGCACAAATACATTGGCAACCCCATCCTCTCCACCATCGGGCGCGTCTTCTTCTCCATCCCGGTACGCGACTTCCACTGCGGCCTGCGCGCCTTCCGCCGCGACTCGATTCTCGCGCTGAATCTGCGCACCACGGGAATGGAGTTCGCATCCGAGATGGTGGTCAAGAGTTCGCTGGCCGGGCTGCGCATGACCGAGGTGCCCACAACCCTCTCGCCCGACGGCCGCTCGCGCCCGCCACATCTTCGCTCCTGGCGAGACGGCTGGCGACACCTGCGCTTCCTGTTGCTCTACAGCCCGCGATGGCTCTTCTTCTACCCTGGGCTGGCCGCGCTGGTGGTGGGACTTGTCCTCTCCGTAGCGCTGCTGCCCGGGCCGCTGGTGATTGGCGCGTACAGCTTCGACGTCGACACGCTGACCTATGCGCTTGGCCTGGTGCTGATCGGGGCGCACATCACGGTCTTCGCCGTCTCGGCCAAGGTCTTCGGGACGCAGGAGGGATTTCTTCCCGTGAATCCGCAGTTCGAGCGGCTCTTCAAGTTCATCAAGCTGGAGACGGGCCTGCTCTTCGGCTGCCTGCTGCTTCTGATTGGCGCGGGAATGCTGGGCTACGCGGTCTTTCTGTGGCACGCAACAGGCTTCGGACACCTCTCGCCCACGCGCATGCTGCGGGTGACACTGCCCTCCGCCACGCTGCTCATGCTGGGCGTAGAAGCCATCTTCGCCAGCTTCTTCCTCTCGCTGCTCGGCCTCAACCGCCGCTAGCGACCAAGACAAGACCATAAAGAGCAGCCAATTTACAGTTGACTTGGCTCGCAGATCACGAGATACTGAATAACCGGCAAGCGCCTAAGCAACACTATTGTGCGACCCGGCTACATAGGGGCTCCTGCGGGAGCCCTTTATTCTTATGAGGTATTCATGAAAAGGGTTGCGGTTTTTGTTGATGCTGGGTATCTATACGCCCAGGGTTCTGCCTGTATTCAGGGAAACAAGGCAAAGCGCGAAAATATTCGCCTCGATCACACTAAGTTCATCGGCGTTTTGAGGACACTCGTTCAGCGTGTACAGCCAGATGCTCCATTGTTGCGCATTTATTGGTACGACGGTACCTCACGCGGGCCCACCCACGACCATCGCACTTTAGCAGACTTGGACGATGTAAAGCTCCGACTCGGATTTATCAACAGCGTTGGTCAGCAAAAAGGTGTTGACTCTTTGCTGGTTACCGACGTGGTGGAACTCTCCCGAAATGGAGCAATATGCGATGCTCTATTGCTCGGTGGCGATGAGGACCTTCGCATTGGCGTCCAAATAGCCCAGAGCTTCGGGGTGCGGCTTCATCTCATCGGCATCGAGCCCTCGCGCGGTTCACAGTCCCTTCAACTCAGACAGGAAGTCGATACAAAGTACGAAATTTCCAGCCTACAAGTGCAAACTTTCCTCAGTTTGATCCCGGCGACTGTTCCACCCCAGCCAATTGTCGTCACTCCGACCTCGACCAGTACCGTTACGGTAGCCAGCCACACGGGTTCAGTTCAAAACATTTCTGTTGGAAGTGCCACTCTTGAAACTTCCCTCGACCAGGGGATCGATGGAGTGATCGTAAAGTTGAATCCCGCCGACATTGCAGATCTCAATAAGGCTCTTGTCGGTACACTCTCTGTTCCAGCGCTCTACGACCGACGAGTATTAGCGTCATGCAGGTCTGCTCTGGGTCGCGATCTTACGATGGACGAGAAGAAGCTCATGCGCAACCGTTTCATAACGAGAATCCGAGCAATGCAATAGCCCTAGCTGCCGTTCGCGCATGTTCGTCAAGCCAAATACACCAGTCTCATGAAGAGAATCACATTCAGCGCCGACGAAAACCTGATCGAGCAGGCACGAAAGGCCGCCGCCGATCAAAACACCACGCTGAACGCCGCCTTCCGCGAGTGGCTTCTGCAATACTCCGGTCGCCAGCGCTGGCTACAGGAGTACGACGCCCTGATGGAACGCACGAAGTACGTCCGAGTCGACCGCAAGTACACTCGTGACGAGATGAATGAACGGTAAATCGATTCGCATCCACCGGCGCTACCGGCTGAGCTGGTACGACAGCCTCATCGTCGCGGCGGCGCAACAGGCAGGCTGCAAATTGCTCTACTCGGAAGATCTTCAGCACGGCCAGCAGTTTGGCACCGTAACCATCCACAACCCATTTCTATAGTGGCGCGGTCAGCCGGCGCGGCGGTCTTCGAGGAGGTCGTCGAGCATCTCGCTGAGGCTGTCGGCGCGCGAGCGCATGGAGTCCTCGGCGCTGTCCACGCTGCCGGCCAGCGAGTCGTAGCGCGAGCGCAGGGCGAGCAGTTCGTCGGCGATGTTCAGCGCCGCCAGCACCGCGACGCGCAGTGAATCAGCCGTGCCGCCGTGGGCCGCGACCGCGCGCATCTTGGCGTTCACCAGAGCGGCAAGCTGCTGGATGTACTCGCCATCGGAGCCGCGCAGGTTGTAGATCTGGTCGTAGATCTCGACGCTGACCGACTCGGGCGTGGCGGCGGCGTTGGAACCGCCAGAGGCCGGACCCGCCGTAGGTTGGCCGCCCAGCCCAGTTTCATCCTGCTTTCCGTTCCACTCCGTCACTCGCGTCTCCTCTCCCAATGTTGCACTGCTGAACTGGCGAAGCCTACAGCTTTCCAGCGGACCAACCTACAGCAACTCGTCCATCTGGTGCAGCATCCGCTCAACCCGCTGGCGAACCGCGTCGCGCTCCTGGTTCAGCGCGGCGATCTGGCTCTCGGCGGCCTCTTTCTCGCGCTGTGCAGCCTCCGCCTGGCTCTGCGCGGCTTCCATCTCGCTCTGCGCGGCCTGAACCTGGCTCTGAACCGTGTCCGCCTGGCTCTCGGCCTTTGCAATCTGGCTCTGCGCTGCCTCCGCCTGCGCGGCAAGCTGTTGCCGTAGCGACGCAACTTCGCCTTCGGCCACGGCGCGCGCCTCGCGCTCGCGTTTTACGATCTCCACAGCCCGCAGCACCTTCTGCTCGAGCGCCTGAAACTCATCCACACTCACACCTGTACTCATACCCGAAGTATAAAGCGGATTGAGTGTTGTTGTGGCCTCGCTGCGACTGTGCAAAACGGGTCTCTTTTGAACTCCGCCGGTCTCTCAGCCTCGCGGCTCTTCGCGCTCTTGTTCCGCTGCTATCGCCTTCCGCTTCGCCTTGCGATACACATTGGCAACCGCCAGCGTCCAGAACGGCACCAGATCGACGCCCGGCACCAGCTTGGCCAGCACCGACGGCAGAAACTCCCAGTGCCAGCCCAACAGCCACATCATCAGCCCTGCGACTCCGCAATCCAGCACGTCGTCCGCCGGCGACTCCGCGCCCTCCACAAAAAAAGGAAACACGATCAGTTGCAGCGCGTCCGCAAGCATCGCCACCATCAACGCGACGCGAAAGCGCGGGCCCGGCAGGAGTTTGATGGAGTCGTTGGTCCCGCCAGCCTGCTGTTTCTCGTCCATGTCGATTCGCCTATTCTAGCCTCACTTTCGCCCCCGATTCGCAATCCCGGCCCATCTATCCGACAATGGAGAGTGGCCATGCTCTCCCAAATCATCGACACTCAACAAGACGCGAAGCCCGCTGCCCAGTCCGGCGAGAGCGCCCCGCCGCGCGGCGTCCTTATCGCCAGCGACTCCATCGTCATCCGCGGCGCGCGCACCCACAACCTCAAGTCCATCGACGTCGACATCCCGCACAATGCCCTCACCGTCGTCACCGGCGTCAGCGGCTCCGGCAAGTCCTCGCTCGCCTTCGACACCATCTACGCCGAGGGCCAGCGCCGCTACGTCGAAAGCCTCTCCGCCTACGCCCGCCAGTTCCTCGAACGCATCGAGAAGCCCGACGTCGACTTCATGGACGGTCTCGCCCCCGCCATCGCCATCAAGCAGAAAAACTCCACCCGCAACCCGCGCTCCACCGTCGCCACCGCCACCGAGATATACGACTACCTCCGCCTCCTCTACGCCCGCTGCGGCACCGTCACATGCCTGCACTGCGGCGGCATCGTCCGCCACGACACGGTAGACGAGATCGTCGCTGCCCTCCTTGCTCTCCCCGCCTCCACCCGCGCCTACGCCCTCTTCCCCATCGCCCGCGCCGAAATTCAGCTCGAGCCCCTCCAACCCTCCGCCGTCGAACCCGCTCCCGAACCGCCTAAACCCGTAAAGAAATCCACCACCAAAAAATCCGCGAAGAATGCACCCGTAGATGTCACCTTCAACCTCACCGACGCCCTCAAAGACCGCCTCGCCGAACTCCGCCGCCGCGGCTACAACCGCCTCTATCAACAAATAGGAGATCAGCCCGGCAAAATCGTCGAGTTCTCCACCCCCGAATCCCTCCTCTCGCTCGACTTCGACCAACCCATCTTCGTCCTCATCGACCGCCTCGCCATCTCCCCCGACATCCGGTCTCGCATCGTAGACGCCATCGAGACCGGCTACCGCGAGTCCGGAGAAGTCCAGTTCCACACCCTCCCCCGCGAAGAAAATGAAGCGCCCACGCATCTCAGATATAGTGCAGCCTTCGAGTGCTCCACCTGCCATCGCGCCTACCGCGAGCCGGAGCCGCGTCTCTTCTCCTTCAACAATCCCTACGGCGCCTGCCCGCGCTGCCAGGGCTTCGGCAACACCATCGACTTCGACCCCAACCTCATCCTTCCCGACCGCAGCCGAACCCTAGCCCAGGGAGCCATCGCCCCCTGGACCACCCCCAAGTACCGCCCCTTCCACGGCGAGATGATTCGCTTCGCCAAGTCAGCCGCCATCCCCACCGACGTCCCCTGGTACGACCTCGACCCGCCGCAGCAGGAACTCCTCTGGAACGGCCCCAACAGCGGCCAGTCCCCATATCCCGGCATCCGCGGCTTCTTCGCCGCCCTCGAGCGAAAAAAATATAAGCTCCATGTCCGCGTCTTTCTCTCTAAATATCGCGGCTACGCGCTCTGCCCCGACTGCCACGGTCAGCGCCTCCGCGCCGAAGCCCGCGCCGTCCTCATCGCGCCTCAAAACGGGCCAGCCAAAAACATCTGCGAAGTCACCAGTCTCACCATCACCGCCGCCGAGGCCTTCTTCGACAACCTCGAACTCACCCCCGCGCAGTTCGAGATCGCCGGCAAGATCCTCGAAGAGGTCCGCCAGCGCATCCACTTCCTCATCGAGGTAGGCCTCGACTACCTCACCCTCGACCGCCTCTCCTCCACGCTCTCCGGCGGCGAATCGCAGCGCATCCAGCTCGCCACATCGCTCGGCTCCCGCCTCGTCGGCGCACTTTATGTATTGGATGAGCCCTCCATCGGCCTGCATCCCCGCGACACTGCCAAGCTCATCCGCATCCTCCACGCCCTGCGCGATCTCGGCAACACCATCCTCGTCGTCGAGCACGACCCCAGCGTCATCCGCTCCGCCGACCATCTCCTCGACCTCGGTCCCGGCGCGGGCGAGCTTGGCGGCCACGTCCTCGCCGCCGGCACGGTCGCCGAAGTCACCGCCAACCCCAACTCCATCACCGGAAAATATCTCTCCGGTCGCCTCACCATCCCCGTCCCGCGCCATCGCCGCGAGCCCGGCCGCGAACTCCTCCAACTCACCGGCGTCCGCCTGCATAACCTGCGCGGCATCGATGTAGAAATCCCCCTCAACCTCCTCTGCTGCGTCACCGGCGTCAGCGGCAGCGGCAAATCCACACTCATACACCAGGTCCTCTATCGTGCGCTCATGCAGTCGCTCCACCGCGAGCCCGGCTCCTCCGCGCCCGAGCAAACCAACCTCTTCCGCTCGCTCGCAGGCTCCCAGTACCTCAACGACGTCGTCCTCGTCGATCAGTCCCCCATCGGCCGCACGCCTCGCTCTAATCCTGTGACCTACATCAAGGCCTTCGACGACATCCGCGCCCTCTTCGCCGCCCAGCCCGACGCCAAGCGCCACGGCTTCGGCCCCGGGGCCTTCTCCTTCAACGTCCCCGGCGGCCGCTGCGACACCTGCGAGGGCGACGGCACCGTCACCGTCGAGATGCAGTTTCTCGCCGACATCGAGCTCCCCTGCGAGGACTGTAACGGCACGCGTTACAAATCCTCAATTTTGGAAATTAAATATAAAAATAAAAATATTCACGACGTACTAAACATGACCGTCAAGCAGGCGCTCTCCTACTTCGCGGGGCACCCGCGCATTGTAGATAAGCTCGCCGTGCTCGACGAAGTAGGCCTGGGCTATGTCCGTCTCGGCCAGTCCGCCACCACGCTCTCCGGCGGCGAGGCCCAGCGCGTCAAGCTTGCCAGCCACCTCGCCACAGCCCGCTCCATCGCCAACCGCACCGGCACGTCCGACTTCTTCAACCAATCCGACGCACCCACCGCCTCTCAAATCGCCGCCCGCGCCCGTTCGCGCACCCTCTACATCCTCGACGAGCCCACCACCGGCCTCCACTTCGACGACGTACAAAAACTCCTCGCCGCCTTCCGCAAGCTCATCGAAGGCGGCGGCTCGCTCCTCGTCATCGAACACAACCTCGACATCATCAAGTCCGCCGACTGGGTCATCGACCTCGGCCCCGAGGGCGGCGACGCCGGCGGCCAGGTCGTCGCCACCGGCACCCCTGAGCAGATCGCCGCCCACCCCGCCTCCCACACCGGCACACACCTCCGCCCCATCCTCGGCCTCAGTCAGTAAGTCCGCCGTGAAGAGCAGGCGCAGCTCACCTTACATCTCCTTCAGGATTGCGGCCTTCTTGGTGTCGTAGTCCTGCTTGGTGATCAGGCCCTTCTTGTAAAGCGCGTTGAGCTTGGCCAGCCGGTCTTCCGGCGAACCGGGAGCAACGCTGTCCTGATTTGCTGCGGCCTGCGCCTGTGCATTGGCTTGAGCCTGCGCGTCGGCCTGCGCCTGTGCCTGTGAGTTCGCCTGGTCCTGCTCGAACTGATCCGTCCGGTCGGCGACGCGACGCAGCTCTGCATCCAGCTCGGCGGACTTGGTGGCCTCCGCGATCGTCTGGGTCACGATGTCGCCGCCCTTCAGTTGTGCCGACTGCGTCAGGTACGCCATTGCGTGCTGATTGTCGTCGATCAACAGATACGCCAGTCCCGCGTTGTAGTAGGCGTGGGCCAGGCTATCGTTCTTCAGCTTGGGCCACGTCTTGCAAGCCGTAATATTGTCTTCGGACTGGCGAACCGTTCCATTGAAGTCGTTGGCCTTCAGCAGCGTGTAGGCCACGTTCATGTTGCATTCTTTGTCATTGAAGAAGTACAGCTTCTTCTGCTCGGTCCACTGCACAAACATCGTCGATGCGTCGTAGGCCGCCAGTCCGATGACCTTGTCGCGCAGCGCCTGCTCCGGCGGAAACTCGGGAAATCCCTTGTCGGAGCTGTTGATCAGCTCGCCGTCCTCAACGATCGGAGCCGCCGAGAAGATCCGTCCCGTCGCCAGATCGATCGTCTGTAACGTCCCGCGGATGTGCATGTCGAGGATGGCGTTATTGGTCCGCACGCCTCTGTTGTCTGTGAAATTGCGCTTCCGCTCGATGTCGCAGTTGGAGATCTTGACGAAGATCAGCGCCGTCGATCCCAGCAGCTTGCCCATCTGCAGCGCGCTCTGATGGTCCACATAGCCGTTCAGGCTCATGTGCCGCGCACCAAGAATCGACCGCAGATGCGGACGGTCCACAACCTCGACCCCGTCCGAGATCAGAGTGCCGGAGAGCCGGTCCAGAATCTCATCCGAGCACATCCCGTTGGCTGGCCCGAAGGCGACCTTCTTGATGTTCAGCCCAAGACGCGGCGGATGCGTGAGACTCACCGTCACCTGCGGCTTGGTCAGCATGTCCCACAACTGCGCGGATGCGGGTGTCGAAAACAGCGCGCCCATGCAGAACACACAGAGGCCCAGTAATACGGTCGAGAGGGAGAGATTTTTGATTTTCATGACAAACCGTTTATAGCACGGATAGTTACGCATACAAACAAGCCGTCTCGCAGCCGCTGCGGGTGCCCCATCCATCGCGCTTTTGTCTCATGCGATGGGTGGGATGTAAGCTGCCAACCCACCACCGCAATTTTCTTTCCCCAAAAACCTCAGCAAAATCGCGTGTCAAGCCCCTACGCGCCCCTCACTTCACCGCGACTGGCTGCAGCCACGCCCCATCCCCCGCCGAGTCCCAAACCGCGAACCGCACCCACTTCTTCCCCGTCGCGTCGAACGGAATTCGGAAGCTCTTCGTCCCGAACGCCGTGGTCTCCGTCAGCGGAATGATCTTTCGATCGACCGTCGCCCCATCGCTCCACACCATCTCCGCGAACTCCAGCGGGAAGGTGTACTCAATCGTCGCCGTGTAGACGCTCTTAGCGCCCGCCCCTTCGATCCCCCAGTTGTGGAACAGAATCTCGCCCGTCGTCCCGAAGAAGTTGCCGTCGTGGATTCCCTCCACAATCGGCGACCAGCTCTCGTTGAACAGCGGCACCTTGTCCAGCTTCAGGTAATTCACCGCAAACGAGGAATACGTATCGTCGCCCGGTGCCTTCATGTAGGTATCGCCCTCGGCCAGCATGAACTTCGGCTTGGGCGCCCAGTTGCTCATGTCGTCGTTCACGCCGAAGCAGCGCACCTCGCACAGCCGAGGCTGGCTCAGGTCCACCGGCAGCGACTCCCACGATCCGCCGATGAACCGGTCGCTCAGGAAGTAGTCCTTGTCCTTGTACATGTCGGGATACATCGCCGAGCTCTTGGTCCGCGGATGCGCCACCCACAGAATGCTCTTCGTCTCGTTGATGAACCGCAGCACGTCGTCCGTCGAGCCCAGGTGGTACACCGTGCCATAGCCCGCAATGTTCTCCTCGAACGGCTGGCCGTTGGTCCGCGGTCCGGAGTGCGTGAAGTAGATCGGCTTCGGACTCATATAGTACGTATGTCCGCCGATGTACGCGTTCGCCTCTTCCTCCGGCATCACCAGAAAGTTCCTGTCGCTCAGCTTCGCCGAGGCCTCGAAGTATGCCTTCTGCTCCGGCAATCTCTTCGGCCCCGGGTCAGTTCCGTCCGAGTCGTCGTGGAAGTCGCCCAGGTACACAATGTTGATCCCCAGCCCGCGGAACACCGGCACCCACGTCGGGCTCAGGTCCGACGTTCCCCGGTCGCGCACCATCTCGTTCAGCTCCAGATGGAAGTGCCCCGTCACCGTCTTGAATCCCGCCACCGGCTTGTACGTATCGTCGTGCGTATAGGCCATCACGGCCTGCTGCGTGGCGTGGCTTCCCGTCGCGCTCAGGTAGTAGTACACCGCCATCCGCTGCATGGTTCCCGGCGGCGCGTTATACAGCGCGCAGTTCTCCGCCTGCGAGTGTGCCGTCGACGCGCGACGCGTCCACACCTCCGGCGCAATGCCCCACGGATCGTAGCCCTCGCATCGTTCCGGCTGCATCACGCCCAGCGAAAAGCTGCTGTCGTTGTCCTTGCGCGTGTAAACGTAGCCTCCGTTCACCTCGTTCTCGCGCGCAAAGAAGAACTTGTGCGGCGGCGGAAACACAGCCAGCGATCCCGCGCCCGCCTGCATGATCTCCAGCCGGTTCCGCGCGCGAAGGTTCACCGGCTGCTGGTTCACCGCGCCGCCAAAACTCTGCTCCTGCCACATCTGCGACGTGTCGCGCCACACCACCTTGTTGTCTTTGGCAATCGCAAAGCCCTTCAGTCCCGCCTTGTAGATGAACGCCACGTCCTTTGCTTCAGTGCTGGCCATCGCCTCCTGCCGCAGCAGGTTCGATCCCTTATACACGGTGAACTGCAAGTCGCCGCTGAAGGTCCCCAGCGTCAGCCCGTTGAACGTCACGCTCACCCGGTCGCCGTCCGTCTTCACCGTGCATGCGTCGGATCTGTAACTCACCGCCGCGCGCTTGATCTCGTCCTGCGTTCGTCCCGGCCCCACCAGCCGCTCATGCCCCGGAACCACCAGCGGCGCGTCCCAGAAGACGTTCCACTTGTACGTCTCCTCATTCTCCGGCGTGTCCTTGCCCAGCCGCTTCAGAATGTCCAGCTCGGTCGTCGAGATGCGCCGCCGCCCCGTGGTCACCTCGAACTGCGGCGTCAGGTCTTTGCCCAGCACCACCCACGCCCCGCCCGTCTTGCGCGCCGCCAGCTCCTCCACCACGGGCTGCCCATCGCGCAGCGCAAACTGGGCGCGCAGCTCCTGCTGCGCCTCGCCCTGCCAGTTCAATGTCACCCCGCCCGCGCCCGCCACGGCCCGCACGCCGTCCACGGCCTTGTAGCCCTGCATGTTGCAGTTCTGGCCTTGAGCGGCGACGACGGTAGACACTCCCAAACCCAGCAAAACAGCGATTAGCTTCATCGGTTTTTCCTCATTTGTTCTGCCACAGACACACGCAGCGCCCAGATTCGCAACATCGCACGCCACCCCCGTGCGCAGCGTGAAAAGAAGCAGAACCAATGTACCTCACCCGGCCCACGTTTGACGCAAAGCGTACCGCAGCCTCCACCATCGCCTAGCGCAAACGGCCGATTCCGCCCAACAACCAGCAACTCAATGCTTGATTAGCCACATCGCCCAGCTCGCCGCGATCGTTCCGCCGACGAACAGTGCAAAGCAGAGCGCGCCAAAGCGCACCATCTTCTTCGGCTCCGCCCGCTGCGTGATGCCGAACACAATGGAGGTGAAGAGAGAGAACAGCAGTACCGCGCTGAAGTGAGAGATCGTCACGGACGTTTCCTCCCGCTGGCCAGGGAGTGCGCATCCACCGCCGCGACGATGTTCAGCAATCCAGCCACCACGATGAACTTCGTCCCATAGTCCGCCACCGCCACCAGCACCGGGGCCTGTCCCCAGCCCAGCAGCCGCGCCAGCCCGTAGAGCACGCCCGATCCAAGGTCGCCCGCAAAGCCCAGCATGTCCAGCGGTTCGCCCGTATTCGGCGTATAAACCTTGCCCTGGAGTGCGACGCCGATGGCGAACATTCCCACGATCGAGACCAGCAGCAGCGCCGCGCGAACCCACTTGCCCAGCAGCAGGTGGCCCGCACCGGGAACCAGCCAGCCCGCTACCAGCGCCACCACCGGAGATGCACCGCTCGCGGCTGCATCCCTGCTCCCGGTCTTGCCATCAACCGCCGCGGACACCTGTACCTTGGTCGTCATTCAAACCAATCATATCAGCGTGCGTGCCGATTCGCTGATTCGCTGACTCGCTGACCTGCTGACCTGCTGACTTGGCAATCTCGCTCCACTCGTAGAGAATCTGTTAGCCGGGAAAAATCAGCCAGGCCCGCACCGAGAGGAATGGAAGATGACATACAAGAAGATCGCATCAGCACGCACCGCGCTCCAGTGTATTGCACTCGTCACGCTGGCCGCAGGCATCTCGACCTTCGCCGTAGCCCAGACCGCGCCTGCGCCAACGCCCGCCCCAGCATCCACAGCAGCGGCCCCGACCCAGACCCCGCCGTTCAACGGCATCGCCCACATCGCCATCCGCGTGCAGAACATCGCCGCCTCGCTCGCCTTCTACAACAAGCTTGGTTACCAGCAGGCCTTCGCCAATACCGGCAGGGATGGCAGCGTCTCGCAGTCCTTCCTCAAGCTCAACGACAAGCAGTTCATCGAGCTATACCCAGCCAGTACACCCAACCCGGCTAGCGCTCAGAGTTCCTCATCCTTCCTCCACCTCTGCCTCGAGGCCTCCGACATCAACGCCACCCACGACTTTTACGTCGCCGAGGGCCTCGCCCCCATCTCCGTGCGCACCGCCGCCGCCGGCAACCTGCTCTTCACCCTCAAGGGGCCGCAGCAGCCCGCCTTCGCGCAGAACATCGAGTACACCCAGTACATGCCCACCTCGCGGCACACATTGGACATCGGCCAGCACATCGGCCCTGACCGCGTCGCCGACAAGATGACCGTCGTCGCGCTTGCCATGCAGGACCCCGCCGCCGCCCGCGAGTTCTACCTCACCAAACTCGGCTTCACCGCGTCGAAGTCTAACCCGATGTTGCTCAACCTGCCCGGCACATCCGGCCAGATGGTCGAGATCGTTCCCGCCGATCCGCTTGGCTCCAGTTCCAGCATCGTCCTCACCACCCCCAGCCTCGACAAGGCCGCGGCGCAGCTCACGCGCCAGCAGGTCGCATTCAAGCGAGCAACTTCCACCACAACCGACGCCAACGGCAAGACGCGCAGCGAAGAGATGATTACCGTCACCGATCCTGACGGAAACATCCTGCGCATCGTCGCCGCCCACTGACCGCTGTTTTTATGACCCTTCGCGAAGCCCTCACGAGCGCCACCCGCCAGCTCGACGCGTCATCCGGCCTGTGCGCCGATGCCGCCCGCGATGCCGCGCTTCTGCTGCGCCACGTGCTGGCGATCTCCCACGCCGCGCAGCTCACCGAACCCGAGCGCGAGCTCACCACCGAGCAGCAGGCCACGTTTGACGCACTCATCCTGCGCCGCATTGCCAACGAGCCGATCCAGTACATCACCGGCGAGCAGGAGTTCTACGGCCTCACCCTCCGCGTCACGCCCGCCGTCCTCATCCCCCGCCCCGAGACCGAGCATCTCGTCGAAGCAGTTCTGGCTGAGCTAAATCTCGCGCAATCGCTGCGCATTCTCGACGTGGGAACCGGTTCGGGAGCCATCGCCATCGCACTCGCTTTCCACCTGCCCAACGCGCAGATCACCGCCGTCGATCTCTCCGCCGCGGCCCTCGAAGTCGCCGCCGCAAACACCGCGCGCCATGCACTCGCCGGCCGCATCCGCTACCTGAAATCTGATCTGCTCGATGCGTTCCCGCCTGACGAAGCCCCATTCGCCGCCATCGTCTCAAACCCGCCCTACGTTCCTGCCGCCGACCGCGCCAGTCTGCATCCGCAGGTGCGCGACCACGAACCTGCTGCCGCGCTCTTCGCCGGTCCGGACGGTCTCGACATCTACCGCCGACTCATTCCCCAGGCCCGCGCCGCGCTCCAGCCCAACGGCCTGCTCGCGCTTGAGATCGGCCACGGGCAGAGCGAGGCCATTGCATCTCTCTTGTCCGGCTGGAAGGAACTCCGCTTCCTCGACGACCTGCAACACATACCGCGCATCGCCCTCGCCCGCAAACCTCAAGCCTGAGAATTGTCTCTGTTACAGAAATTTGGGTGCCCCATCCATCGCAGCTTTATCGCGATGGGTGGGATGCGAGAATCCACGCATCGACCCTAAATACCGCTTTGAGGTAGCGGTCTACGCAGGCCACAGCCACGCCGCGCCGCGAACCCCGCTTGCATCCCCGTGCTTCGCCTTCAGCACCGGAGTCGCAAGCTCCCCGCCGCCGAAGAGATGGCGCGCAATCAGCTCGGGAAGGTGCGCATAGAGCCGGTCCAGCTTCGACAGCCCTCCGCCGATCACAATCACGTCCGGGTCGAGCAGGTTCACCACCGACGCCAGCGCGCGTCCAATGCGATCTTCCAACCGCACGATGCTGGCCTCAGCCGCCTCGTCTCCGCCCTCCGCCGCGGCGACGATCTCCGGCCCGCTGAGCCGTTTGCCGGTCACTCGCTCGTGGTCGCGCGCAAGCCCGGTGCCGGAGATCCAAGTCTCGAGGCAGCCGTGCTGGCCGCAGTAGCACTCTGGGCCGGGAAGTTCGTCGCTCGCAGCCCAGGGCAGCGGATTATGCCCCCACTCGCCCGACACGCCATTCGGTCCCACGCGCACCTGCCCATTCACGGCGATCCCTCCACCGCAACCCGTGCCCAGAATCACCGCGAAGACCAGCCCCGCGCCTGCCGCCGCGCCATCGG
>Ga0302266_10000371_pt1 | contig 45910 bp, 35 predicted proteins | sample III_Bog_E1_2_FD_194559 | JGI IMG/M metagenome (GOLD analysis project Ga0302266, IMG submission 194559) | Peat permafrost microbial communities from Stordalen Mire near Abisko, Sweden - III_Bog_E1_2 | ecosystem: Environmental > Terrestrial > Soil > Wetlands > Peat | place: Sweden: Abisko...
TAAGACCCAGGGCAACACGGGTTGCCCAAGGCGGCTCCCTGCGAAACGTGAACCCACCTGCTCTGCCATGATCTCCGCATCGTGGTACCCAGGAATCCCGGCCCTTCAGGGCCGGGAGGATGTCAACCATGGTAAAACCGAGCTATTCTAACCAAGACACGTGAGGCAAATGCATGCCACCTTCCCCTTATGTGGCGTGGTGTGATTCGCCGTCCGCTTCGGCCGTATCAACCTTCTAGACCGACGGCTGGATATTTAGAGGCGCTTAAGGGCAAGCAAGCCGCGGTGCAGCTGGACGGCCTTCTGCAGCAAGAGGTCCACCGGCGTGTTCGCCTTCGCCTTGTCAGTGGGAACCTCCGGAGCCTCGCTGTCGGAGATGTGCTCCTTCTCCAGGTAGGCCTCGTCGATCCTAGGCTTGTCGGGATAATCCGTTAGGAGGGACTCCAGCGTGGCGCCCTTCTCGAGCGCGTCATAGCCCCTGCGGTCATCCGCCGGGGACACCGAGACCGTGATGTCGGGCGAGACCTTGGCGGACTCCGGCCCCAGCAGGATGAGCCCGACTGGACCGTTGCCGGTAAGGGCCGCGCGGAGCGAGGCCCCCGTGGCGCCGTTCTCGATCACGAAGATGGGGGTCCGCGGGGTGGCGTTGAACATCACCCAGGCCCTTAAGGTCGCGGCCGACGCCTCGTCGGCTTTCGCGTAGCGCAGGTCGAGGACGCAGGGGCCCGGATGGGCCGCAATGCGGTTGGGCTGGTCCTCCGGCAGCTCATGGACCCTGTAATAGGCGAGGCCCTGGCCGAGGTCGCGCACGGGCTCCGAGCCGGGCGCCGCGGGCGCCAGGAGGAGCGCCAGGGCGGAAAGGGCGAGGTAGCGGGGCTTCACAGGCGCCTAAGTTGCCGGGCGCCTATGTCCCGGCGATAATATATCGAGGAGCACTGGATCTGGTCGCAGGCGGCGTAGGCCCTGTCGACGGCCTGCCGGAGCGTGGCGCCGGTCGCCGTGACGCCGAGGACCCGGCCACCGGAGGTTACAATGTGGCCCGCGGCGTTGCGCGACGTCCCTGCGTGCAGCACGGAGACCCCCGCGGGCAGGCCCTCCGGTATCTCGATCCGATCGCCCGAGTCGTATTTCTCCGGGTAGCCCCGGGCGCTGATCACGACACAGATCGCATGCTCGGGTTTCACGTCGAGTCGGACGCCGCGGAGATTGCGGGTGGCGGCCGCCCAGAGAAGCGAGAGCGTGTCGGTTGCGAGCCTCGGGAGCACGGCCTGCGTCTCCGGATCGCCAAAGCGGGTGTTGAACTCAAGCACCTTCGGGCCGTCGGAGGTCAGCATGATGCCGATGAAGAGGGTGCCGCAGAAGTCGATGCCCTCGGAAGCGATCGCATCGACCGACGGGCGGACGATGTCGCGCTCGATCGTTTCCAGGAGGAGCGGGGTGACGACCTCCGCGGGGGAGTACGCCCCCATGCCCCCCGTGTTGGGACCGGTGTCGCCGTCGCCGATCCGCTTGTGGTCCTGGGATGTCGGCAGGATCACGTAGTCGCGGCCCGAGACGACCACCAGAATTGAGGTTTCCTCCCCCTCCAGGCAGTCCTCGATCAGGATCTGGCGGCCCCCGGACCCGAATTTTCCCTCATCGAGCATGTCCCTGACGGCGGCCTCGGCCTCGGCCAGGGAACCCGCCACGACGACCCCCTTGCCGGCCGCCAGCCCGTCGGCCTTTACGACGATGGGGATTCGGCGCGTGCGCAGGTAGGCGAGGGCGGGCGCGGTCTCGGTGAAGAGCCCCGCTGCCGCCGTCGGGATCGCATATTTGATTAGGAGGTTTTTTGTGAAGGTCTTCGAAGCCTCGAGGCGGGCCCCGGCGGCCACGGGCCCGTACACGGGAATCCCCGCGAGATGAAGCCGGTCGGCGAGCCCCAGGCAGAGCGGGACCTCGGGCCCCACGACGACGAGCCCAACCTTCTGGCTTTGGGCAAGAGCGACAAGCCCCGGCACATCGTCGGCCCTTACGGCGAAGCAGGCCGCGTCCGCTGCGATCCCGGCGTTGCCGGGGGCGCAGAGGACACGGGGCCTGGCAGGGGACGCGGCCAATGCCCGCACGAGCGCGTGCTCCCTTCCGCCGGCGCCGACCACGAGGACAGTGCGTGGGAGTTCTTCCGGTTTCAAAGGACCTGGAGCTTCTTTCGGTAGAACGCGACGACCTCCGTGGGATCGTCGGAAAAGAGGATGTAGTCGGCCATCCAGGCGGGCGCCCTTCCGGTGCGGATCATCTCGCGGACCTGGCGGCGGAGGTCGCCCCAGTACTTCGAGTTGAAGAACACGTAGGGGACCCGGGGCCTGATGCCGAGTTTCATATTGCAGAGCTCGATCCCGATCTCCTCCAGGGTGCCGACGCCACCCACGTTGAAGATGCAAAAATCGGCGGACTCGAACCACTTCTGCCGGAAATGCCTGGAGGACTCCTGGAAAGTGTTGAAGAAATCGACGCCGAGCTCGGGGGGCTGGGCCTCGAGCTCCAGGAAGCAGGCCCCGGTCAGGGCCCCCTTGCTGCGGGCCTGGTCGGTCGCAAGGCGCATGACGCCTCCGCCTCCGCCCGTCAGGACGCCCAGGTTGGGGCCAATGAAGGCCGAGAGCTGTTCCACGAGCCCCGATATCCGGTCGGTGTCCGGCTTGTCGAGGCCCACGGCCGATCCGTAGAAGGCGAGAATGGTCGCCTCCTGGAATTTACGGCCCATCTCCTCGCGGACAAAGAAGCCGTGATCCTTCTTGTAGACGTGGAAGTAGAGGTCCTTGGTGAGCTCGTCGTACCAGTACACCTGGATGTTGAGCGCCTCGAAGGTGTCCAGGCGCGCGTGGGCGTTGCTGCTGAGGAAGTAGCCGTGGGTGCGCGACGCCTTCCTGAAGATGAAGCGCCGGATCTTGACCTCCGAGATGCGCGTCAGGAGCTCGATGTGCTCCAGGAGATCCGGAAAGACGTCCATGACCAGCGTGTCGGCGTCCTTCGGGGCCGCGTCCAACGCCTGGATCATGGTCCTGTGGCCGCAGGCCCCGTTGTTGTCGGAGTAGAGCTTCTTCACGTCCTCGGCGGACCCGGCCTTCAGGCATATGGAGCGGTTCTCCATCGTGGCGCTCTGGCCCTTCACCGAAATGGCGGTCCGCGGGCGCGGCTCCGTCAAATCCCTGGGCGGGCGCTCGTCAAGGTTCGTGAAGAGCTCGGTCGCGGTGCCGAGCAGCCTTAGCCGGCGGCGGGCAAGGGCGTTGAACTCCGGGTCCTTCGCCTCGGGCGCGCGGTAGATCTCGACCGACACCATCGGGTTCACGACCGGATGGTCGCCCGTGTTGTAGATCTCGAGCATGATGTTCGTTCCGAAGGTCTTCACGGGGTCGAGCAGGACGGCGCTCGTGTGGATCCCGAAGTTCCCGGCGCCCTGGTTAAGGACGACGAAGTGCTCCTTTAGGTACATGGAGCAGCTGGTGAGGAGTCCCGAGCGGGGCGAGATCGTCAGCGGCGAGGCGTCGTGGCGCACCTGCACCTTGTCGAGAAAGTTGCGCCCCGCGGCCCCGCTTACGATCAGCTCAAAGTTAACGCGCTGCAGGCGCGGGTTGAGCGTGTAGCTCACCTGGTGGGGCGTCAGGAACACGGAGCCCTGCCGGTCGATGCTGATCGTGTTCGGGAGCTTGAGCCGGTTCTCCTTGATGGCCGCCCAGATCTCATCCGATGAGAGCTTGGCCACCGCCGGAGCGTGGAAGAGCCGGCCGACCTGGATGCCGGAGCGCATGAGCTTCTTCCAGTAGCCCGAGTTCGGGAAGTTCATGTCGAAGGCAAACGCGTCGACCGTGAGCGTCAACCGGTTGCCGTCCACCTCAATGGGCCCCGTCACCTGCATCTCGATCCCGATCCTCGCCAGGGAGCTGCGCTCCGTGAACTTCAGCTCGCCCTTGAGCGCCACCATGAGCTCGAACTCGGCCGGATTGCGCGGCCAGAAGGCCAGCGTGAGGGTGACCGTGTTGTCGTCTTTGTTCTTAACGGTCAGGATTTGGCCGTCCTGGCTGGTCCAGAATTGGTCGGGAGTCATGGTTGGGACCGCAGAGGCTGGACGCATGGCCCAAAGGACTCAAGCGGCTAACGCCGCTAAAGAATTGCAAACCGCCGGCCTGTGGGCATGAGTCCTCCTTCCCCAGAATGAAAATAAACTACTTACCTAAGGCGCTCGCCCTTTGCCTCGTCGCAGCCTCAACCGCATTTGCCGTGGATGCCAAGGCCCCCGCGCCGGCCCAGGCCTCAGAGCCGGCAGCGGCACAGCCCGCAGCCGCTGCTGCGGTGGCGGCCCCCACCTACACCGACGCCCAGCTCCTCGAGGAGTTCGGCTGGTACATCGGCAAGCGCACGGGCCTTTCCGAGCTCAGCCTGTCCGGCCCGGAGTCGGAGCAGCTTGCAAAGGGAATCCTGGCCGCCATGTCGGGCAAGGACTCGCCTTTCGAGATCCAGAAGGTCGGGCCTGCGATGACCGAGTTCATCCAGAAGAAGCAGGCCGTCGTCCTCGAGGCCATCAAGACGAAGAACCTGGGCCAGGCGACCGCGTATTTTACAAAGCTTAGGGAGATCAAGGACGTGGTCGAGCTGCCCTCCGGGCTCCGCTACCAGATCGTCACCCCGGGGACTGGCAACCCGCCGAAGGCGACCGACACCGTGAAGGTGAACTACACGGGCGCCCTGATCGATGGGACCGTCTTTGATAGCAGCGAGCGCCAGGGCAAGCCGCTTGAGTTCGCGCTCAACAGCGTGATCGCCGGATGGACCGAGGGACTCCAGAAGATCTCCAAGGGCGGCAAGATTAAGCTCTTCGTTCCGCCCTCGCTGGGCTACGGCGACGACGGCCGCCCCGGGATCCCCCCGGGCTCGGTGCTCGTCTTCGACGTTGAGTTGCTGGACATCTCGAGCACGCCGCCCGCGGAAGCCCCGCCCGCGGCCAAGTAAGGGCCGGCAGGCGGCCTACCTCCCTAGGGGCCACTCCTCCTGAATCCTGAGGACGTAAATCTCTATCTGGTCGGCTTCATGGGAACCGGCAAGACGACGGTGGGGCGCACCGTCGCCCACCGTCTCGGCTTCAGGTGCGTGGACAGTGACCACGAGATCGAAAGGCTGGCCGGCAAGCCGGTGCACAGGATTTTCGCGGAGGAGGGTGAGGCGCACTTCCGCACTCTCGAACGCGAGTTCGTCGAGTCAGGCCACGCTGCGGAGAAACTGGTCGTGGCCTGCGGGGGCGGCCTCGTGGTTCAACCTGGGATGCTCGGGTCGCTCAAGAAGAGGGGGGTCGTGGTCTGCCTGCATGCCTCGATCGAGACGATCCTGGCGCGGGCGGGTCGGCATGGGCCGACACGGCCGCTCCTTGACGTTGAGGATCCCGACAGCCGCGCCCGCTCGCTCTATGCCGAGCGGGAGCCGATCTACAAGTCCGCGGGTACGGTCATACTCACGGACGGGCGGCCCCTGAGCGAGGTGGCGGCCCATGTGATCCGCGTGTGGCGCCGCGAATCCCAGGATTTCGCGCGCAGCCGCGGGCCGGGCGGGAGCTGAACGCCATGGGCGACCGCCAGGAGGACCTGAGGCGGCGGCTCCACGGGCTCGGCTTTGACGAGGTGCGTTTCGCGCGGCTCATGCCGGGCCCAAGCGGGGACGGCCTGCGCCGCTGGCTCGACCAAGGCTACCACGCCGATATGGCCTGGATGGAGCGCACGGCGGGAAAGAGGATCGATCCCGGCCTGGTTCTAGAGGGCGCCCGCTCGGCGATCCTTCTCGGCGTCACCTATTACCAGGCCGACGCCCGCTCGCGGAACCCTTCGGCGCCGGCATGGGCCAAGTACTCCCTCTACCAGGACTACCATGACACGCTAAAGCCGGCGCTTGTCAGCGCGGGGCGCCTGATCGAGGAGGCCTGGGGCGCCGCGCCCGCCGACTACCGGTACTACGTCGACACGGGGCCCGTATTGGAGCGCGAATGGGCGGCCCGGGCCGGCTTGGGCTTCATCGGCAAGAACTCGATGCTGATCTCCAGGAAGCACGGCAACTGGCTGTTCCTCTCCGCGATCCTGACACGTCTTGAGCTCGAGCCGGACGAGCCCGTGCGCGACCGGGGGCATCCCGGGAGGGTGGGGCTCCTCTGCGGCAAGTGCACGCGGTGCATGGACGCGTGTCCGACCCAGGCCTTCCCGGAGCCCGGGATGGTCGACGCGCGGCGGTGCATCTCCTACCAGACGATAGAGAACAAGGGCATCATCCCGGCGGACCTGCGCGAAGCGATCGGGGGGCGCATCTACGGGTGCGACGCCTGCCTGGACGTCTGCCCGTGGAACCGGTTCGCCAAGGAGGGCCGCCGGATGATCCTCTCCTCGCGCAGGGACATAGCCGACATGGCGCTCTCCGAGCTCCTGGACCTCACTCCCGAGCGCTTTGCGCAGGTCTTCAAAGGCACCGCCATTAAACGGGTGAAACTTGCCGGGCTCCTGCGCAACGCCTGCGTCGTGGCCGGTAACTCCGGCGACGGGGTTTATGTCGGGGCCCTGGTTCGGCTGGCCTCGCACGCCTCGCCGGTCGTCAGGGCGCATGCCGTTTGGGCTGCGCGGAAGCTGGGCGCGGGAGCGCAGCTGGCTGCCGCTCGGGCGGCGGAGACGGATCCCCAGGTCCTTTCCGAGTACGGCAATGATCGAGGGTCTGAGTCGGCCCCATGAGCGGCATCCGCAAAAGCACGTGGGTGCAAGGCTCCGGGGCGCAGGGGTTCGCGCTCGCGGCGGTCCTCGCCGCAGAGTTTGCGCTCTATAGCTGGGCGACGAGTCGGCATTTTGCCTGGATCTGCCCGCGTTGGTTCGACCAGATCCAGTACCTCCGGAACGCCTACGACGCCTACGATCATGCGCGCGCCGAGGGCTTTCTCCGGGGAGTCCACGCGGCGCTGGCGGACCTCTCGCCCCAGGGCGCGCTGCACGGCGTCTTTGCGCTCGCGGCCTTCACCCTTGCGGGCCCGAGCCGCGCCTCGGCCCTGGGAGTCAACATGGCCGCATTCCTCCTCGTCCAGGTGGTGACTTTCGCCGCCGCGAGGAGGGTGTCAGGCTCCTACAGCCTGGCATGGGCGGCGGTGGGCCTGCTCGCGGCGCTCCAGGTCCCCTGGTCCGGGGAGCCGGGTTCCGCCGCCGACTTCCGCCTGGATTGGATTTCCGCGTGCCTGTACGGCGCAGCCCTTGGCACGGGGGTCCTTGGGGGCGGCCTGCGCTCGACCCGCTGGGCGGTCGCGCTCGGGGCCGCGGTTGGCCTTGTCCTCCTCACTCGGTTCCTGACCGCCGTGTACTTCTGCGGTATCTTTGCGGGGCTCTTTGCATGGTTGCTCACGCGCAGGGACCGCTGGGTCCGCTGCGCCCGCCTGGCGCTTTCCGGGCTAGTGGCCGCGGGGGTCTCGGGCTGGGCGTTCTGGCGGGCGAGGCACCTGCTCTATGCCTACTACTGGGTGGGGCACCTGGACGGTCCCGAGAGGGCGCTGCGCGACTCCCACCTCACCCTGGCCTCGGCCCTAGCGTGGCTCTTCAGGGAAACGTCCAGATACCAGTTGGGGTTTCCCGCCGTGGCGCTGGCGCTCGGGTCCAGCGTGGCGCTCCTTGCCTCGAGAAAAGAAGCGAGGCCGAAAGGCGCGGAAAATGGCTCGGGAAACCCGTGGCGAAGCGCGTGGCCCTTGGTCCTGCTCTTTCTTGCGGCGCCTTCGGCGGTGCTGCTCATGCATCCGGAAAAGTCCACCGCGCCGCTGGAGATCGTGGTCGTTCCGGCGGTTTGGGTCTTCGTGCTCCTATGGGTGGGCCTGTCCCAAAACGGGAATCGAACCGCGCGGGCCTGGGTGGGCGGCGTTGTTGCCGTCCTCGGCCTCGCCCGTTTTGCGGCGGCGCAGTTGCTGAGCCCGATTGCCTCCGACCTGCAGGAGCAATACCGCGATGTGAACGCGCTCAGTGACTACGTCTATTTCAGGTCGGAGGAGGCGGGGATGTCGTTCCCGCGTGTGGCGGTGACATGGAAGCTCGACGGCCTGGGTGCGGAATCCTTTGAGCTGGTAGGTCAGGAGCGCCACGGGCGGCGGCAGCATTTTATCGCAGAGCTGCCCACCGGAATCTTTGCCGTGCCTGCGGACCTGGTGCAAAGCCGGCTCTCCGAGAGCGATTTTGTGTGCCTGGTGACCCGGGCGAGGACCGTCTGGCCCTTCGATGAGGAGATGACAGCGATGCTTCCCGAGATGCGTCGTTGGTGTGACGCCAACCTGCGTCAGGTGGGCCGGCTCGACGAGCGGGAGTTCTCCGTTGTCCTCTACGAAAAACGCACCTTGGTCCGAGCGCCGGAGGGGAGCAGGGCGGACTTTGATGCGCTCCTGGCCCGGGGCCGGCTGGGGCCTGCCTCCGCCCCCGCAATGCCTCCAGCGGCGCCGATTGTCCCCACTCGTGACCCTATCCTCTGGCCGGTTGCAACGGAGGTGCGCTACGCCCTGAAGGCGGCCTACAGTCCCCTAAAGCTCGAAGCCAAGGGACTGCCCAAGGGACTTTGGGTCGATCCGGATTCGGGCGAGATCCGGGGGCGGTTCGAACGGGCAGGGGAGTATGGCATCGACCTCGTGGTCGCCAATGCCCTGGGCTCGTGCACCGCCAGGATCAGGTTCACGGCCGTCGACGCCGACTTCGATGCCGAGGCATGGGCTCCGGCTCGCTGCAGGGTGGGGGAGACCGTGACCCTTCGCGCCAGAGCCTGTGACACTTCTGAGCACCTCGACTTCGTGGATTTTACGGACCTGACAGCCGTCAGGGTCCTCGGGCGAATTGCGGTGGCGGACGACGAGCGGAGGAGTTGGCAGGGTGGGTGTACGGCCGTGTTTGCTGCGAGCGGGCCCCACACGGTGCTTGTCCGGTGCGTTCGCTACCACCCGCAGGAAAAAGACCCCTACTCGTTTGTGGACAGGACGGTGGTGATCGAAGTCACGGCGGGGGAATCGGGCCCCCCTTAAGCCCTTGACGGAGGCCGGCCGGGCGCACCGGTCACGGGAAGACCGACCGGCGGCTCAAGGGGCCGTGCCTAAGCCCATTGAAAAAAGGGCCGAAGGCAGCCGGCGCGGACACGAAGCCGAATTGGCGCACTCAGCCGCAACAAAGAGCTCGACGCGCAGGCCTTCCTTCCATGATTGAATCACCATGACCCGCGTCCTCCTCACCACGACGTCGTTCCAAGATACCCCGGGAGTTCATCATGAACTGCTGGCCCGCACGGGCTTCGAGATCGTGCGCGAAAGGGGGCCGCTCTCCGAGGCACGGATGCTTGAGTTGGCCGGCGGCTTCGACGCCTACCTCTGCGGCGACGACGCCCTCACGCGCGCCGTGATCCAGAAATCCCTGCCCCGGCTTAAGGTCATCAGCAAGTACGGCATCGGGCTCGACAAGATAGACGTTCAGGCGGCCACCGACCTTAGGGTGCCGGTGCTTTTCACACCGGGAGTCAACCACACCACGGTGGCGGAGCACACGTTCGGCCTCCTGCTCGCGGCGGTCCGGAATATCGTCGTCGAGGCCAACTATGTCGCGCAGGGCCGCTGGACGCGGATCACCGGCACCGAACTCTGCGGGAAGACCCTGGCCATCGTGGGCCTGGGACGGATCGGGATGGAGGTGGCGGTCAGGGCCAGGGCCTTCGGGATCAACCTGGTGGGATTTGGCCACCACTGGGATGACGAATTTGCGGCCGCCCATTCGATTGAGCGGCTTGCGACGATCGAGGACGTGCTGCGTCGCGCCGACATTGTCTCGCTCCACACGAAGCTTACCCCGAAGACCCGGCACCTGATCAACGCCGGCAACATCGCGCTCATGAAAAAGGGCGCCGTGATCGTGAACTGCGCCCGCGGGGAACTCGTGGAGCTTCCCGCGCTCGTCTCGGCGCTCAAGTCGAACCACCTGCTGGCCTATGCTGCCGACGTGCTCGACCAGGAGCCCCCGCCGCCCGATCACCCGCTCCTGGGGCTGCCGAACGTGATCATCACCCCTCACATCGGCTCGCGCACCCATGAGAGCGTCCAGCGCCAGGCGACCTGCGCCGTGGAGAACCTTTCGCTGTATCTGGCTGGCAAGAAGCCGATCGCCCAGGCAAACTCGTTCTAAAGGCGAGCCCCTCCACCGGGGAGGCGGGCTACAGGTCCGTAATGGTCCGGTGCCTGGGGACGAGTGCCTTAATGACACCCCAGGCAACCAGGTAGCTCGCCGAGCAGACCACGAACATCAGGAGGTAGGCTGTCTTTGGGGTTGTGGCGAAGGCGTCCGTGAGGGTGCCGGTCAATTTCTGCACCACGACGCCCCCGAGACCGCCTGCCATCGCACCGATTCCGGTGACGGTGCCGACCGCCTTCTTCGGGAACATGTCCGAGACCGTCGTGAAGAGGTTTGCCGACCAGGCCTGGTGGGCCGCGGCGGCTATGCAGATGGTGCCGCAGGCCAGGACCGCGGCCATTTTACCAAAACGGGCGACATCGCCAAAATACTGGGTGCTGAGCACGATCATGGGGAAGATTGCGATGGAGAGCATCGCCTTCATGCGCGCCTGGTACACCGAATGCCCCTTTCGGATGAAGGTCATGGGGATGCTTCCTCCGTAGATGCTTCCGATTATCGCCACGCCATAGACGGTGAAGGTGGGCAGGCGCACCTCCTCGGTCGTCATCCCGAACTGTTTCCGGAAATAGTCGGGCAGCCAGAAGAGGTAGAACCACCAGACGCCGTCGGTCAAAAACTTGCCCCAGAAAAACGCCCAGGTCTGGCGGTAGCCGAGGAGCTTCATCCACGGGACCTTCGCCCGGTCCCCCGTTGCCTCCACGACGCCCTCGTCCTCGCAGTCGCTGTGGATCAAGGCGAATTCCGCCTGGGACAGGCGCCGCTGGCGGGCGGGCGTGTCGTAGAGCCAGTACCAGAAGATGAGCCAAACAAAGCCCACGGCACCGGTCAGAATAAAGGCCATTTTCCAGCCCTTCTCATAGCCGTAGTGGACCATGCACCACGGCACGAACAGCGCCGCGATCATCGCGCCCACGTTTGCGCCGCTGTTGAATATTCCCGTTGCGAGCGCCCGCTCGCGCTTCGGGAACCACTCGGCGACGGTCTTGATGGATGCGGGGAAATTGCCGCCCTCACCGATGCCGAACGCGCTCCGAACGATGATGTGCATCAACACCAAACGGCCGACGAAGGCGTTGGCTATGCCGAACGACGACCAGATGATGAGCGAGAGGGCCAGTCCAAGCTTCGTCCCGATCTTGTCGATCACCCAGCCCGCGAGGACCGTCATCCCGGCGTAGAACGCGGTGAAGAACGAGGTGAGGTTCGCGAAATCGGTGTTGGACCAGCCGAATCCGCCCTGGGCCACGGGGGTGCAATAGTACTCCTTCAGGTAGCTGATGACCTGGCGGTCCAGGTAGTTGAAGGTCGTGGCGAAAAGCAAAAGGCCGCAGATGATCCAGCGATAGGAGCTGGACTGCGGCCGACTGGAGGACGGGCTTTGAATCATGGGGTGGGGCCCGAAAGAAAGTGCGGGGCGAGAAGAAAGGGAAAAGCAGGGTGCGGAAAGCTAAAACTGAGAAAGGGAGGGGCCACTGCACCGGAAAAGGGCCGCGCGAAAGAGAGAACCCCGTGAACCCAAAGGGTTAATGAACGGCCGAGAAAACGCAGGTCGGATGAGCCCAAGTGTCGTCCGGCATTAGGTAGAATAATTGTTGACACGGACACGTGTCCGAATAACACCGATATACCCCTATGAAACCACCCCGTATCCTACCCGCCTCTGTTGCCATCGGCCTGGCAATGGGCGTGCTTGCTCCGTTTGCTCTGTCGCAGTCGGCCGGCCAGAATTCCTCTCCCGCTACCGCATCGTCTCCAGCCGTTGCCCCCTCGCAGGCGGAAGACGAAGTGCTCACTCTGCCCGTCTTCGACGTCACCGCCGACTCGGCCCATGGCTATATCGCCTCCGAGTCCACGACAGGGACCAGGATCGCAAGCCGGATAGCCGATCTCCCGTTCAACGTGGATGTCGTGACGGCGCCGTTCATGAAGGACTTTGCGGAATTCAACCTGAACGACCAGCTGGGATTTGTCAGCGGGTTCTCGCCTTCGGAGATCACCGGGCAGTTCCAGCTTCGCGGATTCACGTCCCCGGTCGTCATGGTGGACGGATTTCGGCGAATCGGCCTGGTGGATGTCGTCGATATCGAGCGCATCGAGGTCATCAAGGGGCCGGCTGCTTCGATCTACGGAGCGATCCAGCCCGGCGGCGCCGTGAACATAGAAACCCCGCAGCCCACAAAGACCCAAACCGGTGCGTTTGGGATATCCATCGGCAGCGACAACCTGCTGCGCACTTCGCTCGAGTCTTCGGGCCCGATCAACAATGCGGGCACGCTCTTCTACCGCGTGTCCGTGGCCCATGAATTCACCGACTATGCCGAGCAGTTCGCGAGCCATAGCCAGGGCTTTGTGTCGGGCAAGCTCCTCTACAAGCCGAGCGAGAGCACGAGCGTCACTTTGGACTTCGAGCACACGGAGCGCTACGAGCACCCCTTCAACCAGGTCCTGACGATCACCGAGAAGCAGACCATGCCCTGGGCTGGTAACAGCATCACGGAAAGCCAGTACTACGGGATGGCGACGGACAGCCTGCTCAATTACGACTACGCTGGGCCGGAGAGCACCAACATCTACCGGGTCACCAGCGCATCGCTCACGTTTCAGCACAGCTTCAACGACGTCTGGTCGCTAAAGTTTGGCGCGAATGCCTTCACAAACCCGTATTTTGACCAGCTTGTGGGAAGCGGCGCGTTCTATCCCTACGGAACGGGAAACATCACCCTCTTGAACGGGACCATCACCAATGCCTACACCCCGGAGGTCAAGGACCAGCCCCAGGTGGACTTTAAGCCCCAGCGCGGCGGGGGAGCCCAGCTGGACAATCTCTTCAGTTTCAAGACGGGACCGATCGCCAACAAGCTGCTCCTGACGGCGGACTACTATGAGCTCTCGCAACGGACCCTGACCCTGGTGCCGACGGTCAACGGGAGCCAGGCGACCGATTACTATGCGCTCGACAGCGCCTACAACCCATCGGGGGCCTCCTACTACACGCCGCAGACCACCTGGTCGCCCGCCCTGGGCTACGGTTGGAACACGACCCTCTACGCGGCCGACCCTGCCCTCTACAATGCGGTGACCGCCGACAATTGGACGGCGGCCAGCGACTACGGCCTGTTCGCCAGCGAGCGCGCGTCCTTGTTTGGGGACAGGCTGATCTTCCTAGCGGGCGGCCGCTGGGATTATGTGAAGAACCAGGTCAAGAATTACAACATCCCCGCCGTGGGCGCCCCCACGGCCCTCACCACGGTCGAGCCGGCCGCCTACCAGGCGTTCGACTACAATGCGGCCGCCTGGACCTACCAATTGGGCGCCTCGTGGAAGATCACCAAGGGATTCAGCCTGTACGCCAACAAGAGCACGGCGTTCAACCCCCAGCCCCAGATCGATTCGAGCACGGGTCTGGCGCTGCCGAACAACTCGAGTTCGGGGTATGAGTTCGGTTTCAAGGCGGCGCTGCTCAACGACCGGCTTAACGTCACGGTGGACCGCTTCCTGATCAACGAATACAACCTGGCCCAGACGGAGACGGATCCGGTCACCAGCCAGAAGGACACCATCCTCAGCGGAGAGCAGCAGGCTAAGGGCTACGAGATGGATCTCAATTACCAGGCGACCAATGACCTGCTTGTATTCGGAGACTGGGGTTACACCGACTCCAAGGTGCTCAACTCCTACACGATCACGTTCCTTAACGGCCTGCCTGCGCGGCGGGTGCCTCGGGACAACGTGGGGTTCGGTCTCCGCTACGAGATCAGCCACGGACCTGCCAGGGGCCTCTTCTTTGTCGCCGACGTGAAATACGACAGCAAGTCGCTGGTCAACCTGGGCTCGGGCAAGAGCCTGATCCCCGGCCCGGCGGGCACCACGGTGGGTGCGGTCTCCACCATGTACTACGTCCCTTCGACCAACACCACGTATGCGACCGGCAAGGACCCGAAGCTCACGGGCGAGATCAAGATCACGGGGACACCCGTTTACAACGTGCCTTTCCCCGGGAATGGGCAGCTGCCGTATCCCGACCAGCCGGCCAACACGCTCATCAACTTCCCGATGAGCATCAACGGCACCCCGCTCGCCCTGGTGAAAGCGTCAACGCCGGGCGTCTACTCCGGCGAGGCCGAGGGCGTCTTTGTCGACGACGGGCGGGAATATAACTTCAACGCAGCGTATTCCGTGTTTGATGTCGGCACGGGCTACACCTGGAGGGCACGAGGGCGCTACGTGAGCACGGTCCAGGTCAACGTGAAGAACCTGTTCGGTGAGAAGTACACCTGGGGCTCCGGTGTCCCAGGACTCCCGTTCCAGATCATCTGCTCCTACAGTCTCGATTTTTAGGCAGAAGAAGGGGAGGGGTTTCTGGGGGCGCCGGGATAACCGGCGCCCCCTTTCGTCTATAGGCGCATTCCTTCGCGCGGCTGCGGACCGGTGGGGATGTCCTGACGGGGCCGCTAAGGAGCGGTGAAGGGCTGGACCGGCAGGGGCCGGGACCTGAGAGACGTGCCTCTCGGTCGCTGAAGCACCGTCATGCTTCGCCTGAGTTCTTCCGCCATCCCGACGGCAACGCTACAGCCGCGGCCATCATCAAGAGCCGGTAAAGAAGGCCCCTTGGATGGCCTGCGGACGAGGCAGCGGGCCGAGACGGGGGTCGTTTCCAGTGCGCAAAGCCCGCAAGGGGTCTCTCTCCGCTGAGGGCGGATGCCGAAATGCTGCAGCACCAGGCGCCTATTTTTCGGCCAACCTTGAGCCGTGACCCCTCTGCGTCAGATGGTACCTTGGCCCGCGCCTGTGCGCGCCGCCCTAGTTTGCTTGGGGAATAGCCGGGTAGACCCCGACCTTTGCGGCTGAAAAGTCGTTGTTTATCAGCCTGAGGCCCCCAGCGGCATCCCCGCGGTGCTCAAGGAACACATTGGTGCCGGCTGCGGCCCTGGAGGAGCTGACCGAAACCCGGTTGCAGTCCAAGAGGTCAAGGACCGGCCGATCCGGCTGGGGTGACATCGAGGTGACCCCTGTGAGCTCAAGGCCGAGGACCTTGTCAAAGACGAACGCCTTTCCGGAGACGGTGTCGACCCGGACGTCATGCAGCTCCACGTCGGAGGAATGGTCGCATATGAAGCCGGTCGTCCCGCTGGCGGTAATGTCGGAGAAGCGAAGCTGTTCCAGGGCCTTCTCGGGGAGTCCATGGATGCTGGCGACCTGCGCCGCGTGCACAATGGTCAGGTTGCTGAATGAAAAGTTCCTGAAGACGGGGGTGCGCTCGGAAAATGGCTCCGCGGGTTCGTCGCGGTACAGGGTGGTGATCTCGATTGCCTCCTCCGTGGCCTCATCAATCACGAAGTTGTCGAAGCGCAGGTTCTCGACCGTGTTGCCACGCCCGCGCATGCTCTTAATCCGGATTCCGCGCTCGGTGCCGTGCGAGACGATGTTGCTGGCGACGATGTCCCGGATACCCCCGGAGGTCTCGCTCCCGATGACAACGGCCCCGTGGCCTTTGTACATCACGCAGTTGGTGATCGTGATGTGCTCCGTGGGCTTTGCGGTGCGCCGGCCGTCGGCGTCCCTGCCGGATTTTATGACGATGCAGTCGTCGCCCGTGCTGAAGAAGCAGTCCGAGATCCTGACATTGCTGCAGGAGTCGACATCGATGCCGTCGCCGTTGGGTCCGGTCGAAATAAACGTGACGCCGCGGATTGAGACATTCTCGCTGTAGACAGGGTGGAGGAGCCACATTGGGGATTCGGTCACGGTCACACCCTCGACCAGCACGTTCTTGCAGCCGTAGAACTGGACCAGGGACGGGCGGAGATACGCCGCGGCCAGCGTGAATTCCCCGGGACCCGGCTTTTCGCCCGCCTCAATGCGCGCATAGAGTTTGAGCCACGCTTCCAAGGAAGGATGGACCTCCGCCGCCCGTTCAGGGGCGTAGCGGCCATTGCGCCACCACCAGTTTGCGCCCTGCCCGTTTATGACGCCACGGCCGGTCACGGCGACATTGTCCTTTCCGTTGGCGTAGATGAGCGGCGCGTGCGTGTAGGCGTTCGTGCTCTCCCACCTTGAGGGGACAAGCGGGGAGTCGGCCGGATTGCCGCTGTAAAGGAGCTCGGAGCCGGGTTCGAGCTGGAGCGTCATATTGCTCTGCAGTTCGATCGATCCGGTGAGGTAGCGGCCCGCCGGAAACACAATGGTTCCTCCGTGGGCCGCGGCGCATGCGGACACGGCGCGGGCGATGGCCGAAGTGGAGAGCGTCTTACCGTCCGCAACCGCGCCGTAGTCGAGTACGTTAAAGGACGACACGGTCGCTGCCGAAAAAAGGGGCGTTCCTGCGAGAAGCAGCGCGGACAGGGTAAATTTCTTGAGCATCGATTCAGTATGGGATTTGATCGAGAGAATCGCAAACGTCCCGGGGAGGAGTCAATGGGAAACGCGGACACGTGTCCGATTAGCATTGTCCTCTTGCATTGGCCCTCGTCACCCGATTGTAAAGGTGTGCCGACCGGACGCCCTTTAACCCCAAGATGCACGTCATTGATTACGCGATCGTCGGCCTCTACTTGACGGTCGTTCTCTTCCTTGGGCGGCGCTCGAAAAAGGGCACGGGCACCGAGGAGGCGTTCTTCCTCGCAGGTCGGACGCTCGGCAAGCTCCGGCAGTTCTTCTTCAATTTTGGGCACTCGACCGACGCCAATACGGCCGTGAGCACGGTCAGCTTCGTTTACGAGGAGGGGGCGTCGGGAGCATGGCTCCAGTTGCAGATGATCTTTCTTAATCCCTATTACTGGTTTATGAATGTCTGGTTCCGGCGTGCGAGGCTGATGACCACGGCGGAACTCCTGGAGGAGCGCCTCGAGAGCCGGCGGCTCGCGCAGTTCTATGCGGTGTTCCAGATCGGGGTGGCCATCATCGGAATAGCCTTCAGCAACTTTGTGGCCTACAAGGTCACCTCGGCGCTGATTGAGGGCGGTCCGAGCATCCCACCGGTCCTTTTCTACTCGGGGTACGTGGCGATCGTTGGCTTTTATGTCGCCATGGGCGGGCTCGAGGCGACGGTGGCCAATCAGATGTTCCAGGGCGTACTCGTGCTTATCTTTTCGGTTGTCCTGCTGCCCTTCGGGTTCCGCGCTCTCGATGGAACGGGGCTCCATGAACGGCTCGCGGCCCGCATGTTCACCCTCTTCGCAGGGGGAGATGGCGGGCAGTTCACGCTTTGCGCCGTGCTGGCGATCATGGCCGTCAGCGTCGTCCAGATTAACGGCAACATCATCAACATGGGCCTTGCCGGTTCGGCCCGGACCGAATTCGCGGCCCGGTTCGGCGCGGTTTCCGGAACCTACGGGAAGCGCGTGATGATTGTCCTTTGGGTTTTCGTGGGCCTGATCGCCGCGGGGCTGCGCCAGGGCCATGATCGGTTGGCCGACCCGGACTCCGCATGGGGGAGCCTCTCGCGGCAGCTCTTGGGGCCGGGGTTCCTGGGAATGATGCTTGTCGGCCTGTTGGCGGCCAACATGGCCTCCATCGCGTCGAAGACCATGGCGGCGGCCGCGCTTTTTGTGCGCAACCTGTATGTGCCGATCGCGACACAAAGGGACGAAAAGCGGGAGGTGAGGGTGGGCCGGCTTGCAGGGGCCCTGGCGCTTGCGGGAAGCGTCGTCGCGGCCCTTACGATGAGGGAGACCCTCGCAGTCACGAAGCTCATATTGACCATCAACCTGCCGTTCGGGGCGGTGGTGCTGCTTTCATTTTTCTGGCGGCGCCTGACACGCGCATCCGTGTGGAGTTGCGTGCTCCTTACCGGATCCTTGATTCTCGTCGAGTCGTTTGGGGGCCGCTCCGGACGTGCCGGCGGGGTGAACACCGGGGCATGGCTCCTCTCTTGCGCCGGCTTTCCGGTGTCGACCTACGGTCCCGGCGCAATGCTGGCGGCCCAGTTCTTCTTTGACGCGATCTTTCCCTTTGCAGTGCTGATAGGAGTCAGTTTGGTGACGACGCCACCGCGGCCCGAGACCGTGGTTCAGTTCTTCGGGAAGATGAAGACGCCCGTCGGCGCGAGCAGGGAGCTCGACCTCCTGGAGATGGAAGCCACGCGAAAAGATCCTGCGCGTTTCGACCAGTTCAAGCTTTTCCCCAGGTCCAACTGGGAGTTCACGCGGTGGGACAGGGTCGACGCTGCGGGCTTCGCCATCTGCTGCGGGATATCCTCAGCGATCGTCGGTATCTTCTGGTATGCGCTGTCAGCGGTCGGGTGACCCCTGGGGTGCTGCTTGGTCCCGCAGGGTCGAAGGGTTCCAGCCGTCGCTTCCACCCAGGACGCGTGCGGCGGTGATCCGTTCGGCCTCTGCTCGGCTCAGCCTATGCGCCCAGGGTACCCTCTGGGCGGCGTCTCCCCCTTGGCCGCTGCTCCCAAACTCCGCGAAATACGCTGTCTTCTCGCTCTCGGGCTTGTTCCAGTTGTGCCAACCCGCGGGCGACACGACCAGGGACATCTCGGTGTTAAGGAATGCGACATGGGCAAAGGGCCTCCAAGGGCGGCCGAGATAGGTCCGCGTCCCGGCGCCTTCGCTGCCGATCGTGCAGTCCGCGAAGACCAGGCCGAAAGCCTGGCCGGAGGGGGTGGAGGCGGCGGTGATGTAGCCGTTGCCGAGGCAACGGATCTGGCAGTGGTCAAAAAAGGAGGTCGCTCCCCCGAAGATGAAGTCGACGGCACCGGAAATGGTGCAGCCGGAGAAGTAGTGCCGCCCCCGGTTCACGAGGATCGTGTCCTGCCACCCGAGGAAACGGCAGTTGCGGAAGGTGACACGGTCCCCGTCGACTCTGAGCGCCAGGGCCTGACCGACGGGGCCTGCGGAATTTGCGATGGTGAGGTTTTCCACCGAGAAGTTGTCCGCATCGATCCAGACCGTGGGCGTGTGGAAGGTTCCAAGCGGCTTTCCGTCGGGCGCGGGCATCGATGCGAAGAGACCGAACGTGACAGTCGTGCGGGCGGGATCCTCGCCGCGGAGCGTGACAAAGTGCTTCTCCCTCTGGATGTAGACCAATTCATGGTAGGTGCCCGCACGGATTGTGATGGTCCATGGCAGCTCGGCGGTGCTCGTCTGTGGGGCCGCGTTGATCGCCTCCTGGATCGTCTTGTACTGCCCGGTTCCGTCCGCGGCGACGACGGCCCCTTCTTCATGGGCCGTGGAGGGGCTCGCCGCAAAGGCTTCGGCGCCAGCAAGGCCGGCCGCAAACACAGCCACCGGGAGCGCTCCGACCCACAGACTCTTGATCCGCTTCACGCGAGCCTCTACCGGGTCACGTTAAGGGCGGTGTCCTCAACCGAGAAGGGAGGGCCCTGATCGGCGGAGACCTTCACGTTCCTAAGGGATACCCCATCGGCATAGCCAATGCGCAGTCCGCTCTTCGCGCTGATCGATATGTTCTCCAGCTCGATGTCTTTGGCCGGCATTTCGGGCAGACCCATGATGAGGCCCGCGTCCTTCGTCCCGCCTGTCGCAACGATGTTTTTGATCACGATGTGGTGCCAAATGGGTGTGTCGGCGGCTACGGGCTTGGGCTCGTCATGCATGCCCGGCTTGGGAAGGCCGTAGTAATAGCTCGAGATGACGATGGCTTGGCCGACGTTGTGCATGGTGAGGTCGCTATAGGTGATATTCTCCACCAAGCCTCCGCGTCCCCTGCGCGACTTGAGCCGCACTCCAATGTCCGTTCCGTCAAAGGTGCAGTGCTGCACGGTCATGTTTCGCACTCCTGAATCCGTATCGCTCCCTATGGAGCAGCCGTGGCCATGAAGGAAGGTGCAGTCGGTCACCAGCACATCCTCCACGGGGCCGAATCCGCGCGTGCCGGCCTTGATGGCGATGCAGTCGTCGCCGGTGTCGATCCGGCAGTGCGTGATGAGGACCCGCCGGGAGACCGACGGGTCTATGCCGTCCGTGTTCGGAGAGTTGGAGGGTGCGCTTATCGTGATCCCGTCCACGGTGACGTCCTCGCACCGGAGAGGGACGAAATGAAACATCGGAGAATTTGCCAGGGTGATCCCTTCGAGGCGGACGCGCTGGCAATGCTCCAGGACGACCAAGCGCGGCCGTCCCATCTCCGCGTCGGGCAGTCCCTTTGCCCGCGCCTCCGCCTTGACCCGGCGCTCGATCACCCACCACGGGTCCCCCTGGCCGTCAAAGACCCCGCTGCCGGAGATCTCCAGGTCATGGCAGTCCTTGGCGCCGACCAGCGGGCGGTACTTGTTTCCCTCAATTCGGTAATCGTCGAAATTCTGCGAGAAGAGGAGCTTGGCCCCGCCGTCAAGGTGGAGATTCAGGCTGCTGCACAGCTCTATCGGGCCCGTGAAGTAAACGCCCGCGGGGACAACCAGGGTTCCGCCCCCCGATTTTTCCACGCTTGCGATGGCCTTTCTGAAGGCCTCTGTGTTCGGGGTGCGGCCGTCGGCTACGGCGCCAAAATCCATGAGGCTGAAGCGGTGGGTTGGGATCGTGGGCTGCGCGGGGGAGACTTGGGCCGCGACCGGGCACAGAAGGGCAAGAGCAGCGGCCAGTAGAAAGAGTGGGGCGGCTTTCATGGGCTCAAATTAGGATACGTGTCCCATTTTGTCGATGCAATGTTGACGAAGGGCTGCCAGCCTCCTTTATAATCATCTGGTCCCTGTCCCATTCTCGCACCGTGCCGAAACCATCCGCCAGCCGAAACACCCGGGTAATCCGGTCGACGGCTGACTTTGCCAACTACGTCGGATTGGCCCGCACCACGGTCTCCCGGGTGCTCAACGGCCAGCCGGGGCTCAAGCAAAAGACGATAGACCGGGTGCGGCGCGCCATGGACGAGACGGGCTTCACGCTGAACGCCTACGCGCTCCACCTTAAGGGCAAGCGGACGGCCTCCATAGGGATCTGCGTCGAGAGCCTTTTCACCCCGCCGGCGGTCGCAAAGCTGGCCATCCTGCAGCGCAAGATGCGCAGCCGCGACATCTCCTCGATGATCGAGGTCGTGGACCCGGAGAGCACCCGGGTCGTGATCCGGCACTTCCTGTCGATGCGGGTCAGCGCGGTGGTGTTCATCGGGCATTTCAACGAGGCGGAGCTGACCCTGAGGATTGAGGAGCTCACGCAGCATGGCATCCCGCACCTGGTGGTGGACCAGATGGGCATCGCGAATGCCAACACGGTGGCTCTCGACAGGCGCAAGGCCATGGCCGACATGACCCGGCACCTGATGGGGCTCGGGCACACCTCGTTTGGACTGCTCGGGCTTTCCGGTACGCCGAGGTCGATCCAGGACCGCCTAAGCGGAATGGCGGAGGCCCTGGCGACGGGCGGCCTTTCCCTTGAGCGCAACACCCTTTCGCTCGACCATCTGCACCCCCGCACGAGCGATTTCGAGTTCGGCCGCTCCCTGTCGAAGAGCTTCCTGGGAGTGGAGCGGGTGCCCACGGCCTTTGTCGCGCTCAACGACGAGATCGCGGTCGGGGCGATCCACGGGTTTCAAGAGGCGGGGATAAGGGTCCCCGAGGATGTCTCGGTATCGGGCTTCAACAATCAGGACATTTGCCTGATGACAAAGCCCAGGCTGACAAGCGTGGACCAGCAGATCGCGGCCACGGTCGAAGCGGCCGCCGAGATCCTGATTGGCAAGATCGGCAACCCGGCCACGCGCCGCCAGGTGGTGCGCACGATACAGCCCCTGCTCATCGTGCGGGAATCGACGGGACGGGCTCGGGGAGCCGTTGCACTTCGAGGCCGGCAAGGATGAAGGGCGCGACGCCCTTCAGGTCGTTGTCCACGACGGGCTCGCTGACATAGTAATCGAACGATCCGTCGCGCACGCGGCCGGCCGCGTTCCTGTTGTTGAGGCCCGCCACCACGCAGCACTGGGTGAGGCTCACGCGGCCGTCGCCTTCGCGGCGGATGAATTCGTGGAGCAAGCCCGCATAGCCCTTCCGGGCTGCGGCCTGGTAGGGGCCGCTTGGGGGCACGAGGCCCTGGTTCACCGCCTTGGCCAGGGCGTAGACAAACATGCAGGAGGCGGAGGCCTCACGGTAGTTGCCGGCGCGCGGTCCTTGGTCCACCACCTGCCACCAGACACCGGAAGCGGGATCCTGCCAACGCACGATGCCGTCGAGGACACGGCGGAGCACCGACTGGACGGACGCGGTGGAGGGCTGGCCCCGCGGAAGGTCGTCCAACTCATCGACAATCGCCATGGCATACCAGCCGATCGAGCGGGCCCAGAAATTGGGGGAATGTCCGGTGAGGGGATCGGCCCACAAGAGCGTGTGCGTGGCATCCCAGGCGTGGTAGTAGAGTCCGCTCACCGGATCGTAGAGATGCTGGTCGGCGATCAGGATCTGATGGGCTGCGTCTGCGAGCGCGCCGGGGTCGCCAAAGAGCGCACCGTAGTGGGAGTAAAAGGGCCCCGACATGTAGAGCCCATCGAGCCATATCTGATTGGGATATATCCCCTTGTGATAAAATCCTCCCTCGGATGTCCGCGGCTGGCCCTCCAGCTGCCCGCGCAGGGCCTTCGCGGCCTGAGCCAGCTTGGGCTCATGGGTCTGCTCGTAGAGCTGCAGGACGGCCCGGCCTGGCGTCACCAGGTCGAGGTTGTGCTCCTTGGGATCATATCCGCGAATGGAGCCGTCCGGCGCGAGGTACGAGGTGACCACATGGGCCGCGTAGGCGCCGTAGCTTGGGTCGCCACTTTCGCGGCTTAGCCTTAAGAGCGCGTAGGAAAAGAAACCGGTCGTGTAACTCCACGTGCCCTTCGCCCCCGCCTTGAATTCGAGCGCCGAGCCGTGGCGCGCGATCTCGGACTGGGCAAGCGCCTCCGAGCATTGGAGCGGGGTCGCTCCAGGAAGCCCGCTCGACGCCTCGGCAGCGGTCGCCCACGCGGCGAATAGGAGCGCGATCCCGGCTTTTCTCACGGCGGCCTAGTTGATGGAAACGGAGAGCGGAGCCGCGATCCGGGCCGAAAACGCGGCCAGATAGGCGCGCCAGTCGGCCTCGCTTGCGAAGTCGCCGCTGTGGACCCAGCCCGCGCCGGTGTAATAGCGGACGGGCTCTCCCGACCGGACCTTCACCAGTGCCAGGTGGTTCAAGTCGTCCTCGGCCATCCCCGAGAGGACGCCTGAGGGGAAGACGATGCCCGTCCCAAGTCCCGAGGCCACGGGCTCGGGGTAGAGTTCCCACTGGCTTGCCCAGCCCGCGCCGGGGTCCGCCGTGAAGCTCATCTTTGCACGGGGATGTTTTCCAAGGCCGAACGCGGCGGTCAGCTCCTTAGGCCCTGCGAACGTGAAGGTGCTCTCCATCTCGTCTAGGTTGCGACCGGCGTCGACCGTGAAGCGTTTCACCTCGGATACCATGACGCCCTCTCCGGCGTCCCAGGGGGCGTAGGTGAGCTCGAATACGGCCCTTAGGGGTCCGTTGGCCAAGACGCGCCAGGTGCTCCAGTTGTGGGAGGTGTGGAGAGCCTTGCCGTCCCAGATACCGGAACCGCCGCAGCCCCGGCCGGTGCCCACCGAGTAGAAGTCGAATCCTTCGCCATTGTCCTTGTGGTAGTTATTGTGCCCGCGGATGTACCAGCGGTCCACGATCGGGTAGCGCACGCGCTTGGCCCAGACATCGATGCCGCTGCTCGTGAGCCGGCTGCCGCCGGCCACAGGCGAGTCGAGGGCCTGTCCGTAGATTCGATGGGCGATGTGGTCGTTCTCCCAGGCGAAGTCATCATAGCGCTCGGGCACGTAGCGCGCGAACACCCGGGCGGGGAAGGGAAGGGCAGGCAGCGCAATGCTCTCGATCGTGAACACGGCCGAGGTCTCGCCCGGCGCGAAGTCGTGCTGGAACAGCACGTCGTCATAGAGGCCGTTCCTGTTGTCGGGGTGGAAGTTGGTGAACTGGTAGGGTTGCGAAGCGCCGGATCCGTCGCGGATCATGAGCTTCTCCGGCCTTGCCTCGGGCAATCGCTGGACGATCTCCTTCCACGGCACGGCGATGACCTCCCCGGGGCGCGCGGCCGGGAGGGGCTGGGTTACGGTGACGGTGACTTTATCGGATGCGAACGACGCGGGGGCCAAGGACAGGAGCGCTGCAAGCGACAGGAAGGAGCGTGGGGTGTTCATCCGGGGGTGGGGAGGGTTTGGGGCATTTGGCCCCAAGGGTGACGACTCAGGGGGGCGACGAATTCTTGGGGAAGGACGCGCTCTTTGGGCGGGGGCGAGGGCGGAGGAGAATACCTAGCGGACGACTCGGGCGCCGCCGCCCTTCATCAGCCTCTCGACCTCCTTCTGGGTGGCCATCGAGGTGTCCCCGGGGGTGGTCGAGGCCAGCGCGCCGTGCGCGGCGCCGTAGTCGACCGCCGCCTGCGGGTCATTCTGCGAAAGGAAGCCGAAGGCAAGTCCGCTCGCAAAGCTGTCGCCTCCGCCGACCCTGTCCAGGATCTCAAGCTCAGGGTACTTGCGGCTCTCGTGGAATTGGCCCTCGTGCCAGAGGATGGCGCTCCAGTCGTTCTTGGTCGCGGTGATGACCCGCCGCAGCGTGGTCGCGGCGACCTTGAAGTTGGGATAGGCCGCCACCGCGGTCTCGATCATGGCCTTGAAGGCGCCGGACTCGATGTGGCTGATCTTCTCGTCGACGCCCTTCACGACGAAGCCGAGGGACGCCGTGAAGTCCTCCTCGTTGCCGATCATCACGTCCACGTATCGGGCGATCTCGCGGTTCACCTCCTGCGCCTTCTTCAGGCCGCCTATGGTCTTCCAGAGGGAGGGGCGGTAATTCAAGTCGTAGGAGACGATGGTCCCGTGCTTCTTCGCGGCCTTGACGGCCTCGACCGTGAGGGCGGCCGTGGATTCGGAAAGCGCGGCAAAGATGCCCCCGGTGTGGAACCACCTTACGCCCCTGCGGCCAAAGATATCGTCCCAGTCAAAATCCCCGGGCTTAAGCTGCGACGCCGCCGTGTTGCCGCGGTCCGGGACGCCCACGGCGCCCCGGATGCCAAACCCGCGCTCCGTGAAGTTGAGCCCGTTGCGGACCGTCCGGCCGATCCCGTCGTCCTCGCGCCAGCGGATGTAATCCGTCGCGACCCCCCCCTGCATGATGAAGTCCTCGATCAGGTGTCCGACCTCGTTGTCGACGAATGCCGTGCACACGGCGGTGCGCAGGCCGAAGCACTTGCGCAGGCCCCGCGACGTGTTGTATTCGCCGCCACCCTCCCACGCGGTGAAGCTTCGCGCGGTGCGGATCCGGCCCTCGCCGGGATCGAGGCGGAGCATCACTTCGCCGAGTGAGAGCTGGTCAAGGGCGCATTCGGAGGCGGGTCGTAGTTTTAGGCTCATGGCAAAGGGTGGGTTGGGGTGGCAGGAGGGTAGACTTTAGATGACAACAGACTGCGCAGCCGAGCGGGCCCATCGGGGCGTGCCGGCCTCGGCGGCGAGCTCGTTGAAGGCCTCCATCTCGGCCTCGGTGAAGAGAAGCCCCCCCGCAGCAGCCGATTTCTTCGCCCACGCGGCCTCGGGCTGACCCGGCAGGAGACACTTTTCATTTCCGTGGCCCAGGATGTCCTCAATGACGGCCTTTACGTTGGAGGCCTGGTTGCGCCCCTTGGCGAAGGCGCCGGCGCTCAGCGCGTCGGGATGGATCACCTGGAAGAAGAAGCAGCAGGTGTGCTTTTCCTCGGGGTTCTGGTCCCAGCGGCTGCGGAGCGTGGGGAGCGAGCCCCCGATGAAGCCGCCCACCAGCTCGTTGATCAGTGAAAGGCCGTACCCCTTGTGCGCCCCGAAGGGGAGCAGCGAGGTGGCCTGGTGCGGGTCGACCGTCGGATTTCCGTTCTTATCAAGGGCGGCATTGGGCGGGAGCGGCAGGCCCTCCCGTTTGAGCTGCTGAACGCGTCCCATGGCGATCACCGAGGTGGCCCAGTCGATCACGATCGGGAACCCCACGGCCTGTGTCGTCGGGAATCCCCAGGAATGCGGATTGGTGCCCAAGGTCGGGAATTTCCCGCCGAAGGGAACCACCTCGGCCAGAGCGGCCGTGCAGTTGGTGTAGGCGATGTAGCCGCGCCGGGCGGCGTCCAGCACGTACCCGCCGCCCCAGAGGTAGTGGAACGCATTGTCGACCGAAACGGTGCCGACCCCGAACTTGTCCGCAAGGGCAATGGCGGCGTCCATGGCGCGGTAGGCCGTCGGCTGGCCGAGCTTCTTGTGGGCGTTCCACGACTGGGTGGCCGCGAAGCGGGAGGGGACCACCTCGATCTGCGCACCGGGCACGCAGCCCTTGGATCCGGAACCGAAAAGATGGTCGAGATGCAGGGCCTTGATCGCGTTGTGGGTGCGTATGCCGTGCCTTGAAGCCTCGGCGCAGAGCCGCGCGCCATCGGCCGCCTCGTCCGCGGCGTAGCCCCGGTGGCGGTAGACCGCCTCGGTGAGCGCATTGTGCTGGGCCTCGGGGACGATGTAGTACGTTTCAGACATGGGGGTAGGGGGTTTAGGCTCGGCTCGCCGCATCCGCGAATTCCCGGGCCCGGGCGGTGATGGAGGCCCAGTCGCGGGCCTTGAGCGCCACCGGGTCGATGAGCGCGCTGCCGGCGGCCGTGGCGAAGGCGCCCGCCTTCAGGAATTCACCGAGCGTCTTGGTGGTCACGCCGCCTGTCGGCAGGAAGTTGAGCTTCGGGAAGACGGCCCTCAGGGACTTTATATAGGCGGGGCCAAAAAACTCGGCGGGGAAGATCTTGATGATGTCGGCCTCCAGGTCGGCTGCGGCTGCAACCTCTGTCGGCGTGAGCGCGCCCGAGAAAATGGGCACCCCCAACTCCCGGCAAGCCTGGATGACCTCCGGGCGAAGGCCCGGCGTGACGATGAACGCGGCTCCCGCGTCGACTCCCTCGCGTGCCGTCTCGGCGTCGAGCACCGTGCCGAGCCCGAGGAGGATACCGGGGAGTTTCTGGGAGACCTCGGCCACCATCGCCAGGGCGCCCGGGGTCGTCATCGTGAGCTCGATCGCGTTGAGTCCGCCCGCCGACAGGGCGCGGGCGCAATCCAGGAGGGCATCCGGGCCGTCAGCCCTTATGAGGGCGACCACTTTCTCGGCCCTGATTCGATTGAGAACTTCGGCTTTTAACATGGGGATATTGGGGTTTAAGCTGATTATTCGGGCCCGGAATAGCCGAGGAGCTGGGACGCCTCATCGGCCACGGCGCGAACCTTCTCGGCGATCTCGGGGATGCGCTTCTCGGCCAGGCGGATCGCGGCCGCGGTGATCCCGATTGCGGCCACCACATGGCCGTCCGAGGAGAATATGGGGGCCGCCACGCAGCGCACGCCGATGTGGCATTCCTCGTTGTCCACGCTGTAGCCCCGCGCAAGGATCCCCTCGATCTCCCGCTCAAGGTCGCTGCGCCGGGTCAGCGTGCGCACGGTGTGCTTGTAGGGGGCCTCGGCGGCATGGAACTGCGGGAACTGCTCGCGGAACACATGGGCGAGAAAGATCTTTCCGGTCGAGGAGCTGTGCAGGTCTGTCAGGAAGCCGGCCGGTGACACGGCGCGCAGCGGGTGGGGACTGTCCTGCACCGCGATGATAAGCGCCCGCTCGTTGCAGGGGACCGCAAGGTGGGAGGTCTCGCTCGTCAGCACCGTCAACTTCTGGAGGAGGGGAAGGGCGACCTTCCGGATGTCGGTGCCCGCCAAGGCGGCGTTCCCCAGGTGGATCAGCGCGGGCCCAAGCCCGTAGCGGCCGTCGCTCTTGCGCACCAGGCCCTCGATCTGGAGGGTCGTCGTGATCCTCATCGTCGTCGTGACGGGGATGCCGAGCATGCGGGCCAGGTCCGAGGCCTTCAGGCCTCCGGGGTGGCCCCTAAGGAGCTTCAGCACCCGGCAGGCGTTGCGCAGGTTCGGGATCGTATAGCGTTCCAGGGAGGCGTTGGGGGAAGGCGCTTTCAGGGACGGTCGCATCAAGGCTTGGGATTGAAAGGTTGGGCTTTCCGTCAAAAAGGGGTATTTGTCGCAATCGTCGATTTTCTTGTTGCTGAGGATATGGTTCACCTATGAATTGCAAGTTCATTAGTGAACGTTAGGTTTGCCCCCTTCTTTTGATCCTCATGAAGAATGAAACGTACCTCGGGAACCTGTTCGGACTGACCGACCGCGTGGCCGTCGTCATCGGCGGAACCGGTGAATTGTGCGGCGCCATGGCCCAGGGCTTCGCCTGCGCCGGGGCTCAGGTGGTCCTCGTGGGCCGCAACCCCGAGAAGGGAAAGGCCAGGCTGGCAAGGATCACCGAGGCGGGTGGACGCGGTTGGTTCCACGCGGCCGAGGCGTCAAACAAGGCCGATCTCGAGGGTCTCCTGGCTGAGGTCCTTAAGAAATCCGGGCGGGTGGACATCGTCGTGAACGGGGCCGGCACCAATTCCCCGACGCCCTTCCTCGACATTAAGGAGGACGAGTTTGACCGGATCCTGCAGGTCAACCTGAAGTCGGTCTTCCTCGGGTGCCAGGTCTTCGGCCGGCACCTGGTGGCCGAGGGCAAGGGCGGCTCCATCATTAACCTGGGCTCCATGTCCGGGATTGTCCCCCTCTCCCGCGTGTTCACATACTCGGCCACGAAAGCCGCGGTCCACAACCTCTCCAAGAACCTCGCCCGGGAATGGGCCCCGCACCGGGTCCGCGTCAACACGCTCGTGCCGGGATTCTTCCCGGCGGAGCAGAACAAGAAGGTCCTGACTCCAGAGCGCGTCGCGAGCATCATGGGGCACACCCCGATGGGCCGCTTCGGTCAGGCGAACGAGCTCGTAGGGGCGGCGCTCCTCCTGGCGAGCGAGGCGGCGGGATCCTTCATCACGGGCACCGAGATCGTGGTCGACGGCGGATTCAACGCCATGAGTCTATGAGCGCCATCAACCGATTTCTCTTGGAACACGGCCTGACGATCGCGGGCAACCCCTGCGTGAGCCCCGACTTCTGCCTTGATTGGAAGGGCCTCTCGGCGCGCCTGGGCTCGGATGACCCGGCAATAGCCGAGCACCCGAAGTCGGGCTTCACGACGGAGGCGGGCCGGTGGGCGCTCATGGAGGACCTGACGAGCGGCGACTGCGCCTGGCGTCTCGAGCCTCACGGAAAGGCGGATCCTAAGGGCGCGCTCGGGGAAGGGGTGGAGGGGAAGGGGGCCGTCTATTTCCCCGCGAGCTGGGAGAACCTGCTCCGCCTCAAGAATCTCGTGCAGGAGCACGACCCAAACTCGACGATTTTCCCGACGACCGCAGGCCGGCTCGGGAGCGCGACGCTCGGGATCGGGGCCCGCTTCACGACGCTCCACTGGCCTGCCGTCGAGTGGGCCATGAGCGCGCTCGAGCTCGGCGTGACAGCCAACCAGAACAGCATCCCGAGGGAACTCGTCTATGATGTGGACGCGATGCTCGAGAACCGCCTGGACACGGTGCCCTTTCCCTTCATCGGAACGAATGTGCCCGAGGGGCACCAGGGCCAGAGCGTCGAGGGCATGAGCCATGGATCGGTGCTCTCCAAGCTGAAGACCGGGTTCCACCGGCGCAGGATAGCGTGGAGCTTCAATGCCGACCACCAGCCGATCGGCGGCGTCTTTGACGCCCGCGAGGAAGCCCTGGTGAAGGGCTGCCTTCTCGCAAGCTACATCACCTTTGACCTCTCGCCCGAGCTGGCGATGAAACGTCCGGCGGCGATCACGGACATAGACCCGGCGCTAATCGCCCGCATCCGCGAGCGGGTGGGGGCCCTGGGCCTCACGTTGGAGGCGGGCGCCCTGGAGTCGCTCCTGTGCTCGGTTTGGCCCGCCGTCCAGAAGATGAAGCGGCGCGACGAGAAGTACCGGGCGGCGCGCGAGCGCGCGTTCTCGACCGCGGCCGGCCGGGGCTACCTGCGTGAACTCTCCATTGATGAGCTCCCCGGCCTCACCTCCCCGGGGACAACGGCCGTCATGCTGGCACTCTGCGAGGCGCTCGAGATGCCGGTCAACTTTGTCGCCCCGGCCTTCGGCTTCCAGAAAAACATGCCGTATCCCGACAATGCGGAGCTGAGAGCCCTGGTGGAGCGCCAGTGGCAGGTGGCGCGGAAATTCGGGGTCTCGATCGGTTTCCATTCGGGCTCGGGGAAGTCGGCGGAGAACTACCGGGTGATGGGCGAAGTGACGGGCTGCCGCCTCGAGATCAAGACGAGCGGCCGCTACACCTATGAGATGGGGGTGGCGCTGTTCCGCTCCGGAAACCGCTGGGACCAGGAGCTCTGGAGGGACTGGTACCGCTTCACCCTTGAACTGGCGCTCGCGGGCGCGTTCAGCCCGGACCCGACGGAAAGCCGGATGGCCCGAACCTTCATCACGACCTCGCTCGGGTCGGCCGCCACCGCGGCCGTGTTCAACTCGCCCGCCGCATGCCGGAGGGCGCTTGAGGCGCTCGCCCCAAGCCCGGAGCACATGTTCTTCTTCGAGTACAACTTCCTCTTCGTCCTGGCTTCCGGCGGCCGGGCGGAAAAGGGGGCCCTCGGGTCCCATTCCCCGGCGGGTTACGTCCAGCGGGCCCGTTTTTACGCGATCAGCGCCGAGGCGAGGCTCCTTTTCTCGAAGGGCATCGCCTCCTACATCGTGTTCCTTGCCGAGCACACGGGCCTGGTGGGGGCGGAGCGGTGCGCCGCGGTGCGCAGCCTCCTCACCCGGATACAGACCTACGACGAATTCCTGAACGAAATCTCCAAATGAAGCCCTTCATCCACGACGACTTCCTCCTGCAGTGCGATGCGGCGCGCGAGCTGTACCACCGCCACGCCAAGACGGAGCCGATCTTCGACTACCACTGCCATGTGTCGCCGCAGCAGATCGCCGAGAACCATGAGTTCAAAGACCTCGCCGACATCTGGATCGGCGGGGACCACTACAAGTGGAGGGCGATGCGCGCGAACGGGGTCGACGAGAGGTTCTGCACGGGTGACGCGTCGCCCCACGAGAAGTTCATGGCCTGGGCGGCCACGGTGCCGCACCTCTTGGGCAACCCCCTCTACCACTGGTCGCACTTGGAGCTTAAGCGCTACTTTGGCATCGCAGAGTTGGTCAACCCGGTGAATGCGCCGTCCATCTGGCAGAGGGCGAACGCGCTGCTGCCTAAGCTCAAGGTGCACGACATCCTGTCGGCCAACCACGTGGCCGTCATCTGCACCACGGACGATCCGGCCGATTCCCTGGAGACCCACGAAAAGATCCGTGCCTCGGGGCTAAGGACCCGCGTCTACCCGACCTTTCGGCCGGACAAGGCCCTGGGCGTCGCAAGCCCGGCCCTCTTCAACGCCTGGGTGGAGCGCCTTTCCGGGACCGCAAAGACCAAGATCTCATCCTTCGAGGAATTCCTGGGGGCCCTCAAGGCCCGGCACGACGACTTCCACCGGTTCGGGGGACGCCTCTCGGACCACGGCCTGGAGGCGGCCCTCGCCGCGCCCTGCACCGCCGCCCAGGCGGCTGCGATTTTCAAGGCGGCAAGGGGGGGCAAGTCGGCCGGCCCCGAGGAGGCGGCCCGGTTCGGGTCCTTCCTGATGCTGGAGTTCGGCCGATGGGATGCGCACCGCGGCTGGACCAAGCAGCTGCACCTGGGAGCCCTCCGGAGCACCAACACGCGCCTGCTCGCCAAACTCGGGCCCGACACCGGGTTCGACTCGATCGGGGACTTCCCCCAGGCCCGCTCCCTGGCGCGCTACCTGGACGCCCTGGACTCGACCGGCGAATTGCCCCGCATGGTGATCTACAACCTGAACCCCGCCGACAACTACGTCTTCGCGACGATGGCCGGCAATTTCCAGGACGGCTCGGTTGCCGGGAAGATCCAGTTCGGCAGCGGCTGGTGGTTCCTGGACCAGAAGGAGGCGATGGAGTGGCAGATCAAGGCCCTCGCGAACCTGGGCCTATTGAGCCGGTTTGTGGGCATGCTCTCCGACTCGCGAAATTTCCTCTGCTACACGCGCCACGAGTACTTCCGCAGGGTCCTGTGCAACGTGCTCGGCTCCCAGATCGAACGGGGGGAACTTCCCGGCGACACGGCGATGGTGGGGGAGATGGTGCGGCGCATCGCCTTTGGCAACGCCCGGAGTTTCTTCGGGCTCGAGGTCGACCCGTCCTTCGGCTGACCCCCCCCCGGGGGGCTAACCGAACGCCTTCTGGATCTTCTCGGCAGCCCACGGAGGCGGGCGCACGGGGCGACCGCTCTTGTCCACAAAGGCGTGGACCGAGGTTCCGGTCACCAATAGCTCGTCGCCCCGGCGGACCTCGTACTCAAGCCGGATCCTTAGGAGAGGCCGCTCCCTTAGCGTCGTGATGACCAGGACGGTGTCATCATAGGTGGCGGGCTTCAGGTACTTCGCGGAAATCTCGAGCACAGGCAGCCGGAAGCCCTCCTCCTCAAGCTGGCGGTACGGAACCCCGATCTCCTTCAGGAGCGTGGTCCTCCCGACCTCGAACCAGGGAAGGTAGTTGGCGTGGTAGACGATGCCCATCATGTCGGTCTCGGCGTAGCGGACCGTCACCTGGACCCGCGACTGGATCATCCGGCGTCCTCCGCCGGGGCGAAGAGCGTGGAGGCGTTCTCCTCCCACCGGTTGCGCATGGCCCAGACCCGGCCGGCAACGCCCAGGCGGCGGCGCAGGGGCTCGTCGTGGATCAGCTTCTCAAAGGCGGCCGCGAGCTCGGCGGGCCGATCGGGCGTCACCAGGAGGCCCGTGACCCCGTCGCGCACGGCCTCCGACACCCCGCCCACCTTGTGGGCCACGATGGGGAGCGCGTGGGCGGCCGCCTCCAGGTACACGAGGCCGAACCCCTCGACGGAGATGCCGTGGGTGATGCTCGTCAGGGCGAAGATGTCGGCCCTCTTGTACACGTCGGCCAGCTCGGAGTCGGGTATGTTCCCGAAGAAGCGGACCGTCAGGGCGGGATCCTTGGCGGCCTGGGAGCGCAGGTAGTCCTCGTAATGACCCTTGTTGCAGCCGCCGACGACCCAGTACTCGATCTTCCTGCGGACCTCGAGCGCGAGCATCTGGAGCGCCTTAAGGGTGACCAGCTGACCCTTGCGGGGGTGGAGCCTGCCCACGGTCAGGATCACGATCTTGTCCTGGGTCCGCGCGGTCCTCTCGGGCACGACCGCGAAGTCGGAGCGAAGGGCGCCGGGCGTGAGGAAGATCTTGTCGGCGGCATTGGGAAAGCGCTCCAGGAGGAGCTCCTGGGTGTAGGTCGTCAGGGTGCTCACCCGAGTCGCATGCTGGATCAGCCGGCCCGCGAGCCATCGCCTCAAGGGGCTCCGGGCAAAGTCCAGGATCTCGGTGCCGTGAAAGGTGAGGACCAGGCGCCTGGGCCGGAAGGCCTTGAAGAACTGCAGGAGCATCATCGTGAGCATGGGGCCCGGCTCCGGCAGGTACACGGTCGCGTTGCGCAGTTCCCGGCGCCTGAGCACGAGCTGGCGGGCGAGCTTGAGCTGGCAGATCAAGTCGTGCGACCCCTTCAGGGGCAGCCTGCGAATCCTAAACGGCCACTTCTTCTCGATGCTGGCCGGGGCGGACTGCGCCCACACCTCCACGTCATATCCCAGGTTCGCCGAGGCCTTCGCAATTTCCTCAGCGAAGGTGGCTATACCTCCGCTGATCGGGTAGAACTCATGGGTGATGAGGAAGAGGGGAGAAGAGGGCTGGACAATTGAAGGTGCGCTCATTGAGCGGGTTGTACATGGAGGGTAACTCCCGGGATCGGTCCTTATCAAGCATGCTTACTGTACCCATCAGATGCAAATCGTTCCTAATAAACGGGGTTTTCCCGGACTTGACCGGGGGGTAGGCCCCCAAGAAATAGGGTTTACTTTATGGGCCGCCGTAACATAAAAAGAACGACCAATGCCAGACCCAGTACAATCTAACCCGGGCGGAAACAAGGCGTTAACGCTTGCCACCAAGCCGTTTGCCCCGGAAGAGGAGGCAGCACTCAGGGAGGCGCTCAAACGCTGCTCCCCCTCGACATTTGAGGCGGCGGTGCAATTCCGGAAGACGGGCAATGCCGATCATATGCCCGCGGTGGTGATTGGTGTCATCGAACGCTTTGTGGAGCCCGACCTCCGGGCGAAGCTCAAGGATGCGGACGACGACCTGCGCCTGATCGAGGACCTGGGCATCGATTCCCTCACGATGATGGAAATCGTGATCCTGGTTGAGGATGTCCTTCAGCTTTCGATCAATAACGACGAGCTGCGGAACCTGAGGACGGTCGGCGACGTGAAGACGTTCATCGACTGCAAGATTCGCGGGCTGCCGCTGCCGCGCCCGACCAAGTTCCTTCCGATCGAGCACATTGCCGCGGTCATGCCCGTGCAGCCCCCGTTCCTTTTCATGAACGAGGCCTCCGTGAGCTCCACGGGCGCCAACGGGAAGTACAAGATCACGGGTCAGGAGTTCTTCCTCCAGGGGCATTTCAAGGACAACCCGGTGATGCCGGCTTCGATCATGCTCGAGGCCCTGGGCCAGCTCGCCGTCCTCTTCCTGATCGAGGGGGCCCCCACGGAGCCCGGCAAGGCGATTGGCGCCAACACGATCTTCTTTACCGGTTGCGAGGGCGTAAGGGCCCACCGCATGTGCAAGCCGGGCGACATCCTGACCCTCTCCATTAAGCCCAAGCGGATGAAGATGCCGCTCGCGACCTTCGAGGGCGCGATCCGGGTGGGGCAGGAGAAGGCCGTCATTGCCGAGGACATCACGCTTACTTTCGCCTATGTTGAATCAGCAGCTGCGCCGGTGGCCGTCGAGGGTTCCGCGCAGGCCGCTCCAGAGGGTGCACATCCGGCGAACCCGCCTCTCCGGGTCGCCATCAACGCCTAATATTGACCGAGTCGTGACGTGTGTCACGATGGGCCGGGCAGCGGGCCCCTAGAGCATGCCCAGAGTCTTCATCACAGGCCTCGGTTTTGTAACCAGCATCGGCAACGATGCTCCCTCCGTCGCGGCCAGCTTGCGCGAGATGCGGCACGGCTTCGAGCTCTACCCGCCCTTCCAGAAGCCTGAGATCTCCTGCAAGGTGATCGGGACCATCAAGGGGTTCTCGACCGACTCGGTGGACCCGGAGGACTGGACGTTCCCCGCGAACTATTCGATCAAGCGGGAGACGATCCGCTCGATGGCGCCCCACGGGCTCTACGCCCACTGCGCGATGATCCAGGCCGTGGCCGACGCTCGCCTCTCGGAGGGGGATATCTCGAACCCCGACACCGGGCTCTTCGCGGCCTCGGGGGGCTCGCCGATGCTCACCTATTACCACCATGAGCGGATGCTCAGGCTCGGGCCCGCCCGGTGCTCGCCCCTCGGCATCGTGGCCTCGATCGTGGGCACGCTCAATTTCAACCTGGTGGCGTCCTTCAAGATCCAGGGTGCCTCCTGCGGGTTCTCGTCGGCCTGCGCGTCCTCGGCGCACGCGCTCGCCTACGGCTTTGACGAGATCTCCCTCGGCCGGCAGAAACGGATGTTCATCGCCGGCGGTGAGGATGGGAACCGCGACGCGATCCTGCCCTTCGCCGGGATGAGGACCCTGTCGCTTCAGACCGACCCGAACCTGGCCTCTCGCCCCTTTGACGTGGCGCGCGACGGGTTTGTCGGGACCGGGGGCGGGGTGGTGGTGGTCCTCGAGAGCGAGGACGAGGTGGCGCGCCGCGGCGTGAAGCCCTACTGCGAGTTGGCCGGTTGGGGCCAGGCCTCCGACGGCTACAACGTCGCGATCTCTCACCCGGACGGAACCGGCTCCAGGACCGCGATGGAGAACGCCTTCAAGTCGGCCCGGATCAGGGCCTCGGAGGTGGACTACGTGAACGCCCACGCGACCTCGACCCTGATCGGCGACATCTCGGAGGCCCGGGCCCTAAAGGGGGTCTTCGGGGAACTGGGCGTGCGTCCGGCGATCAGCAGCACGAAGGCCCTGACGGGGCACGGGCTCTCGCTGGCCGGGGCGATGGAGACCGGCTTCTGCGCCCTGGTGATGCGCGAGGGCTTCATCCCCGGCTCGGCCCATATCACCCACTTGGACCCCGCCTGCGAGGGCCTGAACATCCCGAGGGCGACGCTCAACCAGGCGCCCAACGTGGTGCTCAAGAACAGCAGCGGATTCGGCGGGGCCAACGTCGCGCTCCTGATGAAACGCGCCTGAATGGTCCCGCACCGGGATAGCCAGCCCGCTCCTCGAGTCACGCCTTGCAAACCGGCCCCGGGCTGTTCGCCTTGGGTCCAGAGCGGGGGCCTTTTCGCCGGTCCCAAAACCGGTCGCACACGCGCCCCCGCCCCCTAAGCCATGTCCAAGATCCGAATCCTAGTCCTGACCTCAAGCACCGGCGGCGGCCACGACGCCCGCGCGGGGGCCTTCGCGGACTGGTGCTTCCAGCTCTACAAGCACGACGTCGATGTCCGGATCGAGCAGATGCTCGAGAAATCGTCGGTCTTTAACCGGGCGGGGGTCAATTTCTACAACAAGATCCAGGCGAGCGCCCCCTGGGTCCACAAGGCATTCTACGCGTTTGTCGAGCTGCAGAGCATCCTCAACAAGAGCACGGTCTCGTTCGGCCGGCGCTACTATGTGAACGTGCTCAAGGAATACCGGCCGCACCTGGTCCTGAGCGTCCACGACTGCCTCAACCGGGGCTACTTCCAGCTCGCGAGGAAGGTCCTCGGTGCCGACAAGGTGACGTGCGCCACCTACTGCGGCGAGTTCTCGGGCGGGTGGGGCTACTCGCGCAACTGGATTGAGCCGACGGTGGACCTGTACTTCTCGCGGACTCCCACGGCGCAGGACTATGCGGTCAAGAAGGGCATCGCGCCCGAGAAGGCCAAGGTGCGCGGCTACCTCATGCACCCGCACGCGCACTTTGAGAACGTGGCGCCCCAGGACCGGGGGATCTTCCGAGAGGAGAAACTCGGCCTGCGCCCGGACCGCTTCACGGTCTTCCTGGCCACCGGGGGCAACGGGGCCAACAACCACTTCGATCTGCTTCCCGCGCTCGTGAAGCGCGCCGACCGCTGCCAGGCGATCGTCATCTGCGGCAAGAACAAGCAGGCCTATAACGACCTGGTCCACTGGCGGGCCAACCATCCCGAGTTCAACTGCTACGTCGAGGGGTACTCCGAGGTCGTTCACCTCCTGATGCAGGTGAGCGACGTGATCGTGACCCGCGGCGGGACGACGACCTGCGCCAAGGCGCTCCACTTCAAGTGCCCGATCATCTTCAACGCCTTCGGCGGCATCATGCCCCAGGAGGAGCTCACCTGGAAGTACCTGAGGAACGGGGCCGCCTCGGACAAGATCGAGTCCGGGAGCGACTTCGACCGCATCATCGGCTCGTGGCTCACGAAGCCCGAGGACTACATCCGCATGCGCGACAATTTCCTGAGGCTGCGCTCGGAGGAGGACCCCACGGTCCTGATCGACGAATTGGTGGGGCTTGCGGCCACGGTGGCAGAGGAGAAGCCCACGCGGCTCCCCTTCAAGGCGCATTCGGTGCCCCCCTTCACCTGGGTTTTGTGACCTCGATGAAGGTGGTGACGACCGGCCGGCCGGCGCCGTAGCACCAGTTCTCCCGGGCGAAGTCGGGAGTGTTGCGCGCCGAGGTCACCGGATACGGCCGGAAGAGGGTCTCGATCTCCTGCTGAGAGAAGTACCGCACGCCGTTCGAGTAGGGCACGGGCTCCGGCGCGCAGTCGGTCGTGATCAAGAGGCGCCCGCCGGGGGCTAATACCCGGTACATCTCCTCCAGGCCCCGCTCGACGTTCGGGACATGCTCGATCACGGAAAGGGAGACGACGCAGTCAAAGGAGGCGTCGGGGCACCTCAGGCGGGTCAGGTTCAGGTTGCGGACCGGGACCCGGGCCTTCCTGTAGACGGCCAGCCAGTCAAAGAAGGGAGCCTCGGTGGCCTTTGCCGGGGCGAGCCCAAGGCGCCGCTCGAAGCTCTTCACAAGGCGCCTAAGGATCAGGTCGGAGGCCGTCAGCCGGTAGCCCGATGCCGCGAGCGCCAGCGGCAGGTAGGTGTTGTAGGAGCCCGTGTCGAGGACGCTCGATCCGACCGGGACCGACCGGACCGCCTCCAACACCCGGGCCAGCTCCCAGTCCCTCATGCGGATCGGGTGCCGGTAGCTGGAACCTACAAAATTCCTCACGGTGTCGTCGTAGCGGGCGAGCAGACCTGCAACGTCTGCAGTCAGGTCGCTCCGGCGATAGTAATTCATTTAGAGAGGCTTTAAACGCATCATAGCGGAACCCTTCCCGCGAGCGAAAAAGGGGGGCGACTAGAATGAACGGAAGAATCTTTCCGAGGGGGGCACAAGCGGTTTACCCTTTCCCGGAATTGAACTCCGACGCACCCGCAATCACCTACCTCTTCACGACTTTCCCGAAGACGACCGAGATGTTCCTGCAGCGCGAGATCGCGGCCCTTAAGGCGCGAGGGGTACGGCTGAAGGTCTACTCGATGTGGGGCGGCGGCGGCATGTTCCGGGGGATCGAGGTCGAGTCCTTCAACAAGTGGAGGCTCCTGGAGCTCTTCTGGCTGATCCCCTACGAGACCTGGAGGAAGCCGGACATCATGAAGCAGCTCCTGAGGGGACTGGCGACGCGCCGGGCGCCCTCCTGGCTCAATTTCTGGGAGAACATGCTCGGCGCCGGCTTCGCCTGCATCTACGGGCGCTCGTTCCGCAAGGACCCGTCGGCCCTCGTGCATGCCGCCTGGAGCGGCGCGCCGGCCACGGCGGCGTGGCTCCTGTGGCGCATGAACGGCCACCGGTACTCCGTGGGCGCCCATGCGTACGATGTCTTTGAGCACGGGGGCGACTGGTGGCTGGTCGAGAAGCTCGAATTCGCGGTCCTGGTGCACACGTCGACCGAGCTGGCGCGCGACGCGCTCGTCGCCCGAGGGATCGATCCCGGCAAGGTCGTGTGCATCCGCAGCGGGCTCGACCGGCTGCCGAGTGTGAAGCCGCTCCACGCCTCGCGGGTCCCGCTTCACATCCTCTCCGTCGCGCGCCTTGTGGAAAAGAAGGGTCTCGACCGTCAGCTGAGGATCTACGCGGCCCTGAAGGCCGCGGGCGTGGGCTTTGAGGCCCGGATCGTGGGCGACGGGCCGCTCAGGCAGAAGCTTGAGAAGCTCGCCGGCCACCTGGGGCTTGCCGACACGGTCACCTTCGCGGGCCCTGTGCCCTCGCACGAGGTGTGGGACCACATGGACTGGGCGGACGTCCTCCTGCACACGGGGGTCGTGGCGCCGAGCGGCGACCAGGACGGCCTTCCCAACGTGATCGGCGAGGCGATGGCGGCGGGGGTGCCCGTCGTGACCTCCCCGACGGCGGGCACGACCGAGGCCGTGACGGACCAGGTGACGGGCGTCGTGCTCTCCGTGGAGTATCCCGAGGCCTGGGTCCCGGTGCTCCGCCGGATCTCCTCGGACGACGCGTACTGCGAGGCGCTCCGGGCTGCGGCCCGGGCGTGGATCGAGGCCCATTTTGACGTGAGGGCCAACACCGACAAGCTCCTGAAGCGGCTCGAGGCGGCCGCAGCCGGATGATCCTCTTCGACACCACGAGCGCATCCTCATGGAAGCACGCCTCTGGGCTTGCCCGGGTGAGCCGCCGCCTCCTGGAGGAGCTCGGCCCCTCGGCCCGCGCCGCCCGCTGGCCCGACCTGGCAACGCCTTCCTCCGCCTCGGACTGGATCCTGACCTCCGAACTCTTCTCCGAGGCCGAGCGGCCCGGGATCGGGGCCTTCCTGGACAGGCGCCCCTGCCGGATCGCGGCCATCTACCACGATGCGATTCCGATCAAGCACCCCTCGATCACGTGGCCAAAAAGCGTGGAGCGCCACCCCGCCTACATGAAGCTCCTTGCCCGCTTCGACCGGGTATGGGCCGTGTCGGCGGCAAGCCGCGACGAATTGCTGGGCTTCTGGAAATGGCAGGGGATAGCGGCGCCCCCGCCCGTGGAGGTGCTCCCGCTCGGGGCCGACTGGCCCAATTTCCCGAGGGCCCGCGCGGGCGTGGGCTCCCCGCCCACGGCGCCAAGGATCGTCGCCACGGGTATCCTCGAGCCGAGGAAGAACCAATCCGTACTCCTCGATGCGTGCACGGCGCTCAGGCTTGAGGGCCTCGAGGTCGAGCTCCACCTGGTCGGCCGGGTGAACCCCCATTTTGGCGCCCCGATCGCGAAGCGCGTCAAGGCGCTTTCCGCGCAGTGGCCGGGGCTGCGCCACCACACGGACCTGGGCGACGCGGGCCTTGCCGCGCTCCTGCGCTCGGCCCGGGCGACGGCGTTCCCGTCGATCGCCGAGGGATGCGGGCTCCCGCTCTTGGAGTCGCTCTGGATGGGGGTGCCCTGCCTCTGCAGCGACATCGCCCCCCTGGTGGAGAACGCCGCAGGGGGCGGCTGCCTGGTCGTTGCCGGCAACACGCTGGAGGGCTGGAAGCAGGCGATACGGAGTGTCCTGACGGAGGAGCCGCTCCACGCGCGCCTCGTGGCCGAGGCGTCGTCACGCGAGCTGCCGACCTGGGCCGGCGCCGCCTCGATCCTGCGCGAGGCCTTGGCCTAGGTCGCCCTAGAGTTTCTTGGCCGCGTAGGCCATCGCGGCGGCGATCTTCTCAAGCTGCTCGTCGGTGTGCATGGCCGAGACGGCGGTTCGGATCAGGTCCTTGCCTGCGGGGACCGCGGGCGAGGTGGCCATCACCGTGAAGACCCCCTTCTCAAGAAGGGCCTTCCAGAAGGGGTAAACGCGCTCCTTCGAGCCGAGGACGATCGGGACGGCCGGCGTCTCGCTTTCCCAGAGGTCGAACCCCATGCCCTTGAGCATCGCACGGTATTTCTTCGTGTTGGCCCAGAGGCGCTCCAGGTGCTCGGGCTCCGTCTGCATGATCTCAAGCGAGGCCTGGGCGCAGGCGGCTTGGCTCGGGCTGATCGCGGCGCTGAAGATGGTCTGCTTGGAGTGGGTGCGCAGGAAGTCGATCACTTCCTTGGAGGCGGCGACGAACCCCCCGGTGCTGGCCAGTGATTTTGACAGGCTCCCGCAGATCAGGTCGACGCTGTCATTGAGCCCGAAGTGGTCGACGGTGCCGCGCCCCTGGCGCCCGAGGACGCCAAAGCCGTGGGCGTCGTCAAGGACCGTGAAGCAGCCGTGCTCCTCGGCGATCTCGCAGAGCTCCGGCAGGCGGGCGATGTGGCCCTCCATCGAGTACACGCCCTCCACCACGAGCATCTTCGGGGCGGCCGCGTTGGTCGTGGCGATCACCTCGCGCAGGTCCTCGGGATTGTTGTGGGAGAAGCGCTCGACGGTCGCGTTGGAGAGCCGGATCCCGTCCCAGAGGCAGGAATGGACGTTCTTGTCGGCCAGGATGATATCGCCCTTCTGGGCGAACGCGGCGACGCTCGAGAGGCAAGAGAGGTATCCGGCCGAATGGATGTGGCAGGCCTCGCGGCCGAGGAAGGTGGCGATCTTCTGCTCGAGCTCCAGGTGGTACGTGCGCGAGCCGTTGGAGGGACGGGCCCCCGTGGTGCTCGTTCCCCACTTAAGCAGCGCGGCCCGGCCGGCCTCGATCACCTTCGGGTGGAAGGAGAGCCCCAGGTAGTCGTTGCTCGAAAGCATGATCATCTCCCGCCCGTCCAAGTGGATCGTGGTCCCCTTCTGGGCGTCCATGGCATGGTAGAACGGCGCATACCGCAGCCGCATCTTCGTCGAGTAGTCGTCGCTGCAACGCCCGAGAATCGGCTTCTTGTTCTTCAGGAAAAAAGTGATCGCCATGCGGGCCCGAAGGTAGGGGCGGGGTGGGCGTTTGCAAATGCAAATGACAATCCGCTAGGGCTCAGAAGATCAACGCATTCCAATATTCTCATGCGTTTCGCCTGAGCGACTTCATCCACGCGAGAAGCTCGCGGGCGTAATCCGGCCATGCCTTGAACCTCCGCCTTCGGGCGGCCTCCTCAAGGGCGGAGAGGGTCGGGGGCGAGGCCAAGAGGCCCTCGATCGCCCGGGCAAGGGCCGGGGCTCCGGCCTCTCCCAAATCGACGCAGCCCCCGCCCTGGGCGATTTCTCCCAAGGCTCCGGCCATGCGGCACAGGCACGGCTTTCCCCGCAAGAGGCTCTCGGCCACCGGGAGGCCGAATCCCTCGGCGAGCGAGGGATAAACGGTGAAGGAAGCGTCCCTGTAGGCCGCCTCGAGCGACGCCTCGTTGGCCGGGCCGTCGTACTGGAGGGGCCGGCCCGCCTTGCGCAGGGCGGCGATCCGCTTGAGCGCGGTTCCGCCGGTCTCAAGGTGGGCGAGCCCCACCAGGTGCAGCTTGAATTTGAGGCCCCGGGCCCAGAGCGCCTCGCAGGCCGTGAGGAGGGCCAGGTGATTCTTCCGGGCCTCGATGCTCCCGACCGAGAGGACGGTCGGCACGCCCTCGGGCCGCGGCCCGGCGGGTGAGGCGGGCGGGTCGATTCCCAGGGGGAGGGCCACGACCTCCGGGACGCGCTTGGCCCCAAGCCAGCTCCAGTACTCCAGCAGGGACTCGCGCGAGGCCTCCGACACGGCGGCTATGCCGTCAAACTGCAGGAGTTCCTGCAGGTAGGCGGGAAAGCGGGCCACGGTCCCGCGCGGCGTGAACTCAGGAAACTGGAGCGCGATCGCGTCGTGGAAGAGGGCGACCCTGGGACCGGCCGAGGCGGCGAAGAGCCGGGGGAGCGCGCGCGCAACGACCGGCGAAAAGATCTCGGGGACGAGGACGCCCTCGGGCGAACCCTCGGGGCTTGGGGGCAGGCAGGCGAGGGGATCCTGTCTCCTTTTCAGGCGGCGCATCCGCCCCCTTAGGCTCGCGGCAAGCGACCACTGGGCCCCGCGGCCCGTGGCCGGGTCGGTCGAGTCCAGGTTGCGCTCCTCATTTGGAACGAGGGGCCGCCACAGGCCCTCGTAGGGATCGAAGCAGACCGAGACGGCCTGGCCGGCCAGGGCCCCTCGCAGCGACCGGCACACGCGCTGCACGCCGGTGCGGGCCCGGGTGTGGCTCGTGTGGGACAGGTCGAGTAGGAGGGGGGGCGGCACGGGGCTTAGTTCCTGGAGCTTCCAAAGTCGCGGCGCCAAAGGGTCACCTCCTCGACCTTGCCGACTTGAGTCCAATGCCCGGGCATCTTCTTGTCCAGTACCCCCTGATCGGTGACCTCGAAGGGGAAGAGGACCGCGTAGAGCGGGCGGCCCGAGGCGCGGATCGCGGCGTCGACCTTGCCCACGTTTCCACTGTCGAGCGCGTCCCAGCGGACAAATGTAAAGGAGGTGGAGTACACCAGGGCCCCGCTTGCCTGCATGGTGAGGCAGATGGAGTCGGGGGGGAGGTTCTTCACCATCCAATCGGTTACCTTGGAGTACACGCGCTCCTCGGCGCCGACCGAGAAGGGGTGCAGGAGTTTCGTCTGGTGGTCGAGCGCGGCCGCGGCCAGAGAGAGGGCCACGACAAAGGCCGCGGGTGAACGGCCCGGATTCGCCCACCTGGGGACGCGCCTCAGGAGGGCCCGCAGGACGAGAAGCCCGCCGACCACCATCGCGGGGACGGCCGGCAGGAGGAAGCGAAGGTACCACCAGACCTCCTGGGTGTACCTGTAGGTGCTGTAGAACGCGGCGTAGGCGAGGATCCAGGTCGCAAGGAGCCAGCGGGTGCGGGCGGATTCCCCGCCCAGGAAGGGGAGCGCGAGGTTGAGCGCAACGACCGGCGTGAACAGGAGCGGGAGCCAATGGGCGTAGTGGGCCAGGGCCCCCGGCACGAGCGCCAGGGAGAACTCCCGGGTGGAGTCGCCGTAGCCCGTGGTGGCGAGGCTCCCATAGGCGGCCATGCTGTGGGCGCAAAAGAAGACGGCCCCCGGAAGCCCTCCCAGGGCAAAGAGGAGCCACCGGCGAGGGGACGAACCTAAGGCGATCGCCGCGGGGATGAACGCCAGGATGTTGGTCGGCCGGAGCAGGACATCGAGGGCGATGGCGGCGCCGGCCGCCAGAGCCCAGAGTGGGCGTTCGCGGCTCCGGAGCGCGGCGAGGATGGCCAGGGTCGTCCAAACGAGCGACGGCACGTCGCTCATGGCCACGAGCGACATGAAGAGGTAGAGGGGGCTAAGGGCCACCACCACCGCCCCGAGGGCGGCCCAGGGCTCCCCAAGCCCGAGGCGGCGGCCCAGAGCGAAGACGACCACAAGGCCGGCGAGCGAATGCAGGACCAAAACCAGGTCGCCGGCATGCTTCCAGCCTGCGAGGGGCTCGGCGGCAAGGATCAGGAGCGGAAGGCCCGCCGGGTAGGTCGGCACGAGACCCTTTCCGTCCCACGCCGGCCTGAAGCCGAGCGCCATGTAGAGTTTCGGCGGGGCGCTCGTTGGGGGGAACCCGGGCACGGTCCGGGCCTCCATGCGGAGGTGGCCCGAGGCGAGGAGCCGGGCGTGGTTAAAATAGCCCGAGGAATCCGATGCCCCCGCCACCGCCGCGACATTCCTGCACAGAAAGGAGCCGTAGAGGACCAGGGCCAGGAGCGCCACCGCGACGGCCGCGCGCCTCCACTGGGGGTCGACCTTGTGCGGCGGGGCGTCAGGAAAATCCATACTTGCTTTGCATCGGTTGGGAGAGTGGTTTGTCCCCTTTTAGTGGCTAGGTTCAAATCATTTCTTAAACGCCGACCCAACACGCTTAGGTGGCTCGCGTGCGGTTTCCTTGTCGCGGTCTTCATCTGGAGCACGGCGTTCTTCTACCTGCCCGGGCTCGGATTCACCTACCTCCTCCAGTTCGGATCCCAGCACCACAGCCGCTACCTGCCCGAGGTTAAGGCCGTGAACCATTACGAGATGCCGGACTCCCCGGGGTATGACTCGCAGTGGTACGTCCAGATCGCCCTGCATCCGCACCTGAAGGATCCGGTGCTGGCCAAGAGCGTGGACAGCCTGCCGTACCGGGCCCGCAGGATCCTCTTCGAATGGACGGCCTGGGCGCTCGGGGGAGGGGACCCCTGGCTCGTCATGAACCTCTTCGCGCTCCAGAACATCATCGCCTGGTTCATCCTCGCCGTGCTCCTCTTCCGGTGGTTCCCGCCCACCGACTGGGGTAACTGGGTCCGTTGGGGGGCCACGCTCTTCTCCTTTGGGCTCATCTTCAGCGTGCGGGGGGCTCTCCTGGACGGCCCGGGCCTCCTGCTCACGGCCATCGCCATGGCGCTCCTCGAGTCGAACCGCCCCTGGGCGGGCGCCGCCGTCATGGCGGTGTCGGGCCTGGGCAAGGACACGAGCATCCTGTGCGGCACGGCCCTTCCGCTCCCGGACCCCCGCAAGCGGGGGAGCTGGGCGGCCTGGCTTGGCCGAGCGGCGCTTCTCGTTCTCCCGCTTGCCGCCTGGATGCTCTGCCTGAGGCTCTGGCTCGGGCGCGGGGACGATATCGGCGACCGCAATTTCTCGTGGCCCTTCGTGGGCCTGGCCCACAAGGCGGGGGACACCCTCTCAAGCTTCATCGCCGAGGAATACCCGTACCCGTCGGTCGCAAAGCTGGACCTGCTGGTGCTCGTGGGTCTCGTGGCCCAGTTCCTGTTCTTTGCCTTCCGGATCCGCTGGCGCGACGCCTGGTGGAGGGTGGGAGCCACCTACGCCGTGCTCATGGTCTTCCTGGGCGACGCCGTCTGGGAGCACTACCCCTCGGCCGCGGCCCGCGTGCTGCTGCCCATGACGCTCGCCTTCAATATCC
>Ga0302266_10000375_pt1 | contig 45764 bp, 42 predicted proteins | sample III_Bog_E1_2_FD_194559 | JGI IMG/M metagenome (GOLD analysis project Ga0302266, IMG submission 194559) | Peat permafrost microbial communities from Stordalen Mire near Abisko, Sweden - III_Bog_E1_2 | ecosystem: Environmental > Terrestrial > Soil > Wetlands > Peat | place: Sweden: Abisko...
ATCACGTCCGCATGGTGGAACGCGATGCACTGCACGCCCCTGTCCACGAAATCGTCCAGCTCCTTGAACGACATCGCATCGATGTCACCTTGTCTCACCTGAGACAAAGTCGCTAATGTGAGTACTTCTCTCTTCGCTTCGGCAGGCACCTGCTCCGTGGGGTCCTGGAGATGATCTTCAGTCTGACCTTTAGGGACGGACTCGCCGGTCTGTGTGTTCATTTGGCTGTGCATTGTTTCTCCCCTTTCGGTCGCTCACTTTCTGTGGCGACGGTCTTCACGCTCTAAACCACGCACGGTGACCGAAACGCATGTGACAGGACTGCCGCGCCGCTGTGAATAATGGTTTGCCGCGATCACAGGTCATCCGCCGCGACTATCGCTAATTTGTCGCGGAGTTATTCCTTGCCGGTGTAAGGCCGCGCTCTTTGTAGACAAAGAGTGCCCCAGAACCAGCTAGTTTTTCGGCACTTAGTTAGGAAGTTGTTGGGTTACCGCGTTCTTCGTTAATGACTATATGACCGCCACCCAAGAGGTGGGGGACTTTATAGTTACTGCGTTGGGCCTACAACTGCACGATTAACAGAAGGAGCGAACAAAGAGAGTGGGACAGAATAGGTACGCACGTCCGGGGCAAGGAGACACTGACACAATGGCGATTTGTACTGATTTTCTCAGTGATTTCTCCAGATTGCTCATACAGCTAGTATACATTCATTTCACTGAAATTGGATAATTCGTAAGTTGGCCAAAACAGGCTACTTATAAAATAGATTTGTCAACAGATCAAGTGCTCGCAAAAATGACCGTTTGATGGTCTCGTATGCCTTGTTTTTGCACGGGGGGCAATCCCACCCCTGTGGCGGATCTGGCTGTGACCTGGGCTCCTCAAACACACCATAACTACCCCTGACATCGCCGGACTTTCCAGAAAACTGAGTATTGATATATGAAGTCGAAAGACTAAAAGGAACGAGAAGGACGGGTTATTTAGGGTAGATGTTGGATCAAGAGAAGGAGTTTTTCTCTGTGGCTGAGATTGCGGATAGATGGGTTTGCAGCAAGGACACAGTGATCAGAAAATTCGAAAATGAACCAGGTGTCATCGATATTAGTTCGACCCCGAAATCTACTGGACGGGGTAGGCGCTATCGGGTATTGCGGATACCCCGCCATGTTCTTCTGAGGGTGGAACAGAAGAGTCGGGTCGCTTAGTTTTTGCTGTTTCCTCCGCAGCGGCCTTCTGCCAGGAAGCCCTCACGTCGTCGTCGAGCGATTGCTGCTGCCTTTTGCACCATGCTCCGTAGTATTTTTCGGTTGTAGCCACGGAGTCGTGTCCCAGTGCTTTCGAGACCTTCCGAATATCGACACGCCCCAGCAGGAGTTCGCACGCAAAGGTGTCGCGGAATCTGTGACTGTGGCCATCTGGAATTCCCGCTGTGGCAAATACCCTTTTGAGGAGCCTTTGGAAGTAGGAGACGGCTGACCTTGCCTTGCCCTCGGCGCTCCAGAGAAAATAGGTCCGATTTTGGTTGGGTGTTCGAAGAATTTCTTCGCCAACCCATCCCGGAATCAGATTGTTGATTCCAACACCTGTTTTCGTGCGCTTCATAATAATTCGATAATCTCCACGATCTTCGGTCATCTGTGCTCGGGGAAGTTTGATAGCGTCCTGTATCGCCAGCCCAGCGTGCCTCTGAATCAGTATCAGTGTGCGGACACGCTGGGCGCAGTCCGCTGTGAAACCACACTTCGGTATTGCAGCAAAAATGCGGTCCATCTGGTCGGGGTCGAACGGCTGGGTCGCCACTTGTTCATCCTTCTTGATTTTGATTGGGCTTAGTTTCGCAGCGGGGCTCTTGACGATCCATCCAGCGTCTTCGCAGTAGCGAAAGAAGGAACGGAGCCGCTCTTGGTTGGTCCGCTTGCAAGTTGGGCGCTTGAAGTATTGGCTCCACTCCACCCGGTACTCAGTCAAATGTGGGAGCGTCACGTCCCGGATAAAAAGAATGTTTTTACGTCGGCAAAAGTCGAGGAGGCGGGATGTGGAGAGCTTTAGCTTGGAAATCGTCTCCCCATGCAGATTTTGTCCACGTTTCTCATCGAGAAAGCTCTTGATTGCGTCTTCAACGAGGACGGGTGCTATTGGCTGCGAGGGTGCAATTCCCAACTGTGCGTTTTCGTACTGCTGTTCGATGGCGCGGGCTTTCTTTTGCGCGGTCTCCCAAAACTGAGTGTCAGCGGTCTTCCGCGTTTTTCCCCACGCCAGCCAAACTGGGCAGTCGCATCGCTTATAGGTCCGCTCCTTTCTGTGCTCGCAGCGTTTTTTGTGTCGCTTGTAGAGGGTTATGCGCATTGCTGGCTCCTAATTAGCAATACCCACTTCCCTCGAAAAAGCAGTCGAAATTTGGAAGGAAAAGTCGGAGTCCAGCCGCCGCGGGTGTACACGGGGTGTACACGGAGCGTGCCCAAGAACAAGCAGGGCGCGCAGCCCATTGACAATAAAGAACTTGCGCGCCTTTTGAATCTGGTGGCGGCGGTAGGACTCGAACCTACGACCTACGGATTATGAGACCGTCGCTCTAACCACCTGAGCTACACCGCCAATCCGGAAATACGCGGAAGGAAACCAGGAACAGCCCGGAAGTGGGCACAGAGTCCCGCAGACGCGGGTGGGCGCGTCCCTAGTGCATTCTAAAAGTCGATGGAATGCAGTGTCAAACGAAGGCACTGTCGAATGCCGTATCCAACCGCACGGCGCCGAGTGAAATATGCGAAACTGGGCGCATGAAAGTCATCGCTGTGATTCCCGCGCGCCTCGCGTCTACGCGGTTGCCGCGCAAGATGCTGCGCGAGATTGCGGGCGAACCGTTGCTGGCCTGGGTGTATCGCGGAGTGCGGCGGTGTTCGTTGGTCGACCAGGTGATTGTCGCCACGGATTCGGACGAGATCCTGCGGTTCTGCGAGCAACAAGGTTTTGTCGCGCGCATGACATCGGCGGCGCATCGGTCAGGAACGGAGCGGGCACACGAGATTTCAACCGTCATTGCGGGGGACATTTATTTGAATGTTCAGGGCGACGAGCCGCTGACCCGGCCGGAGCACATCGAGAGCTTGATCGCGGTGATGCAAGGTCCCGAGGTCGAGGTGGGGACGCTGAAAACCGCGGCGGCAGAGTGCGACGTCGATAATCCGAGCGCGGTAAAGGTCGTGACGGATGCGGCGGGACGGGCGCTATACTTTTCGCGGGCTACGATTCCGCATGATCGCGATGGCGTGAAGCCGTGCTACTACAAACATCTTGGGTTCTATGGCTATCGCAAGGCCGCGCTTGATCAGTTCGTGCGCTGGCCGGAGTCCTCGCTGGAGCGCAGCGAGCGACTGGAACAGTTGCGCTTTCTGGAGAACGGGGTTTCGATTTACGTGGCGGAGACGCCGTTCGATACCGTAGGCGTCGATACGGAGGAGGATGTGCGGCGGGTGGAAGAGATGCTGAAATTGCAGAAGTAAGAAGTCAGATTGCAGAAGTAAAATCTTTAACGCGGGGTGCGCTGAGAAGATTTTCACTTCTGCAATCTGACTTCTGCAATCTCAGTGCGACTTCGCCCATGCTTCAGCGGCGGCTACTCGTTTTGTGATCGCGGGATGCGAGTGGAGGAGCCACTCCACCCAGCGCGATGGCGTTTTCTCTGCGAGATTCTGATCAGCCAACTTGTTCATCGACGAAATGAAGGGTTCGACATTGACCACCGACTCGAAGCAATAGCGGTCGGCCTGGCGCTCGTTGAAGCGCGAGTAGGCGTTGAGCGCAGGCATCAGCAAGAACGAAAGCACGGTCGCGACCAGAATCAGCAGGGGTAAATCGGCGAAATCGTACATGCCCGCGAACATGTGGCGGCGATCCACGGCGTAGTGCAGAACTTCGTTGGCCAGCCAGAAACCGAGGAGCGTAATTCCCGCCTGCACGAAAATACTTTTCAGGATGTGACGGTGCACGTGGTGGCCGAGTTCGTGCGCGAGTACCGCTTCGATTTCGTCATCGGAATAGTTGTCGAGCAAGGTGTCGGCAAGGATGATGCGGCGGGTTGCGCCGAGGCCGGTGAGCGCGGCATTGGCCTTCTTGCTTTTCTCCGAGAGATGCCACTTGTAGACGCCGCGCACGCGCGTGCCGGCCCGTTCGCTCAGAATAATCAGGCGACGCTTGAGTTCTTCGTTTTCCAGTGGTTCAAATTTGTAGAAAATCGGAAACAGTACCACTGGCGCAATTTGAGCAAGCAGCACCATGAGTCCGAGGAACACCGCCCACGCGATCAGCCACCAGTGCTGCGGGGACTGGCGCATCAGCATGTAGAGCAGTTCCACCACTATCGCGGCCATGACCAAGCCGATCAGAAAGCTCTTGCATTCGTCCCAGAGCCAGGAGCGAAGCTTCTGGTTGGAGAGGTTATAGCGGTGCTCCAGGCGGAAACCGTAGTACTCGAGCGGAGTTCCCAGCACTTTGCTGATCAGCATCAGCATCAGAACATAGAGGAAGACGGCGAAGGAGTAGTTTTGCGAAGCGCCAGCGCCGCGCTCGGCCAGATCGCGCAGCGTTCCGGTCCATCCGGTGGCCAGGAGCACAACCAGCAGTCCGAAGCCGAGCGCGAAATCGGCGATGCCCAACCACCGCTTGATGCGGTTGTAGCGGCGCGATTCCTCGGAATCGGCGAGAGTGATTTCCCTGGTGACCATGATTCTTGAGAGTTGTGACTATCCTATCGCGTCCGGGGGCTGGACAGAACGCGAAAGCGCCGGGCTGCCACGTCGGTGAGCGCCTCAGCCGTTTGCTTTCTCAGCCACCAGCATCGACTGCAGAATCTGATCCGAGACTTCCTTCACCGCCGCAGGCGAGTGCGACAGAAACAACGTGCTGGTCTTATCGTTCTCCCCAATCGACTTCAGAGTATCAAAATACTGCGTCACCATCACTAGCTGCATGACTTCTTTCGCCGAGGCTCCCTCCACCACCTTTTGGAACTGTTCAATCGAGGCCTGAAGGCCTTCGATGATGGCTTTCCTCTGATTTGCGATCCCCTGTCCCTGGAGAGCTTTGCTTTCCGCCTCGGCTTCGGCCTTCTTTACCACCAGAATTTTCTCGGCCTCGCCCCTGGCGTTCGCCGCCACTTGTTCGCGCTGGGCCGCGTTGATGTCGTTCATGGCCGACTTCACCTTGGCATCGGGAACAATGTCGGTGACTAGCACATTTACAATTTCGTATCCGAAGGTCGCCATGTCCGCATCCAGTTCCTGCTTGACCGCCGCGGCGATGCTCGATTGCGAGGCAAACACTTCGTCCAGCGTCATTCCCGGGACATGGCCCAGGATTACCTGCTCAACATAAGACTTGATCTGCGCCACTGGATCGGACAGTTTGTAATAGGCATCGTAGACTTTCTCCGGGCGCACGCGATTCTGCACGGAAATCGGAATAGTGACGAACACGTTGTCTTTGGTCTTCGTCTCCATGGTCAGAGTGATCTGATTTACGCGCAGACTGACCGTGCCCGTTACGGTATCGAAGAACGGCCTCTTCCAGTTCAGTCCGGGCTCGGCAACGCGAAGGAACTTGCCGAATCGCGTGATCACAGCGACTTCGGCCGTACGCACGGTGAAAAAGCTTCCCAGGATAAGGTAGAGCACAATGAGAGCGACAATTCCCACCGGAACCCATAACAGCTGATCCATTGGCTTCCTCCGCTTCTTAGTTGAAGCAAGCCAGATTATAACCCTCATTGTTTTCTTAGGTTCGTGGAAGTGCGTGCGGGATCGGGCAATGCGGGCATTCGTTGAAAACGGCTTGTATCTAGACCTGCCGCACGAAGCGCTCGCCGCTTTCAAGAATCTCTTCGACCAGTTCGGGTTTCGCCGCTTCCACATAGCAGCGCAGCATGCGTTCGGTACCCGAAGCGCGAAACAATACCCACGGGTCAGCGCCGTTGCCATATTTAGGAGCGTCGAGATAGAACTTCACGCCGTCGCGATTCTCCTTGCGCAGGATGGAATATGCTCCGAGCTTCGTGGTCTGCGGATCGGCGGCGCGGCGGATGGAGCCGTTTTTCATCTCATCGGAAATGTGCAAGTCGCGTCGGCCATAATAATGCGCGCCGAATTCGCGTTGCAGGTCGGCGACCAACTGGCCGAGCGGCTTTTCTTCTTCCGCCATGACATTCGCCAGCAGCAGCGCGTTTAAAATGCCGTCGCGTTCGGGGAGGAAACGACCGTAGCCGATGCCGCCCGATTCTTCTCCGCCAATCAGAATGTCGTGTTCCATCATCAGATCGGCGATGTATTTGAAGCCAATGTTGCACTCGTACAGCTTGCGTCCGTATTTGGCGGCGATGCGGTCCATCATGCCGGTGGTGTTGAAGGCGCGCACCACGTCGCCTGGCCACTTTTTGTACTCCAGCAGCCATTTCAGCAGAACGCACATGCACTTGTGCGAATCGACGAAGCTGCCGTCTTCCGCCACCGCGCCGATGCGGTCGGCGTCGCCGTCGGTCACCAGTCCAGCGTGGCATCTTTCTTTCACCACCGCTTCCTGTAGCAGCGCGACGTGTGGAATGATCGGTTCGGGATTGATGCCGGGGAAGAGCGGGTTCACTTCCTGACGAATCGCAACGTAGCGAATGCCGTGGGCGTCGAAGATGCCCGGCAAGACTCCGCGGCCGGAGCCGTACATCGAGTCAATGGCGAATTTGAAATTGGCGCGTCGTATGAGATCGAGATCCGCGAACTCTGAAATCGCCTCGACGTAGGCGGGCTTCAGATCGACTTCTTCGATTTTCGCAGCCTGCCCTTTGGGCATCGTTCCTGCGGCCAGTTGCTCTTCGATCGACTTCATGATCGCGGGCGTGGCCGAGCCTCCGAACTTGGCTTTGAATTTCACGCCATTCCAGTTCCAGGGGTTGTGGCTGGAAGTGACCATGACTCCGCCGGCGGCGCCGAGTTTCTTGACGTTGTAGGACACGGTGGGCGTGGGCACGTAATCGTTGGCCAGCCGCACGGGAATACCTGCGGCAGCAATTACCTCGGCAACAGCACGCGCCGCGCGGTCGGACAGGAAACGCGTGTCGTAGCCGATCACAATGCCGCGAGCGGCATCCTCATGTTTGAGTACGTAGCTGGCGATTGCGCCGGCCACGTGGCGTACGTTGTCAAAGGTGAAATCGTCGGCGATCAGGCCGCGCCAGCCGTCGGTGCCGAATTTGATTTGGGTCGGCATACGTTCTAAGCGTTTGGAACAAGGGCAGGCGACCGGTAGATCCTACTTTTCCCCTCCAGCTTCGGCACTTTCCAGCCGGCGACCTTGAGAGTTGAGTTATAGGAGATTTTCTTCCACCGCCCTTGAATCTCGTAGTCGCACCGAAATTGCCAAGACAGCCAACCGCTGCGGTAAATGATTCGAGTGTCGTGCGTGAGCAATTTTTCAACGGTCTCGCAGAAATGCTGGTCCAGCTTCTCCATCGAACCACCGTAATCGGCATCTTCAAACGGCAAGTACCAAAAATAGTTGCAATCGGCCCCTCCTTCGATTAGTCGGGCCCCGATCTGCGTTTCCGGGCGGATCCACAGCTCGAACAAATATTCAGCGCCGACCGCTGTCGGGAGGTCGATCCGAGTGTTCCGGGTATCCCCATCGCCCTGCGATACCGGCTGAACAACAAAGTCTGGAAGCAGGCGCTTCAACGTCTCGATGATCTTTTCCACATTTCACTCCAACCATCGGATTACTGCTATGTAAGTCTCTTCAACCCCTTCTCATCCAGATGCTTCACCACTTTGCCGACATCCTGCGACTGGTCGAGCGTGGTGATGAGCAGGGCGTCTTCGGTCTCGACAATCACCAGGTTGCTGACGCCGACGAGGGCAACAAATTTGCCGAGCGAGTGAACATAGTTATTCTTCGCGTGGTAGGCGAAACTTCCGGAGGCTGAGACTCGGTTCCCATCGGCTGGTTTCGACTTTGATACATGATGTTCGTGCAGCGCGGTCCAGGAGCCGAGGTCGTTCCATCCGAAATCGGAGGGCAGGCAGAAGATATGCGACTGTACTTCTCCCTTGGCCGAGCGGGGTTCGAGAACGGCATAGTCGATGCTGATGTTTTCGCACCTCGGATAAAGCTTGCGAAACGTGTCCGCGAACTTGCGCGTGCCATAGGCGGCGGCAATCCTTTCCAGCAGCACTGCGGTCTTCGGAAGATGCTCACGCAGCGCATTCGCCAGCGTGTCGGCGCGCCAGAGAAACATCCCGCTGTTCCAGAAATAGTTGCCCGCCTCGACAAACTGTCGAGCTCTTTCGAGGTCCGGCTTTTCGGTAAAGCGTCGCACGCGCAGCGAGCCTGGGTTACCGGATGTTGGAGTATCGGGCGCGCCAGCTTCGATATAGCCGTAGCCAGTTTCAGGACGCGTCGGGCGAATGCCCAGCACGACTATGTTTTCTCCCGCCGCGGCAATCTCGATGCCTCGGGTGAGAGTGGCGCGATATTCGGCAGGCTCGGCGATGACGTGGTCGGACGGAAACAGCCCCAGCACCGCATCGGGATCCTGCCGCAGCAAAAGAAATGCCGCCAGACCGATGGCGGGAGCCGTGTTCCGTCCCGCAGGCTCGGCGATGACCTGCTTTGCAGGGAGCTTCCTAAGCTGACGCAGAATGGCGGGGCGCAGATCATCGTTCGTAATTATCCAGAAACGACTCGGCGCAGCCATGGGCGCAAGGCGCGCGACGGTTTGCTGAATCATGGTCTGCTTGCCATCAAGCGCAAGCAGTTGCTTGGCGCGGCGCTTGCGGCTCAACGGCCAAAAGCGCGTGCCTCGCCCACCGGCGAGGATTACGGGATAGAAGTGTGGATTCTTGGTCACAGTGTTGACGTTTAGATTGTAGATTTCGAATGGAAGATTGGAAAGCGTCGGGATTACATCCTCGTCTTCGGCTCAGGCACGATCCCACTGGGCACACTGGCCTTCAGAAATTCGACTGCCCACTGCGGCCGCACCGTGAAGTCTCGCACGGCGGCCGGGATAACGACCGCGTCGCCTTTGGCCAGCGTCACCGGGTTGCAGCCCTGCGCCTCCACAACTCCGCAGCCTTCGACGGCAACCATAATTTGCACGGACAGCTTGCTCGAATCGTCTCGCTCAGACCCCGCGGTTGAGAACTCGTGCGGCTCTTTCAATTCGAACAGATCAACGTTGAAGTACGGCGCCGAAATCATTGCGGATCGCCGGTTCTTGCCGCCGTTGCTACCGACCGGCGCGGGCCGGATCACCTTGCCGGAAGCGGTGCGCTCCTTAACCGAGGCGAGACCGCGCTCCAGATGCAGCGGACGCGGGCGTCCGTAGTCGTAAAGGCGGTAAGTGGTGTCGGACTGCTGCTGCGTCTCGACGATTACAGAGCCCGGCCCCAGCGTATGCACCGTGCCGCCAGCCACGTAAATCATCTCGCCTTGATAGACGTTGATCCAGTTGAGCAATTCTTCGGCGCGATTCTCCTCGATGGATTGCCCGAATTGCCCCACGGTGACGCCGGGCTTCAGACCGAGCGCGATTTGCGATCCGGGCTTAGCGTGGGCGACGTACCAGCACTCAGTTTTGCCCCAAGGATCGCCGAACCGCTGCGCCGTGGCGTCGTCGGGGTGAACCTGCACAGAGAGTTTTTCCTCGGGAAACAAGAACTTCATCAGCAACGGAAAGCGCTGCGGGTCGCGCGCGGCCGTACCCACCAAGTCGGTGCCGAATTCCTTGCTCAGGTCTGCCAGCGATCGTTTCGCCAGCGGCCCGTTCGCGACCACGCAGTTGTCGCCGGTCAGCCAGGCTTCTCCGATGCGCTCGTTGAATTTGTGATTGGGGTAGATCGCGGAAAGATCGAGTGTACCCCAGGGGCGCGGGTCGAAGGCGGGCTGCATCAGGAGTGGATAGAGTTGGGTCATGGGAACAACGACTGGATGCTTAAATAGATGCTTCAACCAAGCTCAGCGGTCTTTGGAATGTTTGTTGGGACGCACATAGCCCCCTTTGAGAAACCTACCCCTTTTGTTTGAGTTCATCAAGGCTCTGCGGGATGAAGGGCCGCCGTGCCGGCGGCGTTTGCTCAAAGGTTGTAGGGATTGCCATCAGTCGGCGGGCTGGGGGACATTCCACTCGTAGGGCAATCCGCGCTCTGCCCGCAGGCGCTGCAGTTCGGCTTCCGCTTCGGCGCGGACTCGGTCGGCGAAGGCATTTGCGCTCTGCCGGTGCTCGGCGCCCAGCGCGGACAAGCGCACACGCAAGTAGGGCTGGTCCTCCTCCATGCGCCGCAGCAAACGTTCGGTACGGGCGATTTTCTCTTCCAATGTGATCATCATGAACGCAGACTCAGCCATGGGATCGGGCATGGGTTCTCTGGAATCCCAGCTGTACCTGCCCAGTCTCTACAGTGCCATAGCCGTGGCCAGCCGCAAGTTGCAAGCTGGATGCCGGGTGTCGGTGAATTGAGTCTTACGGAAGGGCGGCGTAACCTTGCAGTTTGGCGGGTATTTCTTCTTGCAGGCGGTCGGTCAGCCATTTATCAAGCTGATACTGCGAACTCTGCGGAACTTCGATGAAACGAATTCCCGCGTGGCCGGTTCCGTCGGTCCAGGCAACTTCGCCTTTCAGTTCGAGCGCAATGCTGGAATTGGGAAGCGTGAAGCGAAACTGCGCTGGCCCTTCCTTGGGCAGCTTCCCGATGATTCGGATGGCCATGCCTCCCTCGCTCACGTTGGTCACCGTCGCAGTCAGTTCCTGAACCGGCGGAAAACTAATCCGTAACGGCATGTCGACGGGGTGCCGGTAATACCGGCGCCGTTCCCGCACCATGAAATTGAGGGCGGCATTGAAACAGCGCGCCGCGTGCAGCGGAGTCAGCGGCTTCTGTAAGACGAAGTTGGCTCCCGTCTGAAAAGCCTGCTGCGTGGTCGTTTTCCCATTCACCACCGCAAACGATACCGATTTGCCATTGCTATGGGACTGCCGGAGAGTCTTCAGAAGGTCAAACCCGTTGGGCAGGTCGTCGCAGTCGATGATGACCGCATCGAACTTACGCTTCGTCAGCAAATCCGTGGCGGGCAGGATCTCCGCGCAAACCTGGACGTCGACCGAGAGCTTCTCCAGTGCCGGACGCAGCACTCCGAGCAAAGCAGCGTCCCTGCTGACGAGAAGCGAGTCCAGATTCATAGCACCTTCGATACTAGCGGTTAAGGCCACGTTAACAAAGTGACCTTAGTGTTGGGTAAAGAGGTTCCCCGTCCCCGCAGAACCCGGCATCGTGGCGGGCAATCGCCGCTAATCATGTTCGCAAATCGCCTTCCGCCAAGCTGGAAAGTGAAAAATGACTCGTTTCGTTCATTTTTCGGTGGATTCTCAGGCCGTCGCCCGCGAAACTGTGTTCGTGGGCGAAATCGCATACCTGTCGCTGGGCTCGAATCTGGGAGATCGCGCCGCCAACCTGCTCGCGGCCGTCGAACAATTGCGAGCAGCAGGCCGCGTGCTCGCCGTCTCCGCGCTCTATGAAACTCAGCCGGTCGATGTCCCCGACCAGCCCTGGTTTCTGAACTGCGCGCTGGCCGTCGAGACGCAGAAGACGCCGCGCGAGCTGCTCCAGTTTGCGCTGCGCATCGAAGCCGACATGGGCCGTCTCCGCACGCGCGAAAAGGGTGCGCGCCAGATTGACATCGACGTCGTGCTGTTTGGCAATCAAGTCGTGGATGAGCCCGGCCTGAAGATTCCGCATCCCGCCATGCACCAGCGGCGTTTTGTCCTCGCACCGCTGGCCGAGATCGCTCCCGACGCAACGCATGGCGGTCTTGGCAAATCAGTGCGAGAACTTCTGGCGGAGTTGGCCGGCGGGCAAACGGTGCGGCGCTTCTGAATGCCTCCGCTGCTTACTTAGGGACCGACACATTCGTCCGTCCGGATCCACGGCATATTTTGGATGCATCTTACGGAATCACAATCCTGCTCCCCGCATCTTCCACTCCCGTGAGGGCGGATTGCTTTTCCGGAAACTGCGCCAGTAGAAAATCAATGAACGCGCGTGACTTCGGCCTGCCGGACGTGCGTCCCAGCCCCAAACGCAAGAGAAATACCAGCGCCTTCAAGATCTCGGAATCCCGCAGCCGAGTGTGCCCAATATGCTGTTCCTCCGCGGCGCGAAACTCCCGCACCATGGTCTCGATCTCGCGGGTAATCATGTGGTGTGCCACGTTGGCGGTCGGCGTTTCATAAATGAGGCTGGAGTTCACCAGCGTCTCATAGCTCTTTGCCAACGAACTGACCGCTGCGATCAAATCGCGGTCCATGAGCGCGCGGTCGGCGCGGGCGCTCTTGGCCAGCGCGAAGCTGAGTCCGAGGATCAACTCCTCGCGTTCATAGAGAAACTGCTCGGGAATTTCGACAGCGGGGATTTCAATGTCCGTGAACGGAATTCCGCGATCCTGCCGCTCACCGTGAGAGTGTCCAGTGCCGTGTTCGCGTGACTGCTGTCGTGACTGCAGAAGATAAGGACAGTCGCTCGGGCAATCCAGCGTCACCTCCCGTTGCTCACCACAGCACTGCGGGCAGATTCGCCCATGCACAGCCGGGCAAAACCGCTTTTCTTTTCGTTCGTTACAGATCGCGCAACCCAAGTGTCAGTTCCTCAGACCCGATTATTTCACGGAAAGCGCCAAATCCAGAGGCTTGCCGGAAGCTAGGGGCCAGCAGTTCGAAGCCGGTTTTTTGCACCGTTCTCGATGCAAATTGCAAAAGCGAATCGGTGCTATAACCGATTTCTATTTGTCTGGCGACCCCGGAAGCGTTAGCCTATCAAGTCATCCCCGTTTAAATTCTGATTCTGGGCAGCGCCCGAATAAGGAGAAGCATGTCAACTGAACTTCGGAATTTTCTAGCCATCCCCTACGACGAACTGGAAGAGATGAACCTGAAGGCGAAGAAGCAGCGCCTCGACCGCGTCGCTCCTCACAAGATCCAGGAAGAGCGTCTGCGGTACCTGACCGACGAGTCGCGCATCAAAGCCGTGACCGTGATGTTCAGCGACCTCGAAGGCCGTCTGCACATGCTCGATTACGACAAGAAGTTTCTGTTGAACAGCTACGACAACCTCACCTTCGACGGTTCCTCGATTCGCGGCTTCACCGCGCAACGCGAGAGCGATTTGCGTTTGGGCATCGACTGGTCCGCTTTCTATTGGGGCCCCGCGGACATATTTGGACCCGGCAAAGTCATGGTGTTTGGCGAAGTGATCGACAAGGGCGGCGAGCCCTACGCCGCCGACATGCGCGGAGTGCTCAAGACCTTCGCCGCCGGTCTTTACAAGAAGCACAACTACACCCTGAACGCAGCCAATGAAATCGAGGGCTTTCTCTTCAATGGTCCGGACGCCGAGCGCACCTACCACGAGACCGGGAAATTCGAATACGTGAACACCGGCGGTTATTACCACTCACTGCCCGGCGATCCGCTGCGCAACTTCATCGATACGACCGCCGAAGTGCAGCGCTCGATGGGATTCCAAAACGAAAAGGATCACCCCGAGGTTGCGCCCTCGCAGTTCGAAATCAACTACAACTACGCCGAGGTGGTGGCTGCCGCCGACCACATCCAGCTCTACAAACTGATCTGCCGCCAGGTGGCGCGCAATATGGGCTTGACCGCATGCTTCCTGCCGAAACCCGTTGTCGGTGTCAACGGCAGCGGCATGCATACCAATGTTTCCATCAGCAAGGGCGGCAAGAATCTGTTCTGGGACCCGAAGGGCGAAGAACAACTGAGCAAAGCGGGGTGGGAATTTGTCGATCGCATTCTGACCCACGGCAACGACATTTGCCTGCTGCTGAATCCCAGCGTCAACGCCTATCGCCGTCTCGATCCGCACTTTGAAGCTCCGAACCAGATCAAGGCGTCGGCGGTTGATCGCGGCTCGATGATCCGCATTCCCATCGGCAACGAGCGCAGTATGCGCGTGGAAGTCCGCTCGGTGGCTCCGGACGCGAATCCCTATCTGGTTATGCTCTCGATCTTCAAGACTGGCCTCGAAGGCAGCACCGCGAAGATCAAGAACCTGCGCCAGGCCGAGCGTTACCTGCCCGACAACATCTACAAAGCCCTCGCCGATTTCCGCAAAGCCGGCTGGACCTCAGAGTTGATGGGCGAGGACGTAAAGGGCCGCTACGCCGATCTCAAAGAAGCATCGGCCGACCGGTGCCCGCGTCTGCTGGGCACGTTCGTAAAAGCGCCCGAAGTGCAGTATCACCACGACGTCTACAACCAGTACCTCTGGAACAGGTTTTAGAAACTGCTCGCGTGGGGACGGGGCGCGGCCCCGTCCCACCTGAGCACTGCATACGTTCCCCCGCTCCAAAGACACATTCTCGCCGTTGCCCTTTCGGGGACTATGTCTCCCCACTTCTACTTGCGATAATTGAAGGTTCCCATGGAATTCACACTTTCTGAGCAGCGCTGGCTTCCCAAGTCCATCCTCTGCCTGCGCGATTACAACCCGAATAAATTCCTCCGCGACCTGATCGCCGGAATCACCGTAGGCTTGGTCGCCTTGCCGCTGGCCATGGCCTTTGCCATCGCTTCTGGCCTCACGCCGCAAGCTGGAATCTACTGCGCGATCGTCACCGGCTTTCTCATCTCCGCGCTCGGCGGATCGACCACCCAGATCGGTGGCCCCACCGGAGCCTTCGTCGTCGTCATCTCCGGCATTGTCGCTCTCCACGGTGTCGATGGCCTCTTCATGTGCACGATGATGGCGGGACTCATTCTGGTGATCATGGGGCTCACCGGCATGGGGACGGCGGTTAAGTACATTCCTCGACCCATCGTCATCGGCTTTACGAACGGGATTGCCATCCTCATTGCCAGCACCCAAATCAAGGACTTCTTCGGTCTCAAGCTGGAGAAAGTTCCCGGCGTGTTCTGGCTGCGCATGGAAGCGCTGGCGTTTAACTTTCACACCATTTCGCTCGAAGCCACCGCGCTGGCGGCTGGCACCATCGTCGTAATCCTCGCCTGCCGCCTGTTTTCCAGCCGCATTCCCGGCGCCATTGTGGCGCTCGTACTGGGCACGGTCGCGGTATGGGCATTCAAGTTGCCGGTCGCGACCATTGGCTCGCGGTTCAACGGAATCCCAAGCGGCATGCCGCACTTTCACCTGCCTGCGTTTCGAACCGATCTGATTCACGGACTTCTCGGCCCCTCATTAACGATCGCCATGCTGGGCGCCATCGAGTCCCTGATGTCGGCCGTCGTTTCGGATCGCATGAGCGGCAGTAGCAATATCAAGGACCGCCACAATCCCAATGTTGAACTGGTGGCACAGGGCATCGCCAACGTAGTTTCGCCCATGTTTGGCGGACTGCCCGCCACCGGCGCCATCGCCCGCACCGCGACCAACATCCGCGCGGGAGCAAAAACCCCCGTCGCGGGCATGATTCACGCCCTCACGCTGCTCGCGATTCTGCTCTTCGCCTCGAAGCTGGTAAGTTTCGTCCCCATGGCGGTGCTGGCGGGAATTCTCATCGTGGTGAGCTACAACATGGGCGAGTGGCGCGAGATCCCTTCGCTGCTCAAGCTCACCAAGACCGACCTCTGCGTGTGGCTGGTCACATTCGCCCTGACCGTCTTTGCCGACCTCACCGTCGCCGTGCAGGCGGGCATGATTCTCGCAGCGCTGCTGTTCATCAGCCGCGTAGCCGCGACCACCACGGTTTCACAGGTCACCGACGACTACGTTGAAGATGGACGCGTGCACATTCTTCAGGACAAAGACATTCCCTACTACGCGACTATCTTCCGCATTCATGGGCCGTTTTTGTTCGGCGCAACCGACAAGATCGATGTGGTCACCCAACATCTTCACAAGCTCCCGCCGGTCGTAATTCTGCGCCTGCGCAACATGACCGCGCTCGACGCCACCGGACTATTTGCCTTGGAAGAGGTCGCCCGCACTTTGAAGAAAAGTGGCCGCGCCCTGATTCTGTGCGGCGCCAGAGAGCAGCCGCTGCAATTGATCAAGCAGACCGAGTTCGAGGAGTTGGTCGGTCCCGAGAATATCTGCGACAACGTGCAGGACGCCCTGCAACGAGCCGAAGAAGCCTTCGAAAGACTGCAACCCGCGGCGAAGGCGGCCGCAAAGTAGGGTGGGTTTGGGAAGGGCATGGTTTCAGCCATGCCGTTAAGGCCCGCTCTGTTCTGGATGATAAGCTTTCAAAGCTCTAAGGAAGCTCTGATTAAGTCCGGTTTACCCCGTGCACCCCTGTGTACCCTGTGGTTCATGCTTCTTGCCGACACTGAATCGGAGTTTCTCTAGTGCATCCCCGCCGCCTTCGCCAGAAGGTTGGCATTCAAATACCGGCTCATCGCCAGATCGACAATCGCCTCGATCGTTTCCGTGTACGAAAGCCCCGAGGCCCGCGCCGCCATGGCAAACTCCTGCCGGCTCGCCAGCCACGGATTCGGATTCGCTTCGATCACATACACATCGCCGTTCGGAGCCAGCCGCATGTCGATGCGTCCGTAATCTCGCAGTTTCAGCGCGCGATATGCGGCCAGCGCCGTGTCCTCCAGGCGTTTCGTCGTTTCGTCGTCCAGATTTTCAGCGATTCCCGATTTCGTCAGCTTGTAAGCTTCGGTATTTTTCTCGAATTTCACATCGTAGCTGGCGATCTTCGGAGTGCCTTCAGGCAAGCGTGACAGGTCAAGCTCGATCAGCGGCAGAACCTGCGCCCGTTCGTAGCTCCCCAGAATTCCCGCGTAAATCTCGCGCCCCTCGATGTATTCCTCAATCAGCGCCGGCGAATCGAATTCATCCTGGATGTACTGCACGCGCTCCATCATTTCCTTGACGTTTTTCACCACCGCGCCCGCATCGATGCCGATCGATCCATCCTCCCATGATGGTTTGACGATCAGCGGGAACGAAATATCGTGCGCATGTTCGATGCGTCCCCGATACGATGTTGCAAAAAACGGCGTCTTGATGCCGTGAAACGCGAAGATCTTCTTGGCCACCGCCTTGTCCTGCGACATGAAAATGGAATGCGGCCCCGCGCCCGTGTAGCGCAATCCCAGCAGATCGACGTAAGCGACCACGTTCATTTCCTGGGTGTCGTCGCCCCCAAAAGACTCGGTCAGGTTGAAAATGAGGTCGGCATCGCAGCGCGAGAGCGAGTGCAGCGACTGCGGGCGCCCATCGAGCTCGAAATAGGAGGGCTCGTGCCCCAGTTTCTGCAGCGCTTCAAAAATCTCCTCGCGGTCAGTCTTCGCTTTTTTTGCCTTCTTCACTTTCTTCTGCGGTTTGCGCCCCGGCTCCGCCTCTTCTTTCGCCGCCGCCGCGACCGGATCTTCATTCCAGACGTCATACAGCAGCGCGATCTTCAACTTTGCTCCAATCATTCCGTCTCCTCGACAATCATTGCCTATTGCTGCAAGGTCTCAGGTGTAAGGTGTCAGGTCTCAGGAAAATCCTTAACATAAATCGGTCGTCAGGTTTTTCCTGAGACCTAAAACTGATACCTGACACCTGCTCTCCTACGGCTGTATAAACTTTCCCTTCGCCACGTATGTCATCACCAGCGCGGTCGCATAGGCCGTCACTTCGGCGAGATGTTCCGCAGTATGCGTCTTGTCGGCGCGCAAGTCCAGTTCGCCAGTCCGTTTTTCGATCGTATCGATCAAAGTCTTGATCAGCGGACGCTGCGCACCGGTCCACTGCGCCACCTTGTCGATCACCGCCTTGCGGTGCTGATGCAGAAATTCGTGCGCCGCGATCGCCGTCTTTCTTCGCTTCGACACGGGAAAGATGTCCCGCAAATCCGTATCCGGCGTGAGTTCGGTGACCGCAACTTCTTCCCGCGCCGCCTTGTTGTAGAACTCCGCCACCGTCGTTTCCATTTCATCGACCGTCACATCGGTCTGTCCGCGCCGCCGCGGAGGGTCGCTCTTGCCCAGCTTCCGCGCCAGGCGGTTCAAGTATTGCAACTTGGCCATCGCGCCCCAACCGCGATACCGCTTGCGCCAGTTCGAGCGCGGCGTCAGCCACACCGCGAACGTCTCGGCAAAATCTTCATCCGGATGCTTCTGCGCATACCATCCCGGCAAATGCCGCACATAGTCGCGCGAAAACGGAGCCGGCCGGTAGTTGTCGCGATACGGCCGCCGAAACGGCCCAAACATCTGCTTCCATTCGGGCTTGGCATGCAGCTTGTACGCATAGGTGAACGCGTGCCCCGCTTCGTGGCGCAGGTACATCATGATTTCTCTCGCGTCTTCGAGGTCATGCGTTTCTTTTTCCAGTTGCGCCAGCGCCGCGTGCGCCAGATAAAACGGAATCCCGATAATCGGCTCGCCCGACGGGCATCCCCACTCATCGGTCAAGTAACAAGCCGGACGAAATTTCGCCAGACCCTTGGCGTCCAGCTCGCGATAAAGCTGTTCGACAAACCGCTCCACCGGAGACCCGGCAAGCGTAAGCCCCAGCTCTCGAATCGGTCGGCTCAGCAGTTCGTCGTACGTCAGATCGTCGCAAGTCAGATCGCGGTGCGCGGATTCAGTTTTTGCGTTCTCGTGCACAAGCGCTCGCTAACAATAAGTCTGCAACCGCGCAGGCACGCACGGGGGAGGCAGTATCACTACCGTTAACAGTAATGGAAAGTGGCGGGATTGGGGAGTGACTGCGGTAATGCGGGCGGGCGTCTAGCCGCTTACCCATCCTCAATACAGCCGCAGCGGCAGTACCGAGGCGTAGTTTTGGAAATCGCGATCGGTCGTGAGAATCGTCCAGCCGCGGCGGTGAGCGGCGGCGCAGATCAGGAAGTCAATGGCCGATCCCGCAATCCCTCGGGCGCGGCAGCGATTGTTCATCTGCGCGGCTTCTTCGTAGTCCTCGGCTTCGAGTGGATGCTCCGGGAAGGCCCGTAAATAGTCGCGCAGTTTGCGAAACTGCGCTTCCTCTTTCGTCGACGTTCGAGCTTGTAATCGTAGGTGGGGTCAACCGAGTTCGAATCGGACGCGAGAGTACCGAAAGCTTCGAGAATCCGTTTGCTAGCGGTTGCGAACGTTTTCCTCCAGCGCGGCCGTAACCGCTCTACCTCTGCAATCCGACCTCGACCCTCTGACCTCAGCGTTACTGTATCAAAGTCCCGTTCCCATTCGGCTCTTCCGGCGGAATCACCACCGCCGCCGCCACCCGGTCTCCCGGCTCGACATGTATCAGCCGCACACCTTGCGCCGAGCGCCCCGATTCGCGGATGAACTTCGACTCGATGCGGATGATCTTTCCGTATTGCGAGATCAGCATCACCTCGGATTTCTCCGAAACCTGCGAGATGCCGACCACTTTGCCATTACGCTCCGTGGTCTTGACGTTGATCACGCCCTTCCCCCCGCGATTGGTCAGCCGATACTCGTCGGCGGGAGTGCGCTTGCCATATCCGTTCTCGGTTACCGACAGAATCAGCGAGCCTTTCTCCGGTACCAGATCGGCAACATCGGCAGCGACCTCGCCTTCTTTCACCGCCGCCTTCGCTTCGGGCTTCAGCGTGGTCGCCATGCCGACGATGTAATCTTTCTCGCCCAGATTCATGCCGCGCACGCCGGTGGCGTTACGTCCCATCGGGCGCACGTCGTTTTCGTCGAAGCGGATCGCCTGCCCGTCATGCGAAGCGAGAAAGACAATCTGGTTGCCATCGGTCAGCGAAGCCGCGACCAGTTCGTCGCCCTGCTCGATGTTGATGGCGATGATCCCGCGCTGCATCACGTGCGAGAAGTCTTTCACCGCGCTCTTCTTCACCGTGCCATTATGCGTGGCAAAAAAGACGTAGCGATTTTCTTCTTCCAGATCGCGTACGGCAAGCATCGTGCGTACAGTCTCGCCCGGTTGCAGGCCAACCAGATTGCCAACATGCTTGCCTTTGCCGGCAGCCGCGATGTCGGGAATCTCATACACCTTGAGCCAATACACGCGTCCCGTGTTGGTGAAAATCAGAATGTAAGCGTGCGTCGACGCAATAAATAGATGCTCGACGAAATCCTCGTCGCGCGTCTTCATGCCGGTGCGTCCGGTGCCGCCGCGGCGCTGCATGCGGTAGGTCGAGATCGGAGTGCGCTTCATGTAGCCGGAATGGCTGACCGTGACCGCAACCTGCTCGTCGGCGATCAGGTCTTCCAGCATGATCTCCGCCGCTTCGTCTTCGATCACCGTGCGTCGCGCATCGCCGTACAGCTTCTTGACCTCTTCCAGTTCTTTAATGATGACCTTGCGCAGCTTCGCCTCGGATGCCAGAATCGATTCGTACTCCGCAATCGCCTCGCGCACCGACTTCAACTCGTTCGAAATTTCGTCGATCGAAAGCTTGGTCAGCCGATGCAGCTGCAGTTCGAGGATCGCGTCAGCCTGCTTCGCCGTAAACGGCTTTTCGGGAGCCAGCTTCGGAGCCCGTCCGGTAGTGTTGATGTCAATCTTCTTGCCGCCAAAATAAGCGACCAAGTTTTCCCGGGCATCGCCGCGATTCGCGCTGCCGCGAATAATCACGATTACGTTATCCAGATGGTCGAGCGCGGTCAGGTACCCTTCCAGAATGTGCTCGCGATCGCGCGCCTTCGCCAGCAAATACGATGTCCGCCGCCGCACTACATCGACGCGATGGTCGATGAAGTGCTTGATCGCCTGGATCAGCCCCATTTCCTTCGGCTGGCTGTTGACCACGGCCAGCAGAATCATGCTGAAGCCTTCCTGCATCGACGTGTGCTTGAAGAGCTGATTGAGCACGATCTGCGGTTCGGCTCCGCGCTTGAGTTCGATCACGATGCGCATGCCATCGCGATCGCTTTCATCGCGAATATCCGAAATGTCGTCAATCGTCTTGTCGTTCACCAGATCGGCGATGCGCTCAATCAGCCGCGCCTTATTCACCTGATACGGAATCTCGGTGACGATGATCGCTTGCTTGTCTTTGGTGACGTTTTCGATCGCCGCCCGCGCGCGCATCATAAAACGTCCGCGCCCCGTCCGGTACGCCTCAAAAATTCCGGCGCGCCCGTGAATAATTCCAGCCGTCGGAAAATCCGGCCCCTGCACAAATTTCAGAATTTCCGGTAACTGCGCGCCAGGATTATTCACCAGCGTGATCGTGGCATCGACAATCTCCGTCAAATTGTGCGGCGGAATTTTCGTCGCCATGCCAACCGCAATTCCATCCGACCCGTTCACCAGCAAGTTCGGGTACCGGGCCGGCAGCACCGCCGGCTGTGTCTCCGTGCCGTCGTAGTTCGGATAAAAATCGACCGCTTCTTTATCCAAATCTTCCAGCAGCGCCGTCGAAACCCGCGTCAGCCGCGCTTCCGTGTAACGATCCGCCGCCGGCGGATCGCCATCCACCGACCCAAAATTCCCCTGCCCATCGACCAGCGGAGCCCGCATCGCAAACGGCTGCGCCAGTCGCACCAACGCGTCATACACCGCCAGGTTTCCATGCGGATGGTATTTGCCCATCACTTCGCCGACGATACGAGCGCACTTGCGCGTCGCCCGCCCCGGAGCCAGCCCCATCTGCTGCATCGTGTACAGAATCCGCCGATGCACCGGCTTCAGCCCGTCGCGCACGTCCGGCAGCGCGCGGCCGATAATCACCGACAGCGAATAGTCGAGATACGACCGCTTCATCTCCTCTTCAATGTTGACGGGCTGCATGTTGAGCGCGCCCGGCCCCGTAGGCCCGTCGCCGCCAGGAGGAGGAGTTAAAGGAAGTTCAGGATTCTGCGGATCGTCAGCCATGAATTCAGTTCTCAGCTTTCAGTTGTCAGCTCTCGGTAAAAGCTAGCGTAAAAAGGTTGTGTGGGGACGGGCGTCTCGCCCGTCCCAGCGGAGCGAAGCTCCGCCCGCTCTGCCTCGTCACAAATCTAGCTAAGTGCTTGCATCTACAGGCATTACATGACCGGATTTACACAAGAATTATATCACGTTCAGGCCCGCGCTAGGAGCGCTGCCCATTGCCTTTTCAGGCTCTTCTTCACGCTCGGCGCAGCGTCAGCAGAGTAATCTCCGGAGGCACGCCGATCCGCACCGGAAAGCCAAACGTCCCCAGCCCTCGATTCACGTAAAGCGCAGCCTTCGGCAGACTCTTGCTCGAGAATGCGCCCCCGTTCATCGGCAGCCGATAAAGCCCCGCCACAAACGGAGAAATCAGCCGCGCCGGACTGACGCTGCGATCCACAATCTCAACTCTGATCTGCCCGCCATGCGTATGTCCCGCCAGACTCAGCTCGATCCCCAACTCCGCCGCCCGCCGAAACGAATTCGGATTATGCGAAAGCAAAAGATTCGGCATGTCGCGCCGAATCAAATGTTCAATCTCCGTCAGCATCGGTCCGGGATGCTCGCCCTCGTTGCGAGTCATGCGGTCCCGCTGATAGTCGACGCCCAGCAAATTAAATCGCCCGCCGTTATGCTCCACCACCACCGCCGCCGCGCGCAGCAACCGCATCCCATGCGCGCGAAACAGCCGTTCCGCTTCATCTTCCACGCCCGCATAAATTTCGTGGTTCCCATTGCATCCCCAAACCCCCAGCGGAGCCCGCAGCCGGCTCAACTCGCCAATGCAAACCTCCAGCGGATCGCCCTCGCTCGAAACAAAGTCTCCCGTAACAAACGAAATGTCCGGCGACAAAGCATTCGCCATATCCACCGCCCGCGCAATCTCCCGCGGCGGCATGTAGTCGCCAATATGTATGTCGCTCAGCTGAGCAATCCTCAGTCCGTCCAGTTCCGGAGGAAGATTCGCCACCGCCACATCGATGCGCTCAATCTTGTAATTCAAACGCCCGGCGGCAAACCCATAGGTAGCGGCAAGAAAGGGAAAGCCTCCGGCAACAACGGCCGCATATTGAAAAAATGTGCGGCGCGACGCGCTGACCCCACCCGCAACCGCTCCAGGATGACGCAGCAGCCGCGCCGCAACATTCGTGACCCACTCAATCGCTTCCACCGATTCGACCGCGAGGAATCCAAAGAACGAAGCCACCAGCCACAGACGGGCAAAAGTAGTGAACGACTTACCAACACTGACGCCGCCCAAGCTCAGTCTGTCGAGGATCCGCGAAACCCCATGCCCCAGCATCGGATCAAGCAGCATAGCCAGCAGCGCCGCCGCCAGCGCAATCAGCCCCGCATGAAGTCCGAAGCGCCAGTTGGCATTCGAGAGCGCTGTAATCCAGTTCCACGCCCGCAAAAACCAAAACCGCTGGACGGCGTACATCGCCAAAAGAAACAACGCAAAGAAAAGAACTCGGCTAAGAATCAGGGCAATTCTCCCTAAAAAGGTCTTCGGGTTAGATGCTTGGCGGGGCGCGGAAGGCTCGTCCGATGCGGGGTACGAGTCGCGAAAGCGAAAAGTCCGAGAATCCAGTCCAGGAGGGGCGAACCACCTTAGCCCAGCGCTTCAGCGCTGGGAAACTAGCTTTCAGCGCAGCAGCTTAACCCGCTCCCGCACATTCTGCAAAGCGCGTTTCACGTGCCGAGGAGCAGTCCCTCCCGGAACATCGTGCAGCGCCAGCACCTCGGTGAGCCCAAGGCAGGAGTGGAAACCCGCATCAAAGCCCGCATGAATCGCCTGCAAATCGGCCAGCGGAAGTTTTTGCAAATCGCATCCGCGCTCGACGGCCAAAGCAACCGCCTTGCCGACCGCTTCATGCGCCAGCCGCGAAGCCACTCCCCGTTCGACCAGATATGCGGCAGCAGCCCAGGCGTTCATGAAGCCCAATTGCGCCGCCTGATTCATCTTCGCGTCGTCGAATTCGACGGTGTTCATGAATCCGGTCACCAGCGGCAACATGCCGATGATCGCATCGGTGGCGTCAAACAACGGCTCCTGCGTCTCCTGCAAGTCTTTGTTGTAGGCGAGCGGCAAGCCCTTCACCAACGCTCGCAGCGTAGTGGAGCATCCCAACACGCGCGCCGCCTTGCCGCGCACCAGTTCCAGCAAGTCGGGATTTTTTTTCTGCGGCATGGCGCTGCTGCCAGTGGAATATGCTTCGGGCAACTCGACAAATCCATAAGCGGACGTGGAGAACAAGATCATCTCCTCCGCCCAGCGGCTAAGGTGAAGCGCGAGCATCGACAGCGCGTCGACGAACTCGATGGCGAAGTCACGGTCGCTGGTCGCGTCCATACTGTTTGCAGTCGGAGCATCGAAGCCCAACTCCGCCGCGATCGCCTGGCGATTGATGGTGAGCGTCGCTCCCGACACCGCGCCCGATCCCAGCGGACAAAGGTTTGCACGCTTGCGGCAGTCAGCAAACCGCGCGGCATCGCGGAGGAACATTTCGACGTAGGCAAGCAGCCAGTGCGCAACCAGCACAGGCTCCGCCGGTTGCAAATGCGTGTATGCGGGCATGGCGTTGCTGCCCGCCGCTTCGGCGCGAATGAGGATCGCCTCAACCCAATCGGCGATCAGGTTTTGCAGGGTGTCGATGCTGTGGCGCACAAAGAGCCGAAGGTCGGTCGCGATCTGTTCGTTGCGGCTGCGTCCGGCATGGAGCTTGTAGCCCGTCTCGCCAATCAGCGAGGCGAGTTGCTTCTCCACGAAGTGGTGAACGTCTTCCGCATCCGGATCGTTGAGAAATTCGGGCGAAGACTCGCCGCGGCGGCCAATTTCCGCGAGCGCTTTGACAATCTCAGCAAGCTCTTCGGAGGAAAGCACTCCAGCGTGGGCAAGCGCGTTCGCATGCGCCCGGCTGGCGGCAAGTTCAAACGGCAGCAGCCTTTGGTCGTAGGAAAACGACCGCTGCCATTTTTCAAATTCGGGGTCAAGCGGCTGCCGGAAGCGGCCAGACCACATCTTCATCGCGGAGCCTCTACCTTGTTTTGAGCATGAAGGCCTTGCGTTTGGGCGCGGCAACGAGAAGGCAATCCCAGAATGCGAATGAAGCCTTCCGCATCCTTCTGATCATAGCTTGCGCCCATGGTGAACGAGGAAAGATCGGTGCGATACAGCGAGTAATCCGATTTGCGGCTAACGATGCTGACATTGCCTTTATAGAGCGACAGCGCAACCGACCCGGTCAGATTCCGCTGCGTGGTGTCGACGAAGGCATCGATCGCTTCGCGCAGCGGCGTAAACCATAGGCCGAAGTAAACGAGCTCCGCGTACTTAAGCGCGACGTGTTGCTTGAAGTGCAGCAGATCGCGATCGAGGCAGAGCGCCTCGAGTTCGCCATGAGCCGCCACCAACAGCGTGCCCCCAGGAGTCTCATAGCACCCGCGCGACTTGATGCCGACAAAACGGTTTTCGACCAGGTCGATGCGACCCACCGCGTTGCGTCCGCCGATTTCGTTCAGCAGTTCAACCAGCGATACAGGATCGAGAGTCTGGCCTCCGACCGAAACAGGCACGCCTTTTTCGAATCCGATTTCAACGCGCTCTTCTTTGTCGGGAGCTTCTTGCGGCGACTTCGTCATCTGCCACGTGCTGGCAAACGGGGCGGTGCCCGCGTCTTCGAGTTCTCCACCCTCGTGGCTGAGGTGCCAGAGATTGCGATCGCGGCTGTGGATCTTCTCTCGGCTCGCGCTCACCGAGATCCCACGCTTCTCCGCATAATCAAGACAGTCTTCGCGCGACTTCAAATCCCATTCGCGCCACGGAGCCACTACCTTCAGCTCCGGAGCCAGCGCCTGATACGCCATCTCGAAGCGCACCTGGTCGTTCCCCTTGCCGGTACAGCCATGGCTGACGGCCGTAGCGCCTTCGCGCAGCGCAACTTCCACTTGATGTTTCGCGATCACGGGCCGCGCCAGCGCAGTGCCGAGCAGATACTTGTTCTCATACACCGCGCCCGCCTTCAGCGCGGGCCAAACGTAGCCGGTCAGGAACTCTTCCCGCAGATCTTCGACCACTACTTTGCTGGCTCCGGTCTTGTACGCCTTGCTGACGACGGCTTCGACGTCGTCTCCCTGCCCCACGTCGGCGACCATGGCGATCACTTCGTAGGCATAGTTTTCCTTCAGCCACGGAATGATGATCGAAGTGTCAAGCCCGCCAGAGTAGGCGAGAACGATCTTCTCTTTTCTCGCCGCGTCTTGTTTAGGCATGCGTACTCCTTGCCCGGAAGCGGCCCACGCCGCCGCCCAATATCCATACGAGTATAGCTTTCTGAATGTGCAAACGGTTTTCCGCCTGGTCGAAAACAACCGAGTTCACTGAGTCGATGACCTGGTCGGTCACCTCGCAGCCTCGGTGCGCGGGCAGACAATGCATGAATCGCGCATGCGGTTTGGCGAGTTGCATGAGCGCGGCGTTCACCTGAAAAGGGGCGAAGACTGCGGCTCGCTCCTCAGCTTCATGCTCTTGCCCCATGCTAGCCCAGGCGTCGGTGTAGACGGCGTCCGCTCCGGCAACGGCTTTGTGCGGGTCGGTCAGGATGCGGAGCTGGGCCTTGGTCTGTTCTGCGATGGCTTTGGCCATGGTGACGATGACGGGATTGAGTCCATAACGCTCGGGCGTGGCAATCGAAACCTTCGCGCCCACGGAAGCACCGGCCAGAAGAAGCGAATGCGCCATGTTGTTGCCATCGCCGACATAAGCGAAATGCAGCTTCTGGAGATCGCCGAACTGCTCTTGCAGAGTGAAGAAGTCGGCCAGCGCCTGGCAGGGATGTTCGAGCTCGCTTAAAGCGTTAATGACCGGAACGCTGGCATACGTTGCCATCTCTTCGACGGTGGCGTGGCTGAATGTGCGCAGCACGATGATGTCGATCCAGCGCTCGAGATTGTGGGCGATATCGTAGAGAGACTCGCGGGCATTGAGACGGCTGCCCGTCTGGTCGACGAAGAAGGCGCTGCCGCCCAGGCTATCCATACCGGCTTCGAAAGTGAGGCGGGTACGCAGCGAGGGCTTCTCGAAGAACATCACCATCTGTTTGCCAGCGAGAACACCGCGGAAATCCGCGGGCCGCTGCTTGAGCATAGAGGTGAGATTAAAGAGCTGGAGGATCTCGGCGGGGGCCAGATCGTGAATCGAAACCAGATCGCGCGGCGCGGCCGTTTCCGGCAGCAGGCTCGGCGGTGTCGTCTTTTTTGGTTCCCTCACAGTCATGGGCTCGGCTCTCATATGCATTTCATCACTCCATTCTTGGGAAATAGGAACGCGACTGCCTCGGTTGGTGCGGGCACGCCGCTACGACAGCTCGCGGATGCGTCGTGCGAGCGCCTGCGCTCTCTTTTTGCCGGTGGTAATCACCAGCACGGTATCGTCGCCGGCGAGTGTGCCGACCACCTCGGGCCAGCGCGAGGCGTCGATCGCGGCGGCCACCGGCTGCGCGCTGCCGACGGTGGTCTTCACCACGAGCAGGTTCTGCGCCGGCCGGACTTCGACCACAAACTGGCGGACAAGATGGATCACCGACGGCAAAACGCTTTCCGCGCCCAGGCTCTCGCCGCCCCCCCGATAGCCCTCGGGCCCTTTGACCAGCTTCAGTTCGCGCAAGTCGCGGGAAAGAGTCGCCTGGCCCACGTCGAAGCCCTTGCGCTTCAGCTTCTGCTGCAGAGAGTCCTGGCTTCCCACACGCCCTTCCTCAAGGAGGTTGAGAATCGCTTTGTGGCGCGCTGTTTTCGACATGAATAAACATGCACTTCTATGCATAAGTATCCATTCATGGAAACCACCGTGTCAAGGGCAAAATCCAGGGCGATTCCCCGCGGGCAGGGATCTACTGACGGACGGCGCCGGCCGGGATCTGGAAGTCCACGCCGCGGTCGTCGTTGACTTTGAGCGTGGCGGGAAGGTCGAGGTCGGTGAGCGGGATTCTGCGGGTACGCCCCTCGTCGAAGTCAAAAAGGGTGTCGCCCAAGATGGCATAGTTGAGCACGCCGGATTGATGAGTGTCTTTAAAGACCAGCACGGTCAAGGGCTGAGTAGACGCCGAGTCTTCTTCATTCTCTTCGGTGTCCGCCATCGGAAACGAATCGCGGTACCGCGCGGGTCGGATGGGAGAATCCGCGTTCTCCGGGCTCGCCGTGTCAGCGTCGACATCGGGCGAGTCCTCGTCTTCTTCTGTCGCGTATGGCACAGCGATGGGAACGAAAACTGGCTCCATGACCCCGGCGAGAGAAGCCCCATCCTTGTGGCGATGGTGGTGTTCGGAAAATAGCGGTGGATCCGGGTTCGCCGGCAACAAGAAATTCGCACAGCAGTTTCCCAAAATCGACCAGCGATTGTTGTAACCGTCGGGTCCGAACGACGTCACGCTGGGGGGAACGCCGTTTATAACTCTCCCGCCGAAGCCCATCGATGTAACCGACGGCGGCACGCCGTTGACTTGTGCTTGAACGGGCAAAACCACGGCCACGGAAAACGCCAGCAGGAAGAGAAGCAGAAAACAGCACCGCACACCGGCCAGCATGGGAAGCCTCCCCCGCACAGGGTACACCATCGGGGCCTACCTATTAGAACTCGCCACCGCCGCAGAAGTTGCTCGAATAACCTGCCGGCCTAAGCGATCCAAAAGGGTTAGGCTGCGGTGAGGGGGGCGCGGGAAGTTAACCGGCGCAGTTCCAGCATCCGGTGACGGACGTAGCCGTCCTCGGTCAAATGGGCGGAAGCAATGGCTTTACGACTGCCAGACACCATCTGGTCGAGCGCGCGGCGTGCGGGGAATTGCGGGTCGAACTCCCGGCAAAACTCACAAGGCCGGCTGGAGCGAGTGTCGAAGCGACTGACGACGTTACGGTCGATATGTTCCACGGGAAGTGGCTCCTGAAGGTTTGGCGAGAACCGTCTCGCCATATCTGTGAGGCGAAGTCGCAGCCTCGGTTGAATCATCGATTGTTGGTCGACGCCTTTGTACTACAGGGGATGGGTTCTCGACAAGCCCCTCGCGGCAGGGGCAAATTTCGCGGCTTCGGCAGGTTTCAATGTGAGGAAAGCGCAATTCCCGCTCCAAAACGCAGCGACGCAGAGCGCCGATTTCTGGCATGATTAGGCCACTCTAAAATACTGGAGATTTTGTGAACCGCGCCCACGCCAATCCGAGCACCATGTTCCTTTTCGATGTGGACAATACGCTGCTCGACAACGATCGTGTCGCGGAAGATCTGAAGCGACACCTGATCGACAAAGTTGGCCCGAGCGCCCAGCGCTATTGGGAAATCTTCGAGCAGTTGCGCACCGAACTCGGATATGCGGACTACCTGGGCGCGCTACAGCGCTATCGCACGGAACGGCCTCGCGATCCGAAGCTGCTGACCGTCTCGCACTTCATGATCGATTATCCCTTCGCCAACCGCCTGTATCCGGAATCGCTCGATGCCATCGAGTACGCGCAGCGCTTGGGGCAAGCTGCCATCTTAAGCGACGGCGATGTCGTGTTTCAGCCGCGCAAGGTGGAGCGCGCGGGCCTCTATGAATGCTTCAAAGGGCACGTCTTGATCTATATCCATAAGGAACAGGAATTGGAAGATGTGGAGGCGAAGTATCCAGCGGAGCACTATGTGATGGTGGACGACAAAGTGCGCATTCTGGCGGCGATCAAGAAACATTGGGGTTCGCGGGTGACGACGGTGTTCCCGCGTCAGGGACATTACGCGCTCGATTTGGCGGAAGTGGCGCGGTATCCGAAGCCGGATATTACGATCGAAAGAATTGGAGAGTTGCAGAAATACTCGCTGGAACGGATTTTGGCCGCAGCAGCGGTGCCCGCGGCGAAGTGAGGGTTTACTCGGCTTCTTCCTCCGCCTGAGACGCGCCGGCTCGGACCATTGCTTCCAATTCACGAGTTAGGCCAGCGCGGCTTTCCTCGGGCAATTCCAGAAAACGGAATGGCTGCAGGCATCCCTGGGTCGCCCACATGGGAAACATCAGTTGGGCGCGGCAACGGACGCTGGTACCGCCGACGTGAAATAGCACTGTCACCCGGATGCCTTCATCGAGCGGTTGCTCGAACGCGGCCAGTCCGCCGTTGACCGAGAGCTGATTCATGCGGCCGCGGATCTGGCGTCCACTTTCGAGCACTACCAGGGCGAGAATGGATCCGGCAAGCTTGACGCGTGAGCCTCGTTTTTCTCTCGGTGTAATGGCTGTGGGTGGCATTCTCGGTCAATCTTGCATCAGGCAGAAGCATTAGGGCAGATTACGAAAGTCCGCTCGGCGCCTTGGTTTTAGTGGTAGCCCTTCCAGAAGAAATACACCGTCATTGCCATTCCCACTGCGATGACAAAAGCGCGGATCCACGCGCCAGGAAGCTTTTGAGCGTAGTGGGCGCCTAAGTATCCGCCGCAGAGTGCTCCTGCGATCATGACGCAGCCCGGTTTCCACACGACCGCACCGGCGATGACGAAGGTGATGACTGCGACGCCGTTGATGATGCCGCCGAGCACGACCTTCAGCGCGTTCATGGCGTGAATGTCGGTCATGCCGAGAGCGGCCAGCATGGCGAGATTCAGGATGCCAACGCCTCCGCCGAAATAACCTCCATAGACTGCAACGATCAGTTCGAACACCGTTGCGATGGCCAGCGCCGAGGTGGAAGCGTCGGCGGCAATCGAGCCTCCGGTGCTCGTCGACAGTCGTTTGCCGAACATGAACAGAAGCGTCGCGCCGAGCATGAGCCAGGGCATTACGCGCAGAAAGGTTTGCGCGGGCGTGTGCAGCAGGAGGTAGGCGCCAGCGATGCCTCCGATCAGACTGATGACGGCAAGGGGAACCATGACGCGGCGCGAAATGTCGAGATGCTTGCGATACGCGCCGGTGCTGGCTGTGACTCCGACCCAGAGTGCGACCGTGTTGGTGGCGTTGGCTGCAATGGGAGCGACTCCGGTGAACATCAGCGCGGGGAAGGCGATGAAGCTTCCGCCGCCGGCGACGGCGTTGAGCGCGCCACCGAGCGCGCCGGCGAAGAACAGGAAGACGATGGTATGCAGGGCCAAATATAAGATGTATCACGGGTTGGGGCAATTGCAGAAGTAAGAGGTCAGATTGCAGAAGTGAAACCCTTCGTGAATCTTAGCCTTTACTTCTGCAATCTGACCTCACACCTCTGACCTAATTTGCCGGGTCCGTGACACAGGTCACAGCCATTGGGTTGGCAGCCATCTACGCTGAAGAAGCAAGGATGGCTTCATGGCAACCCAAATTCACACCGAAATTCATATTGAAGACCCTCTCGTGGAGATTTCGCCAATCCCTTTTCCAAGCCAAGTCGAGCCGCGTACTAAACCGGGCGCAAACCCCGGCACTCGAGCGAAAAAGAAACTCATTCGCCGCACCGATCGTGACCGCTCGCAGATGCTGCGGCGCGGATACCAGTCCGCGTTCCTGCTGCTCAACCTCTGGATCGGCACAATCTTCTATTTCTGGGTTCGTCAATTTGAGCCGGGTGGTGGTCCCACCTCCTGGCATCGCCCGGCCGGAGTCGAGGGCTGGCTGCCCATCGCCGGCTTGATGAACCTGCGGTACCTCGTGCTGACGCATCATGTTCCGGCTCTGCATCCGGCGGGAATGTTTCTGCTGATCGCGTTTCTGGCCATGTCGTTTCTGTTCCGCAAGGCATTTTGCAGCTGGCTTTGTCCGGTGGGAACGCTTTCGGAATACCTGTGGCGCACCGGGCACAAGCTCCTCCGCCGCAACTTCTTTTTGCCGCGCTGGCTCGATCTCGGTCTGCGCGGGCTGAAGTATCTGCTGCTCGGCTTCTTCGTTTGGGCCGTCACCTCGATGGCGGCGGACCAGCTCGCCGCCTTCATGAACAGTCCGTACGGCGTAGTCGCCGACGTTAAGATGCTCAATTTCTTCCGCCACATCGGCGAAACGGGCGTGATCGTTCTCGTGGTATTAGTGGCCGCGTCGCTCTTCGTCCAGAATTTCTGGTGCCGCTATCTTTGCCCGTACGGCGCGCTGCTCGGAATCGCGGCTCTGTTCAGCCCGGCGCGCATTCGCCGCAATCCGGAAACTTGCATCGACTGCGCAAAATGCGCTCATGCGTGCCCCTCGGTTCTGCCCGTCGACAAGCTGGTGACAATCCAATCGGCGGAGTGTACCGGCTGCCTGGAATGCGTTGCCGTCTGTCCCGCAAAAGATGCGCTCAGCCTGTCGCTGGTCAGCTTGCACCGGCCCAGCTTCCCGCAACAGAAAATTCCGGCGCTCGGTTCACGGCCGGCGAACATACCGGCGTGGGCCCTGGCGGCGGGAATTGCCGTCCTCTTCTTCGGCATCGTCGGCTTCGCCAAGACTGCTGGCTACTGGGATTCGCACGTGCCGCGAGCCACCTACGAACATCTGGTTCCCAATGCCGACCAGGCGGCGCATCCTATGCCGGGAGAGAACTGAGGCGAGTACCACCGCTTTCGCTACTTACCAGTGGAGGATTCAAAAAAACGACGTTGAAAATAGAGGGCTACATTCACGAGCGCAACCATCACGGGCACTTCTACCAGGGGCCCGATGACAGCCGCGAATGCGGCTCCGGAGTTGATGCCAAACACCGACACAGCCACTGCGATCGCCAGTTCAAAATTGTTGGAGGCGGCGGTAAATGCCAGTGTCGTGGTCTTGGAATAGTCCGCGCCCAACTTCTTGCCCATGTAAAAGGACACCAGAAACATCAGCACAAAGTAAATCAAAAGCGGCACGGCGATGCGCAGAACGTCCAAGGGAAGGCGAACAATGTACCCGCCCTTAAGAGAGAACATCACCACAATCGTGAACAGCAGGGCAATCAGCGTCAGCGGGCTGACACGGGGAACGAAGTTCCGGTTATACCAGTCGTTCCCTTTGGCACGAACCAATGCAGTACGAGTTAGAAATCCGGCGAGAAGCGGGATTCCAAGATAAATAAAAACGCTCTTTGCAATCTCAGCTATCGAGACATTCACGATGGTGCTCCGAAGGCCGAGCTTGGCGGGGAGGACCGTAATGAAAACCCAGGCGTAGAGCGAGTAGAAAAAGACCTGGAAGAGCGAATTGAAGGCTACCAGGCCAGCGGCATATTCCGTATCGCCTCGCGCTAGTTCGTTCCACACGATGACCATGGCGATGCAGCGCGCGAGGCCGATCATGATTAGTCCAGCCATGTATTCCGGATATCCGCGAAGAAATACGACGGCCAGAACAAACATCAAAACCGGCCCCACAACCCAGTTCTGCACGAGTGAAAGGCCTAGCACTTTTTTATTGCGAAAGACCTCGTGCAGGTTCTCATATCGCACCTTCGTGAAAGGTGGATACATCATCAAAATCAATCCCGCCGCAATCGGAATGGAAGTCGTCCCGATGTTGAAGCGATTTAGAAACGGTACGACTCCGGGCACAAGCCAACCCAACACAACGCCACCAAACATGGCGGCGAAGATCCACGCGGTCAAATAGCGGTCGAGAAAACTGAGGCGACTGGTTGTCTTCATTGGCGGCCCTGAGGGTGCTGCAACCCGACCGACGCTCCGCCTGCTGCGATAAAGACGCTGTTATTCATGCGGAACGAGTGTCATCGTCTGGCCAATTTTGTCGAGCTCTCTCTTGATGGCAAGGCCGTCGAGACTCTTCAGCGGAAGGCAGAGCAATAGGCTGATTCTGCGATCCAGAATAAAAAATGCCTCGCGAAACGCCCGTTCGACTTCTTCTTCGGTTCCGTGAACCGCTGCTGGGTCGGGAATGCCCCAATGGGCGGTCATCGGCTGTCCGGGCCAGATTGGGCAGACCTCTTTCGCGGCGTTGTCGCACACCGTAAAAACGAAGTCGAGCCTTGGAGAACCGGGCAGAGAGAATTCCTCCCATGCCTTGCTGCGCAGACCCTCGGTTGGTAAGTGCGCCATTTCGAGTTGTCGCAATGCTTCTGGCCGAACCGTTCCCGACGGATGACTGCCGGCGCTGTAGGCCGTAAAATTTGGCCGCCCTTTGGAGTTAAGTATGGCCTCCGCCATGATCGAGCGCGCGGAATTGCCCGTGCACAGGAATAAGGCGTTGTAATGTCCTTGCATACTCGCCCTCTCCTAGTGGCAACAGGTCGGTCCGCAACACGTCTTTGCTCCAGCATCGACTGGTTTCACGGCCCGCACGAAAGCGCTCATGAACTTGCCGTCCACCTGCGGCGCAATGGCATCCACGTCGATGTTCTGGCCCGAAAGGAACTCGCGGGCGTCCTCGACGCGATAGATTCTGGTCGGCTCAATCTCGATATTCTCGAATCCAGCGGACGCCAGTTTACCGCGGTATTCGTTCTCTTCAAGAGCACCCGCAACGCAGCCGACCCACAGCAGGACGCTCTTGCGAATCTCGGCAAGCATCTCGCCACGAGTCACGACATCGGACACAGCCAAGCGCCCGCCTGGCTTTAGGACTCGGAAGGCTTCCCGCAGCACCCGGTCCTTATCCGCGGAAAGGTTGATCACGCAATTGGAGATGACGACATTCACGGACTCATCGGGCAAAGGTATGTTTTCGATTTCCCCTTTCAAGAACTCGACATTTTGGACTCCGGCTCTGCGCTTGTTCTCGTTCGCGAGCGCGAGCATCTCATCGGTCATGTCGAGGCCGTAGGCTTTGCCGGTGGCGCCGACACGCTTCGCCGAAAGCAAAACGTCGATGCCTCCGCCAGAGCCGAGGTCTAGGACGACTTCGCCCGGATTCAGACTGGCCAGAGCGGTTGGATTCCCGCACCCTAACGAGGCCAGCAGAGCTTCTTCGGGAATTTGCTGTGTCTGGGATGCGTCATACAAATTCGATGTGATCGGATCGCTGCATCCCGTACCGGGCGTCGCGCCGCAGCAGGAACTGCCGCCGCTCGTCACACGCAAGGCCGCTTGGCCGTATTTTTCTTTGACGATTTCCTTGATGTCCGGGCTGCTCATGGTGTTCCTCCTAGCGGCAGATTGGAACGATCTGTTCGGGTTTGACGGCTTGGTTGCGAGTGCAGCACTCGGCATACAGAAACTGAAGCAGTTCCTGGAGTGCGTTCGTATTTGCGGTGTATCGGAGAAAGGTGCTCTCTCTTTGCACGTGGACGAGGTCTTCCGCCTTGAGCTTGTCGAGATGATGCGACAGCGTGGAATTGGGAATTTCCAGCTCTTCCTGAATCTCCCCGGCGACGAGGCCTTCCGGGTGAGCGGAGAGCAATAGCTGCATGATCCGCAGCCGGGGCTCGGTTCCCATGGCGGAAAACATGTCGGCGTATTTGACAACCTGCTCGGCGGACTTTTTGGATTGGGCTGTCTTCATATTTCGATAATTGCAGAAATACGGATGATTGTCAAGCGGGGCTGCACAAAAGAGATCGGGTCTGCCGGTGCGACGCTCGTCAGGATTTGTGTGGAATATGAACCTCGGCATAGCTGCCGGGCGTGGCTGCGTTGACCGCTGCCATAATTTTCTCGGTGTGCAATCGAACCAACGGCCATTGTGGAGTGCTCAGCACCACAACGGCGATTTTGCGCCCGGCGAGATTCTGCTGGTATTGGATGTTCTTGTCGGCGGTGAGAAAAACCTCGAACCCTGCACGCTCGGCTTCGGCTAGCAGGTCGCCGTTGGAAAGCGTGTCCCAACCGCGGGCTCTTGCCTCCGTAACCCTGTGGCCGCCAAGATAGGGAACCAGCGGCGCCGGTACGCTGTGGTCAAAGAGTACGAGCATCGGAGGCGGACACGGGCTCTAGCGGAACCGGGGCAGCAAGGCTGCGGGCGGCAAACGCGAGCACCTCTATTATCTGTTCCTTGGAAATACCGAACCAATTCGCAATTTCTTCGATGGTGGCTCCCGCTTCGAGGTTTTCGAACACGGCGGAAACCGGCATCCGGGTATCGCGAAACACCCATGCACCGCTTAGTCTCCCCGGTACGCTTTCCACGGCGGGACACTGCGACCAATCGAGAGCTGCCATGTTCCGACCTCGACCCATTCTAGCCTTTTGCCACCTCCGCGCTCAAGCTTCGCCAGCGCGCCGCGACGGAGCAGACCCCAGTCTCAACACAGCCAGCTCCGCGCTCTCCCATGCTAGAATCGTTACTGTGATGCTTGGGGCCGATGCTTCCTGATATCGAAAAACTACTGGAGCTGCAGACTGCGGACAAAGAAATCCGCAAACTGCAGGAAGAGGTTGCCGCGCTGCCCAAACGCGTGGCGGTGATCGAGCAAAAACTGGCTGGGACGAAGGCGCAACTGGAAAAGGCGCGCAACGCCGCCAAGGGCGACGAGGCCAACCGCAAGAAGTTCGAAGCCAGTATCAAGGATCTGCAAGGCAAGATTTCCAAGTATCGCGACCAATCCCTCGACGTAAAAACCAACGAACAATACAAAGCCATCATGAATGAGATTCAGTTTGCCGAGGCGGAAATCCGGCTGAACGAGGACCGCATTCTGGAGGTGATGGTCAACGTCGACGCGCGCGAAAAAGAAGTCAAGGCGGCGGAGGCCGAGCTGAAAGCCGAAACGGCTGAGATCGAAAAAGAAAAAGAAGACGCGCGAAAAGTCACCGCCGAAGATCAGAAGAAGCTCGCCGAGTGGAACGCCAAGCGCGACGCGCTGCGGCATGAGATCGCCGAGGATATTCTGCGGCAGTATGAGCGGGTGGCGAAGTTCCGCGGCACCGGACTGGCGGAGGTCCGCGAACAGAAATGCATGGGCTGCCAGGTGATGCTGCGGCCGCAGACCTATAACGAAGTGCGCAATGGCGAGAAGGTGATGGTCTGCGAGTCGTGCTCCCGAATTTATTACTTCAATCCCGCCAACGAAGTGAAACCGGAGCAGGAAGTCGTGACCGTCACCGGCAGAAAACGCGCGCGACCCAAGGCCGACGCGCCGCAGGCCTGGTTCTATCGTCCCGATTTCGCCGAGGAAGGCGAAGTGCTGCTGGCGTTTATCAATAATGGAGGCAACTCCACGCGGCGGATTTATGAGCTGCACACCGGACGCCAGTTCGGTGAAGTGTTACAGCGCGAAGGCAATTACCGGCAGGCGTTTCCCGAGGATCTGACCGAGACCGCGCTGCGGCTCAACGGGCATTGGGCCGAGGCGGAGATTGACGAGTGGGGATCGGAGATTCCGTCGAATGTTCTCGACTTGCTGCAGAAAGATCTGCTAGCCATACGGCGCGAGCACAGGGCGAGTCCCAAGCATTCCGCCGCTGCGGCGGAACAGTCTGCGGCGCAGTAGATCTTGAATGTCGCGAGCCCCGCGTTCGCTTCGCGAACCTTCTTTTCGCCAATCCTTCTTGACTGAAATCTTAACTGAAATTCCTCTTCGCCAAGTTGCTACTTCGTGCCGTATGGGTTGGCAAAGCGCAGCACCTTGGACAGATCTTTTCCGCGGATGATCCCAGCCGAGTGATAGAACAATCCCCAGGAGTCGATGGTGGACATGTCGGGGAAGATGCAGGCCTCGAGTACCGGATCGTCAGGATCGGACTTTTTCACCCAGCCGCCGCCGGCGGCGTTGATTCCGCCAAATAGATCGCTGCCGCCAAGCTGGGAGCAGTAGCAGGATGCGGGATTGCCGTTGCAGTTGCCGTTGTAGGTAACCTCAGCGTAATAGGCGAGCGCCGCCAGCGATGGCTCTTCGGTGTAGAGCGTCGAAAGCTCAGCGTAGATCCGCGATCCATCCTTCTTCGACAAAAACTTGCAAAATTGTGTGCTGCCCGATAAACGGAGCCAGTTCTGCTCGACGTCATTGGTGTTGTAGAAGGGCTGGCGGTCGTTGACCTCGCCGCCTTTCTTGACGCAATAGTCCGCGGCATTGGAACCATCGGTGACTTCTTGCGCCTCGGCCTTCTGGCCGCCACCGGCTTGCACGGGCCTGACGGCGGGCAAGAAAACTGCGATGGCGAGCGCGATACTGATCAGCGACAGCAGTGCGACGAATGGACGCTTCACGAGAGACCTCCTGGAAGAGCGCAACCGGCGACCGTTTCTCCCCGATTGGCCGTGGGCGGAAGATTAGCACAAAACGTGCCGTTGTTGCGCTTTCATTTGGCGGCCATTTTGCCTGGCGAGATCATATTTCATGCCGTATTGGGCGGCGGTCTGCGGTAAGATTGCCGACACGAGGTGAGCCATGGCTCCCGAATACCAGGGCAAAAACAAAGACAAACACGACGACAACGAGTCGACCCTTCCTTCCACATCCCGCCGGTCGTTTCTCAGCCTGTCGGCTGCCGCCTCGGCGGCGCTGGCCCTGCGCATCGTGACCGAGCCCATGCTGGCTCACGCTCGCGTGCATAATTTTCCAAAGGATGCGATCCGCATTGACTCCAACGAAAACCCGCTCGGGCCGGGCGCTTCGGCGCGCGAGGCCATTGCCGCCATCATCCCGCAGGGCGGACGGTATTCCGACTATCTCACCGACGATCTGGTGAAGGCGCTGGCCGAGATGGAAGGGCTGAAGCTGGAACAGGTCCGCGTTTATGCCGGGTCGAGCGAGCCGCTGCATCACACGGTGGCGGCATTCGCTTCCCCGCAGCGCAGTTATGTCACCGCCGATCCCGGATACGAAGCCGGCATGTCCGCCGCCCACGCCGTCGGCGCGAAAGTCGTGAAAGTTCCGCTGACGAAGACTTACGCTCACGATGCGAAGGCAATGCTGGCTGCGGCTCCCGATGCGGGCGTGTTCTATGTGTGCAGCCCGAACAATCCGACCGGCACGCTGACCAGTCATTCCGATCTCGAATATCTGGTCGAGAACAAGCCCAAGGGTTCGGTCGTGCTGGTGGATGAAGCCTACATTCATTTTTCCGACGCAGAGTCGGCAATGGACCTGGTGAGAGCCGGCAAGGACGTGATTCTGCTGCGCACCTTCTCGAAAATATACGGCATGGCCGGGTTGCGCTGCGGAGCTGTATTCGCTCGCCCCGACTTGATCGAGAAAATCGACGATTACGGCGGCTGGAATTTCATGCCGATCACCGCGATGGTTGCGGCCTCCGCCAGCCTGAAAGACGCGCAGTTGGTGCCCGAGCGCAAGCGCATCAACGCGCGCATCCGAGGCGATGTGTTCGCCTGGCTGGATCGCAACGGGTATTCGTATATTCCCTCGCAATCGAATTGCTTCATGCTGGATACGAAGGGCCCGGCGAAGACGGCGATCGACGCCATGGCGAAGCAGAACGTGTACATCGGCCGCATCTGGCCGGTGTGGCCCACCTATGCGCGCATCACAATTGGAACCGCGGCGGAGATGGAGCAGTTCCAGACGGCGTGGCAAAAGGTGATGACGGGCGCCGTGACGGCCAGCGTGGGAGCCATGCCGCGGCGAGGAGAATTGGCCGTGCGCGGCGGAAGCTCGATGGCATCGTAATGGGCTAGCGTGGTCACGAGACCTTTTCCCACCAGGAACGACAGAGCCCCGTCTTCACACATCTCCGCGCGCTACGCGATACCATCTACTCATGCCCAAAAAACCTGCCGCCTCCGCCAAGCATGCGGAGCCTTTCGTGAAACTTTCCACCCGCGGAGCCACTCGTCTGCAGACGCGGCATCCCTGGGTCTATCGGTCGGATATCGTCGAATCCGCCGTCGGATCGAAGAGCCCGGCTCCCGGCTCCGTCGTCCGCGTCCTCGATCCGCGCGGCAAATTCCTGGGCAGCGCGCTTTACAGTTCTTCGTCGCAGATCGCCATCCGCATGATCTCGCACGGCTCGGTCGACGATCTGCCCGCGCTCGTCGCCGAACGCATTCGCGCCGCCATCGCCTATCGCAAGGAACTTGTCTCCGATACCGACGCCTACCGCATCGTTTTCAGCGAAGCCGATTTTCTGCCCGGCCTCATCGTCGACCGCTATAACGACGTGATCTCGCTGCAAATCCTCACGCAGGCCATGGATGCCAAGCCCGTGCGCCAGGCCATTGTCGACACGCTGCGCCAGGAAGCCGAGTTGCGGCCAGCTGGAATCGTCGAGCGCGTCGAAGCCCGTATCCGCGAACTGGAACAACTGCCGCCGCTTGCCTCGGGATTGCTGTGGGGAGAGAAGAGTTCGACCGAGGTCAGAATGAATGGTGTCCGCTTTCACTACGACGGCCTCGAAGGCCAGAAGACCGGCGCGTTTCTCGATCAGCGCGAAAACTACGCCGCCGCGGCGCAATACGCGCATGGCGAGGCGCTTGATGCCTTTTGCTATCAGGGAGGGTTCGCGCTGCACCTTGCTTTGGGCGCGGCTGGGCAGACGGCCGCGAAGTGTACGAGCGTGACGGGAGTGGACAGCTCGCGTCCAGCGCTCGAAATGGCCGAGAAGAACGCCGCCCTCAACGGCCGCGAACTGGAGTGGATCGAGGCCAACGCCTTCGACCTGCTGCGCGAATACTCCGCCGCCAACCGCCGCTATGACACGATCGTTCTCGACCCGCCAGCCTTCGCTAAAACCAAGCGCGACCTCGACAAGGCCCTGCGCGGCTACAAGGAACTCAACCTGCGCGCTATGAAGATGCTGCGCCCCGGAGGGATCCTCGTCACCTGCTCCTGCTCCTTCCACGTCGGCGCCGCGGACTTCCTGGGAGTGGTCGCCGACGCCGCCCGCGACGCCCACAAAGACCTGCGCCTGATCGAGAGCCGGGGAGCGTCGAAAGACCATCCAATCCTGCTGAATGTGCCGGAAACGAGCTATCTGCAGTGCTTGATATTGAGTGTAAGTAATTGAACGCTCACGTAGGGGCGGGCGCTTTCGCCCCTGTTGCTTTCTGTTGCCTGCCAAGCCCTTGGCTTGGCCGTTGGATTCGTTGACAATGCAAAGAGGCGACGAAAGCCATGAAGGCCACACTCGAAGCAATCAACCAGATGCAAACCGATGGCGTAATCGGCAAGTACGCCATTGGCGGAGCAGTGGGCGCGACATTTTACCTGCAACCCGCGGCGACGCTCGACGTGGACATCTTCGTGACGCTCCCAACTTCTCCTGGCGGCTTGCTGCTTAGTCTCGCTCCGATATACGACTACCTTAAGAGTCGCGGCGGTGTGGTGGAGGATGAGTACATCGTCATCGGCGGCTGGCCGGTGCAGTTCCTTCCGCCCAGCGGCGAATTGGAGCGCGAAGCCGTGGCGGAATCCGTATCGACGGAAGTCGAGGGCGTAAACACGTGGGTGATGACCGCCGAACACCTGATCGCCATCGCGCTGCGAACCGGGCGGCCCAAGGATCACAACCGCATATTGCAGTTTATCGAACAGGACGCAGTGGATCGGGGTAAGTTGCAAGGTATCATCGAGCGTTATGGCTTAGCTTCGCGGTGGCAGCAGTTCGGGCATAAGTATTTGGGAGACGAATTTGGAGGAAACGATGAGTAAGCCAAGAATGCGGGCGCGACAAGCTGCGCTCAGCTTCTCCGAGAAAATCAAGGTTCTGGAAAAACTCCGCGACCGCGACCGAGCGATTGCCGCGAGTGGGCTGAGAGCAAAGGCCGAAAAAGGCGACCTTACTTTGCCGCACCTTAAGCGAATAAAATAGTTTTGCCAGAGGAGTTCTAAGCATGCCCATCCGTTGGGACAAATTCACCGTCAAAGCGCAAGAGGCCATCCAGCGCGCGAACGAGCTCGCCTCCGAGCACGGCAATCCGGAGCTAGCCCCGCTCCATCTGCTCGCAGCGTTAGTCGAAGATAAAGAAGGCATCGTCGCGCCCGTGCTGGAGAAGATCGGCATCGGACCGCAGGCGGTACTCAGCGACCTCTACAAAGAAATTGAGAAGCTGCCGAAAGTCTCGGGCAGCGGCGGCGCGGCTCCGCCTGCGATGTCGTCCCAGATCAACCAGGTCCTCGAGAAGTCGTTCAAGGAAGCCGACACCTTCAAGGACGAATACGTTTCGACCGAGCACCTGCTGCTGGCGTTGACCGATATCAAGCGCGATTCAGCGCAGGAACTGCTGGCGCGTCACGGCGCCACGCACGACGCGATCCTGAAAGCCCTCACCGCTGTCCGAGGGTCGCAGCGCATCACCGATCAGAATCCCGAGGCTAAATACCAGGCGCTCGAACGTTATGCCCGCGATCTGAACGAGCAGGCGCGTCGCGGCAAACTCGACCCGGTCATCGGACGCGATGAGGAAATTCGCCGCGTCGTGCAAGTACTTTCGCGACGCACAAAGAATAATCCGGTGCTGATCGGCGAGCCCGGAGTCGGCAAGACCGCAATCGTTGAAGGCCTCGCGCAGCGTATCGTCTCCGGCGACGTACCCGAAGTTTTGAAGAACAAGCGTGTCATATCGCTCGATCTGGGAGCGATGCTGGCCGGCGCAAAGTATCGCGGCGAATTCGAAGACCGTCTGAAGGCCGTGCTCAAGGAAATCGAAGACTCGCAGGGCAAAATCATCCTGTTTATCGACGAATTGCACACGCTCGTCGGAGCAGGCGCTTCCGAAGGCGCGATCGACGCCTCAAACATGCTGAAGCCCGCGCTTGCCCGCGGAGAGCTGCGCGCCATCGGAGCGACCACGCTCAACGAATATCGCAAGTACATCGAAAAAGACGCCGCCCTCGAACGCCGCTTTCAGATCGTTTTTGTGGGCGAGCCGAATGTCGAAGACACGATTGCGATTCTGCGCGGCCTCAAGGAAAAGTACGAAGTCCATCACGGCGTCCGCATCAAAGACTCGGCCATCGTCGCCGCGGCCACTCTGTCGCATCGTTACATTTCCGACCGCTTTCTGCCCGACAAGGCCATCGACCTGATCGACGAAGCTGCATCGTCGCTGCGTATTCAGATCGATTCCATGCCCACCGAAATCGACCAGCTCGAGCGCCGCGCCACGCAACTGGAAATCGAAAAACAGGCCCTCAAAAAAGAAGAAGACGCGAATTCGAAGGAACGCCTCGCTCATGTCGAAAAAGAGCTCGCCGGAATCCGCGAGCAATCGAACGCTCTCAAAGCCAAGTGGAAGCAGGAAAAAGACGTAATCGCAAAAGCCCGCGCGCTGAAAGAGAAACTTGAGCAGCTCAAAGTCGAAGAAGCCGCCGAGGAGCGCAAGGGAAATCTGGAGCGCGTGGCGCAGATCCGCTATGGGTTAATCCGGCAGACCGAAGACGAATTGAACAAAATTACCGCGCAGATCGACGGCAAGACCGGGCATCGCATGTTGAAAGAAGAAGTGGACGAAGAAGACGTCGCCAGCATCGTCTCCAAGTGGACCGGCATTCCGGTGTCGAAGATGCTCGAGGGCGAGGTCAAGAAGCTGATCAATATGGAAGACCGGCTGCGGCTGCGCGTCATCGGACAGGACGCCGCGCTCGAACGCGTCGCCAACGCCATCCGCCGTTCGCGCGCCGGACTGAGCGATCCCAAGCGGCCGATCGGGTCGTTTATTTTCCTGGGCCCAACCGGCGTCGGCAAAACCGAACTCGCCCGCGCCCTTGCCGAATTTCTCTTCGACGACGAGCGCGCCATGATTCGCATCGACATGTCCGAATACATGGAGAAGCACGCGGTCTCGCGTCTGATCGGCGCGCCCCCGGGATACGTGGGCTACGAAGAAGGTGGACAGCTCACCGAGCAAGTGCGGCGTCATCCCTACGCGGTTGTGCTCTTCGACGAAATCGAAAAAGCGCACCCCGACGTCTTCAACATCCTGCTTCAAATCATGGATGACGGCCGCCTCACCGACGGCAAAGGCCGCAAAGTCGATTTCAAGAACACGGTCATCATCATGACCTCAAACCTGGGCTCGTCGTATTTGCAGTCGGAAAATATTCGCGACGCCGAGGGTTTCGAGCGCGCCTCGAAGCAGGTGATGGAAGCGCTGCACGGGCATTTCAAGCCCGAGTTCCTGAATCGCGTGGACGACATCGTCATTTTCCATCCGCTGGGCAAAGAACAACTGGTGAAGATTGTCGATCTGCGCCTCGAAGACTTGCGCCGCCTGCTGGCCGACCGCAAGATTTCTTTGGAGCTGACCGACGCCGCAAAAGAGCTGCTCTTCACCGAAGGCTACGATCCAAATTTCGGAGCGCGTCCGCTGAAGCGCGCCATTCAGAAGCTGGTGCAGGACCCGCTGGCCATGAAGATTCTCGACGGCGCGGTGCTGCATGGCGATCACGTCATCGTGGACGCCGACAAAAAAGCCGGCAAGATGACGTTCAAGGTGAGCGAGCGCGTGGGTGAGAAAGAGACGGCGCGGGCGAAGAAGTAAAACCCTAACATGCACACGCCGTCCTTGGATCCACAAAGCATAATTGTTTTGAATTCACAGGGTTTAGTTTTCGACCCGTCCGCGCTACCATCGGGTTGGCAGTCAGAAGGGAGCTCCGATGCGCTGGTACCACTATGTGGCCTATTTTTTTGGGGGCGCATTCCTCGCAAACGCCCTGCCCCATCTCGGCAACGGGATCTCGGGGCACGCCTTCCAGAGCCCTTTTGCATCACCGCCTGGGGTAGGCTTGTCCTCCGCGACCGTCAATGTCGCATGGGGCCTCTTCAACCTTGCCGTCGGCTACCTGCTTGTCTGTCGCGTGGGCAGCTTTAATCTGCGCAAGACCCAGCACGCGCTCGTCCTCGGGGCAGGCATCCTCATCATGTCGCTCGTGGCTGCCCGCACGTTCGCACGGTTCCACGGCGGCCTGTGATCCTGCCATAGGTTGTGTCAAGCTGAGCATCGCGGGCCGTAGAATGATTGCGTGGCTGCGGCTTCTCAGACAAAACTAATTGTCCTGAACCTCAAGGCCGGCATGCCGACCGTCGATCAGGCGAAACGTCGATTGCTGGAGTCGTTGTACGCACCTCGCGGCGCCAGCGGGCCGGTGGTGAAGGTCATCCACGGCTACGGATCGTCGGGCAAGGGCGGCGCGATTCGCTCGGCCATCCGCGAACAGCTCGCCCAATGGCAGCGCGAAGGCAAGGTGCTCAAGGTAGTCCCCGGCGAAAACTGGAGCATCTTCGACCCCGCCTCGCAAGACCTGCGCCAGCGCTACGCTTTTCTTGGCAAGGATGAAGACCTGGACCGTGGCAACGCGGGCATGACGCTGGTCGAATTTCCCGCCGATACTTCGCGCATCTTCCGTTCGTAGTCTCGGGAGGGAATCAACTGCCAATCCCTCCCCTTCGGCTCCGCTCAGGGTCGGGATGACAATCAAGAAAACGGCCGGGATGGCAATCAAGAATGCGACGACGGTCCGCGGCCTTTCGCGGCTTTCTTCGTCGCCTTCGGTCGCCGCGCTCCCGGCACCTTCCCGATTCGAGGATCTTCCGCAAGAACGAATTCGCAGGCACGCAGGGCCGCTTCCTCAAAATCCGGAGCGTCGGCGGGAAGCACCTGCCAGCCCGTTGCTTTCTTCCCCAGCGCATTCTTCCCCAGAACCTTAATGGATCGCATGGTGGGGAAGTCCCGCCGCAAGCTCCGGTGGTGATCCTCGGTGGTCGCGAGCCACACTCCGTTGTCCGTCTCACCGGCTTTGTCTTTGTCTCTGAGGATGAGGACAATTTTGTCCTCCACGTAAACGGCTAGACAACCGAACATAGGCCGCGTTCTTGGCGACAGCGCCGCGAGCGCGTCCAGCACAAACTCATGCGGAACTCGCTTGCGCGGCCTCGCAGCAAACGGAGTCACTTCGCCGGGTGTGGCTTCACGCCTGACCATGTCCAGTTCCGTATCTTCCAGCCGCCCGCTTCCGCGTGCAGCACGAAAGTCATCTGCCCTTCCTCAGCCGTCGGCTGGCCCCTTTCCTTATAAAACGTAGTCCGCCGCCCACTCCTGCGGCGCATGCGGCCCGACCCAGCGGTGCGGAGCGAACTCGTCCACAATGGCGATGTCGCCAGCCGCATAAGCGGCATAGG
>Ga0302266_10000376_pt1 | contig 45713 bp, 31 predicted proteins | sample III_Bog_E1_2_FD_194559 | JGI IMG/M metagenome (GOLD analysis project Ga0302266, IMG submission 194559) | Peat permafrost microbial communities from Stordalen Mire near Abisko, Sweden - III_Bog_E1_2 | ecosystem: Environmental > Terrestrial > Soil > Wetlands > Peat | place: Sweden: Abisko...
ACGGCAGGGCCAGAACGCCCCGCAGCGCAGGCCTCGCTATGCGCCAATCAGGAATCCAACGGGAATACGGACGTTATCGTTCCTCGGTCGTCGGGCACTGCGAGATAGCTGGGGCCAACGTAGTATGGCAAGCTGCGTCAGTGATAAGAGACATGCTATAGTCTTGCAGTTTCCAAGGACGGTGCGATGGGGAACGATTTGAAGTTCGATAACAGCCTTCGGTCAAAGCTCGATTTACAGGCTCCGCGCGCACTTGCAAACGGGGCAGCGCTCAATGCGTTGATGGCGGCGATGCGTGCGGAAGAGGATTCGATTCGCCTCGGCGGCGGCGCCAAGGCTGCGGAAGCCCAGCGCGCCAAAGGCCGCCTGACGGTTAGGGAACGGCTCAAACTGCTGCTCGACGAGGGGAAGGACTTTCTGGAACTGGGACTCTGGGCTGCTTACGGAATGTATCGCGAATATGGAGGCGCTCCTGGCGCCGGCGTTGTCACCGGACTGGGGCGCGTGTGCGGGCGCCTGTGCATGATCATTGCCAATGACGCCACAGTGAAGGCAGGCGCGTTCTTCCCCATGACAGCCAAGAAGGTGCTGCGGGCGCAGACCATCGCGCTGGAAAATCGGATTCCGACGCTCTATCTCGTTGACTCTTCCGGCGTGTTTTTGCCGCTGCAGGAAGATGTGTTTCCCGATTCCGACGATTTCGGCAGAGTGTTCCGCAACAATGCGGTGATGAGCTCGCTTGGGATTCCACAAATGACGGCAATTATGGGAATGTGCGTGGCGGGAGGCGCCTATCTGCCGGTGATGACAGATACGGTGCTGATGACGGAGGGGGCGGGGTTGTTTCTAGCTGGACCTTCGCTGGTGCAGGCGGCCATTGGTCAAAAGACAGACGTGGAGGAGTTAGGCGGCGCAACAATGCATGCGGAGATATCGGGAACTGTGGACTTCAAGGAACCGAACGACCATCTCTGCATAGCCAGATTGCGCTCTCTGGTGGATAAGATGGGCGAAAGACATAGCTCTGAGTTCCGCTCTAACCAAGGGACGGCCGGGCGCAGTGCCTATAACTCAGTGGCATTCGATGTTATTCAGGACGCGCCCAGATTTGCCGCCGATGACTTATACGGACTGTTTAACCCTGCACCGGGAGCAAGCAATGTTTACAACATGCGGGAAGTGATTGCTCGCATCGTGGATCGCAGCGAGTTCGACGAGTACAAGGCTGACTTTGGCCGCACGGTGCTGTGTGGATATGCGCGTATCGGCGGGTGGGCAGTGGGGATTGTGGCGAATCAAAAAATAAACCAGAATCAAACCGTAGCCATGGGTCCCTCAGCTGGCATGAATCGCATCGAGGTTGGTGGGGTCATCTATACGGAGAGTGCGCAAAAGGCGGCCCGTTTCATCATGGATTGCAATCAGAGCCTGGTGCCGCTGATCTTCTTACACGACGTAAATGGCTTCATGGTCGGCAAGGATGCGGAGTGGTCGGGCATTATTCGTGCCGGGGCCAAGATGGTGTCGGCTGTAAGCACCAGCGTAGTGCCCAAAATCAGTGTCATCGTCGGCGGAAGCTTTGGCGCCGGACATTACGCAATGTGCGGCAAGGCGTATGATCCGCGATTCCTGTTTGCTTGGCCCACGGCGCGCTACGCCGTGATGAGCGGCGCATCCGCGGCCGGCACGCTGGCCGAGATTCGCGCCAAACAAATGGAGCGCGGCGGGAAGGTGCTGTCGGAAGCGGAGAAGGAGGCTCTTTATGACGAGATCAAGGACACCTACGATGCGCAGACCGATCCGCGTTACGGCGCAGCGCGCCTTTGGATCGACGCAATTATCGATCCGGCGAAGACCCGTGACGTTCTTATCGCAGCGCTGGAAGCTTGTGCTTTGAATACCGATGTACCCCGATTCAATCCCGGAATCCTTCAGACATGATCTCCGGAATTGCGACGGCCAACTTCTCTCAATGAAACATGCGCGCGAAGCGATGGCGGCAGAGTGCAAAGGAGCCTGTGATGAAACTGGAACTTGAGCAGGAGACGAGTTTATATCCGTTTGTGTTGACGGAGGACCAGGAGCATCTCCGCCGCGAGATTCGCGAGTTCGCCGCGAGGGAGATTGCCCCGAATGTTATGAACTGGGATGAAGCATGCGAGCTTCCCACTTCAGTAATCAGGAAGCTCGGCGCGATGGGTTTGCTGGGGGTTATTTTTCCGCCTGAGTACGGCGGCGCCGGGCTGGGATATGTGGATTATGTGCTGGCCATTGAGGAGTTATCGGCCGTGGATGGTTCGATTGGGATTACCGTAGCCGCTCATAACTCGCTGGGGACGAATCATATCTTTTTGGCTGGAATTGAGGCGCAGAAAAGAAAGTACGTGCCGCTGCTTGCGAGCGGCGAATGGCTGGCGGCATGGGCGCTCACCGAGCCAGGCTCGGGGTCCGACGCGAGCGCTGCCAGGACTTCCGCAGTGAAGAAGGGCGACCGCTATGTGCTGAACGGAAACAAGACATTCATCACCAACGGCCATATCGCTGACGTTGCGGTTGTCATTGCGGTGACGGACAAGAGCAAAGGCACGCATGGGCTGTCGGCATTCCTGGTGGAGAAGGGGACGCCAGGATTCCGGCCAGGCAAGAAAGAAAACAAACTTGGACTGAGGGCCAGCGATACCAGCGAACTGATCTTCGAGGATTGCGAAATACCGGCGGAAAACCTGCTAGGCGCAGAGGGCGAGGGCTTCATCGATGCGATGCGGGTTCTGGATGGCGGCCGCATTTCGATTGCCGCATTGGCGCTGGGGATCGGACGCGGCGCGCTGGATGCGGCATTGAAGTATGTCAAGGAGCGCCGCCAGTTTGGCAAGGCCATCGCGGAGTTTCAAGGCATCCAGTGGAAGTTGGCGGACATGGCGACCGAACTCGATGCCGCGCGGCTGCTCACCCAGCGCGCCGCGGTTCTGAAGGACGCGGGACGCAAAGTGACGCGTGAATCATCCATGGCCAAACTCTTTGCGAGCGAAGTCGCGGTGCGCATCTGCGGCGAGGCTGTACAGTTATTCGGCGGCTATGGTTTTATCAAGGATTATCCGGCCGAGAAGTATTATCGCGATGTAAAGCTGTGCACGATTGGCGAAGGGACAAGCGAGATTCAGCGCATGGTTATCGCCCGGGAGATACTGAAGGTTTATCCGTCTCGCGGGTAAGTAACTTCCCGAGGCGCGACTGGTTGGGAACGGCTTTTGAGTGAGTCAGTCAAGATCGTGGAGTGTCCCCGGGACGCGTGGCAGGGATTGCCGGCGATCATTCCTGCGCAGCAAAAGGCGGACTATCTGCAGAAGCTTGTTGCGGCGGGCTTTACAGCCATCGATGCTGTGAGTTTTGTTTCGCCCGCGGCTGTTCCGCAGATGTCGGACTCCGAGAAGGTACTCGAACTCATCGATGTTCCAAATGGCCTGGAGATTATCGGGATTGTGGTAAACGAAAAAGGCGCGGAGCGTGCAATCAAGACAGGTGCAGTGCGGACATTGGGTTTCCCATATTCCATCTCGCCGGAGTTTCTGCGCAGGAATCAGAAGCAAACGCAACAGGAGTCGCTGTACGTTTTAGGGTCAATTACAGAGCTTGCGGAAGGCGTGGGGAAGAATGTTGTAGCCTACGTTTCAATGGCCTTTGGGAATCCTTATGGCGATGCATGGAGCTTGGATGCCGTGGCGAATGCATGCAGGCAGTTGATTGAAATTGGCATCTGGCAAATCTCTCTGTCGGACACGGTGGGAATCGCGACGCCTGTGCAAGTTGAGCAGACGGTGACGCGTGCGCTGGAGGTGAGCGAGGGCGCCGGGATAGGCGTGCATTTGCATGCAAGGCCACAGGAGGCGGCGCTGAAAATCCGCGCAGCTTATCATGCAGGTTGCAGGCGGTTCGATGCTGCGATTGGCGGGCTGGGAGGATGTCCATTTGCGCAGGATGCCCTGGTGGGAAATATCGCAACAGAGACGCTGATTGCTGAGCTGATTGAAATGGGAGCGGATGTTCCGCGGTTGGAACCACTGGATGATTTGATATTCGCCAGCGCCGCAATTGCAAGACAATTCGGCACGGCGTCGAATTGATTGGCGCTGGACAATCCAAAAGGACGGGAGGGAAGGGCTTGAGTTATCGAACGATTCTGGTTACCGACGACGCGGATACAAGAACCATTACTTTGAATCGTCCCGAGCGGCGAAATGCAATGACTCCCGAGATGCAAGTGGAGTTGATTGCCGCAATGGATGAGGCAGCCATCAGCAGCTCAACAGTTGTCGTATTTCGAGGCGCGGGCGATGGGTTTTGTTCGGGCCTCGATTTGGCGGCATTGCAAAGCATGAACGACAAAACCGCCGCCGACCATCGCGCGGATACGCTGCGAATCGCAACGCTCTTTCGAACATTGTATGAGTTACCCAAACCCACCATCGCAGTCGTGCATGGAGCGGCAATCGCCGGCGGTGCCGGCTTGGCTACTATCTGCGATTTTACCCTTGCTGTTCCGTACGCGAAGTTTGGCTACACAGAGGCACGGATCGGCTTTGTGCCTGCCCTGGTGTCGGCATTTCTCGCTTTGCAAATAGGCGACAAGCGGACCCGCGACCTGCTGCTGACTGGCCGACTCTTTGGTGCAGAAGAGGCGTATCGCGTTGGGCTGGTGAATGAAGTAGTCCAGCCGGATCTACTTGATGAACGCGTCCACGCGTTGGCACAAGTACTGGCGGCAAACAGTCCGGAATCGCTGGCCGCCACCAAGCGCCTGCTGGCAGCGCAGAACAAGGCCTGGCTTGATATGGCGATATCTCAAGCCCTGGATGCGAACGCAAAAGCCCGGGAGACGGCGGATTTCAAAGAGGGGATTGCGGCGTTTCTGGAGAAGAGAAAGCCTGCCTGGTCGAAATAGATTCCGTTACTGTTAGATGAGGGCGAGGTTGAAGCACACGGGAGCGCCGGTCTGCTCCACAACAAGATCGCGAGTTACACCATCCCCTAACTCAACTACCTCAAAGCCCGCCGGCGTAACATCCATCACGCACAAATCGGTAATAACCGTTTGAACTACTTGAGTCCCAGTAAGTGGAAGAGTGCAAGCACGGAGCAGCTTCGGACTCCCATCCTGCGCCACATGCTCCATGATTACGATCAAGCGCCGCACGCCCGACACGAGGTCCATTGCCCCACCCATGCCCTTCACGCGCTTGCCGGGAATCATCCAGTTAGCCAGGTCGCCCCGCTCAGAAACCTGCATCGCCCCCAGGATGGCCAGGTCGATATGGCCGCCGCGAATCATGGCGAAGGAATCCGCGCTTGAGAAAGTGGATGCGCCCGGGATGACGGTCACGGTCTGCTTTCCCGCATTAATCAGGTCGGCGTCGACCTCATCCTGGAGTGGGAACGGACCCATGCCCAGCAGGCCATTCTCAGACTGCAATGTAACGGTGATTCCCGCTGGAATATGATTTGCAACCAGCGTAGGGATACCGATTCCCAGATTCACGTAGAAACCGTTCTTCAATTCCCGAGCCGCGAGCGCAGCCATTTGAAAACGAGTCCAGGCCACTGATTCACGCCTCCCGGGTAGTTATTTTTTCGATTCGCTTTTCAGGGTGGGGATTGTGTACGAGCCGATGAACAAAGATCCCTGGCGTATGAATTTCATCTGGATCGAGTTCACCCGGTTCGACAATAATCTCAGCCTCGGCCACAGTGATCTTGCCGCATGTTGCCGCGTTGGGATTGAAGTTTCTCGCCGTTCGCCGATAGACGAGATTCCCGAAGCGATCGCCTTTCCAGGCTTTCACCAACGCTAGATCCGCCTGAATGCCGCGCTCCAGAATGTAACTTACCCCGTCAAATTCTTTTTGTTCCTTTCCCTCGGCCACCAGTGTTCCAATGCCGGTTCGCGTGTAGAAGCCCGGAATCCCCGCGCCCCCTGCGCGCATGCGTTCAGCCAGCGTGCCTTGTGGGCAGAATTCCACTTCCAACTCCCCTTCAAGATACTGCCGCTCAAACTCGTTATTCTCGCCGACATAACTCGATATCATTTTCTTCACTTGCCGACTCTCAAGCAGCAGCCCAATTCCCCAGCCATCGACTCCCGCATTGTTGCTGGCAATGGTCAAGTTACGAACGCCAGTGTCGCGCAACGCAAGAATCAACGCTTCAGGGATTCCGCAGAGCCCAAACCCGCCGATTGCCAGCAGCATCCCGTCCTGCACAATGCCGTCAAGCGCAAGCCGCGCATCCGGCCAAAGCTTCGTAAATGCCGATCCGTTTTCCGTTCCGGATTCCACCATCGCTTTCGCTCCCTAAAGCTTGGCGCACTCCCAATCCTATCTCCAAACCGAGAGCGATGGAACCACAAAAAGCAAGGCGGGGTTTGTGGAACTTATTCGAATCTCTAGTTATTTTCCGATGCAGAAAGTAAAAAACTCACAAATCCCCAATATCCATGAGTCTTTCAGAAAGTTCAGTTCTTCTGGAGACACGCTGGAGACACAAACTGCCCTTGTACCTCCGTCTTTTGCGGCTGGTCTCGATCCCGGCCCAGCCCCGCCTATTTCGCGCCGATAGGTTTCAAGGTTGACTCGTTCGCCCGCTGGTGGTTCAAGGCGAGCAAGCGCTCCAGGAGTTCCGCGTCTGTCAACGTCACCGGCCAGCCATAGGCTGCGAACACAGCCGCGTCTAGCTTGCGATGCGCATCCGCCAGCCAGGAGGGGCGCGCGTTATAGAGACTCGTGAGGGTGCGGCGCTTCAATTCTTCCGCGCTGGCGTTTGGCGGATTGAGCCACGCATCTCGCTTCGCTACCAGGTCGCGAGCGGCCTTTGCGATGGCCTCCACCAGCGGTGATTCTTTCGGCTCATGGCCAGGCGGCCAGGGGAAAGCGAAGGTCTCAAAAGTTGTTGCGGAGTTGTACGAGGGCCTGTCTTCTAAAGTAGAACCCAGCGAAAGTGACCACAAAACATGGGCGCGGCTCTGTAGCGCGCCGAAGAAGTAATCGTCATCTCGGGCAATCACATGCAGTTTGTGGTCTGGAACAATGTCTGTTCTCATCCATATGAAGATCCGATGTTTCGCGACTTCAGGAGTCACGATACATCGCTTCATTGTCGCCAGGGCCTTTCGCAAACCCGGACGATTCTCTTGGTGCTTCCACCAATTCTCCCTGTAGCTCTTACGAGGGTTTACGTCGCGCAGCGGCTTCACATGCTTACCTGCCCACGCCGGAGGATCTGATCAAGTGGATGTCCGACCCCGCCGAGATCGACCGCCGCGTCAAGGGAACCGAGTATTGGATGCTGATCGATCCGAAGGCTCCGCAGCAACGAACCGGCGTGCTCGGCTCCCTCAATATGAGCGCTGACAGCTTCCGTTTGCTTCCCAAAGAAAGCGAGACGACCTCTGTCTGGACAGCAACCAAATGGGCCGAGACGCGGCGCGGTTGGATCTTCATTACATCGCGCCCGACAATGCGCGAGGCGCTTCGTCCCCTCATCAGTTTGTGGATCGACACTCTGGTTTTGCGCCTGCTAAACGAACCCATGCCTGACCAGAAACCTGTCTGGTTCGTCATCGATGAGCTGGCTAGCCTGCAACGGTTGCCACAGCTCCACACGGCGATCACTGAGAATCGCAAATCGCAGAATCCGGTCATCCTCGGCTTCCAAGGGCGCAGCCAGATGGAGGCCCGGTACGGTGAAGATTCAGAGGCTATGCTCTCCCAGCCAGCCACGAAGATCTTTCTGCGGACCACAGAGCCACGCGCAGCCAAATGGGTCAGTGAGGCAATCGGAGAGGTCGAAATCGAACGTCTCCGGGAGACCCACTACGACGGTTCGCGCGCAGGCAAGAACTTCGCGCTTGATCGTCAGACCGAGCCGCTTGTTCTGCCCGCGGAGGTCTCCGGCCTTGACGATCTGCGCGGCTTTCTCAAGTACGGCAATCACGTCGCGCGATTTTCGTTCCCGTTCATTGCGCTCGACGAGAGAAGCCCTGGCTTCGATGAGCGACCAATGGACGACCTGATTGTTCCGAGCACTCCTCTCCCTGCGGAGCCGGACGAGATGCAGGGCAACCTTTTGTTTCCGGAACATGAAGTGCAATCTGCCGGACATCAACTGGAGTAGAGGTCCATGCTAACCATCTCCAAGCCGCTTTCCGCAGGGCAGGCGCAAAGCTATCACGCGAAGGAATTCACAGCCAAGGAACAAAACTATTGGTCCGAACGCGGCGTGATTGCGGGCGATTGGCAAGGCCGGCTTGCTCCGCAGTTCGGTCTTGCCGGAGCGGTTTCTGCCGATGACTTTGCCAAGCTCAGCCAAGGACAGCATCCGGTGACCGGCGAGCAGCTTGTCCGCCAGCGCGCCTCCTATGAATACCAGGATGCCGATGGCAAGACCGTCAAGACAATGGAGCATCGCGCTGGTTGGGATGCGACCTTTTCCGCGCCCAAATCCATCTCACTCACCGCACTTGTTGGCGGCGACGACAACGTGCGTCTGGCCCACCGCGAGAGTGTGCGCGTTGCGCTTGAGCAGCTTGAAAACTATAAGCAGGCCCGTATTGGCGGCAACCATCCGCCGGAAACCACGGCCAAATTCATTGCCGCCAAGTTCGAACACGACACCGCCCGCCCGGTCGATGGTTACGTTGCTCCGCAGCTCCACACCCATGCCGTCATCTTCAACATGACCGAACGCGACAACGGCCAACCCAGCGCCGTTCAGCCGCAGAGCCTATTTGCCTCGCAGCAGTTTGCCACCGCCGTATATCAGTCGGAATTGACTTACCGCCTTCGCCAATTCGATTACGAAATCGCCGTTGGGCGTAGCGGGGCGCCAGAGATCAAGGGCTACGCGCAAGCGTATCTTGACGCATCCAGCCCGCGCAGTCAGCAAATTCGCTCGTATCTGGAGCGCACCGGACGAACAGGTTCAGAGGCCGCGGAAATCGCAGCGCACTCCACACGCGACCGCAAGGAGATTCACTCGCCGGGCGAGGTGATGGCCGCCCATCGTAAGCTCGCCGCCGACTTCGGTCACCAGGCCGAAGCTGTTGTCCGCGCCGCGCGCGAACATCTTCAGAACCAGGAAAAGCCTGTCAACTCCGTTGACCGTGTTCGAGAATCCCTCACCTTTTCCCGTGACAAAAACTTCGAGCGCGAGGCTGTCGTCGATGAGCGGGCGCTGATCCGCGACGGCCTCCGACGGGGATGGGCGAGGTCACTTATGCCCAGGTGCGCGGCAATCTGGATGCCCGTCTTGCCTCTGGAGAATTCCAGACTGTTCAGCGTTCGCAAAGCTTACCGGCGCGCCAGTTCACCACCGCCAAGACCATCGAAGCAGAGCATGAAATCGTCCGCCGTGTCCGCGAAGGGCAAAGCCAGATTGAGCCGGTTCTGACGCGCCAGCACGCCGTCACTCTTGCCGACCAACATCCGCATCTCAACCGCGCCCAGATGACCGTAGTTGAGGATGTGCTCAGTTCGCCGGACCGAATTCAGGGCGTCCAGGGTTTCGCCGGCGCGGGCAAAACCACCACGCTCTCTGTTGTCCGCGACGCCGCCAAATCGCACGGCTATGCGGTCGAGGGCCTCGCCCCGACCTCCCGCGCGGCCCGCCAGTTGAATGATGCTGGCGTTGAGTCAGGAACCCTGCAAGGGTTCCTTGCCCGTTCCCCAAACCATGCCACTCAGGAGCAGCGGCATTTCTACTTCGTCGATGAGTCGAGCCTTGCCAGCACCAACCAGATGCGCGAGTTTCTTGCGCGTCTTGACCCTAACGACCGTGTACTCCTGATCGGCGACACCCGCCAGCATCAGGGAGTCGAAGCAGGCCGCCCATTCGAGCAGTTGCAGGAGGCCGGAATGCGCACCGCCAAGCTCGACGAGATCGTTCGCCAGAAAGACCCGGCGCTCAAGTACGCCGTCGAGTTGTTGGCCAAGGGCCAGGTCTCCGCAGCCCTTGAATCGCTCCAGCAACAGGGTCGCGTGATGGAAATCTCCAACACTGAAAAACGCATCCGCACCATTGCCAGGAGCTACGTCGAGTCCCCTGAGAAGACATTGATCGTCTCACCAGACAACGCCTCCCGCCGCGAGTTGAATGTTGCCGTGCGTCAGGAGTTGAAAGCCAATGGAACCCTCGCGCCGGAAGACCACACCTTCCGTGTACTCGTTCAGCGCCAGGACATGACCGGCGCCGAACGCTCCTGGGCCAGTCAATTCGAGGTGAATGATGTAATTCGCTACGCGCGCGGCAGCAAGAGCGCCGGAATCGAAGCTGGAACCTACGGAACAGTCGTCGGCATCAATCCCGCCGCCAACCTGCTCACCGTCGAGAGATCCTCCGGCGAATTGGCCACCTATGATCCGCGCCGCTTAACCGGCGTCAGCGTCTACCGCGAGATTGACCGGGAATTCTCTGTCGGCGACCGCGTCCAGTTCACCGCGCCCGACAAGTCGCTTGGCGTCGCCAATCGCGACCTTGCCGTAATCGATTCCATCGCGCCCGATGGTCGCATCTCAGCCAGTCTCGATAACAAGCGCCAGGTTGAGTTCGATACCAAAGAACATCGCCACTTTGACCACGGATATGCCGTCACCAGCCACAGTTCCCAGGGACTCACCGCCGAGCGTGTGCTGGTGAACGCCGACACTGGCGTCCACCCGGACCTGCTCAATTCGCGGTTTGGATACGTCTCAATCTCCCGCGCTAGCCACGATGCCACGCTCTTCACCGACGACGTGACCAAACTCAGCCCGCAACTCAGCTCCGATGTCTCCAAGACTTCGGCGCTGGAAGTCTCGCAATCGCCCTCCGTCGCCCAGGGAATCGGGATGATGTGAACCTGTCCAACGAGATTTTGCAGACGGTTTCTGCAAAATCCGAATTCGCCAGACACTGTCTGGCGAATTCAGTAAAGCCACGATTCGTGTTGCAATTTGTCATTACAAATGATCAACTAACGACGAATTGATGCCATGACCACAGCGAAGCCATTTGAGAGAACCATGCATTATGCCCGCCAACACGGAATTTTGAGACCACGCGACATTGAAGCCATCGGCATCCCGCGCGAGTACCTCCTTCGCCTCTACCGCAAGGGCAAACTCACCCGGACGGGGCGCGGAATCTATACTCTGCCGGGTGCGGCGGTCACGGAGCGCCACTTCTATGCGGAGGTAGCAAAGCGTGTGCCCGATGCGGTCCTGTGCCTGCTTTCGGCCCTGGCCTTCCACGAAATCACGACGCAAGGTCCGACATCTGTCTGGATTGCTCTCGGCAAAGGGGCAAGAAAGCCTGCCACTGTGTCGCCTTCGCTCCGGGTAGTTCGTCTCACAGAACCTTCACACTCTGAAGGCATCGAAGAGCATTCGGTCGAGTGCGTTACTGTGCGCGTCTATTCCGCCGCGAAGACGGTGGCAGACTGTTTCAAATTTCGCAACAAGATCGGACTGGACATCGCCATCGAGGCTCTGAAAGACTGTCTCCTCCAGAAGAAAGCCACCGTCAATGAGATCTATCGCTATGCCAAAATCTGCCGGGTGAGCAACGTCATCCGTCCCTACATGGAGGCACTATGACTCGCGAACCAAGCAAGAATTCTGCAGGGTCAATCCGCACGCGATTGCTTACTCTGGCTCAAGACCTGCCTCTCCCTTGTTTATTGATGCACTGATGCGCAAGCGACACCGGAATCAACTGCGCCAATAGATAGGCGAACAAATAGCGAAATATGTGGTAGGCTATCGATAATGGAGAAATCGTGAGCTCTCAATCGAGCATCGAGTGGACAGATTCGACCTGGAACCCTGTTCGAGGCTGCACGAAGGTTAGTCCCGGCTGTAAGCACTGCTACGCTGAGACGTTTGCGGAACGGTTCAGAGGCGTCGCGGGCCACCCTTACGAGAGGGGATTCGAGCTTCGCACGGTCCCGGAAAGGCTAGCTGATCCGCTGAAATGGTGCAGCCCACGCATGATTTTCGTGAATTCCATGAGCGATCTCTTTCACGACCGGATACCTGAGGAATACATCAAACAGGTTTGTGAGGTAATGTCCCTCGCAGACTGGCACACATTCCAAGTGCTTACGAAGCGATCAACACGATTAGCAAAGCTGTTGCGTGGACCACTGAACAAGTTTGCGCGGATGTCCCATATTTGGTGGGGCGTCAGCGTCGAAAACAGGAAGCATGGCCTTCCCAGGATCGCCGACCTTCAAAACACTCCCGCGTCCGTTAAATTCCTTTCAGTTGAGCCTCTTTTAGAAGGCCTCGGCCCGATCGATCTAGACAACATCTCATGGGTTATTGCCGGTGGCGAAAGCGGTCCAGGAGCTCGTCCTCTTGACATCGAATGGGTCCGCTCAATTAGAGATCAGTGCGCGACGTCCGACGTCCCATTTTTCTTCAAACAATGGGGTGGTGTTCGCAAAAAAGAAAACGGTCGAACCCTTGATGGGCGCACATACGACGGTTTCCCTAGAATTTCACGCGCCTCCGTACCACCCGCGGCGAAGCGGAAACAAATGGCTGTTCGTTATGCACCTGAGGCCTTGATCACTATTTCAATATGAATGACGATTTCTATCATGACCGTGAGCAGTCCCAGGTCAAGCATCGTGTGTTGCAGCGATACCTTCAGGCCTTTGCGCCGATCATCGGCAGCGCCTATGACGAGATCGTCTATGTCGATTGCATGGCCGGGCCTTGGGAATCCCGAGATACCGCTCTCAGTGACACATCGTTCGATATTGCGTTGACCGCTCTTCGGAGCTGTAAGCGCGAAGGTCGATGCAGAAGGGTTCGAGCTCTTCTGATTGAGAACAACCCGGAGAGCTATCGAAGTCTCGAAGAGTATGCTCGATCGATTTCGGATATAGAGGTCGCTACGAGGTGCTGGGATTTCAATGACCATATTTCTGACATTGTTTCGTTTGTAAAACACAATAGGAACTCCTTTCCGTTCTTCTTCATCGATCCCACCGGATGGAAAGAAGCGCGCATAGATCGAATCGCCCCTCTTCTCCGAGTTGAGCCAGGCGAAGTCTTAATCAACTTCATGAGTTCATGGATCATCCGCTTTCTGGACGACGAGAGCAAACCGTTCGAGAAATTGCTCAATGCAGACGTGAAGCATCTGAGGAGTCTTTCCGGAGATGAATTGGAGGACGAATTAGTTAACCTTTATGCCACTCAAGTAAGAGGACAAGGGAACTACTCATACACTTGCGCAACTCCGATCCTAATGCCAGATCGAGACAGTATTCACTACCACTTGGTGTTTGGGACGAGGGGATTCAAGGGTCTGGAAGAATTCAAAAAGACCGAGGCCGTCTCGATTCCTTTCATGCACGACGTTCGGGCATTGGCGCAACGTAGACGAGACGAACAGAAAGCTGGACAAGGATTTCTCTTCGACGCCTCACACACATATCAAGAGAACCGGTACCAAAGGTTCAACAGAAGGAGATTAGCAAACGCGCGAGAATCCATCATTGGGCTCTTAACACGCTCGGGTTGTGTTAGCTACCAGAATCTTTTTCAGGAGTCGATGCAATACTCAACTGTGATCGAGGCCGATCTTCGGCAGTGGTTGGATGAGTGGAAGAACGAGGGAAAGATCAGATATCGCAACTGGTCTCCGCGTCAACGGGTTCCACACCCAGACACGACCATTGACGTCCTTCATGAGTTGATTTGATTTCATCGGAATGCCCGGCTGGGATCTGATCGGCTGAGGGAAATGTTCTCAATCTGTGGAAAACGCGGACGTTAATTGCGAATTTTCGCCACCTAATCCAGGATTCTTGTCAGTTCCTAAATCCCAGTCCGAGATTTCGCTCCGCCCGCTTGAATTGTGAGCGAAAATGAAGCTTGCTTGCTATTGGTGGAAGGTAAACGCGATTGATGACAACGAACGCAACAGCGATACCCATAATTTCTTCGCCGCCCGTTGAAAGGGAGTCACGAACCGTTCTCATGGACTCTGCATCCAACGAGTTGGTGTTCGCGGTCGTTGGACACGCGGGATCCGGAACAAGTTTTATTGCTCAGCAACTCGAAAGTTTGCTAAAACAGATCGCCATCGGAGACGAAAGATTCGATGTCATCATGTTAAAAGCGCGTGACGTGATTACCGACTGGGCTGCCGCACGCGGCAAGCTTCTTTCCCCAGCCTCGAACCGTCCCTCCTTGCAACAAGTGAAGACATTCCAGGACTACGGCGACGAAATGCGTGCGGAGGACTTGGCCGCGATAGCCCGAGCATTGACATTGAAGATTCGGGCTCAACGAGCGTCAAGGACACAACAATCGATCACGATTGGCAAAGCCATCATTCCCGACGGAAAGCCTAGAGCCTACATCCTCGATTCTTTGCGGCATCCGGAAGAGGTGCGATTTCTTCGTCAGTTATATGGACAAGCCTTTGTGTTGATTGGAGTGGTCTGCGAGGAGGAGCGGCGGATCACACGAATAGGCGTCAAATACTCTGATGGCGGCCGGGTCGCGGCAAAGGAATTCATGGAGCGTGATGCAAACGCGAAGCCCCCAAATGGCCAGCATGTGGCTGATGCCTTCCATCTTGCCGATTACTTTTTAGATAATACGGCAGATCGAGTGAAGGGAAACGTGCCCAACCCAGACTGGCTGGTCGTTGAAAACCTTTCGCGTCTCGTGAAAATTGTCTCGCATTCAGATCTCGTCCGCCCTACTGTGAGCGAAACTGCGATGCATCATGCATACAGCGCTCAGATGCAGAGTGCATGCTTATCAAAGCAGGTGGGAGCGGCGGTGGTCGACGCAAATGGGAACGTAGTTGCGACTGGCACAAACGAAGTCCCAAAGGCTGGAGGCGGAGTCTATGGAGAGTCTTTTGAGCGCAGCACCCATGACGCTAGGTGCGCATACTTTAGGGAACAAGATGAGCGATTTTGCCGCAACACGCGAACTCAGAACGAAATCATCAACGAACTGCTGGCGACATTCAAAGAACTGCTTAAGGATATCAAAGAGATTCGTGAGCTTTCAGATGAGAGAACCAAACAGCTAGCTGTGCAGCTGCGGAAGACACGAATAGGCGGGCTACTCGAGTTCAGTCGCGCTGTTCATGCGGAAATGGATGCGTTGTTGTCCGCGGCCAGAAAAGGCGTGTCGCTGGTCGGCACGCGGCTGTTTGTAACTACTTTCCCATGTCACTACTGCGCTCGTCACATTATTGCAGCCGGGGTGGATGAGGTACAGTACATCGAGCCCTACCCGAAGAGTCAAGCGTTGAATCTTCACCGCGACGCGATAGACGTGGAGCAATCCGATTGGGAACCGCCGAGCCGCATCTTGGCGAACTTCGATCCTAGAAGCAAAGAAAAGAAAGAAGCCAAAGTCCTCTTTCGGCCGTTTTCGGGCGTAGCCCCGCAGCTTTATAAACGCGCCTTCATGAAAAACCGCGAATTGAAGAACAAGGATACAGGCGAGATGTCAGTTCAGACACCCGAATGGGGAACGCCTTGGCATCTTTCAAAGAGAAGCCCCGCCGAACTGGAAGCTGAATTGTCAACAGAGGTTACCAACCATGCCTGATGAAAATAACAGGACCCAACTCTTCATCATTCCAAAGCAGAAACGGACAACAATTTCAGAGCAAGATTTTATTGAGCCTGGAACACAGGGGATGCTGTTCCCAACGCCCAAACGTGGGCTCGTTCTTTTCATCCTCTTTCCTGATGTTAGCGAACAGGAGTTTCGCGACGCGCTAATGAGCGCGATGCCATCACACGTAATCGAATTGCGGACCTCTCCCAGATTCGATATCGGAGGGCTGACTAGGCACGACGCGTTTCAGGCATTCAAAGTTCAGAGCATTAATTATTTGGATTTGACATCAGCGACCATGGGAGAAGTCGGTGTGGAAGCATCACTGTGCATCCTACGGGATTTTCTTCGCGAGGCACGCGTGAAGTTTGACAAGCCGATAATATTCCTTGTGGACCGGGCCGAATCTGACAAGAATATCGTTTCGCGTGTGATGCAGACCCTAACTGAGTACAGTCCAGAACCCAAGTATGTTTTCGAAGTTCCGCACTTCGAAGAAGTATCCAGAACTCGGTCCACGCTTGCTGCATTGTAGTATGCGGTGGATTGCGCGTTGACGGCATGCGTGCCCACAAACCCTGAATTCATTGGCTGGCCAGCTCCCCAACAAACGCCGCTCCTTTCGGCGATCATCAAACCAACCGTAGCTTACCCATCAGGACTCCTTGCAAGCTGGCCAAGACAAAAGCGCTTCTTCTGCGACGATGTAGAACGCGACGCCGCTGACCAATGTTTGCCATCAGTCCATGCTAATGGGTGCGCCCGCTTAGACCCTTTCCCCCTCAAGGTCGGGGAAACTCTGATCTTTACTCCACCGAATGCATGGATGATAATCAACCATCTCCTGGATGATTATCAAGTCTCCTCGGCCTGCTGTATGGAATCCTGGAATTAATGCACTTCTGGCCGCCCCTCTGCTTCTATCGTTGCGTCGCAATATGTTAAATAGCCGAAACGAAATGGCTAGTTCATTCAATCCCTCGCAAACCTCCCTTATGACCCCGTTCTCGAAGTTCTCGCCGAATCTTGATGCTTGTAGCGCTCCTGGCGCCTATCTCTTGGTTCGCAATAGCTAGGATTTCCAAGAGAAATGAGACTTCGCCCTTCTTCGCGCTCTTTTGATCCTCTGAAGTCAATTCGTCCTCAGTCCCTTCGGTGTCTTTCACGATGCTCGCTATATCGGAAGATGCGATTGAGGAGTCGGCTTTGGGATCGGGAGCAACTGTCTCCTCCGTCACTTCAGTTGGGTGGTATCGCTCTCCGGAATCATTCCACCTGATAGCGCCAGCCTCGCGCAAAGTACGTAATCGGCGCAAAACTGCCAGGAGCTGACCTGACTGAATCAAGTGAGCTAAGAGACCATCACAAAATCGGTCTCCACGTTGGAATGTAGTGAGAAGCTTGACGCACGTTTCAAGATCAGCACCATCGAACAGGCTTGGATTATCCAAATACCTCTTCCCCGCATTATCCTTCCACTCGGGCCAGTCAAAATCCTGAACAAACCCGTGGTTGATCAGGCACCAGATGAACTCATCGATCTTCCAGTCCCGGACGGGCCGTGCAATCGTTATAACCCCATCGCTTCCGACCTCGCCTCCTTCCCACCTATAGAACGGCTCAATTGGCTGCTTCTCGAACATGGGGATAAATCCGAGGATGACATCGAAGTCTAAAAAGGAAGGAATATAACCTAGGTGCTGGAATTTGTATGCGCGATCCTTCCATTCATCGCCATTCTGATATTCGGCTGTCACTGGGAATTCGCTCTTGTAGGAGTTTTGCAGGCCAGCAAGTAACAACTGTTCCGCCAGCGCCAACGCATCGACTGGCCAATACGTCGCTGGTCGTGGCTTTGATACACCTTGCAAGCCCTTGATCGGGCGGCAGGTCAGTAGACGATCTTTCCACTGAGCTGGAATCTCGCGCCTTCCATGTACGGCACCAAGAAGCGCGCCAGCAATTGCAGCATTCGTGTCCGTGTCACCACCCCGACGTACCGTGTTGATAACGCCCTCTTCTAAGCTTGACGCGTGAAGCAACTGATAGAACGCATTTTGAAATGCGATCCTAACCCAGCCCATGTTAGTGATGAAGTCCCTTGGCGCCTCAAATTCCGCCGCCTCCAGACTCTCCACAACCGCAGGGTCCACAGCTTTATCGTGAGCCCAGGACCAAGCGTAACGATAAACTATCTTTGCGCTATAGCCAGTTCTGATCGCGTAGGAAATGGCGACCGCGAAAACAGCATTCGCCGCACGGCACGCCTCATTTGGGTGTGTTATGCCCGCGTCCGAACGAGCAAATCGGGCGATTTCATAGTCCTGTAATGCCGCGCCAAAAATCGCCAACGGACTCACACGCATAAGCGCACCGTTAGCCTGAGATGAATGACTCGCCCGACTCTGTGCAGCTTGGGCAACTGATTCGCCTTGATGTAATGCATGGCTTGCAGGTCCTAAAGCCATGCTGGTCGTGTTGCCTATATCAAAAGGATGGGAGTCATACCACTGCGCATAAGCCGTCGCCGATTCTTCGTCACCGTACCCGTTCTTCTTGATGATCGATCTTGCAAGCGCCAAAGCGAGTTCTGAATCGTCCGTGGGCTGACCGGCAATGGTATTCCAGTGACCGCCGTCTTCCAGCAATCTTGGACCGTCTGGATATTTGGAACGAATTCTGTCGCAACTCTGAAACTCTACTAATGATCCCAATGCATCACCAGCAAATTGGCCGAGGAGGCAACCTTGTGCCCGTGCAAGCAGACCAGCATCAGCCACGATCTTGCCAGGCTTGAGATAGGCGAGGATGCCCTTCGCTTCTTCCGCTGGCCGATGAAGTGCACTGCGCCAGTTTTTCTTGATGACGTTCTTCACGAGATCGCGAGAACCACCAAAGCAGGAATAAAGCGAGACTTCAGGGTCGCCCGAGAGATCGTAAGTCACTGGACTACCGTCATTGCCAAAGAGATCGCCTCCTGCCCCCCGAAGAAGTGCGTGCCCTCCGGCAACATCCCATCCGGTTGGACCATTCAACGAAATCGCAAGATCACCTTCCCCTGCTGCTACGAGAGCCAATCGGTAGGCAATGCCGGGGATTCCCCGATAACGCATCGGATAGGCGACAGCCGCGTTAGCTGAAGCGGCACTGTCGGCGTCCTGGGAGATCAGCGCCGTCATCTTGGCATTCGGAGTTGGCGCCCAAGCGCGCTTTATCTCCCTCTCATTGCGACGCAGGGGGCCCTGGCTCTCCGCCCACCAGAATAGATCTCCTTCATCATCCGGGGCACAATAAGCAAATACGACGCCAAGGATCGGGATTCCCTTGCGGAGCAATGCGATTGAAACCGCCGCACCGCGATGACCCTTTGCTGCTGCATGTGTCCCATCATGGGGATCGACAAGCCAAAGATGCCCCTTCGCCTCTTGGGGCAAGATGTTCGGGCTAGTCTCTTCGCCTTTGTAACCATAGTCAGGAAATGCTTCTGTCAAGCGAGAGCGAATTATGGGTTCTAGCTTCTTATCTAGATTTTCTGAGTATCCCGTATGAAAAGCAGGGCGCAGAAAATCCCCGGCTTCACGGACTGCTTCCAAGGCACAACGAAGCTCACGCTCGTACAAGACGTCCTCCACGAGGCAATCAGGCCCGATTCAGTTCAGCGGATCGGCCCATTCCTCAGAAGAATTGCAATTTAGCTTTTAAGAATACGCCAACTTCGTGAGAACGGCGAATACATCCCCAACGCATCTCGTTTCATTGAAGTTCAAGGATATTGACACTCCACTCGCAGTCAGCTAAGAAATCAGCTCACCGAACCAATCTTCTATATCTGGTCGTTCAGATCGCACAATTAGAGATTTTGCGTCCTGGATACTTTCCACTTCGCGTCCTTGGATGGACGGCCCAGCGCACAAAGACCCTGCGCTAAGCGGGCCTTCTCTGTCCGTTCGGAGCGCGGCTGCGCGTCAAACGATGGTGCGTGTTTGTCACTTGCCGCGCCCTTCCTCCGGACTCCCACCGTCGTACGCTGCGTTCGTTCTTTTCCGCCAACCGTCTTCGCGCTTCCCAGCCGTGGGTGAGAAAGACGCTCAGCCGGTCACGGCGGAAAAGGAGAACAAAAACATGAAGTTCAGTAGCAACAACAACGGCAACAGCGGCAGCGGCGGCCAGAAGGAAATCCGCCGCCAGCAAACCACCACCCAACAGATCATTGCTGAGAACGTCAAGCACCTGATCGAGCAGCTTGAGCAGGGCAAGAGCGAGGCTCTCACAGCCTATCTGACCGCTATGGCCCGATTCCACAACTACAGTTTCGGCAACATCCTTTCCATCGCGCATCATCGCCCCGACGCAACGCGCGTTGCAGGGATTCGCACATGGAACGAGTTTGGACGCTTCGTAAAGAAAGGCCAAAAGGGCATCCCTATTTTGGCTCCGATGATCGGGACCAGGCACCAGTGCGACGAGCAGCCTGTCGAGCAGAGCGACAAGCCGAAGCCTTTGCTCATCGGCTTTCGTGTCGTGTACGTCTTTGACATCGCACAGACCGAGGGCAAAGAACTTCCCGAACCCGCCACCGTGTCCGGCGAAGTCGGCACCCACCACGACCGACTTTTCGAGTTCGTTCAACAGCAAGGCATCGAGCTTGAATACAACGAACGAATCGCGCCTGCGCAAGGAGTAAGCTACGGCGGAAAGATCGTTTTGCTGCCCGGTCAGACGAAAGCCGAGGAGTTCAGCACGTTAGTGCATGAACTGGCGCACGAAATGTTGCACAAGGCCGAGCGCCGCACCCTCACCACCAAGACCGTGCGGGAAACCGAGGCCGAGTCCATTGCTTTCATCGTGGGCCGAGCAGTGGGATTGAACACCGGCAGCGCCAGCGCCGACTACATCAGCTTGTACCACGGCAACGCCGAGTTGCTCACCGAATCACTGGCCGTAATCCAGCAAGCCTCCGCAACTATCCTCGACGCGATCTTCGCCGAAGATGCAGAGCCACTCGCACAGGCGAGCTAAATCCGCAGACCTGAGCGGGTACGCTTGCCCGTGCCCGCTCACGCATTCACGCTCGACAACCAAAGGAGATGAGATTATGACAACAGCAGTTCAGTCCGAATACCGCAACCTGCCACTCGCAATCCTCACAGAGTCGGCGATGAATCCCCGCCGCAACTTTGATGAAGCCGCACTCAACGAATTGGCGGAAAGCATCCGCACACAGGGATTGCTTTCGCCGTTGTTGGTACGACCCAAGGGACCACAAAACTACGAGATCGTTGCCGGAGCGCGGCGCTATCGTGCTGCGCAGTTGGCCGGTAACGAATCCGTCCCAGTTCGCATCGTCGAATTGACCGACGCCCAGGCGCTCGAAACCTCCATCGTGGAGAACCTCCAAAGGCGTGACGTGCATCCATTGGAAGAGGCGCAAGGCTTCGCCGCGCTCCTGCGTCTTGAGGAGCCGAAATATTCCATCGAACAGATCGCAGCCAAATGCGGGAAATCCCCGGCGTTTGTTGCGGGTCGCCTCCGCCTTGTGGAACTCGCGCCAGCTGTGACCGAGGCATTTCTCAAGGACGAGATTGGCACGGGGCACGCGCTTTTGCTGGCCAAGTTGCAGTCAGCCCAACAGGAGCAAGCCCTCACAGCTTGCTTTCGAGAGGATTACGTCAGCGGCGGCAAGCCCCGGCGCATTCTGCTTCCTGTGCGGCAATTGCAGGAGTGGATTGAGCGCCACATCCTTTTGGAACTGGACTCTTCCCCATTTCCGAAGGACGACGCGGAACTTGTTCCAGAGGCAGGAGCTTGCATTACCTGCCCCAAGCGTACCGGGTTTAACACCCTGCTCTTTGCGGAGATCAAGGCGGACGCTTGCACTTCGCCGGATTGCTACCAAAGCAAGGTTGACGCATTCGTTGCAAAGACGATTGTGGCTAAGCCAAAGCTGGTACAGATCACGCGCGCGTATGGCAAGCCGGAGGCGAACAGTCCGGCAATCCCGCGCAACCAGTACGTTGAGATTCGAGCAGAGAAGCCGACCAACCAGAAGCAGCGCGATTGGCCCGAGTACCAAACTTGCAAGTTCACCACCGAGGCTATCGTCACCGAAGGTTCGGACAAAGGGGAGTTGCGCCGCATCTGTGCCAACGCAGATTGCCCGGTCCACCATCCGAAGAAGGAAAAAGCACCCGCCAACGATGCGGCATTCAAAGCGGTTCAGGATAGGCAGCGCCGCGATGAAGCACTGGCCCAGACGACCGGACTGCGTGTGTTGAGTGCCATTATCGAAGCCGTGCCAGTCCGTTTGATGAAACGCGACCTGCTTTTCGTAGTCGAGCGGCTTGCTGCAATGCTGGACGAGCGCCGACTGGCCATCATCCTCCGTCAACACGGCATCGGCAAAGCGAAAAGCTCTACTGACACGCCAGCCAAGCTGCTAACGGCTTTCGTTCGCAAGTCTGAGGAGAGTATTCTTGGACGCCTATTGGTGGAGATTGTCATTCTCCATTCTGCCCAATCTGCGAACGACACCAGGAGAATATTCAAGGAATCCGCCGAATTCTACAAGGTGGACGTGGACGCCATCACCGCCAAAGTCAAGCAGGAGTTCGTAGCCAAGGACAAGACCAAGACCAACAAACATGCCATGCCTAAGCCACCTGCGAAGGCTGTCAAGAAAACCAGAGCAGCGTAACTCAATCGCAACAATCTGGCGGAGCCTCCCAATCAGTCTCCGCCTCTTTTTGTGCCTACTGCCCGTCTACCCGCCCGACCTTGAGACTTCTGCGAAGCAACTTGCTTTGCCCACCCGACGGGCACGTATCTTTATGATTCGCGCTTACGAGGTTGGTGACGTTACGCTCAGCTACTACGTTTGTATGACCGTCGATTGGAGGATCATCTGCCGATCTGCTTGGAAAGGTCTCTTTGAAGGTGCACGGAATCTTTGGGGCAAATGCGCTGGACGTGCGCGATCAAGGCACTCAGTCGGCGGCAATAGCTCTCCTTGTCAGCTTCTGAAATTAGATTAGATTCCAAGTTGTGTATGCCCGCTCGCGCACGGTCGCATATCTCCTTCGGCGCGCGCAGTGAAGTTTTCCCGAGCCGTGTCCCAGTGAGTGTCTTGGATTGACTTCTCCCCATGATCTTGATTTTTTTATGAGAGAGCCGGAGTCCACTCTGATGCAGGGCCTCGACAACAACCTGAATCACGTCCCTAGCTTTTTCCCCGGAAAAGGCGAGGTCGTCGATCCAAGTTGAATATTCAACGCCCAATTCTGCGCAAGTATCACGGATCTGTCCGTCTACGGACCAAATGAAAAGGTTGGCGAGAATGGGGCTTGTCGGGGCTCCTTGCGGCAGATGCCTGTTGAACGTAGTGAGTTTCGTTAGAAGGCTTGCTACCGTGGGAGAACACCCAAGGATACGCGACCAAACGCTATAAACATGCACGTTTGTGATGCTGGGAAAACATTGCCGAATGTCCAGAGTAACTAGAAGTTTCGCGCCCTGATGGCATTGAGCATTGCCGATGATTGACCTGTACCGAACGGCTCCGAAAATATGGTCCGGCAAAATCACAGGGCTGAGCAGAATCTTGTTGATTCGTTCTTGCGCTTCTTTAAGCTTTCTAGTTGGGTTGTCGATCGGTCTTGGCTTCTTCGGGGGCTTCTTGGCAAATGGTCGCGGCTTTGGATGCAACTCAAAGGGCTTGTAGAAATCTCTCGCGGTTTCTGCAAGGAGGAGAAGATCGTCGATGTGGTAGCCTAAGCCGCGTGCCAGGCTGCTTTCATGTGCAATGTTCAGCCGTTTTATTTTGAACGAGTCCTTCCTCATCGTTACCTTTCCTGAAAAGAAGGCGCGCCAATTCCAACGCGAGTTTCTGGAGAGCTTCCGGGTTGCTCGTCTTTGAATCTCCTGAATCGCTGGCCAAGAGGATCAAGAGATGAAAAGGAACACCGAGATTCGCAGCAAATCGCTCCAAGAACTCTCGACTTGGCTTTCTCTTACCGGCCTCCAACATTGAGATAAGGCTTGGGTCCACCTCAAGGCGACGCGCGAGCTCCCTCTGCGGAATGTCTGCAAGTGCTCGCACGATTCTGATTGCTTTTCCGTAATCCATAATCGAAATCAAAACTGGTTGCGGGTCCCCTCTGGAACTAGCAAGGCTACATCTAGCGAATGAAATTCTTTGAAATCTCTTCGGCAACGATGCGAACGATCCGATAAACATCGGCTTCGCTCGGCGTCGCGTTACGCCGAAAATGCTTCACAGCCTTCAACGCCGTAGCCAACGCATCTTTCTGCTCCGATTCAAGCCCATCTTGCGTCAACAGTTCTTCGATGCAAGACATAATGACGTGCAAGTTCTTCTGCCGTCCCATATGGTCGGCCCCCTTTCCCTCGGCAGCACAATACCGAGTGCCGCGTCCGGTTGCGCCTCCGAGTAGGAATGGGCTTGAATCAGAAGACCCGGCCATTGTGTGTGCCGCACAACGTACATCTACATGTGCGGGGTCCGATACAGAGAGGGGATACTGCTGTCCTCCGGGTACTGGGCCTTGAACGGACAGGAGTTGTGTCCTGTCGCCACACCAATCTTCCGGTGTGGCATTATGCCCCTCTTCACAGAAGGGCTCGGTCGTGGAGACGACGGAAAAGGAGTTGTCAAAGAGCTTGCTGTAGCCGCGGTAACCGCGACCCAACCTGAACAAAGCCTACCCAAAACTCGGAAAGTTGTCAAGTTTAATGACATTATGTGAATCTGCTTGCCCGATTGGCGATGCCTCTCCAGCGATAGATCGGTCTCTGCGAACATGATCCATCGTGCCGATCCTCTTTAGAACGAATATTCTGGAGCAAGAGGGAATGCCGATCAGGGCCTTGGAAGGTACACTTGTATGCGTTCACCTTCAGCGCATTCGGTTGGCTTTGTATAGGACAGCCAGGTTGGACCGACACAGGAATCTCTGGCAACCTGCGCATCGGCGGAAAGTGCTGAAACGGCATTGCTTGGGGCGCGCGGCTAAGACATGGAAAATCAGTTTTTTGAGCATCCGATTCTCAACTCACCCTATGAGTACCCAGCCCGGCATTGGGAACTGGACGCTCAGGGGCAGCCGACGCAGCAGATAGTTGAAAGCCGCCGCCGCGCGGAATTCATCACGCCCATCCCCAAACCTCGCAAGCGGAAGAAGCCCTCCACGCAGGAATCCTTGGTCTTCAATGAGGGTGTTGGCCTATCCACGGCGGAGCAGCAATACGATCCCACGCCGATCATCAATGACCTCCGCTTTCAAGTAGACCGTTGGAGGCAGCTTCCGAATCCGAATGATTGGCTGGTAACCCCTGAGACGGCGCGGCTACTCCAGCACTGGCGGAATCACAAATTCGCCAGCATTCGACCGTTCTTTTGCCAGATCGAAGCCGCTGAAACGGCAATTTGGCTGACAGAAGTTGCCCCGAAGCTCGGGAAGACCGGCAAGGGCTTCATCGAGCACCTGGCCAACTCGAACGCTTCGGCCAACCCTGAACTCATGCGGCTGGCCTTGAAACTGGCGACTGGCGCCGGCAAGACCACGGTCATGGCCATGCTGATAGCCTGGCAGACCATCAATGCTGTTCGCCGTCCCGGCAGCTCACACTTCACCCGAGGCTTCCTCGTTGTCGCGCCGGGCCTCACTATTAAGGACCGGCTGAGTGTTCTCCAGCCAAACGACCCATACAGCTATTACGCCAGCCGGGAGTTAGTGCCCTCGGACATGCTGGATGATATTCAGCGCGCCAAGATCGTCATCACCAATTACCACGCCTTCAAATTGAGGGAACGCCTCGACATTTCCAAGGGCGGACGCGCGTTGCTTCAGGGAAGGGGCGAGCCTCTGGAGACGTTGGAAACTGAAGGCCAGATGATCCAGCGCGTAATGCCGGACCTCATGGGCCTGAAGAACATTCTGGTCCTCAATGACGAGGCCCACCATTGCTATCGCGAGAAGCCCGGCGATCCCGACGAGGAAGATCTTTCTGGCGACGACAAGCAGGAGGCCGAAAAGAACAATGAGGCCGCGCGCCTTTGGATCTCCGGCCTGGAAATCGTCCAGCGCAAGATCGGTATCACCCGAGTCATCGATCTCTCGGCCACTCCCTTCTTTCTTCGCGGCTCCGGCTACGCCGAGGGGACACTATTTCATTGGACGATGAGCGATTTCTCGCTGATGGACGCAATTGAATGCGGCATCGTTAAGCTCCCGCGTGTTCCGGTTGCCGACAACATCCCCGGCGAGGAAACGCCAGTATTTCGTAATCTCTGGGAACACATCCGCAAGGGGATGCCCAAGAAGGGGCGCGGCAAGGCCGAAGTTCTTGACCCACTCAGTTTGCCGACCCAGCTATGTACAGCCCTGGAAGCTCTCTACGGTCACTACAAGAAAACCTTCGACGTGTGGAGCGAAGCGAAGGTCAAGGTGCCACCTTGTTTCATCGTGGTCTGCAACAACACGTCTACCTCAAAGCTGGTTTATGACTACATCTCTGGCTTTCTCCAGAAGTCCGAGGACGGCACGGAAAAGCTTGTAAATGGGCGTCTGGAACTTTTCCGCAACTTCGATGAACACGGCAATCCATATCCCCAGCCCCGCACTTTGCTCATCGACAGCGAAGAACTTGAGTCCGGCGAAGCACTTGACCCAAAATTCCGCGAGATGGCGGCTGCGGAAATCGATCATTTCCGCCGCGACATTCTTGAGCGGACAGGCGACCGGCAGCAGGCCGACAATATCACTGACCAGGACCTGCTACGTGAAGTCATGAACACGGTCGGTAAGCAGGGACGCCTAGGCGAATCCATCCGTTGCGTTGTCTCTGTATCTATGCTCACTGAGGGCTGGGATGCAAACACCGTTACGCACGTTCTTGGAGTTCGCGCCTTCGGCACGCAGCTTCTCTGCGAACAGGTCATTGGCCGCGCTCTCCGCCGCCAGTCCTACGACCTCAATGAAGCAGGACTGTTCAATGTCGAGTACGCCGATATTCTCGGCATTCCCTTTGATTTTGCAGCCAAGCCAGTTGTGGCTCCGCCGCAGCCGCCCAGGGAGACAATTCAGGTCAAGGCTGTCCGTCCCGAGAGGGACGCTTTGGAAATCCAGTTCCCGCGCGTCATGGGCTACCGCGTGGAGTTGCCCGAGGATCGTTTGACTGCCAAGTTCAGCGACGATTCTGTGTTGAATTTGACGCCGGAACTGACCGGGCCATCGAACACATTGAACTCTGGCATCGTCGGCGAGGGCGTAAACCTCACCGTCGAGCACCTGAGCGACACGCGTCCCTCAACGGTGCTCTACCACCTGACTACTCATTTGCTTTACACCAAATGGCGCGATCCGGGCGAAGAGCCGAAGTTTCATCTCTTCGGTCAGCTCAAGCGCATCACCAAGGAGTGGCTGGACACTCGCCTTATCTGTACAGGTGGCACCTATCCCGCGCAAATCCTTTACCGGAACCTGGCCGATATGGCGTGCGAGCGCATCACTGCGGCAATCACCGCCGACACCATTGGCAAGTCGCCGATCAAGGTCCTGCTTGACCCCTACAATCCAACTGGCTCCACCATTCACGTCAACTTCACTACGTCCAAGCGAGACCGTTGGTGGACGGGAGACGCACAGCCGGTTCGGTGCCAGATTAACTGGGTCATCCTCGATAGCGATTGGGAGGCTGAATTCTGCCGCGTCGCCGAGTCGCACCCGCTGGTCAAAGCCTATGTCAAGAATCAAAACCTGGGCTTCGATGTACCTTATCGCTGCGGATCGGAAAGCCGCATATACAGGCCGGACTTTATTGTGCTGGTGGACGATGGGCATGGCGAGGATGACCTCTTGCATCTGGTCGTTGAGATCAAGGGGTACCGCCGCGAGGATGCGAAAGACAAGAAGATCACGATGGAAACCTACTGGATTCCCGGCGTAAACAATAGCGGCAAGTTTGGCCGATGGGCATTTGCCGAATTCACTGAGGTCTACGCCATCGAATCCGACTTCGCCGCCAAGGTTGAAATGCATTTTAACGGCATGATCGAGCAGTTCGCTGGAGAGAAGATTCTTTGATGATGAACAGGATGGAAGCATTTCGGGCCAAGTGTATTGAGCAAGGACGGATTTGTCCGGAGCCGCAGAGGTGGAATGACATGTGGGAACTCCTGCCGGACAAGGCGAGAAATGGTTCTAGTTGGGAGCCGCCTTTGCCTCTCATCCTTGCCGGTTGGTGGCATACTTCCAATCTTGAGAAGAGTCTCCGCTTCGATCAGCACCTTCAATGGGCAGTCGATCACGGCGCTCAAGACGTCGTATTGGACTACCTTGAAGCCCTCGTTCCGGAGGATTGGCATTGTCGATGAAAACCAAAAAAGCACCTTCGGCCAAGACGGTTGAGACTCTAACTCACGACGAAGCGTCGCGTAAGAACATCCCAACGGCGGAGTACCAGTCCGTCATGCGAACGGATGAGCAAAGCCCGATTCGCGTAGCCTACGAGCGCCGCAACCGCGATCTCGATCCGCAACTCGTATGGCGGGGCAAGGATGAGCAGGACTGGTCCGATCTAGTTGTGCCCGCGCCGCCGCTCTATATCCAGGAGAAGGTTCATCCAAAGGTTCTCATCGATGACCTGCGCCGGCAGTCGGAGAAAACAGGCGACAAGAAGGAAACGCAGTTCGATCTCTTTGCAGATTTCAATGGGCTACCGAGCGAAGATGCTAAGACGGAGTTCTACCAGCATGATGCGCACTGGTCGAACCGGATGATTCTTGGCGATAGCCTGCAAGTGATGGCCTCGCTGGCAGAGCGCGAGGGCTTGCGCGGCAAGGTGCAGTGCATTTATTTTGACCCACCATACGGCATCAAATTCAACTCCAATTTTCAATGGTCCACAACGAGCCGCGATGTAAAAGATGGCAATGTGGACCACATCACGCGCGAGCCGGAGCAGGTGAAAGCGTTCCGAGATACATGGAGGGATGGTGTTCATTCGTATCTTACCTATTTACGCGACCGACTAACTGTCGCGAGAGACTTACTGGAAGAATCGGGATCGATTTTCGTGCAAATCGGCGATGAAAATGTGCATCTCGTGCGTGCAGTATTAGAAGAGGTGTTTGGAAACAACAACTACGTTTCGCAAATTGCCTTTCGCACCACTACAGGGCGGGCTGGAGATTACCTCTCCGCAGCATCGAACTATTTGCTTTGGTTTGCACGCAATAGAGAGCGATGCAAATACCGGGCGACCTATCAGGATAAGTCGGCTGGGTCGTCAACCGAACAGGTCTATTCGCTAATTCGCTTCGAGGATATGCGAACAGCACGCATGACGCCTGCACAAAGGAAAAACCCTGCATCCCTTCCGGTGGAAGTTCGCCAATTCCGTCCAGATAATCTTACGAGTTCAAGACCCGCCGGAGAAGGCGATATACGTAAATTCAACTACCAGGGGCGCGACTACACGCCGGGGAAAGGAACCTTCAAGTCAGACGAAAGAGGGCTTGTGAGACTCGCAAAGAGCACTCGACTCTGGCCAACAGTAAACGGAACAATTCAGTATGTTCGTTACTTGGAAGACTTTCCTGTGATTCCATTCTCGAATGTTTGGACAGATACCGGAACTGGATCATTCACTGATGACAAGGTCTATGTCGTTCAAACCGGAACAAAAGTGATTGAACGCTGTCTATTGATGACCACTGATCCGGGTGATCTTGTTCTTGATCCAACCTGTGGGTCGGGCACAACTGCCTATGTTTCAGAGCAATGGGGCCGACGGTGGATTACGATTGACACCTCTCGTGTTGCACTTGCACTTGCCCGTGCTCGCGTGATGGGCGCTCGCTACCCATACTATTTGCTCGCCGATAGTCCAGAAGGACAAGCGAAAGAGGGAGAAGTTCGGGGTAAGGTTCCTTCCGATGCGCCCACACACGGAAGCATTCGTCACGGCTTCGTTTACGAGCGCGTTCCGCACATTACTCTGAAGTCCATCGCCAACAACGCCGAGATCGACGTGATTTGGGAGGAGTACCACGCGCGCCTTGAACCGTTGCGCGGCCCGTTGAATGCAGCATTGCAAAAGAGCTGGGAAGAGTGGGAAATTCCCCGCGAGGCCGGGGAGAAGTGGTCCGCCAAAGCGAAGGAACTGCACGCCGAATGGTGGCGGCAACGTATTACCCGCCAGAAGTTAATAGATGCCTCCATTGGCGCCAAGGCCGACTTCGCGTACCTGTACGACAGGCCTTACGAGGACAACAAAAAGGTTCGCGTAGCTGGTCCTTTTACGGTCGAGAGCCTTTCGCCGCACCGTGTGCTCGCTGTGGATGAGAAGGAAGACCTTTTCGAGACGACGGGAACATCGAATGTGGATGCTCGCGACGCACAGGACTTTGTCCAGGTGATTCTCGATACGCTGAAGACCAGCGGCGTGCAGCAGGCGCACAAGGAAGATAGAATCGCATTCTCTTCGATTACTCCTTGGCCCGGTGACCGCGTTTGCGCGGAGGGCCGGTATACCAACCAGAATGGAATTGAGAAGCGGGCTGCCATTTTCATCGGTCCAGAATTTGGAACCGTCTCCCGCCCCGATCTGGTTTCCGCCGCGCGCGAGGCCGGCGATGCGGACTTCGATGTTCTGATTACCTGCGCGTTCAATTACGATGCGCATTCCTCAGAGTTCAATAAGCTGGGCCGCATCCCCGTGCTCAAGGCCCGCATGAACGCCGACCTGCACATGGCCGGCGACTTGAAGAATACCGGCAAGGGCAACCTCTTCGTCATCTTCGGTGAGCCAGATATTGAGATCATCACCGCGAAGGACGGACAGATCCAGGTGAAAGTGAACGGCGTGGATGTATTCCATCCGAGCACCGGCGAGGTGCGGAGCGACGGCCCCGACGGGATTGCCTGCTGGTTTGTAGATACGGATTACAACGAGGAGAGTTTTTTTGTTCGTCAGGCTTACTTCCTTGGCGCGAACGATCCTTACAAGTCGCTCAAGACCACGTTGAAGGCGGAGATCAACGAAGAAGCATGGGAGACGCTGCACAGCGATACCTCGCGCCCCTTTGATAAACCAGTCTCCGGCAGAATCGCCGTGAAGGTAATCAACCATCTGGGCGACGAAGTGATGAAGGTGTTCCGGGTGTAAGGGGGAAAACTTTGGGCCAATTGAAGATTTACTTGCCACCGCCATCAAACTGGCAAGACTTTCAAGACCTTGTTGCTGAGATTGCCTCAATGCGATATGTGCCGGAATCTGTCCATCCATATGGGCGCCAAGGGCAGCGGCAAAACGGTATTGATGTCTACGCTGAAACTGGCGCTGGGCAGAAGATTGGGATTCAGTGCAAAGAAACAAAGAAACGCTTAGACAAGCAAGAAATTGAGAATGAAGCAAAGGCAGCCAGGGGCTTCACTCAAAAGTTGGACCTGTTCATTATCGCTACCACGCAGCGGAGTGACGCCCGACTCCTAGATTCCGTAATGGAATTGAATAACTGCGGTCAGTTTTCTTTCACAATCCGCATTGAGTTTTGGGACGATTTTCAGCATTACCTCAATCAATGCGGGATGGTTCTGAACTCGTGCTATGACAACTACAGGAAAGCTTTCGAAAAGACAGATGAATCACACCACCTCGAATGCCTCGGGGCAGCGTTCAACCGGCCCGCTTTCAGAGACGACTTTTTGCACGAACGGAACTATGAGGATTTTGGCGAAGCGCTCGCCGAGACCATGCGACTGTTCAGCATCGGTATTGTACGGGATCGCTGGTCTTCCATCGGAATTATACAAACTGCGCCAATTCGCTCCTTGCCTGATGGCGAGTACAAATCCGCTGTCAAGAAGATCGACGACATGCTTTCGAAGATGTACCAGGAATACATTGCGGACGCAAAGAATTTGTCTCGCGATCACCGCTATGCTCAGGACAGAGCCGGTCACTACAACATCGCAAGGCGCAGGCTGTTGAATCATCTAAACAAAATGCTGACGGCTGCTAATCTCCAGCCCATCGCCTTCCAGTACGCATAACGATGGAATTTCGAATCGCAGACACGTTTACTGACAGCCTCGCCAAGCTCACTGGCGAGGAGCAGAAGGCTGTGAAAACGACGGCCTTCGATCTCCAGTTGAACCCTGCACATCCCAGCCTCCAATTACATAAGCTCGACAAATCGAAAGACCCGAACTTCTGGTCAATCCGCGTTAGTCAGGACATACGGTTAATCGTTCACCGGACCGGAGCAAGCCTGCTGCTATGCTATGTCAATCACCACGACGAAGCCTACCATTGGGCGGAGCGGCGTCGCCTTGAAACGCATCCCAAGACTGGCGCAGCGCAGTTGGTGGAAGTTCGCGAGCGTGTACAGGAAATTCCCAAGTACGTGGAGGTCGAGCAGCCCGCTCCCCCCAAGCCGCCAGTCTTCAAATACATCTCGGATGGCCAGTTTCTCGCGTATGGAGTTCCGCAGGAGTGGCTTGCCGATGTGCGAGAGGCTACAGAGGATACGCTTCTTGAGATTGCCGGCCACCTGCCGGCCGAGGCGGCTGAGGCACTGCTAAATTTGGCAATCGGCATTAAGCCGCCATTGCCTGAGACAGTGCCAGTAGGAGCGGACCCGTTCGAGCACCCAGACGCGCTGCGTCGCTTCCGCGTGATGAAGAACGTCGAGGAGCTTGCGCTCGCCCTCGATTATCCCTGGGAACGTTGGGCCGTGTTTCTACATCCGGCGCAGCGCCAGTTTGTTCAAAAGGAATTCAATGGTTCCGCAAGAGTCTCCGGATCGGCGGGTACAGGGAAGACAATTGTGGCGCTGCACCGTGCTGTGCATCTTGCGCGAACCAACCCGGATACCCGGCTTCTGCTCACGACCTTCTCAGATACGCTTGCGAACGCGTTGAGAGCCAAGCTGCGATTGCTGATAAGCAGCGAGCCCCGTTTAGGCGAACGCATTGAAGTTCACTCGATGAACGCCATTGGCTACCGCCTCTATGAATTGAACATCGGCAAGCCGCGAATCGCTTCGCGTCAAATGATCCAGCAACTATTCGGACCTGCTGCCGCTGCCGTCGCAGAGAACAAGTTCTCTCTGCAATTCTTGACGACAGAATGGGAGCAAGTTGTCGATGCGTGGCAACTCGATACGTGGGAGCAGTATCGAGATGTAATTCGATTGGGCCGCAAGACGCGGCTCAAAGAACCGCAGCGGCTCATTCTTTGGTCCATCTTTGAGCAGGTCAGAGCTGCTCTTAAATCACAGGGATTGATTACAAACTCCGGTCTCTTCAATGTGCTTGCAAGCCGGTACAAAAGCGGCATTCCTTCGCCGTTCGACTTCACGGTAGTCGATGAAGCTCAAGATATAAGCATCGCGCAGCTCAGGTTTCTTGCCGCGCTCGGTGCAGGACGAGCGAACGGTCTCTTCTTTGCCGGCGACCTTGGCCAGAGGATTTTCCAGCAGCCGTTTTCATGGAAGGCTATGGGAGTGGATGTTCGGGGCCGTTCAACCACACTCAAAATCAACTACCGGACATCGCATCAGATTCGCTCTCAGGCCGACCGCCTTCTTGGGACCGAGGTTGCCGACGTAGATGGCAACACGGAAGAGCGCAAGGGAACTGTCTCAGTCTTTAACGGGCCAGCCCCAGGCATTCAAGTATTGGCGACCGTTGAAGCCGAAGTCAAAACCGTAGGCCAATGGATTGCGAACTTAACGAAGACTGGAATTCCGCCGCACGAAATTGCGATCTTCGTTCGATCAGAGGCAGAATTGGACCGGGCCAAAGCCGCGGCAAACGCAGCCGCACTCAGTTTTGATGTTCTCGACGAAAACGTCACAACACCGATTGGACGACTGTCCATCAGCACCATGCATCTCGCCAAAGGTCTGGAATTCCGGGCAGTCGCGGTGATGGCTTGCGATGACGAGGTCATTCCACTTCAGGAACGAATAGAGACTGTAACCGATGAGGCTGACCTGGAGGACGTTTACAATACCGAGCGCCACTTGCTCTACGTCGCCTGTACCCGCGCCCGCGATCATCTCCTTATAACGAGCACAGCACCCGCGTCGGAGTTTTTGGATGATTTGGGGCAGTAGAATTTCATTTACCGATCAGGCATCAGTTTTGTCCAGGTGATTCTATGGCTGAAGTAATTCAATTCGGAAAGTTCATCACGGCTTCAGAGCGCGAAGTAGCGTCTCGGCTCAAGGACCTGCCTGCAAACTGGACGGTCATTTGCAACAAAGAAGTGGTCACCCCTGCCGGAGACACCTACGAAGTTGATTTTGTAATCATTGGCGATCACGTAATTTTCGCTATCGATGAGAAATCCTGGTCGGGAGACATCTACGGAAACGAGAATGTTTGGGTCCTGCCAGGAGGCGAGCCGCGCCGTAGTCCGTTGCAAAAGATCGGGCACGTTGGGCGTCAGCTAGCTGGGGTATTGCGCGGACGCATACCCTACCTGCACGAGCACGCCCAGAAGGTTCACTTCGTCATCGACATGATTCTTCTTTCGGCTCCCAATTGCGTGTTGCGAGTGGCTGACCCCCGGCTTGGCACGCACGTTCTGCGACTACAAGAAGCACTAGAGGAGCTGGTCCGGATAGATCGCCAGAATCCAGCTCTTGATCTGAAGGCAAGTGGACAGGCGATTCGCACGTACCTCACAGATCTAAAAAATAGACCGCAGATTCCCCAAAAGATTAACTCATACACTGTCATCGAAGCTTTGGCGGGAGGACGAGGCTATCGCGACTTCCTGGTTCAGCATGCTTCAGGCGGGCGAAGACTTCTGAAGCTGTACGAATTGGACCCGATTGAGCAGCCGCGTGCATTCGTCCTGCGCGAGTACCAAGCTGTCCACCATGCTGCTATCGATGGAACTTGTCCAGACGTAGATCCCTACTTCTTTTGGAATGAAGACCGGTACCTGGCAATCCCTTTTCGGCTGCCAGAAGGAACTGCTTTGCGCACTCCTGCCGATCGCTCACTACTCCAAAGTCCGGACTATGCCCTTGGCTTGGCGATCGCCTCATTCAAGCAACTATCTCTTCTCCACAAGGGCGGGATGGTCCATCGACGCCTCGACCCGGAGTCGATCTACGTAAACCAGGCCGCTGGAGGATGGAAGATCCAGTTCTTCAACTTCATGTGCGCCCACATGGACAATCAACAAAGCATAGCTACCGACCTTGATCAATTGGAACAGCAGAACCCATATCTGTCCCCGGAATGCCGAATTGGTTTTGCCCTTGGCGGGTTGGAGAGCGACGTTTATGGCCTCGCCCTATCATTGTGCAACCACCTGAGCAACCTCGATCCGAGCGAGGAAGAGGCCGACTCGACAGTTGAAAACTGGATAGAAACTTCTTTGCAAAGTTGCACAGGTGCTTGGCCCGCAGAAATCGCAGACGGCTTTGTGTCCCTCTTCACTGAATGCGTTTATCAAGAGCCACGTTCACGGCCCACATCCACGGAAATACTGAATGGCTTACAAAAGCTCCTCGATACCTGGAATAGTCTAAAAATGCCGACAACTCACCAACCGCAAACGTTTGGTGGAGGCCAATATCGACTTGTCCGCGTCCTCGGCGAGGGAGCAACCGCAGTTACATATCTCGTAGAGGACACTCTGTACGGCGGCGAGTTTGTTCTGAAACGGATCAGGAACCTCGCTGCTGTGCAGCGCTACGCCAGAGCTGAATTCAATGCGCTAAAAGATCTCTCATATCCACATCTGCCACGCATCTATGATGTTCGACAGCCCCAAGATGATTTTCACCTAAAGCTCCAATACATCTCGGGCTCGGAACTTACACACTGCATGGACCACTTCCGACACCAGCCGAGCCGCGTTCTACACCTTGCCGAGGCGCTGCTGGGTGCTCTGGTTTACCTAGAAGATCATGGAATTTCCCATCGCGACATCGCACCTAAGAACATCATCGTCCCCGACGAGGCTAACGGCCGAATATGCCTAATTGACTTTGGGCTAGCCAAGTTTCGGGAAGACATGCGACAGAGCGCTGTAGGGACGCCCCTGTATCGCGATCCCGAGGTCGAAAGCAAGGGTTGGTCCAATGCGTCAGATCTATATTCAGTTGCGGTGGTACTCTATGAGTCGCTTACAGGACATCTCCCGTTTGTTTACGAAGATGGCATTCCCAGGAAGAGCGTTCGGCGGCCACTGTCGCTCGATGAAGAAGCGAGCTGTGGACCGGCATTGCTGAATTGCCTTCGCGCTGCGGTCGGCTTGGGCGGCGAACGTTATGCTGGTGCAGCGGCATTTCTGAACGCACTGAAAGATGCTGCAATCACCCCAGAGGCGCCCCCAACCACCGAAGGAATTCCGGTGAATCTTGAATGGGTTCATCAAATACGCGGTCTCTACCGAAATAGCGCAACGGGCAATGCGGACAATCGTGGCCTGGATAGCGCCTTCGCCAGGGAGACTTACGTGCGCACGCTTCTTGACCGCAGCCTCTTGCCCGACATCGTGGAAGGAAAGCGGCAGATCGTACTTCTCACTGGGAACCCGGGCGACGGGAAAACCGCCTTTCTTGAAAAGGTTCGTGACGAGTTGAAGCAGGCTGGAGCTACGATAATTGCCGAGAATCGATACGGCTGGACCTTGATCGCCTCCTCTCGCCGCTACGAGGCAATCTATGATGCATCTGAGTCGCGCGAGGAGCGCAGCTCAGAGGACATCCTATTTGAGGCTTTCGGTCCTTTTCGTGGTGAATCCCAACCCGAATCAACTACCCTACCAGTCTTACTTGTCGCCATTAATGATGGGCGCTTGCATGAGTTCTTTCGAAAGCACAGGACGGATTTTGGATGGTTGGCAGGACAGATTGACCACCACATCTTCAACAGCGGAACACCCAACGACGCGATAGCCGTTGTGGACCTTAAGGGGCGCGCCTTGGTCCAGTTGCCGGATAAGCCTGCAAGCCTGTTCGCCCAGATGCTTGATTCCCTCGTAGACCCGAGCCATTGGGAAGGATGCAAAGACTGTTCTGCACGTTTCGAATGTCCAGTCAAATTCAACGCAGACAGTCTCCGCGTTCCGAACATTGCGGAACAAGTTGAGCGAATATTTCTCATTCAACATTGGCGCCGCACGCGACGCGCCACCATTCGGGATGTTAGGTCGGCACTTTCGTATTTCATAACGGGGAACTTGGCATGTGAGGAAGTTCATGCCATTCGAGGATCGAACAAAAGAAACCATGAATGGCCGTTTCGTTCATATTTCCATGCCGCGTTCAACGAACACCACGAGAATGATGAAATGCTGTGCGACTTAGCTGCGATCGATCCGGCGCAGCGGTCCAATCCTCGTCTTGACCGCTTTCTCCATTTTCACCGAAATGCAGACAAATGGCGGTCAGTCCTCCAGTATCTCAGACCGGTAGTTGGAAGGATTGACTTCGAAGAAGCGGTCTCGCCAGATATCTTTGGCCCTCACTGGCACGGCGCAGTGAAGCGCAGGCTTTTTTTTGAAGGCGACGATGCGAAGATGCAAAACGATAAATGGGAACTTCCACCACGAGGCCAACTCCTCCCATATCTGTATCTGGACGATTTTATGGCGGCGCTCACAGGACGATATTCTGCAGAGCATGTGTTGGAGCGCTTGCTGGCTGGAATATCGAGGTCTGAGGGAATCACCCGCCAGGCGGCGGCCGGCAAACTATCCGTGGCGCTTGCTCGAAGCTCTGAACAAGAACTGAGCGTAATCAAGCAATTCGATTACGGAGACTTTCAGTGCAAGGTTGTCACGCACAGTGACAGTTATGTGGAAAGCATCCCGGATGCGCTGGAATTATTTCACGTGTCAGGAGACCCGCGAATCGAGATTACACTTGATCTCTTTGAGCTGCTTTCCCGCTTAGCAGACGGATACACCCCGGAAACCCAAGAGTTTGAGCCTTTTCTCATTGAGTTGCGTGAGTTCAAATCGCGGCTTTTGCGTACTGGAGTGAAAGAGGTTCTCTTGCTGGAAGGGCGGTCCCGGCAACATCGCGTGGTAATGACCGATCACGCTATTGAATTAAAGGAGAGTTCATGAGGATATTACTTCCAAAGGCATCCAAAGGAGTGAAGTTCGATCTTTTGTTCACGATTGACATGAACGACTTCGACGTTGAGATGCTCCTTCCTAGTCTCTTCCATTTGGTCCGTACGAAAGGCCGAAGAGTTGGAAAGCCAATAAATCCGGATGAGTATAAGCAATACTTCGACCGCATGATGCAGCATGATCGGCTCATAGGGTTTAGTAGCTATGCAGGCCGAACCGTGCTTGACCGATGGGTTCGAACCAGCATTGTCAAAATGGGCAAGCGGGGTCGCGCCCATACGGGCGAGAAAATGACTTACCTCTATCCAACAACAATGCTTTCTTACAAAGCTGGCTTACCGAAAGAAATCACCAGGCTTCGGGGCGTACACAATTTTGTGTACACGGTCCTGCAGAGTGTTGAGACGGACCAGGTTAAGCTGGACCGCCTTTTTCGTGAAGCTTTGGGAGAGGGGTTGATTTTCGATGATAACGAAACATTCGACGGACGATATGACGGAAAGACAGACATTGATATTGAAGCAATGCTGACCATTTGCTTTCTCGACGGACTGCCCGCCGCAGGCGTTTCTGCACTACCATCTGAGACCAAGAGCATTCCCCGGCTAAAAAAGCAGTCAGAATACTTTGCGCGCGATGTACTCGGAATCCTGAAATGTTACAAACATGAGCTTTCGACCACGCAGCTCAATCGCTTTTTGCTTGTACTGATCAATTTCCACCTGTTTGTGTATTCAATACGGCTAATGAATTGGGTAATCGGCATTGCTAAGGGAGCCGATTCGGCTCAAGTCCCCGAGTTTTTCTTGGACTGTACCGGTGAACGTGGATCCTTTTCTGATGAGCTGGCCAGAGGATGTGTCGAGCGAGATCTCGAACTGATCGAACGTTACGTGAGAGCGTCCTTACGATTGCGGACACTGGATCGATTCTTGACCCTGAGCCCTGCATTTAGAGCAGGTTTGCCGAATCGTGAGACCAACACAAGCGAGTACTTGATCCGCCTCCGAGATCTTGCGGGCGAGATCAAATTTCAGGCTAGGGCCGATCAGGAATTTGAACAGATTTGCGCGGAAAATGGTCTCAATATGGACGATGAGGATTCTGCTGAACGCGAGGTAACCGAAGCGGCCACATTTCTGAAGGGACTCAGAGATTCGACTGACATCGACCCGCTCGACCGGCTAGTTCGTACTCTGTTTGAATCTCAGAGGAAATCGGCGATGGGTAATATGACTGGCTGGTTTTATTCGGTTTCAGGATTCAATCGCTCGTATGGAATCATGAGCGGCAACACACGCGGGGCACGCCGCGTAGCCCGATACACTCTCAGCAATGAATTGCTGTCTGCACTGGTACACGTGGCGTTAGCGGACCAAGGTTGGGACGAAGGTGAACGAAGGATACCGGCAGTTCGGTTGCCGCTCCAAGAATTTCTGAAACGAATCGAGAGTCGCTATGGACTGCTGATCGACAAGCCTCCCGCAAGTGAAACTTCCGCCGAAGCCGTTGAAGCGGCGCGACACAACTTAGAAGCTTTCAAAGTCCGACTGAGACAGATCGGCGTTTTCGAGAATCTATCAGACGATTTTGACGCACAGTACCTTCAGCGCCCGATGCAGGTCTCTGGGAGTGAACGATGATTAACAGCCTTGTTCCAGAACTGGTCGAAGCGATTCGCGCCGAATTTGAAGATCGATCCGTTGGCCATTGCCTTCGAGTTGACAACCTGCCGCCAGAAACAGCGCGCAACCTTTGCCATGAACTACGAGCAAGCTCCGAAGCAAAGTTTGAAACTTATCTTCTGGGTTTAGACCCTAACAGTTCCGAGACGTTGCGGCCAGATCAAGCCATCGAGCTGCGAAACAGAAAAGAGACTAGCCTCTGCCTTGTGGTACCCGGCGGCCTCGGGCATGTTACAGCGAGCTCCCTGGGCAACTCATTTGCCAGTTTCGATCTAGGGAAGTTTTTATACAGAACAGTAGAGCTGCTCGAACGCAGCTTTCCAGAAGATGTACAGTTGCTGCTTCGGCGTGTTCGCGCCCAGCTTAAGGGAAGGGCCTCTGTATCGCAGGAGGACTTGATCGAGTTCTACCTCCAAACTAAGGAGAGCTCCGAACCTGCTTCAATTGGGCGGGAACTGTGGAGAGTTGGACTGATACCAGATCCCAATGAAGACTTCGTACATCGGCTTCAGCGAAATCGAAAGTGTGTCGATGCAATTGCACGTCCAGCGAGGCCGCAAAACTCAGCAGCCGAAAGATTGGCCTCGACGAGTCTTCCAGATGGACCGTTCAAGAATCGGCTGGCAGGATATCTTTCGCAACATATGCTGCATCTTAGCGCCGAATGGCAACGTCCGATTGCTGACGACCCGTTATGGGCAGATCTTGCATTCAACAACTGGCCTTTTCCGGATCAGGAAGTCTCGGGACTTCAGGCTATTGAAGTCAAGCCATTTCTGGATTCGGATGGCGGAGTGGAGGCCTTTTGTAAGCTCCGGCAACCGAACGGAGCTGGAACATCTTTGCAGGCGCAGATGGGGCCAGGCCACAAGGTAACGGTCCGCTGGTCGAGTGATCCAACTTCACCTGCAGGTGTGAAGAAATGGCGCATTGATCTAATCCCTTCGAGACTCGAATACGGCGACGAGGTTGCTCAGCATTTAACACGGACCACAGTTAAGAGCAGCAATCGAGCTGTCAAATCGGCGAATATATCCCTCGACCTTGAAGAGACGGAGATACGGGCTGTAGAGGTCCGAGTATCCGGCGAAACAGAACAGGGATTTGAGGTGCAGAACGAAGGGGGAGATGTGATTTATGGCTACTCCAACGAGTTCTGGTTGATTTCGGAAGTTGAGATTGAGCCGGGGGATCCTCTGCGGAAAAAGACAGAGATTTCCTTGCCATTGGGGCGACTTCGCGCATGTCTCGAACTCAAAGAGCCAAGCCCGGAGATGGAAGAGACTCAACCACAATGGGAGACGGGCGATGAACCATGGTATTTCTCGACGGTGCTACAGAAAAAGTATGTGGCGCGGATTGCCGTCAGCCCAATTGTGTCTGAGATCGAGGATCACTTGCAGGAGAATCCGAAGTCAGCTTGGCCCTGGGCTGCAATTGAGTCTGACACTAGACTTTCTTTTAAGAACGTCATGTGGGACCCCCTCCCTGGAACACAACTAGAGCAAAAGTGCTGGGCCGACTTCCTGCGATATAGAGAGCAGTTGACCAAAGAACTCATTGCACGAACGCCACGCAATCGTGTAGCAAGTGTGGAATGGAATGCGACATTGACCGAACGGGTCAGACGCTATGCAAAATCGTACCGCGAGTTACTAGGCTCCGTGGATTCGGATGGGCTTCCTTGGGCATTGAAGATAGATACCCTCCCCTTGACCATTGTGCATCCCGGAGGCAGGACTCAAACTGCGGTCCTGGTGTTGCCCCTTCACCCACTCCGGCTGCTTTGGTATGCGGCGTATGCAGATCTGCTCGAACACTGGCGGAGCGAATTAGCGAAGACGCAAACGAAACGCGACCGAGCCAAGCGGGTTGAAATCGCGGCCGTTGAACGTTTGGCACCGCTAAACGTTCCGATGTTCTCACTGGGGCCGGAGCCGGAGAACAAAGTGCATGTATTTTCTCAGAACCTGGGGCTATACTTGGGGGCCGCGCTTCCGCTGGAAACACAAGAGCCAGCGCGCGCGCTTGCGGAATTGGCCTCTGCCATCGGCCTGCCACCAGATGTCGTAAACGCAACTGACTTCCCGCTGGAAAAGCTGGGGCACGAACTGGTCGAATACCGCAAGCTACACCCATACACAGATACGTTGAGAGTCAGCGTTAGCAATCCCGGCGACGGTTACCAAGTTGCCTTAGCATTGCAAGAATTGTATCGAGACGCTCTTGCCGAACAAGGGATAGGAACTAATTATCCGAAGCTAGACATTATCGCTCATTCAAGCGAGCCCATGCCATTGAGTTTGCCGGGACTCGATCGACTCAGAGATGAGCTATATCTATCCGGTGCCTATCAGCGAGCCTCACATTTAGCCCCGGTTGCTCAAGTGGCTCTTCGACCCATCGAGCAATTGCCCGATCCCCCCGGCGGCGATATCAATTTGGCGATACTCATCGATGAGGCACATCCAACGCTGAGCTGCTGCGAAGGGATCACAGACAACGACAGCTCGTCCGTTTACGGCTTATTGACCCGGATTGTGTCCGAATTTCAAAGTACGGAGAGTACTGCCAGTTGGATTCATCAGGTGACCTTGCCGCCTGGTGCAAGCCGCGAAAGACACCCGACGCTGCCCGGTTACACCACCGATCTTGCAGATACCCAACAGCTTGTGCTTGATGCTGTCCGTCGAGTTCTGTTCCCAGAGTCCAACGCAAATTGTCAGCCGTCTCTCTGTGTTGACTTGTCGTTCGAAGAGCGCAATCGCCTTGATCGGGTTCATCATAGTGCCGATTGGGTCATTTTGCTGGACCGCTTTATTGGAATTGATTTGTTCGACGATCCTGCAGATCAGTACCTCGCGACAACCGCTAGGAAATACTTACTCGACTATGCACCTGAATTTATTGAGGGACTGGGTCATCGGCTCGTTGTGACAACTGCATGGCGGGAGGAGGTAGAAGACATTCTCTCGTTGGCCATGAAGGACCTCGGCTTTTCTGCGGTCGAAGAGAGTGTTAGTGAGGCCCTTCACGCACTCAAGAGTGTTTCAGGCCGCCTTGCGCTGCGCATGATCCACGACAATACACGCGCACGAGAAGCGGCTGGTCTTGGGGCCGTCGTAGCATGGCTAAAATCAACTGGGGAATTGACCAACAGCATACTACTGCCTGTAGATGCGCACCCTGAGATTTTTTCTGTGGCGCAGACACGAGGCCGAAAGGCAAGCGCTGGTGGAGATGCCGGAGCCATGTTGCGTTGCGATCTAGTGCAGATTCGATTTCGATCGAACAGACTAGATGTCAGCTTCATTGAAGTGAAAGCCCGCTCTGGTGTGACAGGCTTGAGTGAGCTGGCAGATCGGATGAGCGACCAAATGGAAGCGACCGAACGACGCTTCCGGGAACTTTTCTTTGATCCTGCGAACCGTATAGACCATATCGTTCAGAGGTCTAAGTTGGCAGCCGTACTCCGCTTCTATGCACGACGCGCGGAGCGGTACGGTTTTTTCGCTGATCCGAACGAGGCCCAGGAAGCTCTACGTCTAATCGGCAAGTTGGAGTCAGGAATCTCTCAGATGAAAGCTGCCTATCGCGGTTTCATCGTTGATCTAATGGGCACTCCGCAAAAGGCATTTCCGCACAGAGGAGCCAATTTCCGTGTTCTCACGGCACGTGATTTTGAAGCAACCACAGTTTTTAGGCGGAGTGTCATGGCCGAATCAGAGTTGAGGGATGATAAGCCGACTGCTGCTCCGCAAGACGAGCAACCTACAGTTGCTCCACCACCCTCGCCGCTCGAAATCTCTCCCGAAGTGTTCGCGAAGTCTGTTCCTCTGATTCCCCAAAATGATCGTCCAATGGAACTCTCAGTACCGTTGGGGATTTCTCTTGACGAGGAAATCGTAAACTGGAAGGCGTCTGTAAAAGGCAGCCCGCACCTCTTCATCATTGGAATTCCCGGGCAAGGAAAATCATGGACGGTAACGCGCTTGCTTTGCGAAAGCGCGCGGCAGGGCTTGCCGGCGATCGTCATTGACTTCCACGGACAGTTCAGTGCAACAGAATCCGAGTACTACCGGCTTGCAAAGCCCGTTGTGTGGGACGCCACACACGGGCTGCCGTTTTCGCCATTCGAAGCTGTTGCCAGCCTGGATGGAGGCACCAACTATTGGAAAACGAACTGCTTTGCTGTGGCTGAGATAATTCAATATGTCTTTGGGCTTGGCGACATTCAGCGCGGTCTTATTTACGATGCAATGCGCGACTGCTATCTTGAGGCTGGATTTGACACAGATCCGCTCGCACCCACCCCTTGCCTTGCGGACTTAGAAAGAAAGATTCGTCAATATGAAGAACGGCGCGGCGTTCGCAACGTCCTAAGCCGATGCAAACCGATCTTCGAGTTCCAGCTCTTCAATGAGAATGTCGCTGTAGGCAAGATTGACCTTCTCGCCGCTAGCAAAGATGGATTGGTGATCAATCTACATAAGCATCCACTGGAACAGCTTCAGATCGCAGCAGGTGCATTTATTCTGCGCAAAATATACAAAGACATGCTTTGGTGGGGCGAGACAGATCGCCTCCGGCTTGCGATCGTTCTCGATGAAGCCCATCGGGTTAGCCGCGATACGACGCTTCCTAAAATCATGAAGGAGGGTCGTAAGTTTGGAGTGGTGGTGATCTCAGCAAGCCAAGGAATCAATGACTTTCACCCAGATGTCTTAGCTAATGCCGGTACAAAGATCATCTTCCGGACCAACTATCCGGGGTCCCGAAAGGTTGCTGGGTTTCTAAAGCCACGTCGTAACCAAAACATCGCTGACGAGATCGAGCAACTATCGGTGGGGAACGCCCTTGTGCAGACCCCGGAGATGCAACACGCACTCCGACTGCGAATGTATCCGCCAAACCTCCAGCGGGAAGACGGTTGAGGATCTCGCGCACTTATGTCCGCAACGGCAAAGCCAGGCCACAATGCCCGCGTGAGCGTAACCATGCTTAGATACCCAACTCCTGATCGTAGGCCGCGAGCTTTGCAACGGGACAGTCGGAGATCTCTATCAGGAGCTGTTCAACGCCGATCAAGGTGCATTGTGCGAAGAGTTCTACGATCTGCCGGGTGCAGGACGAGGCGACCTGCTCTATTTGTTCATATTCGCGAAGGGACGCATGCCCCGATGCGACCTTCTGAAATCAGCTATCGCCGTCGTTTCTGCGCGATCAGCCTCATCCGACGTACAGGTGCGCCAGCGCACAAGTAAATCCTCACTGTCCTGCAAATGCCACAACAGTCTGCCGCCACGGTGGCTAACTGGCTTTCCATTGCCGAAGTCGATCAATTGACGCAAGCGGCTCTTGAGTCCCTTCTGGCCTGCAGCTTTACCGATATAGAGGATGTGGGCGCTGCCGACCCATTTTGCCTCGATGAAGTCCAGAGCGCAATTGGGGTCCTGCCCTTTGAACCAGCCGCCAGTACTCGGAATTCGAAATTGGGGAGCGCATTCAGGCTCTCTTTCGATCAGGTAGATGCCGGCACGAGCGGGCACACTCGCGCACCGGGTCTCGCGCAATTCGACGAGCCTTATGGGTTCACAGAAGCCGGCGATTGAGACCTGATCAATGGACGCCACGGGTTTAGGACTCCACTAGATTGAGAAACCGTTCTCACTCGTATGATAATCCTGAGTTGACGTGATGTGATTTGCTCATTGCGCGAGTGAACACACCGTTCAACTTTCCCTCGAATCGAAGAATATTTGGTTGAAGGCCGCAGCACCGGGAGCCTTGTTTCAAGTCGGGATATCGCTATGCTCCGTAAAGTGGATTTCAACGCCAAACGCTTTGAGGCCTTCATGGATTCGGATCACAAGATCAGTGTCTCGCGCGATCCTGTCGATTGAAGTGCAAAGCAGGACATCGAACGGTTTCGGATTGACAGCGGCGATACGCATCAGATCCTTCAGGCCTGAGTTCACTTTTAATCCGGACTGTCCAGAATCAGCGAAGATGGAATCATCGCTAACGATCCATTCTTTTTCTTTGGCCAAGCGTTTGCACCTCCCAACCTGCTGAGTGATGGAGTTATCTTCCTCGGGTTTCTTCACGGTGGCGGTGCGGGCGTAGATCGCACAACGTAACGGCTGACTGCCTGGTTTCTTCTTCATGTCGTTCTCACCGCATATTCTTCCGAATGGAATCGTCTATCGCGCTTGCCCAGAGGGGTGGAAGCAAAGTTCATCTGCCCCGCGGATTCTGAGCTTTATTG
>Ga0302266_10000377_pt1 | contig 45696 bp, 39 predicted proteins | sample III_Bog_E1_2_FD_194559 | JGI IMG/M metagenome (GOLD analysis project Ga0302266, IMG submission 194559) | Peat permafrost microbial communities from Stordalen Mire near Abisko, Sweden - III_Bog_E1_2 | ecosystem: Environmental > Terrestrial > Soil > Wetlands > Peat | place: Sweden: Abisko...
ACCTCGGCCCAGATCGCAGCCAGCCTCTCTTCGATCTCTCCTTGTGGCGCTTCGTAGCCGCGCGTCGAATAAGCATCGGACTCCGGCGCCGGCAGCGCCTTGCGGTCCAGCTTGCCGTTCGGCGTCAGGGGCAAAGACTCAAGACGCACGTACGCCGCAGGAACCATGTACTCCGGCAAGCTGGCGGACAAGTGGGATCGCAGTTGCTCCGCGCTGACTGCATCCTGTTCGCTTTCGCCCAGCATCGACGTGGTGTAGTACGCGATCAAACGCTTGTCGCCAAGCGTATCCTCGCGCGCGATCACCACCGACTCGCGCACCGCCGCGTGTTCCATCAGGCGAGACTCAATCTCCCCCAACTCGATGCGGAACCCTCTGATCTTTACCTGGAAATCGTTGCGCCCCAGAAACTCGATGTTGCCGTCTGCAAGCCAGCGGCCAAGATCGCCGGTCTTATACATCCGCGCTTCCGGATCACCGGCAAACGGATCGGCCAGGAACTTCTCCGCCGTCAACTCCGGGCGGTTCAGATAGCCACGAGCAACCTGAACTCCGCCGATATACAGCTCCCCGATGACACCAACCGGAACCGGCTGTCCATAGGCATCCAGAATGTAGATCTGCGTGTTCGCAACCGGACGGCCGATGGGAACGACTGAGTGATTGAAATCTGCGGGGCAGATATACATGGTCGCGCAGATGGTCGCTTCAGTTGGCCCATATGCATTGATTAGCTGACGCCCACAACTCCACCGTTCTGCTAACGACTCTGACAGCCGATCTCCGGCAACGACAAGCACAAGAATTGGAGCGAGGTTGGATCGTTCCGGCAAACTTGCCAGAGCTGCAGGAGTCAGTGTTGCATGTGTGATGGCGTGATTGACAATTGCCTCAATCAGGGTATTGCCTGCCAGCACCTTCTCTTGTCGGAGCAGATGCAGTGCGGACCCTCGGCACAGCGCCATCATCGTTTCCCAAACACAGGCATCGAAGCTGAAGGATGCAACCTGCAACACGCGGCTATCGGATGCGATGGAAAAGCCTTGGATCTGAGCGAAGATCAGATTACACAGTCCTCTGTGCTCGACCAATACACCCTTTGGGTTGCCGGTTGAGCCAGAGGTATAGATCACATAGGCAAGATGCTGAGGCGTTAGTCCAAGCGTGTCCGGATCCAGGTCGGTCTCCGAGCAAGCAGCCCATGCCGGAGATGCTTCGTCAAGTTCGAGCACGGGAAGTTTATCTACAATGTCGGATAAAAGCCCTCGGAGAAGTTTCTGTGTAAGCAGAGCGACCGGCGCCGAGTCTTCGAGCATGAAGCGCAACCGTTCGACCGGGTAGGCTGGATCGAGCGGCACATAGGCGCCGCCAGCCTTGAGCACCGCCAGCAGGGCGACGATCATCTCGAAGCCGCGCTCGACACAGATGGCCACACGGTCATCGGGCGTGACGCCCAGTTCGCGCAGGTGATGAGCTAGCCGATTGGCACGCCGGTTCAGCTCCGCATAACTGAGCGACTGGTCTTCGAAGACCACCGCGGTGGCATCGGGCGTCTTGAGCACCTGCTCCTCGAACAGTTCGTGCACGCACTTGTCGCTGGGAAACTCGGCCCCGGTATCGTTCCACTCGTAGAGCACACGATGGCGCTCGGCGGAGGGAAGCATGGGCAGTTGGTCGACGGTCTGTGTGTCATCAGCCACCATGGCTTGGAGTAGATTGCGGAAGTAGACGAGATAACGTTCGATGGTAGCCTGTTCGAAGAGCGAGGTGGCGTACTCCAAGTGGCCTACGATACGCTGCCCGAAGTCCTGAAGTGAAAGCGTCAAATCGAACTTTGCCATAACATGGAGGTCTAACTCCATAAACTCAGTCTCCAGACTGACAAGGTCCAACCTTCCCCCAGGGGTGTTCCGCCAGGAAAACATCGTCTGAAAGATCGGGTTGTGCGCTAGGCTCCGCACAGGATTCACCAGTTCAACAACCTGCTCAAACGGAATGTCCTGATTGTGCTGAGCTTCTAATGCGCGCTTTTTAACCCGGACCAATAACTCGCAGACTGTTGGCGAACCGGAGACATCCACGCGAATTGCCAAGGTGTTCACGAAGAACCCGATCAACCTTTCGATTTCCACCCGTCGGCGGTTTGCTGTTGGTGTCCCAATAACGATATCTGTTTGTCCTGAAAGCCTCGCAAGCAGTGCGGCCCATCCGGCGAGCAACGTCATGTAAAGCGTTGTTCCATGACTTCGGCTCAGTTTCCTAAGCCTGTCCGTCAATTCCTCTTCAAGCTCAAACGATACCGACGAGCCCCTATAGTCCCACTGCTTTACACGGGGATGATCCAAGGGCAACTCCAATAACTCTGGAATGCCGAGCAGGGCTGTTTCCCAGTAATCCGTTTGTCTCTTCAATACCTCCCCTTCTATCCACTTTCGTTGCCAAACCGCATAGTCCGCATACTGCACGTCCAGTTCCGGCAGCGGATCCGCTTCCCCTCGCCGATACGCTCCATACAACGTACTCAGCTCGTCCAGTAAGATACCCATCGACCATCCGTCCGAAACTATGTGATGCATCGTCACAAGCAGCGCGTGCCGCTCTTCCCCCAACTGGAACAGCCGCCCCCGAATCAGCGGGCCCTCCTGTAGATCAAATGGGATACTCGCTTCCACCACCACCAGACTTCGTAGTTCCGCATCCGCGTCTGCGCACCCTCGTAAATCATGCTCCACGATAGGGAACCGGCTTCCCTCTGCCGCCTCGACCTTCTGCACCGGCACACCATCCACGCTTACGAATGTCGTCCGCAACGCTTCGTGCCGCACAACAATCCGGTTTAATGCACAGCGGAGAGCAGCTTGACTCAGATTTCCGTATAGAAAAATCCCGCAGGACTCGTGATAACGCCCACTTCCCTCGTCCATTTGAGCTAAGAACCAGAGCCTCCATTGGGCTAACGACAGCGGGATGCGCCCTTCCCGACGATCAGTCCGGATCAAAGGAGGCGGACTTGCTCCTCGATAGCTTATGCGCGCCATAGCTTCTGTGGGTTCGGAAGCGGAAGATAGTCCGCTCGCTGGGTATTGATCATCAGCTTCACATCTCTGGGGCATCTTCTATTCTCCGAACTCTTTCTGTCCTCCCAACTCGACCCGAAAGGCAGGATGTACTCAACTGCGGACCCAATCAGAGCAGAGGGTCAGCCATACTCAGCAGCATCTAAGAGTGAAGACTAGAAGCTGTTTCCTAATCCAGTTTTCAGGAGCAGGTGTAAGGCACTGCTGCACGGAAGCCCAGCAACATGGGGTGTTGACCCCAGAAATGTGCTTCACAGTCGATAAGTCACCGATTATGAAACAGCTTCTAGCTCGAAACTCGCGTGCCGAAGACTGTATCAGGACCGGTCAGAACGCACAGCAACAAGTCCCAACACATCCTCGGCAATTTTTGCGGCTGCACTGGCCCCATCCATGATTCCAATTCGGAGCTTCATGGCTTGCGCAGCTTGGCGATACCGTTTGTCGTTCATTGTTTCTTGCAATGATCTTCGCAGCGCATTGACGGTAAGATTTCTGGGAAAGATAACCTTTCCCACTCCGCTCCACTTAATCCGGGCAGCCACGCCTGGCTGATCGTCGGCTACGGGAATAGCAACGAGCGGGACTCCCTCCGCGAGCGATTCGAGCGTGGTATTCAATCCGGCGTGGGTAATGGCGAGAGATGCCTTTTGCAGGAGCTCGATTTGCGGCGCATAGTGAACAACTACTGGATCTCCGGGCAGCGAGCCTAACTCCTCCGGAGTCAGGCTCCCTCCGCCCAAAGTAATCACTAGTTGTACATCAAGACACATACACGCTTCAGCAATTAGTTGAAACACTCTCGGCGTCTTATTTCTCACGGTCCCTAAAGATGCATACACCAGAGGCCTTCCATTCAGACGCTCCCACGGGAACTGTTGGTGTTTCCGGCTCTCAATATCCCGAAAAGGACCGGTGTAGAACTGGTGTGGGCACCTATTTTCTCTAGGGAAGTCGAAGCTCTCAGGCATCTGAGAAATCATGGCAAGTGTCGAAGTAGTGTCATTCGAAGTCCTGATTAACGGCAAGTTCCACGAGGATCTGGCTTTGTTTATTTCGGAGATAACAGGCCGTAGCATCGCGCAAATCAGAGCATTCGCCATTCTATTTCGCGCTCTGGCAAGATGCCCATTCCGGTATGCCCAAGGAAAAATGGTCTGAGGTACGCTTGCATCAAGGATTGTTGGCGGAAAGAAACATACAGTTACGTAGGGTAACCCAAGAAAGTCCGACACAGAACCTCCGGCCAGGACAGCTTGGTCGATCAAAAGGGCTTCAACGCCGGCCGAGGAGACAGCTGAAGGCCCCTCGTGAACAATGCACCTTGCGTTCGCCAGCAGTCTCTGGACTAGGTCGGCCCTGGGAATATGAAACCAATTCTCGTCCGTTTGCTTTACGGTGGAGAAGTTTTGTCTCTCTAGGGGCCAAAAGCCCAAGCCAGCAGCAGCCAATCTCGGACGGGCCATCCTGGAGTGAAACATCGTCAGCTTGTGCCCTCTTTGCTGGAGGCGTCGCGCAAGCGCAATAGCAGGATTCAGATGTCCAATTCCCGGAAAACAAAAAAAGCCAACATGGCTCATTGCCAGGATTTCCCTTCGTGACTTCTCACCGAAGCACAATTCGGATTAGGTAGCTTAATCTTCAGCGAAGAATAACTCCGACCGCTTCAGATGACGGGGACGCGCTGCGTTGATCGTCAATAATGCGCGCCAACTCGACCAGCGTCGCTTCATCATAGAAAAAAGCATCAATGGGAACGTCAACTCCGAAAGCCGCTTGGATTCGATTCACGAATTGTGTAGCTAAGATCGATTCGCCTCCAATACTCATAAAAGTGTCGTTTCTTCCAACACGATCGATACCTAACAAATCAATCAAGATTGCAGCCAAGTGCTCCTCTGTCGGAGTCTCAGGAGCTATAAAAGCTGTCTTGGGTCCTACGGTGTCTTCTGGCATAGAATCTCCTCAAGGAAAGGCTGACTGGTTTTCAGAAATGAGTCAAGTAGACTGCATCACATATGTCGCTTACACTAAACTTGCACTAATGGCGCACCCTGCAAGGAGTGTCATTGGGATACAGATCAAATTCACATAGTTAAACGGATCGCGACACCGCGACAATACGAGTTCGCGAGTGCTGTTCATCTCAACAGCAGCACTAGTCCGATACACTTAAAGCTTGTGCAATGCGCGAATCGCATTTATCTCACGATGGAATTAGCATGTCAAGTTAAAAATGATGCAGTGATGAAGAACACTGCTTGGTAACCATGTTGATTGATCTTTCAATATTATTGAAGTAGTTAACATCCGCCTGTGGCTTCAGGATGAAGCCGCCGCCGGCCATGACATGAACACCTGAGCTCAGAGTGAAAGCAGTCCCGTTCGTAATGCCGATTGTGAGACCGTCGCAATACACGCTGGGAGGGAATGTGTTATTTGCTGGCTTCGAGTTCATATCGAGATACGTGGACGCCTTGCAGACGATGGTTGCGGTTGTGGGGACTACGATTGACGCTAGTGGGTCGCCTGGATATGAAGTCTGGACTGCGGCCACTTGTCTGTTGCTGCTTGTGTCCCATAGCTCAGTCTGCTCATTGAGCTGCGCGCCGCCAACGACGCTTACCTGCGCGTGATTCTGCGGAAACAGTGTTTCCGATCCCTCCATCTCGAACCCTTCTCTTGCGCTGGATTCAACAACGACACCGCAAGCCGTATACCCCGATTGCGCGCCGGCAACCTGGAATGCACAGTCTGCTTTCGTGTGGAGCGCAGAACGGCACACCGTCATTCGATCCTCACAACCTGAAATTCCGAAACAGTCACAAACATGACACGGAGAGTCGGACCTAGTGGCTGACAGCCAAGGTCTGCGACTTCGGGTCGACCCGGGAGTATCGCATGCGCTTGGACAATCGCGAACCGCTTCGAACTGGTGGTACGCAGAACTTAAACGCACCTTTGGATTGGAAGTAGTAGCTATAAGTTGTCCCACGGAACATACCAGTGAGTCAAGTTACTTTAGCTTTGTGATGGCTGTCACACATGAGTAACCGGCAGCATGACTAGTTGGATAATAATGCCGCTATAACTTTATTGGGTAAAGATCGCCTTTTCTCTCTGAAACGCCACTGCTAGCTTTAAAGAGCCGAAAACAATGAATCGCACAGAATCCCTCCTGAGTGCAGAAAACTCGAAGACAAATGTGGCGGCCTCTCGGAGCCGGATCACCTGGTTTGGTGTATCGTTGGGGCCGTGGCTGGAGTGCCCGGGCAGAAGCTTGCTCAAGGCAACGCGGGCAATTTATCGAACCCGCTCACTACCGACAACCTTTCGTTTCGGGCATCAGGAGATGCACTGCGTCGTCGTATGTTTGCGGATGTCACTTCCATTGACCCTGGGGAATGCGCTCAAGTGAGTGAGATCAGTGGGTTCCACAAGTTTATACGGGTCAGCTCACTAAAACGGAAATAATCATACGCTAGTGCTGCAAGCCCAAACCGGCGGATTGAGCGGCAACGATTCGGCACAAAATGGGCCATTTACTTAACCCGGTTTTCCATTCCTCCCCGCACCCCAAGGTCAACTCAAAATGAAGGCAGGGTGCTGTTAGGCAGTTCCACCACAAAAAAGGGCGGCCTTCGGGCCGCCCCTTTGATGTAGCGAGATCGCTAAAAAGGTATGTCCCCGTCTTCCGCGGGTGCCTCTGCGCCGTTCTGGTAGATACTCCAATCAATCTTGAAAAACATATTCGCGTTGATCGTCCAATATGTCGTCTTGGCTTCATCCTTCTCGACGCTGTTGGAATCGTAGCGCCCGGTGACGAGGACTGAATCGCCTTTCTTCAGTTTAGTCGCGGCCTCGAAAACTCGTGCTTTTGAGGAGTAGACGTTTACGGTATGCCAAGTGGTTGACTCCTTCACCTGGCCGTCTACGGTGAAACGCCGGTTTTCGGCGATGCTGAAACGGGCGACTTTGCCGCCGTTGTTGAAGGTGATGATTTCCGGATCGGCTCCGAGATTGCCGGTGGTCTGCTGAAGGTTTGCCATATGTACTCTCCTTGGTGATGAAGTGGTTTGCGTTACACACTACCGGAACGGACGGGGTGACCTCGAACTCCCAAGAGGACGCCGGAGGCGGACGTTGCCAAGCGACAAATCTTTTGGAGATGGGACCCGAGGCGCGCTTTTCGACCGGGGGAGGAGTCCAAAAGATTTCGAGTGCCGTGCCGCAGGGCGTGAGGGTGTTTGGACATCCCCGGTGAACGCAAATCCCGCCATCGCGGGAGAATGGCGAAAGTGCTTTGGAGGCCGCTACACCAAAAGTGAGTTGGGCGTTAAACAACTTCGGTGGCGTTGAGTCGGCAAGGGCAGAGGATTTCATTGGCGTGGTAACTCCAAAGACGAACTGAGTGAAGACGGGCGATTGGCTGAACGAGCTGCTCGACGGCAGGTATAGCGCGCGTAACGCTCCTGGGCCGTGACATTCCCTTTCTTGCTCAAGTCCCGAGTCAAGATCGCCGAAACGATCTCTGTCTCACTGAGGCCGTGGGAATGGCCGTAGATGGCAAAAGCAAAGTCGGCGCGACTGTAGTCTCCGTCATAACGCGAATCATTGCGGAAATCCTCTATGGTCTTAACCGCGCTGCTAGGCCCTCGATGACACGAAATCACAGGCGCTGGAATCGGGGCCGGCATTCGCAGTAACAACCGTCTTGTGAATACGCAGCTTTTTGCATAATCCACTGTGACGAAAGGGAAGTGGCCTGTTGGTTTCCGGTGAATAGGCTTTCGATTGGTAAAACCTGCAAGCCGTCCCGCGTGCCGCCTTCCGGCCGCTCCAAGGTCCGCTCCTGCAATTCGTGCGAGTTGCCTTGCGAACTCCGTTGCTTCCTCTGGCTCCAGCTCGCGTCCGTGATCCAACCATGCTTGATAATTGCGCGGGGACGTTTGAACTACGACACAAGGCTCGTAACCCCCTCGATCAAGTGCAGCAATTTGCGATAACGTCAAATCGTCGAGCAAGGTCAGATGTGTGCCAGAAGGCCGGATGTTGATATTCGCGCCTTTGCTGTTTTGGGCTTTGAGCCACGGGAGCTTCGCCATGATTTCCGTCAAAGAGCGGTCTGAGAGCAAAACGGGATTTGACACGCCACTTGGTGTGTAGGTAAACAACAACAGCTCGAAAAACTCCGAGCGCATGGCGCGAAGCTGTTTGGTCACCTGGGCCTCAGCATCAATCATGGGAATACCACCGTCGGATGCGCATAACGCTTGATAGCGGCGACTGAAACTGGTCCGAAGTAACGCGAATCGTAACTCCGCCGGTTGTGCGTAGAGATGGCCCAAAAGGTTCCGGGCGCAACTACATACGTTCCATACGGCCAGTGGGAAAGCGGACGCTTGTATCTATCAACACTCTGCGGAGCGCTGTTCGGCAGCAGTATTCCGTTCACACTGACGCCCTGCGCGGAAAACACAACCGTGTCGCCTGATCGGGCCGCAATTGGTTTCAGCAGGCTGATGTATCCATCGGGACACTCCCCAGACTGGTCCCGGTACCCGCGTTCTATCGCAATTGCTTGGTCGGGCCCAGAGGGGCAGAAAAGGGCATTGGGGTCGGTTGGGGTGGACGTCAACGTGTAGAGCCCCCGAGACAGAGATGCGGTTGTGTTAAACGCAAACCTGCCGGAGTTGGTGCATCCAACTTTTAGCAGGAGCAGCAAAACCATACATGCACAAGCACTTACATAGAGCGGGGTGGTTAGTTTCGCTCTTGCGTGTTGGATCGTCACCTTCATCGTTGTCCTCCCATCAACACATTCGATATTGTTCTGTGCTAGAGTAAACAACCAGGTACTCTAGTAGCTGTCTACCGCAGTATACTGTAGTCGCTGTCCACCGTTGTCAGCCATTAGGCCGGAGGCGCCATTTAACGAGGTAATGCCCATTCCCCTGCGGCGTTTCTATTCTCAGCGTTCGCGTTCAACAGGTTTTCCTTGCCGCTATGCGATATTTATCGTTCGCTGTCGCTACGGTTAGTTAGCATTCAGAAGCTTTCACCATTCTCAAGGTGCAATACATATCGCACTCTTGTATTGTCCTGGATAACGAGCTGGGCCATGAGCACCCAAACTTCTGCCGTCACTCCAATCCGGTCTATAGACGCTTCAGATAAGCGCCATGACCCGCGCATTGTCTCGAAGTATTTGGGCGAAATGGGCGACCTGCTGCGAGGGTGCGTCGAAGATCCTCTGACGGAAGATGTGGTACTGAACGCGGACGGGAAGCTGTGGGCGCGTCGGCGGGGAACGAAGTTCGAAGTCGTCGGGGAAATATTCGACACAGACGCGCTGACCTGGCTCGGGACCGTCGCTTTCATGCGCGACGAGCGCTCGCTCAATTCACAGACACCCCTTCTCGAATGCGACTTGCCTATCTACAAAAGTCGTCTTGAAGCCCTTGTGCCTCCCGTGGTGGTGGCACCTATTTTTGCGTTGCGCCCCCGACCGAAGAGCGTCATGAGCCTTCGCGACTATGCCCAAAGGGGCATTTTGAGCCACAAAGACGACCCGAATAACCGCAGGCGTGCCCGTGAGAATCGGCTCGCCGAGATTGAGGGCATGGATCATCTTCAGGTACTCGAACACGCTGTCGCAAACAGCTGGAACATACTTGTTGCCGGTTCCACTGGATCGGGCAAGACGACGCTTTGCAATGCGTTGCTGGAAGCTCAGCGGCAGTTATGCCCGACTGACAGAATCCTCCTTATCGAAGACACCCCGGAATTGCTATGCAACGTAGAAAACTACGTTGCTCTTTTGTCTTCGAGCAAGTTTCCGATGCAGGAGTGCTTGAGGGCTTGTATGCGCCTCAAACCTGACCGCATCTCGGTTGGCGAAGTCCGCGGTGGTGAAGCACTAACCCTCCTGAAAGCTTGGAATACGGGTCACGGTGGAGGTTTTGCGACACTGCACGCGAACGACGCCTATGCAGCACTGCTACGACTGGAGTCGCTGATTGCAGAGGCCACCGATGCGAGACAGAACGATTTGATCGCAGAAGTGGTGAACGTGGTCGTGTTCATTGATGGTGACCCCGACTTGCCGCACGGTCGCAAGGTGAAGGAAGTTTGCCTTGTGACCGGCTTTGAGAATGGGCGCTACCAGATTGTTCACGTCTGAAACATCAACTGGAAAACAAAGGAGAAGCGAAATGATCCTGAAAGTAATGATGAACACGATGACCCGCAAGAGCCGTTCGTTCGCGCTTGCGCTGCTGTTGATGATCGGTGTCGGGATGGCGGCTCCTGCGGCGTTCGCCACCACGCAGGACGGCACTGCAACTGCAACTACGTCCAACATCACTGAACTGACCGGGCCTCTGGCTGCAATTCAGCAAACCATCCAAGGCCCCATTGCCATGTCGATAGGTGTGGTAGCCCTCGCAGTCGCCGGCGCGATGCTGATCTTCGGCGGTGAGTTTTCTGACTTCGCCAAGAGGCTGGTCTATACCGGCGCTGCCGTCGCTTTGACTGTCTCGGCGGCTTCCATTCTCACTTCCGTATTTACAACCACGTCGGGCGCATTGATCTGAGCGCCCGTGCATCGATTTGGTGCGCGGGCGCCTGAAGCTCCCGCGCACAGTCTACTTCTGAGGAGGATGTCTTATGGATGAACCGCGGAAGGTCGCTTACTACAGTTCGATCAATCGCAACGCAACCATCATGGGCTGTGATCGACGGTTTTTTCTCGCGATTGCATTCCTTTCGGCCATTCTCATTTTCTCGGTCCAAACCTGGTACAGCCTTTTGATTGGCATTTCACTCTGGTTCGTGGGTATCCCAGTGCTGAAACGAATGGGCAAAGCTGATCCCATGATGGTCGATGTCGTTCTCTCACATATGGCTCACCGTGATTTCTACCCGGCAGGCAGCGGTCTCAACAGAGCAGTTAACGGAGCAAAGGACAAGCTATGAAAATCAACGAGAAGAAGCGCCGCGCGCTCGGTTTTCCTGACTTGCTGCCCTATGATTCGCTCATTGCGAATGGGGTATTGCTGTTGAACAACGGTGCTCTCATGGCATCGTGGACCTTCCGAGGCCCAGACCTTGATTTTGCGACACACGCGGAAATGGCCGCGATTTCCAGTCAAGTAAATCTATGCCTCAAGCTCGGAACAGGGTGGGTTGTTCATTGTGACGCGATCCGCGAGTATTCACCTGAATATCCGGACGGGATTCATTTCCCAGACCTCGTTACGCGATTGATCGACTCAGAGCGACGAGCCCAATTCAAGAGAGAAGGCGTTCACCTCGAATCAACGTATTACATCTCACTAACGTATCTTCCTCCACTTACGAAAGAGGAAAGGTTCAAAGGCTACGCATTTAAGTCCACGACCAAAGAGGAAGGTGTCGCAGCGAAACATCTCTCGTATTTCCAAGGAAAGGTAGCTGCTTTCGAGTCTCTTTTTAGTCTCTCGTTAAAGACAAAGCGGCTTGGGCTGCGAGTGGAAAAGGACGAACTCGCGAACGACTTTCCTTTTGACGACCAACTTCGCTATATTCGGCGGACCGTGTTGGGGGAAGATTTCAAGTTCGTACTCCCGAAATTTCCAACCTATCTCAATGAACGCCTCGGCGCATACGACCTGGTAGGTGGCGTCGATATTCAGGTCGATAAGAAACACGTCGGCGTAGTTGCAATAGATGGGTTCCCTGAGTATTCAACGCCGGGTTTTTTGCACGTTCTCGACTCTTTGCCTTTCCCGTATCGCTACAACACTCGGGCGATACTGTTGGACTCGGCAGACTCCAAGCCCATGATCGACAAGCTGCGTAAGCAGTGGAAGGGCAAACAGCGCGGCTTTATTTCCGCGTTGTTCAATATCGGTGGTGGCGTTCGGGACCATCATGCGGAGAATATGACGCAGGACGCAGAGATGGCAATGTCTGTGTCGGAGAGCGGAAGTGTGCTTTTCACCCGGTATTGCGCTCACGTCGTCATCATGCATAAAGACCCGAAGGTAGTCCAACACCGCCTCGCAGAGACGGTCAAGGTACTAAAGGCCACAGGATTCGGAGCTCGCGTCGAAGATTTCAATGCCCTGGATGCGTGGCTGGGCACGTTGCCGGGTGTTACCGATCGAAACCCGCGTCGATTCTACATTCATACGCTGAACCTCGCGGACGGCCTGCCTATTTCTTCCATGTGGAGTGGCGACAAAGTTAACCAATCAGCATTCATGCCGCCAAACACACCTCCCTTGATGATTGCGACCTCGAAGGGAAATACGCCGTTCCGCATCAATCTTCACGTTCAGGACGTTGGGCATTTTGCCATGCTTGGTCCAACCGGAGCCGGAAAGTCTACTGCGATGGCGACGATGGTCGCGCAATGGTTCAGGTACCCGCAAGCCAGAGTGATTGCCTTCGATAAGGGCCGATCCATGTATGCGCTGACACAAGCGGCGGGGGGAAAACATTACGACCTCGGCGGCGAGTTGAGCACGACGCGCTTTTGTCCTCTGGCAGATCTTGACACTCAAGAAGATCGCTCTTGGGCTGCCGGGTACATCGAGGCCTTGGCCGAGATGAACGGCTGCGCGATCAATGCAGAGAAACGCAACGCAATCGCGCAGGCCATTCATTTGACTTCACTCAAACCTAAAGGCAAAGACCGCTCGATGACGGCGTTTCGCTCAACCATACAGGCGCAATCGAACGATCTCCGCGACGCCCTCAAAGACTTTACTGCAATGGGTTCAAACGGTGACCTGATCGACGCGGACAAGAACAATCTTGAGGGTTCGCACTTCTCGACGTTCGAGATGTCCGCACTGATGGGAACAGGAGAGACGAGCAGCCGGGCACTTATCGCAGTGGCACTGTATCTCTTCCGATACATTGAAAAGCTTCTCGATGGATCGCCAACTCTGATTTTGTTAGATGAAGCTTGGGTATTCCTTCGCAATCCCCACTTTGCACAAATGGTCCTGAAGTGGTTGAAGGAACTTCGCAAGCGGAATGCTGTCCTCGGTCTAGCCACACAGAGTCTGTCCGATGTGATGAAATCCAGCCTCTCGGACGTGATCTTAGAGAATTGCCCAACGAAGATCCTACTTGCCAATGTGGAAGCCAGGAACAAAGGTCTGCGCGAGTTTTATGAGCAACTTGGTTTGAATCCGAGAGAGATCGACACGATCGCGGACATGACAAAGAAGCGCGAGTATTACTTTTCATCGCCTCTCGGTCGTCGCCTTGTCAACTTCAACCTGGGCGGTGTGGCTCTCGCCTTTGTCGGTGTGTCCGGCGACGAGGACATACGGACGGTGCAAAAGCTCATTGAGAACTATGGGCCGCAAGAATGGGTATTCCATTGGCTCATGCGTTGCAGTGAGAACCGGAACGACCCCGCGCTTTCCGAGTGGGCGCAGCTCTACCGGAATTGGCTAGACGCTCAACGAAAGGAGGACATAGCCCTAATTGCGTAAACACTGTCGGGCGTGAACGCGTGTTATCCCACCTGACACAAACACTTAGCCGAAAACAGAGAAAGGAAAACGTATGGTGCTCCGAGAGCTTTTCGGTCACAGAGGACGCAAGGTAGTGGCGGGCGTGTTGGTCTCGGCTCTGTTGCTCAGCATCGCCCCGCAACCCGCCCGCGCAGGTGGACTCTATGCAACTGAGATTACGCAGTTGCTCAACCACGTAGAGCTGGTGCTTCAGTACGAGCAGCAAATAATGCTCGTTGAGCGGCAATTTACGCAGCTCCAAAATGAACTGAAACAGGCAGCGATGTTGCCGCAGCAGTTTTATAACGCCACTTCCAGCAACATGACTTCGTTGATGAATGTGGTGCAGGGCGGCAATTCGTTGGCCTACAGCATGTCGAACCTGGATGACGTGTTCAATGCCAAATTCGGCACGATTGGTTATCAACCCACAACCAATTATCAGCAGCGGTACACGACCTGGAGTCAGACAACAAAAGATTCCACACAAAAAGCGTTAGATGCGGCGCATCTTCAATCTACCCAAATAACGAACGATGCGCAGCTTCTCGCGCAGTTAGAGTCGTCGTCTCAGTCGGCAAGTGGCCAGATGCAGGCTCTGCAAGTAGCTAATCAGTTGGCAGCTATGGAGATCGACCAGCTGATGAAGCTGCGTCAACTCATGATGGCGGACCTCCAATCGAAATCGTCTTTTCAGATGCAGCAACAGCAGATGGCGGACGAAACAATGCGTGCAAATGGGATGTTCAAGGGAAACACGCTCTTTGTGAACAGTGGAGGGATTTATGGCGCGAATAAATAGCAGGGGAGCTGCCGCGTTCTCCGCCGTTGCGCTTTGCCTCTGGCTTGCGGGGTGCAAACACGCCCCGCAAGTCACTTCGTCGCAAGGATCGGCTTCAGACATTGTGCAGACTGTGGAAGCCGCGGGCTCCGGTTCACTCGGTGCTGCAACCGATGAAAGTTTGCGCGTGTGGTTTTCGCAGCACTTGGACGTTGCTGCAAAGATTCAACCGTCCTGTGGAGTGAGGGCAAAGACTGCAGATGCGAGCTGGCAGACAACTCCCGAGGGAAAGGCCTGTGTAAGCGCGGCTGTCGTTATTGAGACCAGTGGGTATGGAAAACACAAAGTGGCGATTCCACCGCAGTTTGTCGGGAAAGGTGGAATTTACGGCAACAAACCGGAGAGGTCATCGAAATGAATTGTGCCGGGAACACTCTTGGTCTTACACGTGGACGGAAGATGATGCTGTGGTCCTACTTGGGTCTGCTGATTTTCTTCGCGTTGGTTCCTGTGTTGTCCGCGCAGATTCCCGGCGTACAAGGCGGTGAATCGCAGGTCTTCGGCTCCGCTGGGCCAGACACCATCGCAAACGACTATGAGCAGGCTACGTCGAGCTGGATCTCTGCAATGAGTGGCGCTGCCCATGCGTTGTTCTGGTCTTTGGCGGGCATTGACTTCACCTGGACTGCAATCACAATGGCTCTCAAGGGCGTCGATTTTCAACAGTGGGTTGCTGGCTTCATTCGGAAGCTGCTGACCATCGGGTTGTTCGCAGCAATTCTTGATAACGGGCAGGCATGGACGCAGGGGCTGGTGAACTTCTTTATCGGTTTGGGCTCTTCGGCGGGTGGGGTATCGACGACGAGCGTGAGCGCGTCGGGGATTCTGGGTAGCGGCATTGACATTGCCGGCGCAATGTTCAATGGGGCAAGCGGGGCCGCGTCACAGTCGTCGCAGAACAGCACTTTCCTGGGTGGTGCGGCGGCAGCGCTTACCGGGGGACTAGGCCTTTTAGAGCACTTTGCCCCTACCATCATCTTGGCTATCGGCGCCTTCTTCATCGTTGTTTCGTTCGCCATTGTTGCGTGCCACTTCGTCATGGCAATGGTAGAGGCATACGTGGTGCTTGGGGCTGGTTACGTTTTTCTCGGTTTCGGCGGTTCACGGTGGACAGTTCCGTACCTTGAAAAGTACATCGGACTTTTGATCGCGGCAGGGGTCCGAATCATGGTGATTGAGTTGTTGATAGGTCTCGCGCAACAGCTCTCGCAACAATGGATCGCGCAAGCGCAATCGATAGCCTCGGTTCCTGATTTGCTCGACGGTGGGACGGTCAACGGTGCTTACGTCGGGATTCAGAATGAGTTTGCTCTTGTCGGGTCCATCCTGATTTTCGGAATCCTTTGCTGGACGGTTCCTCAAATTGCCTCGAATGTAATTGGCGGCAGCCTCTCGATGAGCGGGGGCGACATGATCGGCACGTCCGCAGCTATTGGGGGGAGCGCGGTGGCTGGCGCTGCCATTGCGGCAGGGAGCTCAAATAGCTCGTCTGGATCTAATGGCGCTAAGAGTGTCGCTGAAATCACGCAAGCAGCCGGTGTGGGGCTCGCGAAGGCTGGAACAGGTGTGGTGGCAATGACCGCGGCGGCAGCTCTAACGGGCGGAGCCGGTGCCGTGCCCGCAGCCGCGGGTGTTGTTTCGGGCGGGACCGGTGCAGCAGCGGGCGGAGCCGGTGCAGCAGCGGCGTCGGGAACCGTAGCGTCGGCGACGCCGGCCGTGCCCGCAGCCGAGTTTGCGGCGGTGGGTGGCGCGGGCACTGCGCCGGGAGCAATCGGCGGTGGTTCCGTGACGTTAGACGGGGCGACGGGTACAGCCTCCAATGCGGCTGCTGAGGCGATGAAAGCAAGCGGAGCAGAAGGCAGTTCTTCAAATGGTGCAGGAGGAGCGCCAAGTAACCCGGATGGCGCTGTTTCACCTCAAGGAGTCAGCGATCGGGCTGTTGACAGGGCGGAGGCAGGGTCGGGCAACAAGTCGAACGGGAGCAGTGACTCGGGTGAAGGATCGTCGTCCGCATCGCCGGCAAGTGCCGCGCCCGGATCATTGCCAAGCAATGAGACGGCGGCGGATGTTGAGGGAGCGGAACTGAGCACGGAACAGGGCGTAGCGGATACGCTGCGCGGTGCCGTGCGAAAGGCGAACGATGCGGTGAAGACTGGTCAGAACCTGATGAGGCAAATGCCAAACCATAGCGCAACGATCGGCGGTACAAGTCCAAACGTGTCACACGGAGAAGAGGAGTAGCTTATGGCGAAGACAATTGAGCAGGACCAGAACGCTGCCTATATCGCGGCAAGAAGCGAGTGGGATGAACGGTGGGGTTCGATTACGTCACGCGAGAAAATGTGGCGAGCGGCCTTCTTTTTTGAAGGTGTTGTGATCCTCTTTCTCGTCATTGCCCTCATGTCAGTTGTGAGGAAATCAACCGTGGTTCCGTACGTGGTTGCTGTCGATAGCTTGCATCAGGTCATTGCAACAGGGTTGGCGACCGAGTCGCAAGTCAATGATCCGCTGATTATCCAAACAAAGCTTGCCCAGTACGTCGAAAACGCTCGGGGAGTGTCCAATGATTCCCAAGTGGAAAAGGCGCGGTTGGAGGCCGCATTTGCGGCGACCAACTCCAGCTCGCCGGCATTCCAGTATTTGAAACAGACCTGGATAGGAAGCTCGCCTTTTGCGCTTGCTCAGTCAACCACTGTCGAGGTTAATGTTCACCGGGTGTTGCAGATTTCACCAAAGAGCTATCAGGTGGATTGGACGGAAACCAGACGCAGCGCGAAGGATGGCAGTGTACAGGCGACCGAAGAATGGAAAGCCATTCTAGGGGTTGTAATCAGTCCACCGAAGAATAACGATGCCACGCTGATGAAGAATCCGCTTGGTATCTATATCACTTCAATTAGTTGGTCCAAGGGTGTGTAAGAAGGGAGATGACGACAATGGTTAAGCAGATCGTAGCAGTGGTTGGTTTGGTAATTTTCGTGAGTCCTGCGATTGCGCAGCAACAGGGCGCATCGCCTGGGACTGCACCGTCTGCGATGACGGCAAAGCCGTCTCCGGCAGCGGTGCAGCCGGGTAGCATTCTGGATACAAACACGTATCCCCTCCAAAACGCTTTGCAGTCATTGCAGGCGGGCCAAGCATCGTCTCCCGTTGTCCCGTCCGTGAGTGCGGCTGCGTCTTCACAGCCAGTCGTTTTGCATCGAGCGCCCGCACTGGCGAGCGCGGCCAAGATGCCGCCGACCCTCGATGCAACTGTCGAGCCTCTTAGTGATTCTGCCAAGAAAGCGGTAGCGATTTCCGACGCCCAGCGGCGTATCGATACCATGCCTGAGCCGGGTAAGGACGGCAGAGTAACGTACACGTTCGGAGCCGGCCTTCCGACTGTAATCTGCTCTCCGCTTCACGTTTCGATCATCGAATTACAGCCTGGGGAGACTTTGACAGGGGCACCGGCAATCGGGGATTCGACACGATGGGAACTGCTTCCTGGCCTGAGTGGGGAAGGGAAGAGCGCGCAACCAATCATCATTTTGAAACCTCACACGGGTGGTCTTGATACGAACCTGGTTATCACAACGAACAAGCGCGTCTATTATTTGCGCCTGGTGTCACGCGATGAGGAGTACATCGCTCGTGTTGCATTTGCCTATCAGGAAGACGAGGACCTGCGCTGGCGCGCATTTCAGGCGGAACAAGAGCAAGCCAAACAACAAAGAGAAGACGCGCAGGTTGTTGCTCCTGTCACAGTCAAGGATGACTACTCAAACCTTTATTTCAACTATCAAGTGAAAGGGAAGAATCCTTCGCTGATGCCTGTGCGCGTGATGGACGACGGCGACAAGACGTACCTTACGATGCCCGATGCATTGTTGCACCTCGATCTTCCGGCGTTGGTTGTTATGAATCCTCGTTTGAAGGGGGAAAAGGCTCAAGAGATCGTGAATTATCGCGTGAAGGGGAATCTTTTCATTGTTGATAGACTCTTTGACCGTGGCGCACTCCTCATCGGAAATGGGAAGACTGCGGAGAGTGTTGACATTCGTCGTCATGACCCGCTAATCACGTTCAAAACCAGCGCAACCAACGCCCCAATGGTGAGCGCCAATGGAGGTTCGAAATGAACAGGGAACACATAGAGCCGGAACATGATGAAGGGATGGACGGGATGGAGGTAAGCCATGAGGAGCAGAGTGCGGCCCCTTTGCAGCTCGATCCTCAACCGAAAGTCACCAAGCTACGCGGGGAGATTCGCATGGGTATGATTTGCCTGGGTGCGATTATCCTCGTGGCGATTCTGTTCGGAATCTATTATTCCGGGCAGAAGAAGCAGAATATGGCGGCTGCGGCCTCGAAGCCGACAGCAGTCAAGACTGCGCCAACTAAGGATGTTGACGAAACCATTGAGGGCTTGGAGGCGCGGTCGAACGGTTCCGTCATCGGGCCTGGCGGGGTCCGCCGAGTGTCAACAGACGGGTCGGCGATTTCGCCTGATGATCCTGCCGCAAGTCTCGACCTGCCGCCTGCGGCTGTGGTGCAGGGTGCGCACAGGGTGGGTACTGGATCAGTTTCGGGAAATAACGGTCCGTCACAGATGACGCCTAAGGAGAAGGCGGCGTGGGATGCTTACGCGGCAGAGATCAGGGCACGGGAATCGAGTTTGGAGACGCGCGGGGGCAGTTCACCCGAACAGCGCAGTTCAAACAACAGCGACCCATCGCAGATGGCGGCAGCCGATATTCTGGGTAGGGAACTGGCAGCCGTGCAAAGTGGGCAGTACGGTGGCGCCGGTGTGGGTGCCGGTGCATCCGCCGCGGGTGGAACTGGTCGGCAGGATGACCAGAATGGGCAGGGCGACAAAAATACATATGCGGAACAGGCACGGTCTCGAAAAGAAGATGTGTCGGTTCACCTGTCGAGACAACCGGAAATGACGAAGTATGAGATCCAGGCGGGCTGGGACATCCCTGCGACCCTTGAACAAGGGATAAATTCCGATTTGCCGGGTGAGGTCCGGGGAATTGTTCGGGAAAATGTATATGATTCGTCTTCAGGCCATTATCTTTTAATTCCTCAAGGGTCGAGGGTGGTCGGTCGGTATAATTCTCGCATTTCCTTCGGTCAATCGGGTATACAAGTAATTTGGACCCGGCTGATCTATCCAGACGGAAGCTCGATTGAGCTGGGGGGATTGAACGGGCAAGATGCGCGTGGACTCTCCGGGTTCCGTGATAGGGTGGACAACCACTACGCGCGTCTCATAGGCGACGTCTTGATGTCGAGTGCGTTGTCTGCGGGTGTAGAAATTGGAGCCAACGGCGGCACTACATCCAATGCGGCGACGGTTTTGACACCACAACAGATAGCAACCGCGGCGCTGGCTCAGCAACTTGGTGAGTTCGGCATGGAAGTGGCGCGGCGCGATATGAACCGGCAACCGACGATCACGATTCCCATTGGGTATCGCTTTAATATCCGCGTTCAAAAGGATTTGATTTTCGATTCTGCTTATCATGACGAGGCTGCTACATGGAACCGCTAAGAAAAAGCTGCCGACAGGGAGCGATAGCCGTCTTTTGTCCATTCGGTTGATGCCGAGGGTTTGGGCAGGTCTTCGGGTATATGTTCGGAAGCGTGGAGATGTCAACAAGCTGGTGCTAAGGGCATTGGAAAACGCTAACCTCGTTGAGATTCCGTTGCTCCGTGTAGATTTCAGTGCGGGCGTTGAGGAAACGAGCTGCAGAGTGAGCAAGAAGATCTACAAGCGCATTGACGATATTGCCGCGAAGCGCGGGTGTTCGATGAATATCCTGGTCAATAGCGCGATTGCTCAGCTGACTCTTTCTCCACTCGACTACAACGATCTGCTCGCTCAATGATGCGTGAGGAACAGATACGGATAGGAGGGTATGAACCTATGGCTACAGGGGCGGAGAGACGGAAGGCAATAGTGCTCGGCTTGGTGAGCGGCATTGTGGCGTTTGCTGCCGTGGTGCTGGACAATGCAGGCAGGGTGTTGTCGGCCCGTGTGCTTCTGTTCCTGGCTCTGATTGGCTTCGTGTTTCAGATGCGGACCGTCTTTCGGTGGAAGGAATCGAAGAAAATGGAAGAGGGGCGCGGCTAACGCGCCATTCTGACCGCTGACAAACCCCGCCATCTTAGGTGGGGTTTGTCGTTTGGGTCTTGATTTAGGTTTTAGCGCATCGCGGAGGTACACGAATGGCAACGCGCCACATTGATTCACTACAACTTAGCCTCTGGGACGCAATAGGGATGGACGATCCCAACTCAAATGATGCAAGTCTAACGATGGAAACGGAGGAATCGAATGACGGATCACAACGACACTCAGAATATCAACCCGGAACTTCTGAAGGATCGACGCTTTCAGAATCTCTTGGGGAAGGCAGCGACACATCAACGGAAATTCAGGCCCTCCGAGACGAAGACGCTAGAGAAGGACGATCTGCTGATGAAGACGCTCTTGGAACGCACCCAGACATGCTGGTTGGCGCTCAAGAACGCGAGGCAGAGTGGAATGACAATGCAGGAAGCGCAGGAAGTGGCCTTCCCGATCATCCTGTTGCCGGACGAGAAGGACGAGAGTGTTCCACAACGGTAATTCCCCGGCCGCCGCGGAATCTCAATAATTTCCGGCTGTCCGACGAGGGAGCGGAAACGGTTGGGATTGGCGGGGACAAGTTCAAAGTCTCTGGCAACCTCGACGCGATCCAGTTGCTGAAGACCTTGGACGAGGAGCACCGGCCGGCCACAGAGGAAGAGTTGTCGGTTCTTGCGCGATACGTCGATTTTGGCGGTTTGCGGCAGATGTGGGATCAGCAGTGGAACTTTCGCAACGAGCACGCCCGCATGGAGGAGATCCTTAGCGAAGACGAAATCGAGGCCATCAAGGAAACTTCCCTCAACACGCACTACACTTCTATTCCCGTTGTCGATCAAATATGGAAAGCCGCGGCCAATCTGGGGTTCAAGGGCGGCACCGTACTAGAGCCAGGCATGGGAATTGGCAACTTCTTTGCGCGTATGCCGGAGGATCTGTCGAAAGTCTCGGACCTTATCGGAATCGAGAAGAATGTAATCAGCGGTCGCATGGCGCAGGCGCTCTATCCCGACGCAAAGATCGTCGTCAAGCCATACGAACAGGTTCAACTTCCCAACAACTCTGTTGACCTCATCATTGGCAATCCCCCGTTCGCTGACATCAAGATTACCGATCCACTCTATAAGAATCCGAAACTGTCGGTTCACAACTATTTCATCGTGAAGTCGCTCGACAAGTTGAAGGCAGGCGCAGTTGCAGCCGTAATCACGTCGCACTACACGCTGGACAGCCAAGGCGTGCGCGCCCGTGAAGAAATGTTCGCAAGAGCGGACCTTGTGGCGGCGATCCGCCTGCCCGATACGGCATTCAAGGAGAACGCCGGCACGCGCGTCACCGCGGACATTCTTTTCTTCAGAAAGCGACTTCCCGAGGAAGAATTCGAGTCCTCGCCCTACAATCACCGCTGGCTCAACAGCAGTGCAGTGGCAATCGACCACGAGGAAGGACCGCAATCGGCGCGCGTCAACCAGTATTTTCAGGACCACCCGGAGATGGTTCTTGGAGAACACTCGGTAGATCATGGCCAATATGGAGCCTTCCAGTACACCGTCAAGACCACAGGCGAGCTCGTCGAGCAGCTTTCTGCGGCGATCGAGAGCTTACCAAGGAACATTGCTGTCTATGACGACCAAGCGGCCGGACACAATAAAGGGAAGGGTCAATCTTCGTCATCGCTCGACCTGGCCCCGACAAACATCAAGGAAAATGCCTTCTTTGTTGAGGACGGTACAGTATGGGTTAAGCAAATGGGTGTTCGCAAGCCCTTGCCGCCAAGCCTCAATACTGCGGCTAGAATCTTTCAACTAAAGTCGTTAATTTCCGTCCGGGATGCGCTCAAAGACACGATTCGGGTCCAGCTCAACACTTCCGACGATAGGCCACTCGTTGCCGCCCAAGAGGTATTGACCCGGACCTACAACAACTATGTCTCAAACTTCGGACCTCTGACCGGACCTAAAACGGCACGCGTTTTCGAGGACGATCCCGAATATCCGCTGCTCACGGCGCTTGAGAACGTAGACCCGGAAACCGAAGGAATATTCTGTGCCGACATCTTCACCAAGCGCACTTCCAGGCCATACGAGCCGCTCCGCGAATTGCCAGACGATCCCAAAGCGGCGATGCTCAAGGTTCTTGCTCACACTGGCAAGCTCAACATACCGCTCATGGCGGAGCTGCTGGACCAGGACGAACAGGCAGTCATCCGGTCGCTCACAGACAACAATCTCATCTTCCGAGATCCAGTCACCGGGGAATACGAGACCTCCGACGCATACCTCTCGGGTGATGTTCGCCAGAAACTTGCCGAAGCCCAGAATGCGACAGCTATCGAGCCTGATTTTCAGCGCAACGTCGAAGCCCTGGCCGGCGTTCAGCCGGAACGCGTGCCTATTGTTGACATTGAATTCCGTCTCGGCCAGACATGGATACCAACGTCCTACTATGCCAGCTTTATTCACACTCACCTTGCAGGTCGAGAGTACGGCGACAACCCTATCGTGATGCGGGACCACGAAGGCAAATGGAACGTAAAGCTACCACGCGGGTATAACGACTTCGCCCTGGAGCATCAGGCTGCGGGCGGAGGAATCCCCGGTCACAAACTCGTAGAGTATGGCCTCAACCAGCAACAGCCGACGGTGTACTTCCCGCCCGACAGCGACGGCAAGAGAGCTGTGGATACTGCCAATACTGTTGCGGCTCGCGTCAAACTTCAGGAAATCAAAGACCAGTTCTCAGAGTGGATCAAGGGCGACAAGCAAAGCAAAAACCATCCCGAGCTTGAACATATTTACAACCGGTGCTTTAACTCTACCCGCCTGCGCGAATACAACGGCAGCCATCTCCAATTCCCAGGACTCAATCCCCAATATGTTCCCAGGCATTATCAAGCTGCCTCGGTGTGGCGCATCATGCAGGAAGGGCGCGACCTCACCGATCACTTTGTAGGCTCCGGCAAGACTTTGACGATGATGTGTGCTGGCATGGAATGCCGGCGCACCGGGCTTTCAAACAAGAATATGTACGTCGTGCCAAACAACATGGTCCCCCAGTGGCGCGAGGACTTCAAAAAAGCCTATCCGGCCGCGAACGTACTTGCCGTCAACGACCGGGACTTCCAGAGCGCCAAGCACAGACAGCGGCTGTTCGCGCGAGTTGCGACGAATGACTGGGATGCGGTCATTATCCCCCAATCCCAATTCGACATTCTCCCAATCTCGCCGGAACGGGAGGCGTTGACAATCAGGAAACAGCGCGACGAGCTCAGGGAGCTTCTTCTTGAGAGTAAGACATCCAACGATGATGACAACTCCAGCAAGCGAAGTCTTCGGCAGATGCAGAACACTTTGCAGAAATATGACCAGCGCCTGAAGGAACTCGCCAGTGGCCGCAAAGATAATACGATCTATTTCGATGATCTTGGCGTGGACATGCTCTTCATCGACGAAGCTCACAAATACAAAGCTCTATCGATTGTCACGAAAATGAAAGATGTCGCCGGCCTGAGCACACGACGTTCGCAACGCGCTCAGAACGTACTCGCCAAAATCGAGTATATGTATGACACCCACAAAGGGCGTGGCGTCGTCTTCGCAACAGGAACATCGATCACAAACACGCTGGGCGAAGCCTACGTAATGAACCGGTTTATTGCGCCCAATCTCCTGGAGCGGGCTGGTATCCGCAACTTCGACGATTGGGCCGCCAACTTCGCCGAGGCGGTCACGCGGATGGAATACGCCACGGATGGAATGACGATCCGCCCGAAAACCGCTCTAGCCGCGTTCGTCAATGTTCCTGAGCTACAGCAAATGTGGAGCCAGTTCGCTGATGTGATGACGCAAGAGGATGCGGTACAGGCCGGCTACATCAAGATTCCGCATGTTCATAGGCAGGATGTTCTCGTTAAGGTCACACCTGAGCAGGAACCTTTGTTGCGCGAAATTGCAGAGCGCGGCGAGGCGCTTATGTTGCCGATGAGCGACCCAGGCCACCCCGATCCCACTGTAGATAACTGGCTGAAACTTGACAGCGACGCCCGAGACATATCGCTCGACGCTCGGTTCTATGATCCTGCTGCCACCGACCATCCAGACAGCAAGGCGAATGCGGTTACGAAGATCGCGGTCGATGTGTTGAACCGAACTGTAGAAAAGCGTGGAACCGTGGTCCTCTTTGCCGATCGCTATGCCACTTCCGATGGACGCTTCAATCTCTTCGAGGACATCAAAGCCAAACTCATCGACCAGGGCGTTCCCGCGGGCGAAATTGCAATTGTCCACGACTACCCAAAGCGCGAGCAGTTTTACGCACTACAGCAGTCGATGAACGCCGGCCGCGTTCGTGTGGCACTCGGCACCACCGAGAAATTCGGTATTGGCGTCAACGTGCAAGAGCGTCTTAAGGCGGAGATCCATCTCGATCTACCTCAGAGGCCGGATCAAGTCGAACAGCGCGAGGGCAGGATCGCTCGCAATGGAAACATCTTCGAGGACGTTGAAATCTATCGCGTCATCTCTGAACCCCGCGATGTGAACTCTCCGAAAGCTCATGACCTGCAACGTGCCCAGCTCCTTGAACGCAAGCAAACGTTTCTCACTCAATTCCGGTCGGGAAACCGCCTGGGGCGCCGCATCGAAGATGTGGCAGGAGATGTGCGTCTCAGCCCACAACTGTTTGCCCTGGCCAAAGCACAGGCCACTGGCAATCCTCTTGCCATGGAGAAGATCAAACTTGAGCAGGAACTCCGCCAGATTGCGTTGCTGGACAGATCCCACAGACTCACCCACTACCAAAACCGGCAGGACCTCGATCACGCAGAAATGCAGCTCGCCTACCTGAACACAAAGCTCCCGAAGCTCACCGATACGCTCGAATATTTTGAAAAGCATGAGCGGCGGGACGAACACGGGGCTCTCGTGGGTATGAAAGTAGTCTTCAACGACCAGGAATTCACTAAGCTGAAGGATGCCAACGAGTATCTTAAGGCTCACCCAGACCTATCCGACACAACCCGTTTGCAGGTCAACGGCGTGGACATCCCGATTCAAATGGACCAGAAGATCGTCAATGTCAAGGATGGCGTGTTTAAGCGCATGATGGTGGTGGAATACCAATTTGCCGGCAAATGGCACGACGCCCCACGCGGCGAAGAGAACGGCCGGAGCACATCACATTCGCTGCTCACGTCTATTCTCGCGCGCAGCCGCGATCTGGAATCCAACATCGCAGAGACCAAACAGCGGATCGTCGACACGAACCAGTTGATAAAGAATCTCGAGGCCGAAGTCGAGAAAAAGAGCCCATATGCGGATAAGCTCGCACAGTACGAGGCTCGACTCCAAGAAGTCCAAGCCGAGTTGCTGAAAAACGCCAAAGAGGTGGAGGAACTTGGAGAGGTTAATGCCCCTGAGAACGACGAGGAAATCGCAGAGGATATACGGCCAGCACCTATTGCAAGCGATGAAAAAAGTGTATCCGTGTCCGACCAGGCCACTCAGTCTCCTAGTGTGGAAACCAAAAGCCGTATAGCTGTTGGTTTGACTCTCCAATACACAGAGCTTTGCATTGCTGCCGAGATGCCTGAAGATACTACGGGTGAGGCACGAGATGCGATCATGAGCAGCATAATGACGAAAGGCGGTAAACTCCCGATCCTGGGGGGAAGCGCTGAGATCAAGTATGACCGCAAGACCCAGCAGCTTTACGCTTCTATGGACCGGGAACATAAGGCTGCTTTAGAAAGACACCTTACGTCTCTTGTACAAACGAAGCATTCCATGCAGTGTGAGCGCAAACAGCAGGCCAGGGAAAAGCAACTGGAATACGAGCGATAATCCCAAGAATAGGATCGCATAGCCGATAACCATGGAGAGGAAATATCACAAACGGGTGCATTTGATATTAAGATAATGACAGCCGGTTATGATAGTGTCTTGGCGGCATACCGTGGGTGACAGCTACTACAGTATACTGTTGGTGATAGCCCGCGATCAAGGCAATTGGCATTGGCGATGCAATAGTGAATTACCCACACTGGAGGGTGCCATGAAGCTAGAACGCTATGAAATCGATCCGCGTGCAGTTGGGTGTGGCGGCGGCTGGCAATTGCAATTAATCGGCCGCGATGAAGAAACAGGCCAAGAGATTGACATCGGCGGCAGTCGCATCCCCATTCAAGAGGCGATGGGCGGAAAATACCCGTCTGGAAAACTCTTAGAAGCCATACAGAATTGGCTGGTTAGCGCAGACGTGGCGAGCTAGCTGGGCAGCCGCGGACATAGGCTGCTGTGCCAAGTTGCGTAACGGTCGATGAAAGGGATACAACGAAATTGAGGCGGCATCGCGAGAGGGCTAGCCTCGTCGAGAAATGGAGAAAGGCGCTCGATGGATTCGAGCTTCCGGTCAAGAGTCAGAGAACGGCGCACGATAATTTCATAGCTGAGGATCTTCCCCCAATGACACACTCCTCTTCGCTCCGTCCATCGGCCCTGTTTCGCACAGCGGTCCTCGTTGCAACACTCGCTCTAGCCGCTCCCAGCGCCACAGCACAGAACGGCGCTGCGCTTGCAGAAACGCTCAAGGCCGACTACCCAATAACGAAGGTCGGCATTTCTATGCTCAAGTTCGATTACAACCGGATCACCGAGCCCGGTATCACCTTGACTGTCCGCATTCCCGGTATTTATGCGGACATTGCGGAGACGCAGCAGGCTATCGTCAACACCAACTTCGAGAACGGCCACGCTCTACAGCAAAAAGGCTTTCTGGCTTCACTCAGCAAAACGGGCAACTCGCGCACGCTCAGCCCGAATGAACAGGTCTACGTAACCAAGCTCGATGTGAAACAGGATTCCATTCACTTTGAGCTCATTACAACCGACGTAACCACGCTAGGAGGCGGCAACAGTACCCGCTATCGCGCCGAGGTCAACTTCCGCATCCCGAATCTCGACAGCATGACAGCAGAAGATGTGAAGAAGGTGATCGATCCCGTGATTGCTGATTCTGCGACGGCCAACGCAGTTCAGAGCAAGACAATCAAGATCGGGATGAGCACCGACGAAGTAAAGAAGTCGCTCGGCAACCCTGACAAGATCGTGGACCTGGGTGAAAAAACCATTTACATCTACAAAGACATGAAAGTGGTCTTCAAGAATTCTCAAGTGACCGACGTTCAGTGAAGATAGCAACAAGAGGCGCTTTGCCGTTGTTCGATATTCTGGAGAGGAGGAGGGTGAAAACATGCGTATGCTGGCGACAGCACTCTATTATGTTCTGCTCTGGCTCCGGCTCCCGATGCGTATCGTAACAGTCTTGGGCGGTGGGTTCTTCTTCTTCGTCGCGGTCTTGTGCGGACTCTTGTACCTCGCATTTCCTCAACCATCCAGGAGACACACGACGGGCGAGATGTTGCTTCTCGGCGCACTTGCGAGCTTTGGATTGTTCCTCGTCGGTCAGTTGTATGACCGAGTGCTTCGTCGCATCAACCTGTATCTGTATAAATTGACGCCGAGTAGATGACAAATGGCGAACGCTTACTCGCGCTTGCATGGCTCGCGTCGTGGGGCGTCGCTGTCTTGTCTCAAAATGTTCCCCAATGGTGGGTCGTTCTGGTCGTGGCGCTCGTCCTCATTAGTCTTACGACGTTGGTGGCTCAACGGCTCTCGGCGGCCCATCGCCTTGGTCTACAGCCAGTCCACAGCGCAGAGCTGATTACAGGCGCGGCGAGTGGCGCGGGTCTCTTCCTTCTGTACTTTATTGTGTTTCACGGTCAAGCAGTTGCCGCTGAAGGGCACGTATCAGTTGTACACGTGCTCTGGTCGGTGCTCGTCGCGCCGGTAACCGAAGAGTTGGCATTTCGCGCGATCCTGTATAACGTCCTGCGGAAGTGGTGTAAATGGATGGGTATGGAGTTCATAGGGAACCTGTTCGCTGTCCTGTTCACCGCCGTGCTCTTCGCCGCATTGCATCAGCGAACATCGGTGTACCTGCTGATGACGTGCGGTGCCGGTGTGGTCTATGGGCTCGTGCGGTGGAGGACAGATAATGTCCTCCCTGCGATGGCGTCGCACTTTGCCTACAACGCAACTGTGCTGCTCTTTCTCGATCACTGACCGGGAAGCTGGCGGGGCGCTAGGCGCCCGCCTCCTGGGTCTGCTTCTTTGTCAGCGCGCGAACGAAGGTCGCGGTGAGAAGCGGGATCGTTGCGTCGTTGTCCGGCTGGCTGAGGGCTGAGGCTTGAATCTTGATGTGATTGCCCTTTTCGAGGGTCTTAGCGAAGCTCGCCGGCCGCCCGAAGGCGATGACGTTGTAATGAAGCATCATGGAATCTTTGCGGCGAACAGCGATTCCAAATTTGACATAGCGGCGGTTGTTCCTGGACATGCGGCTGATAGGGGGGTTGCTGACGGTGGCGGCTAATGTGATGGTGTCGTTCTGCTGCATGGTCGTTTCTCCTTTGCCCGCCTCGCGGGGCACACCTTCCCGAAGGGTGCGCAGGTCCGCTGCTCCCAAGAGCGCCGGTTTCGATCGGCGCGTGCCAAGCCGAAAAGTTTTTTGTGGTCGTTGGTTGACCGCAAAACCCGAAGGGCAAATAGCGAAGTTTTCGGCGCAGTTGCCGCTGGGCGCAGCTATTGGACCGCAGCAGTGGCCGCGAGGATGAGCAAAAGGGGAACCTGCAGCAATACCATTCATGCCATTGCCCTACCGCAAGAGCTTACGCCAACCGAAGAAAACTAAGGGGAATAGCCCGCTTGTGGTGGTTTCGCCTATTGTTCGCCTATAATCCCTTGCATGGGTGAAATGAAACGGGCCAACGCTTACGAAGAGCGCCGCCAGATGACAGACCGGTTCGCGTCCACCCTCGTGATTGCCGCGTCAATCATTGCAGCAGTGCGGCTCGCGCGGGATCAGGACATCAGCAGACCATCACCTCGGTTGGCGTCGGTGGTAGCGGACAGTATCGCCCTTGCCAGAATGATCCTTGAGAGGGTCTTGCGCTAGGCTGGCGCGAGCGTGGCAGTCGTTTTAAGTTGACGCAGAGCCGACTTTCCAAGCCTGGCCACCGATGGAGGAAATCAGCTCCGGGCTCCAGTTGCAAAGGGCGTATATCGGGACCGATCCAGCCGGCGTCGCGTAAAGTCCCGTCGATGAGTGGATTGGACTAGAGTGAATTACATGGGGAGGGAAAATGGGATTTTGGTCGAAACTGATTGGTCGGAAAGAAGACTTTGTATTCTCCGATGCCCCTCCGTCGCAATACCTCAGGGAAGCCCTTGATAATGCGAAGAATCATCCGCTCAATGATTTCACTTGGCGCATAGTCGTTGCTCCACAAAAGCGACGTTGGATTATTGACATCACCCTCCTTCAGGCTGATGCAAGATTCACAGCCTACGCTCGTGGTGGCATACAAAAGGCGCGCCTCAACGCTGCCTCAATGATATTGGAATCAATTGAGGGCCGACCACTCGATGACGCGACAATGGCTAGCGCATCGCTGGCGTTTTTTGACACCGATTTCACGGTAGGAGCCAACAAAGGAAAAACGGCTCTTGACGAGAATCTGTAAGAGTCATCGTTTTACGCGGCTTTCTGGAAGGCGACGAGTTGGGTTCTTGTGGCGGCCAGCCGTTGCGCTTTCAGCAGCAAGTAGTTGAGGTTGCGGTAACCGCGTCCCCGTCGCAACAGTGCTTTGATATTGCCGTTGACCGCTTCGACCACCCCCAGGGGAACCCTAATTCTGCAGTAGTTCAGGATTCCATCCAGATGGCGGAGCAGCATGTCGGCCAGCTTCTCCATGGGTTTGAGCCGCTGCCAGCGCAATTGATCGATCCAGCTCTTTAGATAGCGCAGCATCGCGCCTTCATAGCGGTATGTCCACAGCCTGTCCAGGCTCTCTTTCAGCAGGTAGGCCTTCATCACCTTGCGATTCAGGGCAAACAGGTCGTTGAGTTGCTGCTTTTTGCGCGCGGTCAGATGCACCCATCGTGTCAGCAACAGCCAGCGTTTGCCCTTCACCAGCTCCCGCGCCGGTCCGCCCTTGCGGAAGAATTCGGCTCTGCGGACCTCGTCGACCGCCGCATTGGCGTGCTTCATGATGTGGAACTTGTCATAGACGATGCCGCACTTCGGCAACCACTGTTCGATACTCTGGCGAAATGGCTCCCACATATCCACACAGGCGGCCTGCACGGCACCGCGTTGAAAGGGGCTCAGCTGCTGGGCAAAGAACTCGTCGAGCGTTTCCTTTTTTCGCTCGGCGCCAAACCATAGCGGCTCGGCGGTCTCGAGGTTGCTCACCACCGTGACGAACTTCTGTTTCTTGCCCACAAAGATCTCGTCTACACCCATCTGCCGCAACGCCGGCTTCCGGCGTGTCGAGGCCCAGCGCTTGAGATAACGCTGATCGATGGCCCGCACCGTGCTGCCCGCCAAGCCGAACTGGCGCGCAACGCGGCTGGCCGCCGCACTCTCGCAGGCTTGGCCCACTGCATCCTCGAAACGCTTGCTGAAGGGCGCTTTGCCGGGTAGCAGAGGCGCCTTCTCCGCCTTCACGCCACAGTCCGGACAACGAACCCGATACAGCTCGATCACCACTGTGGTCAGGTACTCAAAGCACGGCAGATCACGCACTTCCCGCTCGTAGCTGGCTACAATCTCGCCCGTTGGCTTGCTGCAGCCAGAACAAACCAGCAACTTGTTGGCCCGCTTGCGCCGAACCCAGAGCTTAAGCTTCTTGCCAGCCTCATCAATTTCATGCCGGTAGACCTTGTAGCCCGACCAACCCAATACCCGCGTCCAATCGTTGTCACGCATCGCCAGCAGAATAGCCGATTCCGGCCCTCAACTAAAACCCGCGAAAATCAAGCTGCCTTACAGATTCCTGCGCAGAGCCGGAAAAACAAGAGAAACAGCTTGGAACACGTTAGCACTAGATGCTGAGTGCAAGAATGGACGCTTGCAAGTTACAAGAAGTGCCCACAGGCTAACGTTCCCTCTTGGCCCTCTCCTTCTTGATTATGTTGAGGTTTTGAATCGATTTACAGGGGGCATGAAATAGCGAATGGATACAGTAAAACGATCACTCGTTCATCGAAACTCGTTGCCTGAATTGTTTCCGACTAACTTTCATTCCCCTCTGTTCTGGGAGCAACTTGGTCGGACGATAGCAACGTTTGGGTTTATTGAGGAAGTGCTAGGAAAGGCGATCTTCGCATTCACCGCAACACGCAAGTACGAAGCTCAGGAAATAGAGGATGCATATGAGGCATGGCTACCAAGGCTCGAGAGAGCATTAACCGATCAGCTATATAGGCGCACGCCAAGCATCACACCAACATCGTAAACCGTCTCCAAAGCGGTTAGGTACTTTCTCAGTGTTTCTCTCGTCATCGCAGGCATTTGCTTGCAGGGGGAGCTGGAACAGGCGCAACCAACTTGAGAATTGAAAGAGACAACTTGCAATAAATCAACTACTTGGCTTTTGGTCGCTTGTTCTGTCCCCTGATGTCGGCTTCTCGACTGCTTTCCTTGATTTCCGGGCACTGCTTGGATAGGGGACTTGCACCCCCCCGAGTGGGTGGGCCCTGGCGGGCGCACCCAAACAGAGAGGGCGAGACGCCAATCTAGGCGTCTCGCCCTCCGTTTTTTGTCGCCGGCTTCTATGCGGCGGCGACGAGGAGAGCGCCGCTGCCCTCTGCCGCGCTCTCCTCGTCTGCGTCGTGGTTATCGATCATGGTGATGATGGTTTTGGCGGTGTTGGCGATGTTTTGAATCGAGGCCGTAAACATCTCGGCAGTGATGCCATAGCTCGCCAGATAGAAGCGGCTCTCAAGACGCATCCCGAAGTGAGAAAGAACCGCATAGGCAACGGCTTCGGCCTCTGTCTCGCGCTGCTGTTTTGTTGTCTCATCGCGACGGGCCTTGTGCGCGAGTAGTTCGTGAGCGAGCTCATGGGCCAATACTCCGCAGCGTGCGGGAGTATCCAAGCTCTCCTCAATCTCGATGGAGCCTCCTCTGCTGAGTCCATCTGCGCCTGACTCGATGGCCTTATAGACAAGATCGATCTTTAGTTCGGCTGCGACCTTTTCTAGCATGGGCAATAATGTGTCACCCCCTTCTTTGGCGTTGTATTCGAGTTCGGGAAGCTCTCGGCCCTCGGTCTGCTCATAAGAAAATACGGAGACACAGCGAAACCCGACCGGGCGTGACACTGTCTCAGTGTTGCCGTTTACCTGCTCGTCTACCTTCCGAACAATCGGAGCAAGAATGCGGATACCCTTCTCTCCCTTCTTCACGTTGCGGCCTAGTTCCTTCCATGTGTGAAAGCCTGCAACACGCGAGGCGTCGGGCGCTTGTATCGCGATGAGAATGCAATTACCAAAACTGTATTTGTGAAACCGGCTAAGGGTATTCAGCCAGTTCTTGAACAACGCCGACTGTCTGACTTCATCGGTCTCAGTGCAAAGTGCCTTGATGGAATCCGCAATCGTTGCTGTCAGTTGTTGCGCTTTGTCGCTCATCTCTTTGTCTCCGTTTCTCCGAATAGTTTTTGCGTGCCGCGCGCGGCATGTAACCTACATGCCGCAATAATTGCGAGCCGAAAGTAGGGGGCGGCAAGGCGCAACGGGGTGGGGTATCTCCCACCTGAAGCGAAGCGGAAGGCTCGCGTCAGCGAGTGATTTTCGGAACGAAAATTATGGGGACACCCCTTGCGACGCGCCAGGGCGCAGCCCTCAGCGAAAAGGCCGGGGAAGGAGGTGCATTGCTTCACAAGAGAAAAATGAGAAAGAGGGGTCAAGAGAACAATGTGTGCCGTAAGGCAAGCATTCCCTCTGTTACGGGGTAGACCCAAAATTGATACTGGTGGGAGCGAGGACTGTTTGTCGGGTCCGGGGGCGCGGCACTTCCCTGCCCTTCCAGTGTCGTTTCCAGTATGGCTCACAGAGCGAGTAGAATCTGACGCATGAAAATGAAACGCGTATTTCTCATTCTGTTAATCGTGCTCGCCGCTGAAGGTGTGTCGTTTGCCCAGTCGACTTGGAAGGGGCTTCGGTTTGGTATGTCTGAGACTGAGGTGCGCAAGACATACACCGGAGCGCTGCGTAAAGAAGTCACACAGCTTCAAGAGACGGTCCTGGTAGACGATAGCGTTGAATTGCTCGGAACGGCTTTGAGCGTACGTGCGAGTGTAAGATTGTCCCTCGGCAAAGCAGGCAAACTCGAAGTGATCAACATCATCGCGAAGAACCCTTTTGCCACTGAAAAGGACGAAGCGAGCGCTAGTGGGTCATCTTTAGCGGCCATAAAAGAGCTAACCAGCAGGCTGATAGATAAGTACGGCAAGCCGCTTACCGAGGAAGGCCAGTGCGATCTGACAGTGGACATGCTCCTCACTGGGAAGCCGGTCTTGTGCAACGATATGTGGAAGTCAGAAGGCCAGAACATCAAGATGTATTGGTCGGTGTTCGATGGACGCCTGAGAGACTTTATTCTTTCGTACGAACCTGTGCCGACTGATTTTTAAGAGATGCTACGCCCAAGGCAGAAGCATGAAGATTGCGTCGTAATCGTCTTTCGCTACATAACTGGAGAGGACGAAGACTCCGCTTTCCGTCGATTTGCACCCTATCTGAACGGCGAGCGAGGGATTTCGCTCAACGCCTTGACTTCGTGCCTCAAGGAAGCTGGCTATATGCTGACCCCATTTGAACGAGATGCAGCCGATGTTGAGGTAACCATCGAGAAAGACGCACTCAGGGAGTTCTGGGGGCGCTTTCAGGGCGAAGCTGTCATGTTTTACACCTCGGGCATCGAGCCTATAGCGCACGCTGTTTTGGTGCGCTCCGGGGGTATTGTTATCGATCCGGCCCCGTCATCTCCAGAGGAGGGCGAGTTCTTCAATGAGTACTTCGAGAGCGTTGGCGGCGAGATCAGGATCAAGAGTGTGTCGAAGGTGTCTCAGTTATCACCGCATAAAGCCTCTCACAAAGGGTAGGTTTCATGACCGTCAACAAGCTGACCAGTACCAATGCGATCGAAGCCGCTAACCGCGCGGAAGTGACCGCCATCCTTATTCGTTCTGGTTATCGAGTGTATCGGCCAGAAGCGGACCTATCCGGTGAGGACTTGGTGATCCGCATACCCGAGGGAGAACTCCGTTCGGTTCAGATGAAAGCCCGTCCTCTTGTTCACTGGAAGCTCTACGGAGGGAAAGACATGTGGATGCTGTTCCCCGACCCGGCTGGTGACATACCCGGGCGACCTTGGTTCTTCATTAAACACGATGAGCTATTCAATTGGTTTAAGAAGCTCCATGGAACAGCGCCAGGCTGGGTGCAGCGGCACAAAGCAGGCAAGGCGGAGTGGTCCGAAAAAGGTTTGGGCGACAAGTTACGCAAGTTTCTACAACAGGAGTTCATGCTTCGCACCACCGCCGCGTCCGATAAAGTGTAAGTTTTGCGACCCTTTGCGGACCCGCTGAAAACGCGGGCTTGCGCGTCTCGAAAGAAGGCTCTCGAAGAGAGCGAGGCGTGAACGCGGCTGTTACCGTTCCTGTTCCGGTTCTGTTCGCCTGCGCGGATCTAGGTTGATGATTGTGGCGGGCTCGTCGAGCTGCGGGACGACGCGGCGAGTAGCCTGGCGCGCTTTCTCTGTCTCCGGATTGAGAAATGCGATCGTCTCTCGCGTGAGCTCGCCGGTCGGTTTTGTGATGACGGTCTGGATGTCGCGGTATTGGAATGCGGGGGATGCGTCATCCCGCGAAACTTCGCGGATATGGACGGCAACGGCATTGCCAGCGCGGAGCTCGTCAGCCCATCGTTGCTCTTGTTTGAAGTAAGCGCCGCCGCCTTGGTTGATTAGGTGATTTTGCAGGCTTAGGTTGCCGGCGATCTCGGGACCGCCAAAGCGATGGGCGATAAGATGTCCAGCGTGATAGCCCGTTCCTTGGGAAAGGGCGCGTTGCGCCCCGATGTCGCGCGCCTGAGAGCCGCGCGGCGGCAGGTCTAAGCGTCCAGCCGCATGTTTGACTGTTACGCCGGTCTGCTCGTCCCGTTCCTCCCAGAAGCGTAGTGCTCCGTGGTGCTCGACGTGCTGGAAGGCTCTTCCCTCTCGAAGCTGTTCAGGGTCTTGAGCATTTTCTCGATCTGTGGATCTGGGCCGGGCTTGCGGGGATAAACCTGCTGCCTGACGATAGGCTTCCTCGGAGATGGTTCCTGCTTCGCGGTGTTGTTCGATGGCATCTGTGAGCCGTTTGCGGATTTCGTCATAGGACCCTTCTTTCTCGAGGATGCTCAGAGCATCCCATCCATCATATTTGATGGTGTTGTTAAGCCCGGGGGTTCGGTCGAAGACGGTAAGCTTCACCTGGTCGCCAAAGGTGTCGCGGATCGCGCAAAGGCCGGTGGGGAGCTGGGCGTGAATGGTGGCCATAGCGTGTGCGCTCGATCCCCGGCCTTCGCGATCGAACCGGCTTAGGGTGTTCTGGAGGGCGAACTCCGGCGCAATATGGACGACAACGATTTCGGGCGTGAGGCCGGTATCGAGGACGGTTTGAATTTTGTCGATGGCGGCTGCGGGCGTTGCGAGCTGGCCCTCGTAGACGGCGCGGATATGAGGTTCTAAGCCATCGCCCTGCACAATAGAGCTGGTTTTGCCTGCTCCCGGTGTGCCAGTGAGGAAAATGACGGTGTTGCGCTCCGGGTGCGAGGAATCCGCGATTGCGGATTCGAGCTGGACGGCGGCGAGAACGGCAGCGCTGTTGTGTAAGGGGCTATTGTAGCGAGTGCGGCTCTCTGGAGAGGCGGCATATTCAGGGAAGGTCTCTTTGAAGAGGTCGCTACAGACATAGCGGCCTCCCTGGGATTCTGGAAGCGCCCTGTAACGATCAAGGTATTTGAACGTGTCTTGCTCTACGTCCGTTGCAATGCGCTCCTGAATCTCGGCTCGATCCGGTTCCGGATAGCTGTTGCGGCGTATCTCGGGAAGCGGAATCTCGTAGCTTCCCGCAATGTAGGCGACGAGCGGAGCGAGATCTCCTTCGTTATGCGCGATACGCGCAGCATCGTTGAACGCTTTCACGCGCGCCTGGTCTGGAGTCTGTAGGTCGATCCCCCAGCGAATAGTATGCCCGACCTGTTCTGCGAGCTGCGCGATAAAAGCGCGTTGCGTGCGTCCGTTGCCTTCGGCGAACGGATGGATTGCGTTCAGGTCGCGTAGCAGCTCGGCTGCGCTTGCGGCGAATTGAGCGCGATCCTGGCCGATGAAGTAATCCGCATCGGCCAAGTCTAGGAGGCGCGAGCGAAGCTGGTAATCAATATCGACGGCGCGCGTGAAGCGTGTGGAGCCGTCGTCCCGCCGCATGTCCGTGAGGCGTGACTGTCCGGCCCACGAGTAGACATCCTGAAAAAGATGGCGGTGAATCGCCTTGAAGTGGGCGGCATCGAAAGTGCCTTCGATGGGATTCTGGCTGAATTCATCGAGGCGGGCGAAAACGGCGCGAGTCTCGCCTAATGCAAGGCCCGCCGCTGTCTTGGCTCCTAGCTTGTTTTCGAGGATGCCTGTCTCTGGATTGATGTAGGGGTCAATCGGCATAGGCGGGCGGGGATTATTCGAGCGGCAGGGCGAGAAGCTCCTCGCGCATCGTCTTGTTGTCGATCTCACCATCAATGTACCGGTGGACGATCTCCATTTCAGCGCTACCGAAGCTCTGTCCCTCAATGGCGTTGCTGGCGAGGGCAGAGGCAACCGATGCGCGGCGCTTGCCAATGCCGGTGGGAGTCTTGTCAATTGTGGCGGTCGTGCTCATCGCGGTTGTCCTCCTCATCTCTTATTATAGTGGGATTTTGACTCATACTCACAGCCAAATCCGTGTCTGTCGCCAGTGGCATAAACACCAGCGTTTATGCTCGAAATCCTCGGAAAATACGTAGTGTTCCCTCCCTGTTGTTTTTGCTTTTCATGCCGTGGGCGGCATGTACACCTACATGCCGGAGGCCTCCTGGCGAAGGCGGGGCCACGAGCCGCAAGGGCGGGGTATTTCCCACCCTAGCCTGTGCGTAGGGCGGAGCGGAGGTCTGTACAAGCGGAGCGCGGAAGACTGGAGAGACCCTTGCGGGGCGCAAAGGGGCAGCGCCCCTTAGCGGCTCTATCTGGAGTCCGTTGCGCTCTGCTACCCTAATAAGTTGAATCGAAGAGATTTGCACGACAAGGATTTGGACCGTGAAACGTGCCGCGAATGTGCGCAAACAAACAGGAACGAAGACGCGTGCCCTCCACAAGCTATCTATCCGTCTGACCGCGACTATCGACAGGGAGACCAGGGCTGAGGTCAACAAGCAAGGCGAGCTGTCAAACCTAATCACCGACGCCATATTTGGCGTGAATCTGTTGAATATGGAGGTCGTTGACTTGGGCCGGGCACGGGACCAAAGGCTGAAAGTCACCGTGAAGCAGACGCAGGTAAGTGTTTCGGACGACACATACGAAAGAGTCGCCAAAGCGGCCGCCACGCGCGGCTGCTCGTTGAACTCCATTGTGAATAGTGCTCTGCTGGCCTTTCTGCGAAAGTCGGCAAACAAAGCGGCGTTGGACCGGCGGCAGGCCGAATGAGATTGGGCTGGCGCTGATTCCGAACAGGTTGCGCCGGATCTCAAAACTCCGACAGCCAGGAGACGCCGGCGTCGCGGGCCTCTTGATAAATCTGAGTGTTATCTGCCCCCTCCCGAGGGGTAAATATCTGACGGCCGATCTCTACTTCTTTTCTTTTCGAGGCGTCCAAGACAAAGAGGCGAAGTCGGAAACCTTCGCCGATTGAAGCCGGTAACGGCTCGATCTGGTAGCGGGGCTGCTGCACATTCTCGCTGAGGCCGAGCCAAGGTGCAAAGCGCGATTGCATTAGGGTGTGCGTTCCGCTGTCTGCCATTTGTATGTCTCCTCTTCAGGGTAGGGGGAAGGGCCGTGTACGCCGTTGATAAACTGGCCGTTAAGCTGAAGACACCGTTCGCAAGGCAGCGATTTGCAGCATTTATGCTTGTACAAAGAGGGATGTGTGCGGTCGATTCGTCTAAAAGTCGTTAGTGTCCGCATCCTACTAAATACGCTGCCTGGGAAAGGCCATTTTTGACACCCTTTGGAAAGTTTTTTTGTGTCAGTGAGCGAGATTGATGACCCGGACGAAATTGCATCTCGTAGACAAACACGGAAACACGATTTCGAGCGTCAATCGAGCCGCTGCGGAAGCAGCGTTCGCCTGGGCGGAACGCGAGTTTCCGCAGATAGACCCTGCCCTGGTTGCGGATTGGGCGGAAGAGGTTGGGAAGACCATCGAGACATACGGGCAAAGGGTAGAGTCACCAAAACGGTACGCTTTCGCAGCGCTGCATGGAAAAGTTCGGCAATGGATGCGGAGCAAGGCATCGAAAGAAATCCCTGTCGGAATAGGGGTAGATTTGGAAAAATGGGTTGGGGTGGAGAACGGTATACAACGTATGATGGATCGGACGATTCTGTTCAACGAGTTGAAGGCGAAGCTCAATGAGCGGGATAATTTTATTCTTATGCTGCTTCTCCAAGACATCTCAACTCCCGCGGGAGTGGCTGAAGCGCTTGGGGTTAATTATGCAGCGGCTGCACAAGCAATACATCGAGTAAAAAACAGAATCGCGGCAAGTATGGCCCAGAGCGAAAAAGAAGAGCCAGAATCTGACCGATATTGTCGGGTCAAGGGCTGAGGCGTTCTAGTGGACATAATCAAGGATTACTTTTTAGAAACGAATCCGAACCCCGAGAGGAAAGGGTGTCCGGACGAAGCGACCCTGCAAGGGCTCGCAGAGGACCGGCTTCCGGTGTCCCATCCAGCCCGGCTCCATCTTGCGTCCTGTTCGGAGTGTTTTGCCGAGTATAGAGGCTATCGGTTTGCGTGGCAGGATGCACACAAGAGACGAAGAAGGCTCGTGCAGTGGGCAGCGGCTGCCGTCCTGGTCGCGTCGGCCGGCGCCGCTACTTTCTGGAGTGTTGAGCATCATTTGGCTCAACGAGAGGTCCAGCAACAGGTCGCGGCGGCGGTTCCGGTTGATGCCACGGTCAATCTCTTAGACGCAGGCACATTCCGTGGCCCGGATGACGCCGCAACGCCCATTCAGCAGGTATTGCTCCCGGCCGCGGTTGTACGCCTCTCCGTTATTCTCCCGCGCTTTAGCCAAACTGGCCATTACGACATCCGTATCGCAAAGGATAAAGAAGCCTCATACGTAGTGGCGCATGGAGAGGGTGAGGGCATAGACAACGCCGGTACAACGGTGGTGAAAGTCGTGCTGGATCTCCGCGGCGCGAAGGCAGGGATGTACTTCTTGGCTACAGTGCGTGGTGCCGACAACGGTGTCTATTACTACCCCCTCAAAATCAATCAGCGATGAGTGCCATTGAGGACCTGCGCGGCGGCGGCCAGTTGGTTGTCGCGTCCCTCAGAGGCTTCCGTAAATGACCACGGAACCTCCATGTTCGGCGTGATTCCGTTACCTTCAATCTGAGTTCCCTTCGCACTGACATAAGCCGCGACTGGTACGACAAGGCGATAGCCGTGTCCGAGTTTTGAGGCGGTGCGGGAGACAAGACGGCCAGGGGTCTTCACGCCGACTACGGTTGCTAGGCCGTTTTCCTGGGCAAACTGAGCGAACATTTCCGCTGCACCTGTGGAGTGCTCATTCACAAGAACGGCTGTTTTGCCCCGGTGTGCCCTGTTGCCGAGAGCTTCGGTGTAGAGGAACACGGAGGTCTTACCAAAGAACTTGAGGGCTAAACCGGGTATGGCAAGTTTGGAGCGGGGAACTTTGTCAAACACAGGTAGAGAATGAGGGTTTCTTTGCTCATGCGCCATCTTCCGGTTCTTGCTGTAGCCGACGGGCAGCCTGTCGGGGGTGAGATAGCTCATCAGTGCCAAGCCGCCGATTCCGCCACCTGGATTTCCGCGTAGGTCGATGATAAGGGATGCAGAGCTGTCGATCTTCTCGCGGAATATGGCATCAACTTCATTGGCAAAGTCGATGCCGATTTTGCCGGGGAATAGACTCACCTTGAGATACGAGACGCCACCTGGCAGTGAGCCGGTGTAGAGGGCGGTTGGCTCCGAGTATGGATTGTCTTTGTATTTGGGCGCACCTATCTTCAGGTCCAAGGGCAGGGTCCCGGCTGAGCTGGGCCGGAGGATGGTGATGGGGATGCTGTGTTGCATCTCGAATGACGGTTCGGTTTTGGAGGCGGCAGGCGGGACGACATCTTTACCCGCAACAGTGAGTAGGATATCTCCTGGCTTGACCCCTGCCGCAGCCGCGACGCCACCCGGAAGCACGTCTTGAAATACCCAACGCCGGTCGCCTTGAACAGTCTCGACCGTAAAGCTCGCGTTGATAGCATTCCTGGGCGTGATTGGGGTATGCGAGGAAAGTAACCCTAAACCTCTCGGGGAGAGCTCTTCGAGCATCTTCTGAATCGACTGCTCAAAGTCTGGCGTGCTGCCCGCGTTTAACACGGCTTGCCTGTGGCGCTGCACGATCGCGCGCCATGCCGACAGGTCGAATGCGGGGTTGTAATACTTCTCCGCGACAACTGTTTCGATTTTGTTGAGGATGCTTTCGCGCTGTGTCCGTGTGGGTGTCATATCGTTTTCCTAAAAGTGAAATCAAAGCGTGCCGTTTGGATCACCTACGAGTTGGAAGCCTGCCCAGAAGTACGGTGGTAGATGACGGTTATTGAGGAGGTCCAGTTGAGCTGCGCGTAGCGCGTCCACCTTACGGGTGTGATGGGCGAGTTGCGCATAAAACTGGGACATCAGGTACTCAGTGGAATGGTCTTCAAGGCTCCACAACGTGGAGACCACCGAATCCGCTCCAGCCTCTATAAATGCATTGACGAGATTGGCCACGCCAGCCTCGCCGACCGGCCCAACGCCTGTATTACAAGCGGAGAGCGTAACGAGTTTTGCCTTTAGATGCAAATGCCGAATCTCTCGGACCTGAAGGAGACCGTCTTCGGTCCCAGTTGGATCGGGCGCGAAAACCAGTGCGGAACGGTCTGGATAGTCCACATCGGCATAGCCGTGTAGCGCGAGATGGACAACCTCTGTGTTGTCGAGTGGGAGATGCTTGAAATGAGCCTCTGTGGCATCTGGGCCTAAGAGGATCGTGCTGGGGCGGGGCAAATCGTGAGCGATTGTTTCAACTTCAAGTTTGCTATCTGGAAGTGGAACGAGTTCGCTGCGTTCCGGGCCCGTGACAGCTCTTACAACTGGATTCCTTGTGTCAGCGGTCTGGGTCCATGCCGCTACGCCGACGTATGGGAGAGAAAGCGGAATCTCTTTGTTCACTCGCTTTGTGAGGAGCACATACGCCGTCGAAGAGACCGCGACATCGATGGTATGTGATGCAAGAACATAATCGCCCTGGGGGTTTACGAGAGCGGCGAAAGGCAACAGGTGCAAGGAGCCATCGGGAACAACGATCAGGTCCCGCTTTTCGAAATAATGCTTGATGGGCGCTATGAGGGACGCGAACAGCTTCTGGGCAAGTTGAGTATCTGTTTTGCGCTCGCGCAGCTCGGCGCGGTAATGGTCGGCGTCCGCCTCGATGTCGTGTTTGGCTGGAAGCTGATAGGACGCGATGGAGTCATGGGTCACAGCAAGCGCATAAGAGTGAGGTTCGGCAAGGACGTACTCGACGAGCAATCCGCTGCTCGGAAGTGCGTCTTGGAGAGCTTTCAGTCGCACGGGGTGTTCAATGGAAAGTTGAGCCAAAGCGCTAGGGCTGATGGATAGTTCTGTGTTGTAGATCTCCGCCGTGATCGCCGATCTCTGCGCGGGGTCGTCGGTATCGATCAGAGCAAGGTTCAAGCGCGTAAGGTGCTGTTCTGCTGCCGTGGGCGTGTGGATAGGGATGTTTGCGTGATGCTGGAGGGCTTCGGTCTCGATCCGCCCACGTACCCGCTCTAAGGTCTGGAGCGCGTCGTCGTAGCGTTTCTGGTCACAAAGCGCCGAGAAATACCCGGAATACACGTCGCTCATCTCAGCCAAAAGGTAGCGCTGAATATTGGTCGTAAGGCCATGTTGAAGCATGGCCTCAACGATGGTGGTGCTCTTCTGATAGAGGACATCTGCGGCGTTTGTATCCCCAAGACTGGATGTGATCTGCGCCTTGATCGCGAGATTGCGAGGCACAAGGTACAGTTCATCGGGAATTCGGGTGTTAGCCTCAATCGCCGTATTGATCGCCGCGAGTGCGGCCGTCATGTTGCCGGTATGTTGATAGGCCTGGGCCAGACGTCCGCCTGCGTCGCTGACTCCTCGATAAAAGTCAATTCCGCTGGAGAGGCCTACAGACTGCTGGAAGTCGGCGATGGCAGCCGGCCAGTCGCCGCGGGCCTCATCGACCGTCCCCCTGTCGATGTAGACCTGTGATTTCTGTCCGCTGTATTTCGTCCCCTGTAGGCGTGCCAGCGATTCATTGGCGAGCGCGTATGCCTGATCGTACTGATGGAGTCCGCCAAAAGCTTCGATCTTGGCATAGACGGCAATGCTCGGATAAGCAACATCGGGATTGGAGGCAGCAAGTTTGATTGCCTCATTTAACGGTCCAAGCGCTTCGTTGTATCGGTTAAGCTGCACGAGCCCGGTTCCGAAAACGCTTGCGTAGCGGACGGTAGCGGCGGGGTCGTGTTCGACTTTTGAAAGCACCCATGCGCGGAGGACCAAAGTCTTCGCCGTATCTGTGTCCCCAAGAATAAAGGCCGCTATGCCCTGCTCTCCCTGTGCCCGTGTGGCCTCGGCGACATGATGCAGCTTCAGGGCAAGTGTCTCAACCTCTTGCCACGTCGAGCGGGCGGCAGCAGCGTCGTAATTAGTTTCCCGCATCCCGCGTATTGTCAAAATGCGAAGCCTGGTCTCGGGCTCTATGGCTTCGGGTTTTGCGAGGTCGCTGTCGAGCCGAATGATCGTTTCCCGGATGCTCACAGACTCGTCGGGGGGGATTTGGCTCACTTCTGCGTATAGGGCTTTGGAGAGGTTCTGTTGCGCCAAGAAGAGCGCCTGTGCTCTGCGATAGAGAGGAAGGGCATCTTCCCAGCGACCTCCCCAAGAAAGTCTATCTGCTTGATAAAGCAGGCTCTCTGCGGAGTCGGGGGGCGCGGATGGCTTGTGAGGGGTGATGGCGTAGTAGTACGCGCCGGCGAACACGACAACCGTGATGCCGGAGGCAATGGCAATTTGTTTGACTATCCGGGGGAGTCGGAAGGCCATTCTTCTTATAGTCTACCCAGTTTAGGGAAACAGTGGGAGCCCATTCAAGAAATTCAGCAAATTGAATCCAGGATGCGCATGATGGCATTGAGTGCCCGCATCAGAGCATTCCGTTTGGGCGACAACGGGAGTAACCGTGGACGTAAACAGGCTGGAAACGCGGTCAGAGCTAGATGCAGAAGCTGGTTTTGACAAGTCTAGTCATCTTCCAACCCGGCTGGGGCACCGGTAAGGGGTTCTGGTGCCGCCTAAACTTCCCCATTGCCGACCATCCACTCGGAGCGCAGATTATGGGTGCTCTAGGATGCGTTGACTGTGCATCTCTTCGTCCCTAAAGTACGCCAGCTTGCCTGGAATACAAGATAAGATCGTCCCACATTGTTGCCCCCACACCTCATCCATTGCGGCTTCCAGATTCATTTCTCGTCCGTCAATCGTTCGGCGTTCGGAGATGACCCAGACGGTTCGTCCTGCACCTTTTTGTCGCAACAGAGCCACAAGTTCAGCCGCCGTGTGTGCCATCTTTGGTGGGATGGGATGTGCAAACCGTTCGTCGAGCCATTTGAAGTGTGCGAGTGCATCCCTGAATTTCTGACGACCGACGGGATCGGCGAGAAGGAAGGCGCAACGTTCTCGTCTGTTCTTCAGGATGAAAGCTCGAACCACTTCCTGTTCGTGCAACGGAAGATCTTCCGCCATGTCCAAATCATAAGCCGCGATGCGGGGCGAACGACCGGCCAACCGGCAGTTTCTGGTGAGGTATTAGTTGCGGTGATATTAACTGCGGCATAACTGACGGTTGGCCGACGATACGCCCCGAACTCGCAAGACGGTACCGAATCGAAGTTGGAGACGTGCCTCGGTCTCTACCTTCAGCCGAGAAGTTCAGAATTCTCCCCGCCTTGGCGTACGATTTTTTCCGTTTCGTGAGCTGGCCTCTACCCCGCGCGGTTTATGAGCGCGTCAAGAATCGGCTCACGGTCAGATGAAAAGAGGGCAGCGTAAGATAAGAACAACCTAGCTTCACAAAGAAAAGGAAACCAAATGACCAGCGCGGAAATTGAGAAGGCTCTGCATTCACTTGAACAGCAGCATGAAGCCGATAGGCTGAGTCTCGATGCGAAGGTTGCGGATGTGAGACCGGGCTTAGAGACGGAAGCTGTGAAGTGGATTAACCGTGAAGTGGAGAGTCTGGTCGTGGATGCCCCGGATGTGGTGACTTCACTTGGCATCGAGCGGTTACGAGAGTTCAAGAATAGGGTTAAGGCCCTAAATGCCTCTTTGCCCGAAGTGGTAGCCAATGAAACATCGAAGCGTGAAGAGTGGCCGCACCATGCAGCACCACTCGGCCAAGTCAGCTCCAGCCTTGTTGAATCCTACTTCCCGGCCGTTTTTAGAAGGATTGTCAGCCACCTAGGTCCGATTCTCGACGAATTTAAGTTAATGACAGAGCCTTTCAGTCAATCCTCTTCGTGGTCGAAAGAGGGGAACCTATTCAGGTATCGGATACATATAGGATTCAGCTCAGAAGCGATTCCAGCAATCCGTGAGTACGATCAACACTATAAGCCTTTTCAAACTGTCGAGTCGGAAATCTCCAAACTCAAAAAATCACTGGCCGAAGCACGGGCCAAAGAGCTTTGGGAATCTGCGTAGGCTTCCGTGATTCCACCACCGCGATGCCGGTACTGGCGGTTCACCGGGCCGATGTAAGGCAAGAAAGGGGGAGGAACGATGACAGCCCCCCGTCCGATTTGGAAACGCGAGGCAACGATGAATCTCAATGAAGGAACGCGACGGCTGGCCCTGCTCCTGGGAGCGGTAGGGGCGATCTTCGGCGGATTTGCTTCATA